>Ga0209581_1001103_pt1 | contig 35586 bp, 31 predicted proteins | sample Coa_R2_FD_187160 | JGI IMG/M metagenome (GOLD analysis project Ga0209581, IMG submission 187160) | Surface soil microbial communities from Centralia Pennsylvania, which are recovering from an underground coalmine fire - Coalmine... | ecosystem: Environmental > Terrestrial > Soil > Unclassified ...
GACCGGCCGATCTCGGATGCCGACGGCGCCGCCGACGCGGTGCGCGTGCCGGTGCTGGCGCCGGACCGCGACGTGCGTCCGTTCCAGGACGTGCTGCTCGAACTCGGCGCCCGGCTGCGGCTGCCGGGCATGACCCAGGCGGACGGCACGCCGCGCTATCCCGGCGGTTACGCGCAATACCTCGTCGAGCACGAGCGCGCGCCGGGCGTCGGCCTGCTCGCCGGCTGGCGCGGACGCGACGGCGGCGTGCACGGCACCGGCGCGCCGAATCCGCGTCAGCTCGAAGCATACAAATCGCACGATTGCCACTGGCGCGCCGAGATCCCCGCCGCCGGCCGCTACTACAAGATGGCCAACCGCGACTATCTCGCCTGGGCGCAGGCACTCGGCTTCGTCGGCGCGACCGAACCGATCGTGCTCGAGCTCTACTGCGAACGGCTGCAAACTTTCCGCCTCGCCGCGCAGGGCCACGGCGCGGTGCAACCGCCGGAGTCCGAACGCGACCGGGTGGCGCGGTTCTTCGATCCGCTGCCGTTCTGGTACGACGCGATGGATCTGGGAATCGGCAATGGGGAATCGGGAGGCGGCGGCCGTGAGCGGCGCGCGGTGAGCGGTGAGCGGGAAGAGCCGCACAGCCCTCGGCCCTCGGCCCTCCGCCCTCCGCCCTTTCCGCTCGCCGCCATCACCCAGCGGCCGATGTTCATGTACCACGCCTGGGGTTCACACAACGCCTGGCTGCGCCAGATCGCGGCGCGGAATTTCCTCTACCTGCATCCCGACACCGCGGCGGCGCACGGCATCGGCGACGGCGATGTGATCTGGGTGGAGTCGGCGCACGCGCGCATCCGCGCGCAGGCGAGGCTCCACGCCGGCACCGCGCCCGGCGTGGTGTGGAGCTGGAACGCGATCGGCAAACAGCGCGGCGCCTGGAAGCTCGCGGCGCGGGCACCAGAGTATACAAAGGGATTTTTGCTCAACCACCTGATCGACGACCTGCTGCCGCCGCGCGCCGACGGCCGGCGCTACGCCAATGCCGATCCGGTGACCGGTCAGGCGGCGTGGTTCGATCTCGCCGTGCGCATCTATCCGGTGGAGCGTTCGGCATGAGCTGGCAGGCCTGGGCGGTCGCCGCGATCGTGCTCGGCGCGATGGCGTTGTTCATCAGCGAGAAGCTGCGTTTCGACGTGGTCGGCCTGCTCGTGCTCGCCGCGCTGCTCGCGCTCGGCATCCTCACCCCGGCCGAGGGCCTGTCCGGCTTCAGCAACGAGGCCACCGTGGTGGTCGCGGCGATGTTCGCGCTGAACGCCGCTCTGGTCTCGACCGGCGCGCTCGATCCGTTGATCCGGCTGCTCTCGCGCATCGAGCGGCCGTGGCTGCTGACCTTGGCGATCATGCTGATCGTCGGCTTCCTCGGCGCGTTCGTGAAGAACACCGCGCTGGTGGCGACGTTCCTGCCGGTGACGCTGAGCGTGTGCGCGCGCAGCCGCACCTCGCCGGCGCGCGTGCTGATCCCGATGTCCTACGCCGCGCAGATGGGCGGCGTGTGCACCCTGCTCGGCACCTCGTCGAACCTGCTGACCAACAGTCTGGCGATCCAGCACGGCCTGCCCGGCTTCGCCGTGTTCGACTTCACCAAGCTCGGCGCGGTGCTCGCGGCCGTCGGCATGACCTACCTGCTGCTGATCGGCCGCTGGCTGCTGCCGCGCCATCTCGACACCGACGCGCGCGAGGAACGCGAGCCCGGCAAGTTCGTCACCGAACTCGTGGTGCTGCCGGATTCGCCGCTGATCGGCTCCTCGGTGGCGCAGGCGCGGCTGGGCGAGAAGTTCGGCGTCTACGTGCTCGAGCTGCTGCGCGACGACGTCTATCTCGCCGCACCGCGCGAACGCGAGCTGATGGCCGGCGACGTGCTGCTGGCGCGCGGCGACTGGCAGCGCATCGAGGAGCTCCAGCGCCAGTTGAAGCTCGCCATCGCGCCGCTCGCCGAGCTCGCCGAACGCAGCGCCCAGCCACGCATCCTGCTCGAGGCGCTGGTCGCGCCCGGCACGCGCCTGGTCGGCCAGACCGTGGCCGAGGCGGACTTCCGCTGGAACTACAACGCCGCGGTGCTGGCGCTGCAGCGGCGCGGCGGCATCCTGCGCGCGCCGCTCAAGGCGGCGCGGCTCGAGGTCGGCGACATCCTGCTGCTCGCGCTCGACGAGCCGGCACTCAAGCATCTGCGCCGCGAGTCGGGCCTGGTGGTGTTGAGCGAACGCGGCGACGTGCACGCCTCGCGCCGCAAGGCGCCGCTCGCCGTCGCCATCCTCGTCGCCACCATCGCGCTGGCCGGTCTCGGCGTGGTGCCGATCGTGGTCGCGGCGTTGCTCGGCTGCGCGGCGATGGCGCTCGCCGGCTGCTTCAACTTCGAGGACGTCTACGAGACCATGGACTGGAAGGTGATCGTGCTGCTCGGCGCGATCCTGCCGCTCGGCATCGCCCTCGACAGGAGCGGGCTCGCCCAGCATCTGGTGGACGCCGGCATGCGTCTGGTCGGCGCGCACGGCCCGCTCGCGGTGCTGCTGATGGTGTACCTGCTCACCGCGCTGCTCACCGAGGTGATGGGGCACAATCCCTCGGTGGTGCTGATGGTGCCGATCGCGATCTCGGTGGCGCACGCGCTCGACGCGAGTCCGACGCCGTTCGTGGTGACCGTCGCCTTCGCCGCCGCGACCTCGTTCGCCACGCCGGTCGGCTATCCGACCAACACCATGGTGTACGCCGCCGGCGGCTACCGCTTCACCGATTTCATGAAGGTCGGCATTCCGCTGATCCTGCTGTTCTGCACGCTGTCGATGCTGCTCATCCCGCGCTTCTGGCCGCTCGCGCCATGACCTCCCTGCCGCCACCCTCGGCGAGGAAACTCGGCCTCGTCATCGACCTCGACACCTGCGTCGGCTGCCATGCCTGCGCGGTGGCGTGCAAGCAATGGAACGACGGCGGCCAGTTCGGGCCGCTGCCGGACGAGGACGCCTGGGGCGAACGGCCGCAGGGCGTGTGGTTCAATCGCGTGCACACCTACGAGGTGACGAGCGCCGCGCCGGCGCTCACCGTGCACTTCCCGCGCTCATGCCTGCACTGCGAGACGCCGGATTGCGTCACCGTTTGTCCGACCGGCGCGAGCTACAAGCGCGCCGAGGACGGCATCGTGCTGGTGGACGAGGACAAGTGCATCGGCTGCCAGCTCTGCGCCTGGGCCTGCCCCTACGGCGCGCGCGAGTTCAGCACGACGCGCGGCGTGATGCAGAAATGCACGCTGTGCGTGGATCGCATCTACAACGAATCGTTCGACGAATCCGATCGCCAGCCGGCCTGCGTGATGGCTTGCCCGACCCGCGCGCGTCATTTCGGCGATCTCGGCGATCCCGAATCGGCGGTGTCGAAACTCGTCGCCGAACGCGGCGGCCACGACCTCATGCCCGAGCTCGGTTACCGGCCGGTGAACAAGTATCTGCCGCCGCGCCCGCGCCGCGCCGGCGGCACCGCGTCTGCGCCGCCGCCGGCGGAGGAAAAAGTGGATTTTTCCACCGCCGCGCCGATCCTGCGCTGGCTGGACAGGCTGCTGTCGCGCTGATGCGCCCCGCCCTCTCGATCCTGTTCTTCACCGTCGTCTCCGGCATGGGCTACGGACTCTGGTTCCTGCTCGGCGCGGGGCTCGCGCTCGCGCCGGTGCGTCTCGGCCGCGAGCCGGCGCTGCTCGCGCTCACCGTCGGCGCCGCGTTCGCCGCCGCGGGCCTCGTCGCCTCGACCCTGCACCTCGGCCAGCCGCGGCGCGCCTGGCGGGCGTTCAGCCAGTGGCGCTCGTCGTGGCTGTCGCGCGAGGGCATCGCGGCGTCGGCGAGCTTCGTCCCGGCGGCGGCGCTCGGGATGCTGCTCTGGCGCGGCGCGGACGCCGGGGCGCTGCGCGCCGGCGGCCTCGCGCTCGCCGTGCTCGCCGCGGCGACCGTGACCTGCACGGCGAAAATCTATACTTCGCTGAAAACCATACCGGCCTGGCGCGATGCCCTGGTGCTGCCGGGGTATCTGCTGCTCGGCCTGCTCGGCGGATCGAGCGCAGGCTGGCTGATCGGCGCGCTCGCGCACGACGCCGGCGACAGGCCGCTGCCCGGCCTGGTCGCGACCCTCGCCCTCGCCGCGGCCCTGCTCAAACGCGCGTACTGGCGCCGCCTCGACCGCGCACCGCCGGCCGCGACCGCCGAATCCGCCACCGGCCTCGGCCGCTTCGGCACGGTGCGCGCGGTCGAGGCGCCGCACACCGAGGAGAATTACCTGACCCGCGAGATGGGCTTCGCGCTCGCCCGCAAGCACGCCGCGCGGCTGCGCCGGATCGCGCTGTTCCTGATCGGCGCGGTGCCGGCCGCGCTCGGCATCGCCGCGGCGTTGTGGCCCGTGCCGGCCGCGCCGAGCGCCGGCGTCGTCGCGTCTGCAGTCATCGCCGGCTCGTTCGTCGAACGCTGGCTGTTCTTCGCCGAGGCGAAGCATGTGGTGATGTTGTTTTATGGTGAGCGGTGAGCGGTCAGCGGTGAGCGGGAAAAGCTGCGCAGCCCCCGGCCCTCAGCCCTCAGCCCTCAGCCCTCAACCTCAACAACTCGCCCGCACCCGCGGCGAGCAGCCGCTCGGCAACGCGGCGACCGAGTGCCTCTGGCGCCTCGCTCGCGCCGCTCGCCTCGGCGCGCACCAGCCGGCCGTCGGCGGCATCACCGACCAGGCCGGCGAGGTGCAGGCCGGTCTCGCTCTCGAAGCAGTACGCCGCGATCGGCACCTGACAATTGCCGTGCAGGTGCCGCGTCAACGCGCGCTCGGCGGCGACGCAGCGCGCGGTCGCCGGGTCGTGCAACGGCGCGAGCAGCTCGGCGCTGCGCGCGTCGCCCACGCGGCACTCCACCGCGATCGCGCCCTGCGCCGCAGCGGGCAGCCAGTGCGGCGGCGCGAGCCGGCTGCGGATGCGTCCACCGAGGCCGAGCCGCTCGAGACCGGCGCAGGCAAGCACGATGGCGTCACAGGCGCCGGCGTCGAGCCGGGCGAGGCGGGTCGGCACGTTGCCGCGCAGATCGACGAGTTGGAGATCGGCGCGGCGCGCGCGCAACTGCGCCTGGCGCCGCAGCGAGGAAGTGCCGACCCGGGCGCCGTGCGGCAAAGTATCCAACCGCGCAAAGTGTACCGAGACGAAGGCATCCGCCGGATCGGCGCGCTCCAGCACCGCGCCGATGGCGAAACCGGCGTCGAGCTCCACCGGCACGTCCTTGAACGAATGCACGGCGATGTCGGCGCGCTGCTCGGCAAGCGCCACCTCGAGTTCCTTGAGGAACAGGCCCTTGCCGCCGAGCGCGGCGAGCGGGCGGTCGAGGATGCGGTCGCCGCGGGTGGTCATCGGCACGAGCTCGATGGCGAGTCCGGGATGCGTCGCGCGCAGGCGCGCGGCGACGTGCTCGGCCTGCCACAGGGCGAGCGCGCTCTGGCGCGTGGCGATGCGCAGCGTCGTCGCGCTCACGGCCGGGCGCGGTTCACAGCGAGCGCACCAGCCGGCGCAGCGCCGGCAGGTTGCGGCGGCTGATCTCGAGCGTCGCGGTGCAGCCTTCGAGCCTGGCGTAGACCCCGCCGTCGGCGCCGCGCACCAGGCCGGCGAGGCGATCGCGCGCGACCAGGCAGTTGCGGTGGATGCGCACGAAGCGATCGCCGAATTCGGTCTCCAGCGACTTCAGCGCCTCCTCGACCAGCACCTCGCCCTTGCGGTGATGGACGACGACGTACTTGTCCTCGGCCAGCAGATAGTCGATGTCGGCGACCGGCACCAGCACCAGATTGCCGCGCACGCGCGCGCACAGGTGGCTGCGCGCGCGCGCGGTGGCGGTCATGGTCTCGAGCTTGGCGAGCGTGCCGGCGCCGAAGCGGCGCGCGCGTTCCAGCGCGGTGCGCAGCCGCTCCGCCCGCACCGGCTTGACCAGATAATCGATCGCGCTGGCCTCGAACGCGGCGAGCGCATGCTCGTCGTAGGCGGTGCAGAACACGATCGCCGGCGGCGTGTCGAACCGGGCGAGGTGGCGCGCGGCCTCCAGGCCGTCCATCACCGGCATGCGGATGTCGAGCAGCACGACGTCCGGCCGCAGCCGCTCCACCGCCTCCACCGCGGCGCGACCGTCGCCGGCCTCGCCGACGACCGTGACCTCGCCGCACTCCTGGAGCAGCGCCGCCAGGCGCTCGCGCGCCAGCGGTTCGTCGTCGACGATCAGGACTCGCATGGCCATGGTACCGGGCGTGCCTCCGCGTCGTGCCGGGTCGACTCAGTCCGCCTCCGCCGTCACCGGCAGGCGCAGGCGGCAGGCGTAGTACTCCGCGCCGGCGTCGACGTCGAGCGTGCCGCGCCGGCCGAAATGGTACTCGATCCGGGCGCGGGTGTTGGCCAGCGCCATGCCGCGGCCGCTGCGCGCACGCGCGGCGGCCGGCGGACAGGGATTGCGGATCTCGATCTCGACGTGGCGGCCGTCGCAGCGGCCGCGCACGCGGAGCGTGCCGCCCGCCGGCAACTGCTGGATGCCGTGGTACACGGCGTTCTCGATCAGCGGCTGCAGCAGCAGCGCCGGCACCGGCATCGCCGGCGGCAGCTCGGCCACGTCCCAGTCCACCCGCAGGCGCTCGCCGAGGCGCAGCTTCTCGATGTCGAGATAGCGCCGCACCAGATCGAGCTCGGCGCCGAGCGTGCTCGGCGTCGCCTCGTCGCCGAGCGCGGCGCGGAACAGGTCGGCCAGATTCTCCACCGCGCGCTCGGCCTCCTGCGGACGCAGCGGGATCAGGCTGGCGATGGTGTTCATGCTGTTGAACAGGAAATGCGGCCGGATGCGCGCCTGCAAGGCGTCGAAGCGCGCCTTCGCCTCGGCGCGCACGCGCTCGCGCCACTGCTCGAACACGTAGAAGTAGCGCAGCAGCGCCGCGCCGATCAGTGCGCACAGCGCGGCGTTGCGCCAGACGAAGCGCGCCTCGAACTGCACCGGCAGGGTCAGCCCGAGGCCGAGCTCCTGATCGAGCCGGAACACGAGCGCGCTGCCGAGCACGGTGACGAGCAACATCAGCACATAGGCCACGGCCACGCCGAGCCAGGGCGGCAGGCGCTGCAACGGCGCGCGCAACTGGCACAGGCACACGGCGCAGAGCAGCGCCAGCCACTGCACGAACACGCTGGTCGTGGTCAGGCGCGGCAGCAGCGGCCGGCTCTCGTCGCTCGGCGCGATCAGGATCACCAGCACCAAGAGCTCGGCCACGATCATCACCGCGAACAGCACCGGCAGGCTGCAGAAGTCCGGCAGCCAGGACGGACGCGGAGCGGCGGTCGGTGCGGGCATGACGCCTCACGCCGCCAGGCGCGCGCGCAGCCAGTGGCGCAGATCGGCGATCTCCTCGCCGCAGACCTGATGCGCCATCGCGTAGCTGTGCCATTCCACGGCGTAGCCGCGCTGCACGAGATAGGCGCGGCTCATCTCGCCGAGCGCGTGCGAGATGGTCGGATCGAGCGTGCCGTGGGCCATGAAGATCGGCGTCGCGCGGTTCGCCGCGTTGGCCTCGGCGTCGGTCCTCTCCGCCATCGGCAGGTACGTGGACAGCGCGACGATGCCGGCGAGCGGCCGCGGCTGCCGGATGCCGCCGGCGAGCACGATCGCGCCACCCTGCGAGAAGCCGGCGAGCACGATGCGCGCGCTCGGCACGCCGCGCGCGCATTCGCGCTCGATCAACTCGTCGAGCAGGCCGATCGAGGTGCGGATGCCGGCCTCGTCCTGGCGCTGCGCGATCTCCAGACCCGAGATGTCGTACCAGGCGCGCATCGGCATGCCGCCGTTGATCGTGATCGGCCGCACCGGCGCGTGCGGGAACACGAAGCGCAGCGGCGGCCAGCCGGAATCGACCAGCTCCGGCACGATCGGCTCGAAATCGTGGCCGTCGGCGCCGAGGCCGTGCAGCCAGATCACCGCCGCCCGCGGCGCGGCGCCGGTCTCGATTTCGATGCAGGGCAGGGGCATGGCGGTCCTTCCGGAGTTGCCGCGATGGTGCCGGAAAAGGCGGGAATGGGGAATAGGGAGTAGGGAGTAGAAAAAGCTTTGCAGCCCTCAGCCCTCAAGAATCGATCGGAAGTAGAGAGTCGATGAATGCTCCTCCGATTCCCGATTCCCGTGGGCTCGTTCCACTCCCCCTCCCTGCTCCCCCGCTCACCGCTCACCGTTGACCGCTCACCCCCGCATGACTTCCGACCGCTGGCGCGGGCGCGGCGCTCGGCTACGCTTGGCACTTTCGCCCAACCCAGGATTTGCCGTGTCCCGTGTCCTCCTCGCCACCGTCACCGCCCTGCTCGCCGCCGGCTCGGCGCTTGCCCAACCCGCGCCGCCGACGCTCGCGGAGATCATGGCCGATCCGGACTGGATCGCCGCCATGATCGAGCTGCCGGAATTGTTCATGCCTCACGCCGTGGCACCGTATTTCAGTGTCGATGGCCAGACCGTGTACTACCGCGTGAAGCGCGCCGGCTCGTCGGTGCGCGATCTGCATCGGATCGATCTCGCGAGCGGCGAGGACCGCGTGGTCGATGCCGCGGCGATGGCCGAGGCCGACGGCTGTCAGACCGTCTACGACGCGAGCGGCACGCGCGCGGCGTTCGTGCGCAACGGCGACATCTTCGTGCGCGAGCTCGCCGGCGGCGCGCTGCGCCAGATCACGCGCACGCCGCAGGAGGAGACCGCGCCGCAGTTCTCGCCGGACGGGCGGCGATTGAGCTTCCGTGTCGGCACCGACTGGTTCGTGCACGATCTCGCCACCGGCGTCACCGCGCCGGCCGCGCTGCTCAAGCCGGAGAAGGATCCCGACGCGCCGCCGGCGGCGGACGATCTGCGCGAACTGCAACTGCGCCTGTTCTCGACCCTGCGCAAGCAGGACGCCGACAAGCAGGCCGCGCGCGAGGAAGCGCAGGCGCGCCAGCGCGCCGACGCCACGCGCGCACCGCTGCCGTTCTGGCTCGGCGACGAGGTCAAGCTGGTCCGGACCGCGCTGTCGCCCGATACGCGCTGGCTGCTGGCCGTGACCCAGCCGAAGAACTTCGACGAGGGCCGCAAGGGCAAGCTCACCCGCTTCGTCACCGAATCCGGCTACGAGGAATTCGAGGACGAGCGCGTGCGCGTCGGCCGCAATCCGCCGGCGCCGCAGACGCTGTGGCTGGCCGATCTCGCCGCGCACACGCTGACCCGACTCGACTACGCGCCGCTGCCGGGCCTCGGCGACGATCCGCTCGAGGCCGTGCGCGAGGAGAACGAACGCGCCGGTCTCACCCGCAAACCGGAAGCGAAGGACGCCGCAGCGAAGAAGACCCGGCCGGCCGCGCGCGAGCTCGAGGTCGCCGACATCGCGTTCGCGCGCGACGGCGCGCACGCCGCGGTGCTGCTGCGCGCGCGCGACAACAAGGATCGCTGGATCGCGAGCGTGGATCCGGCGCGCAAGGCACTCGTGCCGCAGCACCGCCTGCACGACGACGCCTGGATCAACTGGAACTTCAATGAGTTCGGCTGGCGCGACGACGCGCGCACGCTCTGGTACGTGTCCGAGGAGAGCGGCTTTGCGCACTTGTATACCAAGCCGCTCGACGGCCGCGCCCAGGCGCTGACGCACGGCCGCTTCGAGGTGTCGCAGCCGCAGCTCTCCGCCGACGGCCGCTGGTTCTACCTGCGCGCCAACGCCGAGGCGCCATATGCCTACGACGTCTACCGCGTGCCCGCCGGCGGCGGCGCGCTCGAGCGCGTCACGCGCTATGGCGGTGTCGAGGACTTCGCGCTGGCGCACGACGGCACGCGGCTCCTGGTCGCGCACTCCGCGAGCTACGTGCCGCCCCAGCTCGCGCTGGTCGCGGCCGACGGCAGCGGCGCGCCGCGCGAGCTCACCGACACGCGCACGCCGCGCTACCGGGCGCTCACCTGGATCGCGCCGGAATTCGTCGAGGTGCCGTCCACGCACTTCCGCGGCACGATCCACGCCAAGCTGTACCGGCCGGAAAATGTGGACAATTCCACAATGCATCCCGCCGTGCTGTTCGTCCACGGCGCCGGCTACACCCAGAACGTGCACCGGAAATTCCCGTACTACTTCCGCGAGCAGATGTTCCACAACCTGCTGGTGCGGCGCGGCTATCTCGTGCTCGACATGGACTACCGCGCCTCGGAAGGCTACGGCCGCGACTGGCGCGTGGCGATCTACCGGCAGATGGGCCACCCCGAACTGGAGGACCTGCAAGACGGCAAGCGCTGGCTCACCGAGCGCTGGCACGTCGATCCCGCGCGCGTCGGCATCTACGGCGGCTCCTACGGCGGATTTCTTACCCTGATGGCGCTGTTTCGCGCACCCGGCGAATTCGCCGCCGGCGCGGCGCTGCGGCCGGTCACCGACTGGACGCAATACGACGACGAGTACACGTCCGACATCCTCAATCGCCCGCAGCTCGATCCGCTCGCCTACCGGCGCTCCTCGCCGATCGAATTCGCCGAGGGCCTGCGCGATCCCCTGCTGATCTGCCACGGCATGATCGACAACAACGTGCTGTTCGAAGACTCGGTGCGCCTGTACCAGCGCCTGATCGAACTGCACAAGGACGATTTCTGGATCGCGCCCTATCCGCTCGATCGCCACGGCTTCGTCAACGCCGATTCGTGGCTCGACGAATACAAACGCATCGATCGGCTGTTCGAGACCCACCTGCGGTGACACGGGTCGCCGCCCTGGTGCTGGCGGCTGGCAGCGCAGTGTGCACGCAGTTCTGGCGATCGAGCGGGCTCGGCACGCCGCCGCAGCCGAGCGGCCGCTTGACTCCGCTGTCGGCCCTCATGGCAAGATTCGCCGATGAGTGATTCCAGCAAAGTCTTCAGCACACGCAACGACTGGCGGGCAGAACTGCTCGATCGCGTCCGGCGCCTGATCCAGCAGGCGGAGCCGCAAGCCATCGAGGAGCGGAAATGGGCGAAGCCGTCGAACCCCGCCGGGGTGCCGGTCTGGTCGCTCGATGGCATCATTTGCACCGGCGAGACTTACAAGGACAAGGTCAAGCTCACCTTCGCCAGAGGCGCCGCGTTGCCCGACCCGCACGGACTGTTCAACGCCGGCACGGATGGCAAGGTCAGACGCGCCATCGATCTGCAGGCGGGCGATACGCTCGACGAGCCGGCGTTCCGCGACCTGGTCCGGGCGGCGGCCGCGCTCAACCGCGCCTCGCGCAAGGGCTAGCGTTTCGTCCAGGACGACATCGCTTCGCGGGGCGGTGCGAGTCAGGTATCAGATCGCATTTCGAGAGTTCAATACTGCTTGGAGCAAGAACCACATGGTGCTGGTTGGTCTCGTATTCTTTGTTGTGCTCGCCGTAACGCTCGTAGCGATCGGGGTGGCTGTGTTTCAGTGGTTGTGGAATGCCACCATGCCTGACGTATTCGGACTGAAGACGCTCCACTATTGGCAGGCGTTTCGGCTTCTCCTGCTAGCGTCCCTGCTCACGTCGGGCTTTTGGATCAGGCTGGGCGTTCATTAGGAGAATGCGTCCTTGTGCTCGGCCGGATTGTCTTGGCCGCGGATTGTCGAGAGCCGCCCCTGCGCCGCCTCATCCCCGCAGTGGTAGTCTGGTGGCATAGTTGCACGACGAGGGTGGGACCATGAGCGTGCGCATCGTCCGGCTCGGCAGTCCGCGCGGCAGGAACGAGGGCCTGCGCATCGGCACCGCGCGCCGACCGCCGCGCGGCGTGCCGAAATCGCGCTACGCCTCGGACAACTGGTTCGACGTGTGGTTTCCGAATCTCGCGCCGAGTCTGGCGCTGATGAAGCAGGCGCACGCGGCGCGGACCGAGGCACAGTGGACGGCGTTCAAACGCCGCTATCGCGCGGAGATGGCGACCCCGGAGAACCGCCACGCGATCGCGCTGCTCGCGGCGCTTTCGCACGCAACGGATTTCTCGGTCGGCTGCTATTGCGAGGACGAGGCGCATTGCCACCGCTCGGTGCTGCGTGCGCTGCTGCGCGAGCAGGGCGCGAAGCTGGCCGCCGATTGACGGGCGCGGGGTGGCGTTCGCCGCGCCATCGGGTGACCGTGCGCGGGCCATCGCGCCGCGCGTCAATGTATACTCTGCCCATCCGCTCACGCTCGACGCATCGCCCGTTCCGGCAGCGCCCATGCTGCGCATCCTGCTCATCGAAGATCAGCGCGACATCGCCGCGAACATCTGGGATTACCTGGAGCATCGCGGCTTCGTCATGGATCACGCCGGCGACGGCGCGCTCGGCCTGCGCATGGCGCTGGAGGGAAACTACGACGTGATCGTGCTCGATCTCGGCCTGCCCAAGCTCGACGGCCTGGATCTGTGCCGCCGGTTGCGCGAGGCGCAGCAGGACGTGCCGGTGCTGATGCTGACCGCGCGCGACACGCTCGACGACAAGCTGGAAGGATTCGCGCACGGCGCCGACGATTATCTGGTCAAGCCGTTCGCGATGAAGGAACTGGAGGCGCGCATCCGCGCGCTCCATCGCCGCCATCGCCTGCAGCAGGGCGAGGTGCTGCGGGTGGCGGATCTGGCGCTGGACCCCGCGAACCAGACCGTCGAGCGCGGCGGCCAGCGCCTCGCCCTCACCCGCGCCGGCTTCGTGCTGCTGGAACTGCTGATGCGCCGCTCGCCGCATCTGGTGCGCCACGCCGAGCTGGCGCAGGCGCTGTGGGGCGAGAACGGCGGCGACATCGCCACCCTGCACACGCATCTGTCGGTGCTGCGCTCGGTCATCGACCGACCCTTCGACACCCGTCTGCTGCACACCGTCCATGGCTTCGGCTATCGCATCGCGGAATCGGTGGATGCCTAGGGTCGGCCTGCGCGCGCGCGTCGCGCTCACCTTCGCCGGCTTGGGCTTCGTGGTCAGTGCCTGCGTGGCGCTGGTCGCGGTGCATTTCTCCGATTCCTACGTACACCGCCTGGTCGACGAGATGCTGCGCGTGGAAGGCGAGTATCTGCGCGCGCGCTACGCCGACGACGGCCGCACGCCGCATCCGCACACGCGGCACTTCTACGTGTTCATCGACGACGCCGTCGGTCGCAACGCGCCGCCGCCCGAGCTGAAGGCGCTGGCGCCGGGATTCCACGAGGTGCAGGACGCCGCCGGCGAGCGCCACGTCGCCGTGTACGACGTCGCCGGCCGGCATCTGTACGTGGTGCTCGACATCGGCCTGGAGAGCCGGCGCGAGCGCCGCCTCGCCCGCGACCTCATCGCCCTGGTGGTGTTCGGCACCGGGCTCTCCGCCTGGCTCGGCTGGCTGTGGGCGGGACGCGCGATCGAGCCGGTGCGGCGGCTGGCCGGACACGTCGAGGTGCTCGATCCGGCGCGGCGCGACATCGCCAAGCTCGCGCCGGAGTTCGCCGAGGACGAAGTCGGCGCGCTGGCGCAGGCGTTCGATCGCTACCAGGAAAAACTGTACGAATACGTGCGCCGCGAACGCGCCTTCACCGCGGATGCCAGCCACGAGCTGCGCACGCCGCTCGCGGTGATCCGCGGCGCGATCGAGGTGATGCTCGACAGCGGCCAGTGCGACGCCGCCACCGAGGCGCGGTTGAAACGCATGCTGCGCGGCAGTGACGAGCTCGGCGACCTGCTCGACGCCCTGCTGCTGCTCGCACGCAGCGACGAGCGCGAGCTGGCCGAGCTCGGTCGGGCCGACGTCGATGCGGTGGTGCGGCAACTGCTGCGCGAGCGCACCGATGCGCTGCACGAGAAGCGCGTGGCGGTCGAGCATCGCGGCGCCGCCGGCGTGATCGTGCCGGCGCCGCAGCGGGTGCTGCGCATCGTCATCGGCAATCTGCTGCGCGCCGCCACGCAGTTCGTCGAAGGCGGCACGCTGCGCATCGACGTCACCCCCGAGGCGCTGCGCATCGAGCACGCGCAGGCGCTCACCGCGGCCGCGGAACCCGCGCCGCGGCCGGGCGAGCGGGCCGATCGCATCCTCGGCCTCGGCATGATCCGGCGGGTGTGCGAACGCTGGGGCTGGACGCTGCGCGAACAGTACGGCGATGGCAACGCGCCAAGCTTCGAGCTCGGCTTCGGCGGCGGCGCGCGCGGCTGAGGGAACCCCACCACAACCCGTGGAAAACATCGCTCCTGCGCTTCAGCCCCCTTGAGTCAAGGGGGCGATCAAACCCTTGCGCAGCAAGGGTTTGATGGAGGTTGTGGGGGTGCGCCGCCACAGCCGAAGACAGCACCGCTGGGGCATCGGACGTTCCCAAGCGCCCCGAATTTTTTGCCGGTCTTAACGTCCGTCGGATTACGGTGGCGCGCGCTGCCCACCCATCTGTCCCCCAGCAGATCGGCAGCGTCCGCGGCCGCTCTTCCCCAGGAGCGGCCGCTTTTTTTTGCGCCGCATGGCAGCCGACCGATCCGCGCACACGGCGCCGGTACGTATTCGCACGGATGTTGCCGCCGCACGCGGCGCACTAGGATGGCGCTGCGGGAAAAGCCGCGCGGCGATGTCGAGGACACCGCTCCGCCGCTCCCGCGGGGAGAACGACCATGCTGCCCACCGCCACCGTCTCGCGCGATCTCGCCTTCGTGGCGCGGATGCGCTGGTTGCGGGCGATCGGACTCGGCCTCGGCTTCTTCGCCGTCGCCTCCGTGTTCGTCACGTTGCACGTGCACCGGCTGATCTGGGCCCTGCTCGTGCTGCACGGCTTCGCCTGGCCGCACCTCGCCTTTGCGCTGGCGCGCGCCAACGCCAATCCGCGCGCGGCGGAACTGCGCCATCTGCAGGTCGATGCCGCGCTGGCGGGCGGCTGGATCGCGCTGATGCAATTCAATCTGCTGCCGAGCGTGATGATCGCGGTGATGCTCGGCATCGGCAAGATGCACATCGGCGGCGCGCGCCTGCTGGCGCGTTCGCTCGCCGGTCTCGTGCTTGCCTGTGCGCTGACCAGCGCGCTCAACGAGTTCGCCTTCGCGCCGACTACGACCATGTTCCACATCGTCGCCACGCTGCCGCTGCTGGTCGGCTATCCGCTCGCCGTCAGCGCCAGTGCGCACGCGCTGATGCGTCAGGCGCGCGACCAGAACCGTCACCTCGAGCAGCTCAACCGCATCGACATCGCCACCGGCCTGCTCAACCAGACTTACTGGCAGCACAGCGTCAACCAGGAACTGCATCGTTTCCAGCGCGGCGGCCAGCCCGCCACGCTGATGATGATCGACCTCGACGACTTCAAGCGCATCAACGATCACCATGGCCATCTGGTCGGCGACGAGATCATCCGCGCGGTCGCCGCGACGATCCGCGAATGCACGCGCGACTGCGACGTCTGCGGCCGTTACGGCGGCGACGAGTTCGGCGTGATCCTGACCAACACCGGTGCCGGCGGCGCCCAGGCGGTCGCCGAGCGCATCCGCGCGCGCGTGGCCGAGCTGCGCCTGCCGGGACAGCCGCTGCTGCGCTGCTCGGTCAGCGTCGGCATCGCCGAGGCGACGCGCGAGTTCGAGCACGCGCGCGCCTGGATCGAGCGCGCCGACGCGGCGATGTATCGCGCCAAGGCGGAGGGCCGCAACCGCGTCGCCGTGCCGCGCGGCCGCGGCCTGGTGCGAGTGGTGTCGTAGGCGTAGCCTCGCGGCCGGCGAAAGCCCGTTTGCGCGAGGCTGGTGGGCCCGGCAGGATTCGAACCTGCAACCAAGAGATTATGAGTCTCCTGCACTAACCATTGTGCTACAGGCCCAGCGGGTGTTCCTCGATACCTCCCTGTAGCGGCCTCCGTTCGGCCTCCCTGCCTCACCGTCGATCGCCGCAGGCGATGCGTTACGGCGCATCGCTTGGGCGCAGCGATCTCCACCTGCACTAACCATTGTGCTACAGGCCCAGCGGGTGTTCCTCGATACCTCCCTGTAGCGGCCTCCGTTCGGCCTCCCTGCCGCACCGTCGATCGCCGCAGGCGATGCGTTACGGCGCATCGCCTGGGCGCAGCGATCTCCACCTGCACTAACCATTGTGCTACAGGCCCAGCGGGTGTTCCTCGATACCTCCCTGTAGCGGCCTCCGTTCGGCCTCCCTGTCTCAGTCTAGCGATTGTCCGCGGCAACGAAAACGCCCGCGCAAGGCGGGCGTGATCGCGTCGAGCCGGCCACCGGCGCTCAGTCGAGATCGAGGAACGAGCGCAACTGCTCGCTGCGCGACGGATGGCGCAGCTTGCGCAGCGCCTTGGCCTCGATCTGGCGGATGCGCTCGCGGGTGACGTCGAACTGCTTGCCGACCTCCTCCAGGGTGTGGTCGGTGTTCATGTCGATGCCGAAGCGCATGCGCAGCACCTTGGCCTCGCGCGGCGTCAGACCGGCCAGCACGTCGCGCACGGTCTCGGTGAGTCCGGTGCCGGTGGCCGCTTCGACCGGCGATTCGACGTTGGTGTCCTCGATGAAGTCGCCGAGATGCGAATCCTCGTCGTCGCCGATCGGCGTCTCCATCGAGATCGGCTCCTTGGCGATCTTGAGCACCTTGCGGATCTTGTCCTCCGGCATCTCCATCTTCACCGCCAGCTCCTCGGGCGTGGGCTCGCGACCCATTTCCTGCAGCATCTGCCGGCTGATGCGGTTCAACTTGTTGATCGTCTCGATCATGTGCACCGGGATGCGGATGGTGCGCGCCTGGTCAGCGATCGAGCGCGTGATCGCCTGGCGGATCCACCAGGTCGCGTAGGTCGAAAACTTGTAGCCGCGCCGGTATTCGAACTTGTCCACCGCCTTCATCAGGCCGATGTTGCCTTCCTGGATCAGGTCGAGGAACTGCAGGCCGCGGTTGGTATACTTTTTCGCAATCGAGATGACCAGCCGCAGGTTGGCCTCGACCATCTCCTTCTTCGCGCGCCGCGCCTTGGCCTCGCCGATCGACATGGCGCGGTTGATCTCCTTGACGTCGGCGAGCGACAGATAGAGCGTCTTCTCCAGCGCCAGCAGCTTCTCCTGCTCGGCGAGGATCTCGGCCTTGTGCGCGCGGATCGCCGAGGACCATTTCTGCTTCTTGCGGATCAGCTCGTCGGCGAAGCCGAGATTGACCTCGTGCTGGGTGAACGCCTTGAGGAAATCCTTGCGCGGCATCTTCGCCTGCTTGACGCAGATGTCCATGATCACGCGCTCGTGGCCGCGGATCGTGTTGACCACGTCGCGCAGCTTCTTGACGAAGCTGTCGATCATCACCGACGGCAGCTTGAGCTTGAGGAACGCCTCGGCCATCTGATCGCGGATCTTCTGGGTCTTGCGGTCGGCGGTGCCGTACTTGTCGGCGGCGCGCTGGAACTTGGCGTACAGCGCGCGCAGCTCGTCCATGCGGCGGGTGACCTCCGCCGGGTCCGGTCCGGTCTCGCCGGGACCGGCCTCCTCGCCTTCCTCCTCCTCGTCGTCCTTGGCGCCGGCGTCGAGATCGGCCTCCAGCATCTCGGCGGGCACGTCGAGGCCGGGCACCTCGATGTCGGCGAAGCCGGTCAGCACCTCGGACAGGCGCTTCTTGCCCTCCAGGTGCTGGTCGTACTCCTCGAGCAGCAACTGGATCGACCACGGGAAGTTGGCGAGCGAGGACTGCACCTGGTTCAGGCCTTCCTCGATGCGCTTGGCGATGGCGATCTCGCCCTCGCGCGTGAGCAGCTCGACCGTGCCCATCTCGCGCATGTACATGCGCACCGGATCGGTGGTGCGGCCGACCTCGGCGTCGACCGCCGACAGCACCGCGACGGCCTCCTCGGTGGCGGTTTCGTCGTCGGCCGCGACCGGCGTCTCGGGCAGCAGGGTCTCGGTATCGGGCGCGACTTCGTGCACCTCGATACCCATGTCGTTGATCATGCCGATGATGTCCTCGATCTGCTCCGGATCGACGATGTCGTCCGGCAGGTGATCGTTGACCTCGGCATAGGTCAAATAACCCTGTTCCTTGCCCTTGATGATCAGGGTCTTGATTTCGGACTGCTGCTGGGTCGCCGGTTCGTTGGCCATGGCACTACGGGAGTTCGAGGTAAGACTGTAAATTATAGGCGGCGTGTCAAGGTCGCCCCGCCGGGCGGCCGGACGGGGGGGTCATTTCGCCTCCAGCCAGAACGTCACCGGGCCGTCGTTGACGAGCCTTACCAGCATATGGGCGCCGAACCGGCCGGTTTCCACCCCCGGATGCCGCGCCCGCGCCAGCTCGACCAGGCGCTCGAACCAGCGCCGCCCGGCCTCGGGCGGGGCCGCGCCGGTGAAGCTCGGCCGCATGCCCTTGGCCGTATCCGCGGCCAGGGTGAACTGCGGCACCAGCAGCAGCCCGCCGCCGGTATCGGCGAGCGACCGGTTCATCCGACCCTCGGCGTCGGCGAACACGCGGTAGCCGAGCAGCCGTTCCAGCATCCGCCGCGCCTGCGCCTCGCCGTCGTCCGGCCGGACCGCGACCAGGGCCAGCAGCCCGGCACCGATGCGCCCGACGGTCGCGCCTTCGACTTCGACCTCCGCCTCGCGTACCCGCTGGATCAGGGCGATCATGGGTGGCGGCTCATCCGGGATGCGGCCAGAAGGTGCGGGGCGAGGCCGCGTCGATCAGCCGCGCCCGGCCTGTTCCAGACGCCGCAGGAACACCCGCATTTCCTTTTCCGCCTGCACATCGCCGTGCCGCGCGGCCGCGGCGATGCCGGCGCGATAGGCCGCGCTGGCGCCGGCGGTATCGCCCTGTCCGGCCAGGGTCTTGCCGAGCAGCTTCCACGCCGCGGAATAGTCCGGATCGAATTCGAGCGCGCGACGCAACTCCGCGATCGCCGCCGTGGTTTCGCCCGCCGCGAGCAGGGCGTGGGCCAGGGTCATGCGCAGGAGCGCGCCGTCGCGCGGGCCGCCGCACAGCGCGCGCAGGCGCACGAGCTCGGCTTGCCGCGCGTCCCCGCTCACTGCATGTGCCAGCCGTGGCTGACCACGATCGACTGACCGGTCAGCGCGTTGCTGGCGAAACCGGCGAAGAACAGCGCACACTGGGCGACGTCGTCGAGTGTGGTGAATTCGCCGTCGACCGTGTTCTTCAGCATGATGTTCTTGATCACTTCCGCCTCGGAGATGCCGAATTCCCTGGCCTGCTCGGGAATCTGCTTCTCGACCAGCGGCGTGCGCACGAAACCGGGACAGATGACGTTGGCGCGCACGCCGTGCGCCGCGCCTTCCTTGGCCACCACCTTGGCCAGCCCGATCAGCGCGTGCTTGGCGGCGACGTAGGGCGCCTTGAGCGGCGAGGCCTCCTTGGAATGCACCGAGCCCATGTACAGGATCGCGCCGCCGCGCCCGGCGGCGTACATGTGCCGGAGGCAGGCGCGCGTGGTCAGGAAGGCGCCGTCGACGTGGATCGCCATCAGCTTCTTCCAGTCGGCGTAGGCGAATTGCTCGATCGGGTTGACGATCTGGATGCCGGCGTTGGACACGAGGATGTCCACGCCGCCGAGTTCGCGCACGGTCTGCGCCACGCCCGCCTCGACCTCCGCCTCGCTGGTCACGTCCATCGCAATCGCCGCGGCCCGCGCGCCGCGCGCGCGGATCGCCTCGGCCGCCGCCTGCGCGGCATCGCGCTGGATGTCGGCCACGGCGACGTGCGCGCCGTGCGCGGCGAACACCTCGGCGATGCGCCTGCCGATGCCGCTCGCGGCCCCGGTGATCAGCGCGACCTTGTTCTCGATCGTCATCGTCTCACTCCGCTCCCGATTCCCCATTCCCGATTCCCGTCCTCACGCCTCGCCCTTCTCGGTGACGTTCTTCACGTCCACGCCGAGATCGCGCAGCTTGCGGTACAGATGCGTGCGCTCCATGCCCACCGCCTTGGCGAGCTTGCCGACGCTGCCACCGACCTGTTGCAACTGGCGCAGCAGATACGCGCGCTCGAACTGCTCGCGCGCCTCGCGCAGCGGCAGATCGAAGTCGATGCCTGCCACCACGGCGGGCGCGGCCATGCCGGCGGCCACGCCGAGCGCCGCCTCGACTTCGGCGAGCTCGACCTCGGGCGCGCTGCCGAGCACCAGCAGGCGCTGCACCAGATTGCGCAGCTCGCGCACGTTGCCGGGCCAGGCGTAGTTGCGCAGCCGGTTCTGTACCGCGACCGGGAAGTGTCGGTACGGCAGCTTGTCGCGGTTGGCGAAGAAATCGGCGTACAGCCGAAGCAGTTCGGGCACGTCTTCGCTGCGCTCGCGCAGCGGCGGCACCGCGATCGGCACGACGTTGAGCAGGTAGTACAGTTCCTCGCGAAACCGGCCGGCCTTGACCAGGGATTCGAGGTTCTGCGCACTCGCGGCGATCACGCGCAGATCGAGCTCCGCCGGGCCGCGGCCGCCGCTGCGCACCAGCGCGCGCCGCTGCAGCACGCTCGCCAGACGCTGCTGCAATTCGGCGTCGAGTTCGGCCACCTCGTCCAGGAACAGCGTGCCGCCGTTGGCCTGTTCGATCAGGCCCGGCTGGACGCCGCCGTCGGCGCTCTCGCTGCCGAACAGCGCCGGCACCAGGTGTTCGCGCGGAATGCTGGCGGGCGCGACCGCCACGAACGGGCCGCCGCGACGGGGGCCGTGCTCGTGCAGCCAGCGCGCCAGCGTCTCCTTGCCGACGCCGGGCTCGCCCTGCACCAGCACCGAGGTATCGTGCTGCGCCAGCTTCTCGAGCTGCGCGCGCAACGCCGTCATCGCCTTGCTGCTGCCGACCGGCTCGAGCGGCAGGACCAGGTGCTGCCGCAGACCCTCGTTCTCGCGCTTGAGCCGACTCGCTTCACGCGCGCGCTCGATGGTGAGCAGCAGCTTGGCGAGCGAGATCGGCTTCTCGATGAAGTCGTAGGCGCCAAGGCGCGTGGCCTCGACCGCGGTCTCCACCGTGCCGTGGCCGGACATCATGATCACCGGACAACTTTCCAGCGCGCGCGCCTCCGACCATTCGCGCAACAGGCTGATGCCGTCGGTGCCGGGCATCCAGATGTCGAGCAGGGCCACGTCCGGCTGCTCGCGCGCGCGCGCCAGGCGCGCCTCGGCGGCGTCCGCAGCGACGACCACGGCGTAGCCTTCCTCCTCGAGGATTTCGCGGACCGTGCTGCGGATGTCCGGTTCGTCGTCGATCACCAGGACTTTCGGACTGGCCATGCCTGCACCGTTGCGGAAACGCAACGGCAAGGATAACGCAAACCGGCGCGGCGACGGGCAGGGTCGCCAACGCCAGCGATGTTCGTGGCCGGCGCGCGCCTTCGGCTATGCTTGCGCGACCCGCTCGCGCGCTCGCCCATGCCCAGCCCCGCCCTCTCGGCCTGCATCATCACGCTCAACGAAGCCGACCGCATCGACGCCTGTCTCGACTCGCTCGCCTTCTGCGACGAGATCGTCGTGGTCGATTCCGGTTCGCGCGACGACACCCGCGAGCGCGCGCGGGCGCGGGGCGCGCGCGTGCTCGAGCGCGCCTTCGACGGCTACCGCTCGCAGAAGGACTTCGCCGTGCGCGCCTGCCGCCACGACTGGGTGCTCTGCCTCGACGCCGACGAGCGCGTGACGCCGGCGTTGCGCGCCGCGATCGAGGCCGCGCGCGCCGGCGGCTTCGCCGACGCCGCCGGCTACCGCTTCGCCCGCGCCACCGAATATTTCGGCGCGTTCCTGCGCCACGGCAACGCCTATCCCGATCGGGTGCTGCGCCTGTTCGACCGGCGGCGCGGCGGCTTCCGCGGCGAACGCGAGATCCACGAACACGTCGAGGTGGACGGACGCGTGGTCACGCTCGCCGGCGATCTCGAACACCGCGCGTACCGCTCGCTCGGCGACCAGCTCGACCGGCTGCAACGCTACGCGCGGCTGATGGCGGCGCACCTGCACGCGCGCGGGCGGCGCGCACGCTGGTGGAATCTCGTGCTCAACCCGGCCTGGCGCTTCATGCGCGGTTATCTGTTGCGCCTGGGCTTTCTCGATGGCTGGCGCGGCTTCGTCTACGCCTGCGTCGAGGCGAACTACGTGCGCCAGAAATTCGTCATGCTCTGGCTGCTCGCGCGGGGCCACGCACCGTGAGCGCGCCGCGCATCAGCGTGGTCGTGCTCACCTACAACTGGCCGCAGGCGCTGGCGCTGGTGCTGCGCGCGCTCGCGCGCCAGAGCGAACCGCCCGACGAGGTGATCGTCAGCGACGACGGCTCCGGCCCGGAGACGCGCGTGCTGCTCGAGTCGCTGGCGGCGGACTTCCCCACCCGGCTGGTGCATCTGTGGCAGGAAGACGCCGGCGCGCGCATGAGCCGGGCGCGCAACCGCGGGATCGCCGCCGCGCGCGGCGACTACGTGGTGTTCCTCGACGGCGACATGGTCGCGCACCGGCACTTCGTCGCCGATCACCGCGCCTTCGCCCGCCGCGGCTGCTTCGTGCAGGGCTCGCGCGTGCTCGCCGGCGCACGACGCAGCGCGCGCATGCTGGCCGAGGGCCTGCTCGACGTCGGCTTTTTCGCCGGCGACATCGGCCGGCGTCGCCACACCCTGCGCCTGCCGGCGCTGGCGCGCTTGTACGCGCGTCCGCACCGGCGTCGCGCCGGCATCAAGAGCTGCAACTGGGGCTTCTGGCGCGACGACCTCATCGCCCTGAACGGCTTCAACGAAGCCATGACCGGCTGGGGCCGCGAGGACGACGAACTCGCCGCACGCGCCTTTCATCTCGGCCTCGCGCGGCGCGACGTGCGCTTCGCCGCGCTCGCCGTGCACCTGTGGCACGCCACCCGCAAGCGCCTGCACGACAATCCCAACGACGCCGTGCTCGCCGCCACCCGCGCCGCGGGTGCGATCCGCTGCGCGACGGGCCTCGATCAGCATCTGCCCGAATTCGCCGTGCCGCCGGCGGACCTGCGCACGGCGCCGGGCGCGCTCAGCCGCGCTCGCGCGGCAACCGCACCGTGAACACCGCGCCGCCGCCGGCGCGGTTCTCGGCGCGGATGCTGCCGCCGTGCTCCTCGGCGATCTTCTTCGCCACGGCGAGGCCGAGCCCGGTGCCCTTCGCCTTGCTGGTGGTGTAGGGCTCGAACCAGCGCGCGTCGAAGCCGTCGGGCAGGCCGGGGCCGTTGTCGGCGACCGCGAGCTCGGTCCAGTTCTGCGCATTTTCCACAATGTCGCAAATCGTCACTTCGATCTGCGGCTGGCGCGTGTCGCCGATCGCCTCGAGCGAGTTCTTGAGCAGGTTGTGCAGCAGCTGGCGCAGGCGGCCGGCGTCGGCGCGCACCACCGTCTCGCCCGCGGCGAAGCGGCGGATCAGGCGGATGCGCTGATCGTTCTCGTACAGATCGAGCACCTCGCCGACCAGCGCGGTGAGCGACAACGGCCGCGGCTCGATCTGCGGCGGTCGCGCGTAGTCGCCGAAGGCGTTGACCATCGCCTTGAGCGCCTCGACCTGGCTGATGATGGTGTGGGTGGCGCGGTCGAGCAGCTCGGTCTCCTCGGCCGGCAGCCGGCCGATGAACCGCCGGCGCAGCCGTTCCGCGGCGAGTTGGATCGGCGTCAGCGGATTCTTCACCTCGTGCGCCAGGCGGCGCGCCACTTCCGCCCAGGCCGCATCGCGCTGCGCGCGGTCGAGCAGGGTGAGATCGTCGAACACCGCGACCACGCCGGCGTCGTCGCCGAGCAGCGGCGCGAGTTCGGCGCCGCGCAGCATCAGCACGCGCCGTTCCTCGCCGCGTTCGACGACCAGCTCCTCGCGCCATTCGCGCACGCCGGCGCGGATGTGGGCGAGGATCGCATCGACGAGCGGGGCGAGCCGCGGCTGCGCGGTGCGCACGGCGGCGAGCGGCTGGCCGAGATGGCGCGTCCACGGCACGTCGAGAATGGTCTCGGCGGCGCGGTTCGCGGTGCGCAGCACGCCATCGCGATCGAGCCCCAAGACGCCGGCGGAGAGGCGTTCCAGCACCGCGGTGAGATAGGCACGCTGGTGCTCGGTCTCCTGCGCGCTCTGCTTCAGGCGCGAGCTGGCGAGCTCCAACTCGTGCTGCATCTGGTTGAACGAAGCGAGCAGGAAGCCGAGCTCGTCGTTCGGCGGCACCGGCAGCGGGGTGTCGTAGCGGCCGGCGCCGACCGCGCGCGTCGCCGCCGCCAGGCGTCCGATCGGCGCGGTCAGGCGGCGCGCGGTGCCGAACGCCGCGAGCAGGGCGAACAGCACCGACAAGAGCAGCACGAAACTGAGCACCAGGGTGAAGGTGAGCTTGAGCGATTCGCGCAGGAATTTCAGACGCTGGAAGTCGAAGCTCGCCTGTTCGACACCGGCGGCGAGCGGCTGCAACCGCGCCGGCACCGGATACAACGCCTGCAACAGGCGCATGCCCCCGGGCGCGGCGGACGGCAGCGGCAGCACGATGCGCAGGATCGTGCGCTCGCCGAACGGTTCCGCCGCGGCATAGCGGCCGGCGCTCTGCACCTGCAGCAGCGCGGCCGAATCGGGCAACGCCGGGGTGAGGAACTGCGGATCGGAACTGGCCGTGGCGAGCACCGCCTGATCGGCGCCGAACACGGTCAGCGCGAGCGCGCCTTCGGCGTCGATGCGGCTGTCGAGACTCGCCTGCAATTCGGCGTCGCTCAAACCTGCGAGCTGGCGCGCCAGCGCCGCGCCCGACTCCTGCGCCGCGCGCAGGCGTTCCTCGACGTACACGCGGGCGATGTCGAGCGCATCGTCGAGCGCGCGCTCCATGCGCACGTCGAACCAGGTGTCGATGGTGGCGTCGAGGAAATTCAGCGCGAAGCCGTACACCACCACCACCGGCGGCAGGGCGAGCGCGATCAACCGCACCAGCACGCGGCGCGTCAGGCGCGCGCCCGGCACGCCGTCGCGCAGATCGCGGCGCAGCCGCCACAGCCGCTGGGCGATCACCGCGAGCAGCACGAGCAGCGCCAGCGCCGAGGCGCCGAGCACCCACGGATACCACGCCGCCAGGCGATGGCTGCCGCCAGCGGCATCGTTGGCGAGCAGCAGCGCCGCGGCGAGCAGCACCGCGACGGCGAGCGCCGGCAGCAGGCGCCGCGCGAGCCGGTTCAGCCGGCCGCCGCGGCCCATACGTACTCCGGACTGGCCAGCCACCACGCCGGGCGCAGCAGCGCGGCGAGTCGCAGCGCGCCCGGCAAGGCGCCGCGATCGAGCGCGATGGCGACGCGGTAGCTCTCCGCCTGCGGCGCCCGCCAATCGGGCAGCGGCAGACGCAGATCGTCGAGCGCGGCCAGCGCCAGCGCGCGCGAGCCGTAGCTGCGCGCCTGCTGCAGATCGAGATCCGCCCACTGGTACTGCCGGCTGAGCGGGTAGTAGCGCAGTTGCAGATGGCGCTGCCGTTCGGCCACGGTGCGACGCAAGCCGAACCGCGGCGCCGACTGCGCCGTCACGCGCACGACGAAATCCAGCGGAATGCCGTGATCGAGCGCCTCCTGCACTTGCGCCGCCGGCCGCCAGGCGATCTGCGCGCGCAGCACGGCACCCTCGATCTGCGCGCCGCGGACCTCGAGCGCGGCCGGCGCCGGCGCGCAGGCGGCGATCGGCAGCGCCGCGAGCAGCGCCGCCAGCCGCCCGACGATGCGGATTTGTATATTCCTACACTTTTTCCAGAACCGCATAGTAGAAGCCGTCCATGCCGGACTCGCCCGGCAGATTCTGCGCGCCCGCCCCGGCGGCGCGCCAGCCGGGCGGACCCGGCAGCGGCCGGGCGTCGCCGTGATCGGCGAGAAACGCGGCCACCGGCTCGCGGTTCTCCGCCGCCAGCACGGAACAGGTGGCATAGACTAAGCGCCCGCCGCGACGGAGCAAAGGCCACAGCGCGGCGAGCAGTCGTCGCTGCTCGGCGACGAGCGCGGCGACATCGGCGGCGCGGCGGTGCAGTTTGATGTCCGGCTGGCGGCGGATGATGCCGGTCGCCGTGCAGGGCGCGTCGAGCAGGATGCGGTCGAAGGCGCGGCCGTCCCACCACGTCGCCGGTTGCGCCGCATCGCCGGCGTGCACCGTACAGCGCAGGCCGAGCCGGGCGAGGTTCTGCCGAAGCCGCGGCAAGCGCGCCGGGTCGCGCTCGAGCGCGAGCAGCTCGACCGCTGCGGTTTCGAGGATGTGTGCGCTCTTGCCGCCCGGTGCGGCACAGGCGTCGAGCACGCGCAGGCCGTCGGCGAGCGCGAGCAGCGGCGCGGCGAACTGTGCGGCGCCGTCCTGCACCGAGAACGCGCCCTCGGCGTAGCCCGGCAGGCGCGTCACCTCCGTGCTCTGTGCCAGCACCAGCGCGTCCGGCAATGCCGCGGGCTCGGCCGCGGCGACGCCGGTGGCGGCGAGGCGCGCGCCGAGCTCGGCGCGCGTGCCGCGCCGGCGATTGACCCGCAGCCACAGCGGCGCGGCGTGGTTGTTCGCCGCCAGCACCGCCTCGACGTCGCCCGGCCAATCGCGCGCGAGCGTCTCGATCAGCCAGCGCGGATGCGCCGTGCGCGTCACCGCATCGGCGTCGAGCGCGGCGCAGCGCGCCGCGCGTTCGCGCAGCCAGCGCCGCAGCAGCGCATTGACCAGCGCGGCGTGGCGCGGTCGGCCGAGCGCGCGCGTCGCCGCGACGGTCGCCGCCACCGCCGCGTAGTCCGGCAGCCGCAGCACTTCGAGCTGCACCAGGCCGAGCACCAGCAGCGCGCGCACCTCCGGCACGCGCAGCGGCCGCTCCAGCATGCCGTCCAGCGCCACCGCATAGCGCAGCCACCAGCGCGCGCCCTCGTGCAACAACGCGGCGGCGAATGCGCGATCGCGCGGGTCGTGCAGCATTGTATACTCTGCCGCAACGCCGCGGCGCGACGCCCCGCCGACCACCGCCGCGAGCGCCCGGGCCGCCAGCGCGCGCGGCTCGGCGGCCGCGCTCACGACGCCAGCCGACGCAGGTCGGGACGGGCGTTGAGATAGTCCGCGACCGCGATGCGGCGCCCGCCGGCGCGCTGCACTTCGAGAATCCGCAGCACGCCCGCGCCGCAGACCACGTCGATGCCCTCGCGCGTGGCGCGGCGGATCGTGCCGGGCGGCGCGGCGTTCGCCGCCTCCGCCGCCACCGTCGCGCGCCAGATGCGCAACCGCTCACCGGCGAGTTCGGCTTCCGCCACCGGCCAGGGATCGAACGCGCGCACCTTGCGTTCGAGCAACACCGCCGGCTCGCGCCAGTCGAGCCGCGCCTCGGCCTTGTCGAGCTTGGCCGCATAGCAGACGCCTTCGTCCGGCTGCGGCCGCGGCGCGAGCCGCTCGCCGGCGAGGGTGCGCTCGAGCGCCTCGCCGAGCAGCGCCGCGCCGAGCGCGGCGAGGCGATCGTGCAAGGTGCCGGCGGTATCGTCGGCGGCGATCGCGAGCGCGCGCGAAAGCAGCACGGGGCCGGTGTCGAGCCCCGCCTCCATCTGCATCAGACACACGCCGGTCTCGCGGTCGCCGGCGAGCAGCGCACGCTGGATCGGCGCGGCGCCGCGCCAGCGCGGCAGCAGCGAGGCGTGCACGTTCCAGCAGCCGAGCCGCGGGCTGCCGAGCACGGCTTCCGGCAGGATCAGGCCGTAGGCGACGACGACGAGCAGATCGAGCTCGAGCACGGCGAGCTCGCGCTGCACCGCGCGGTCGCGCAGCGTGCGCGGTTGCCGCAGCGGCAGACCGGCCTCGATCGCCGCCTGCTTGACCGGACTCGGCTGCAACCGGCGGCCGCGCCCGGCCGGCCGGTCGGGCTGGGTATACACGGCAACGATGTCCACGCCGTCACGGCGGCAGGCGGCCAGATGCGGCACGGCGAACTCCGGCGTGCCGGCGAAGGCCAGACGCAGCGGCGGCGCCATGCGGCGTCAGGCCGCCGGCGCGGCGCGGCGCTGCTTCTCGAGCTTCTTGCGCACCAGCTCGCGCTTGAGCGGCGAGAGATAATCGACGAACAGCCGTCCGACGAGATGGTCCATCTCGTGCTGGATGCACACCGCGAGCAGGCCGTCGGCCTCGAGCCGGAACGGCGCGCCGTGCCGATCCTGCGCCTCGACCACGATACGCTCGGCGCGCTCGACCTCGGCGAAGATGCCGGGCACCGACAGGCAGCCCTCCTGGTACACCTGCGCGCCCTCGCGCGCGAGGATGGTCGGATTGATCAGCGTGAGCGGCCGGTTCTTCTCCTCGGAGACATCGAGCACGAGCAGACGCTTGTGCACGTCGACCTGGGTCGCGGCCAGACCGATCCCCGGCGCCGCGTACATGGTCGCGAACATCGCGTCAATCAACTCGCCGAGCGCCGCATCGAACACGCGCACCGGCTCGGCCTTGATGCGCAGGCGCGGGTCGGGGAATTCCAGGATCTTCAGCATGGAGCTCACTATGGTGGTTCGGTGCGGCCGCCGCAAGGTCGGCACGAGGCGTGGCGCCGCGCGCGCCGACCGACGAAAAATTCTACGCCAATTCGATACTTGGCGCGATGGTGCGGCCGCCGTCGCGAAGCGAAGGCGAAATCCGGGACGGCGGTCATTTTCTCCGGTAAAGAATTCGTATACACTCGCGAAGCCCTTGGGGAATCAGGTAATTGGCAGCCATGCTTAAAAAACTACCTGCGGTTTGTGCCGGATTGCTGCTCACCCTCTCGGTTTTTGCCGCGACGGTGGAACTCAACCAACAACACCCCGATAGCTACACGGTGCGCAAGGGAGACACGCTGTGGAGCATCGCGGCGCGCTTCCTCAAGAATCCCTGGCAATGGCCCGAGGTGTGGCAGGCGAATCCGCAGATCGCCAATCCGCACCTCATCTATCCCGGCGACGTCATCAATCTCGCCTACGTCGGCGGTCGGCCGGTGTTGAGCAACGCCGGCCCCGGCGGCAGCGGCGGCGTCGGTCCGCACGTGCGCGCCGAGCCGCTCGAGGAAGCCGTCAAGCCGCTGCCGCTGTCGGCGATCGAGGATTTCCTGAAGAAGCCGCGCCTGGTCGGCGAGGATGAATTCAAGACCGCGCCGCACGTGGTCGCGATCGAGGATCATCACTTGAACGGCACGGTCGGCCAGCTCCTGTACGTGCGCGGGCTGGACGGCCAGCCCGGACAGCAGTTCGTGCTGGTGCGTCCGCTCGGGCGCTACTACGAGATCACCTCCAAGGACGGCGGTCCGGCGCGCGTCTACCGGCAATCGATGGACCGCCGCGACGGGCGCCCGGACATGCTCTGGCACCACGGTCCCGATCATTTCACCCTGCACGGCGACGTGCATTTCCTCGGCTACGAGGTGCTGCAATACGGCACCGTGCGCGTCACCAAGCCCGGCAATCCGGCCTCGGTGGTCGTGGTCACCGCCGACATCGAGATCGTGCCGGGCGACTACGTGCTGCCGGTCGACAATCTCCACTACGACTACCAGTACGTGCCGCATCCGCCGAAGCAGGTGCCGGCGGACATGCGCGTGATCGCCTTCTCCGGCTACGACGCGCTGAACGCGGTCGGCCGCCTGCAGGTCGTCGCGCTGTCGAACGGCGCGACCGACGGCGTCGAGAACGGCCAGGTGTACTCGATCTTCACGCCCGGCGACGTGGTGCAGGATCGCACCGACTATCCCGAGCTCGGCACCGAGGCCTTCTTCCATCCGAAGGACGCCGAAGTGCAGTTGCCGGAGGAGTACGTCGGCCACGTGATGATCTTCCGCACCTTCGATCGGGTCAGTTACGGCCTGGTGATGGACGGCATCCGGCCGGTGCACCTCGACGATCGCCTGTACGAACCGGATCATCGTTAGCCGTCCCGGGGTCGGGAGCGGAGCGAACGGCGCGGGCGACCGCGCCGTTTGCGTCTACGCGGCCGCCCTCTACACTGCCCCCATGCCGATCGAACTGGCCGACGACGAATTGCATGCCTGGCTCGTGCTGCTGCGCGCGCCCGCGCTCGGCGCGGCAGCGCTGCGCGAGCTCATCGGGCGCCACGGCTCGGCCGCCGCCGCGCTCGCGGCCTGCCGGCACGATCCGGCGACGCCGGAGCCGGCGCGCGCCTGGCTCGCCGCGCCGGATGCGGCCCGGCTCGCGGGCGATCGTGCCTGGCTCGCGGCCGGCGAGCATCGGCTGGTGGTGTGGACCAGCGCCGACTATCCGAGTCTGCTGCGCGACAGCCAGAATCCGCCGGCGGCCTTGTTCGTCGCCGGCGATCCGGCGCTGTTGTGGGCGCCGCAGCTCGCGATCGTCGGCGCGCGCGGCGCGAGCGCGGCGGGGCTCGCCAACGCGCGCGCGTTCGCCAAAGCCTTGGTCGAGGCCGGTCTGGTCGTCACCAGCGGTCTGGCCGAAGGCATCGACGGCGCCGCGCACGCCGCCGCGCTCGACGCCGGCGGCAGGACCGTCGCCGTGCTCGGCACCGGCCCCGATCTCGTCTATCCACGCCGGCACGAGGCGCTCGCCGCGCGCATCGCCGCGACCGGCGCCCTGGTGTCCGAGTTTCCGCCGGGCACGCCCGGCAAGCCCGAACACTTCCCGCGTCGCAACCGCATCATCGCCGGTTTGAGTCTCGGCACGCTGGTAGTGGAGGCGTCGTTGCAATCCGGCTCGCTGATCACCGCGCGCCTGGCCAACGAGACCGGACGCGAGGTGTTCGCGATTCCCGGCTCGATCCACAACCCGCTGGCGCGCGGCTGCCATCGCCTGATCCGCGACGGCGCCAAGCTGGTGGAAACCGCGCAGGAAGTGCTCGAGGAATTGCGCGGCCTCGGCGGTGCGCTCGCCGCGGGCCTGCGCGAGCGCATCGCCGCCAGCGAGGATGCGCCGGTGTCGGCGCCGAGCGCGCGCACCGACGACCCCGACTACGCGCGCCTGCTCGCCGCGCTCGACGACGAGCCGCGCGCGCTCGACGTGCTGGTCGCGCGCACCGGCCTGCCGGCGGCGGCGGTGTCGTCGATGCTGCTGGTGCTCGAACTCGACGGCGTGGTCAGCGCCGCGCACGGGCGCTACGCGCGGCGCCCGGCGCGCTGAGCCGCGCCGCTCGTCGGCGCGCGCGCTTGACAGCGCGACACGGTCTGTGACCACACTGGAAAAAGAGAGGCCGTCCCGGCCCGCCCCGAATCCCATGGCCAAGAATCTGCTCATCGTCGAATCGCCGGCGAAGGCGAAGACGATCAACAAGTATCTCGGCAAGGACTTCCAGGTCCTCGCCTCCTACGGCCACGTGCGCGATCTCAAGCCGCGCGAGGGCGCGGTCGATCCGGAGCGCGACTTCGCCATGGAATACGAGCTGATCGAGAAGAACGAGAAGCACGTCGAGGCGATCGCCAAGGCGGCGGCCAAGGCCGAGGCGCTGTACCTCGCCACCGACCTCGACCGCGAAGGCGAGGCGATTTCCTGGCACATCGCCGAGATCCTGAAAGCGCGCGGCCTGCTCGACGGCAGGAAGCTGCACCGCGTGGTGTTCTCGGAGATCACGCCGCACGCCATCCAGGAGGCGGTCGCGCATCCGCGCACGCTCTCGCTCGATCTGGTCAACGCGCAACAGGCGCGGCGCGCGCTGGATTATCTCGTCGGTTTCAATCTCTCGCCGGTGCTGTGGCGCAAGGTGCAACGCGGCCTGTCCGCCGGACGCGTGCAGTCACCGGCGCTGCGCATGATCGTCGAGCGCGAGGAGGAGATCGAGGCGTTCAAGCCGCGCGAGTACTGGTCGATCGAGGCCGACTGCGCGCACCCCGAGCAGCGCTTCCGCGCGCGCCTGGTCCGCCTGCGCGGCAAGAAGTTCGAGCAGTTCGACCTCGCCAACGAACGCGACGCGCATGCGGCGCGCGAGGCCCTGCTCCGGTCCGCGCAGGGCCGGCTGGTGGTGGCGGAAGTGCAATCGAAGGAACGCAAGCGCCGGCCGGCGCCGCCGTTCACCACGTCGACCTTGCAGCAGGAAGCCGCGCGCAAGCTCGGCTTCTCCACCAGCCGCACCATGCGCATCGCGCAGGGCCTGTACGAAGGCGTGGCGCTCGGCGCGGAAGGCACGGTCGGCCTCATCACCTACATGCGCACCGACTCGGTGCATCTGGCCGGCGAGGCGATCGCGGAAATCCGCAAGGTGATCGCACGCGACTTCGGTCCGCGCGCGCTGCCGGAACATCCGCACCACTATCGGGCCAAGTCGAAGAACGCGCAGGAGGCGCACGAGGCGATCCGGCCGACGTCCGCCTTGCACACGCCGGCGAGCGTGGCCCAGTACCTCAACGACGATCAGCGCAAGCTCTACGAGCTGATCTGGAAGCGCGCGGTCGCGAGCCAGATGCAGCACGCCACGCTCAACACCGTGTCGGTGGAGTTCGATGCCGGCGGCGAGTCGGCGTTTCGCGCCAGCGGTACCACGGTGGTCGATCCCGGCTTCCTCGCCGTGTACGAGGAGGGCCGCGACCAGAAGAGCGACGACGAGGAGGAAAACCGCAAGCTGCCGGCGTTCGCGATCGGCGAGGCGGTGCCGCTCGCCGACATCCTCGCCGAGCAGCATTTCACCGAGCCGCCGCCGCGCTATTCCGAGGCGAGCCTGGTCAAGGCGCTCGAGGAATACGGCATCGGCCGGCCGTCCACCTACGCCAGCATCATCCAGACCCTGCTCGGGCGCGAGTACGTGGTCCTCGACAATCGCCGGTTCCGTCCGACCGACGTCGGCCGCGCGGTGGCGAAATTCCTGTCCGGGCACTTCACCCGCTACGTCGACTACGACTTCACCGCGAAACTCGAGGACGAGCTCGACGCCGTCAGCCGCGGCGAGGAGGACTGGGTGCCGCTGCTGCGCAAGTTCTGGCAGCCGTTCAAGGCGCTGGTCACGGAAAAGAGCGAGACCGTGGACCGCGCCGAGGCGACCGGCGCGCGCGAGCTCGGCGTCGATCCCGCCTCCGGGCGACCGGTGAGCGTGCGCCTCGGCCGCTACGGGCCGATGGTGCAGATCGGCACGCGCGACGACGCCGAAAAGCCGCGTTTCGCCAGCCTGCGCCCCGGCCAGAGCATGCACACCATCACCCTGGAGGACGCGCTGCACCTGTTCAAGCTGCCGCGCGAGCTCGGCCGCGCGCCGGACGGCGAGACGGTCAGCGTCGGCATCGGCCGTTTCGGGCCGTTCGTCAAGCACGGAAAAGTATACGCGTCGCTCGCCGCCGGCGACGATCCGTACACCATCGAGCTGCCGCGCGCGCTCGCGCTGCTGCACGAGAAGGCCACGCGCGCGCAGAACCGCGTGATCGCGAGCTTCCGCGACGGCGCCATCCAGGTGCTCAACGGCCGCTATGGTCCGTACCTCACCGACGGCAGCAAGAACGCCCGCATTCCGAAGGACCGTGACCCGGCTTCGCTGAGCGAGGCCGAATGTGTCGAGCTGCTCGCCGCCGCGCCGGCGAAGCCGAAGCGCGGCGCCCGCGCCGGCAGAACGGCCGCGGCCCCCGCCGCGGCGGACACGGCGCCGGCCAAGACCGCAGCGCGGCGCAGCGCGGCGAAGAAACGCGCGCCGCGCACCGCGCCGTGAACGAGGCCGCCGCGCTCGCCGCCGCGGTCGCCGCGTTGCGCGCCGGCGGCGTGATCGCCTACCCCACCGAGGCGGTCTACGGGCTCGGCTGCGATCCCGCGGATGCGCGCGCGTTCGCGGCGCTGTTCGCGCTCAAGCAACGGCCGCCGACCCAGGGCGTGCTGCTGATCGCCGCGGATTTTGCACAAGTGGAAAAGTATATCGACCGCGCCGCCACCCCGCCGGCGGCGGTCGCGCGCGCGCGGGCGACCTGGCCCGGCCCGCACACCTGGGTGTTCCCGCGCGCGCCGGACACGCCGTCCTGGATCGCCGGCGCGCACGCCGGCATCGCCCTGCGCGTCACCGCGCATCCGCTCGCCGCGGCGCTCTGCCGCGCCTTCGGTGGCGCGCTGGTGTCGACCAGCGCCAACCGCCACGGCGCGCCGCCCGCGCGCAGCGCCGCCGAGGTGCGCGCGGCATTCGGCGACGGACTCGCGTATATTCTCGACGGCGCGGTCGGCGGGCTCGACCGGCCGACGCCGATCCGCGACGCCATCAGCGGAGAGGTCTTTCGGACGTAGTTCGGGGAGGGGGTGGGGGGTGTCCGCACGCATCGAAGCCGGCCCGACGGCGCCGCCGGCGCGGCCGTTGCTCGCGGTTCCCGATCTCGCGCGTTGCCTGGCCTGGCGCGGCGGCAGGCCGGTGCGCGCCGGCGCGTTCCTGGCCGAGGTCGCGGCGCTGGCGGCGCGGCTGCCCGCCGGCCGTCAGGCCGTGAATCTGTGCGAGGACCGCTATCGTTTCCTCGTCGCCTTCTGCGCGGTCGCCGTCGCCGGGCAGACGAACCTGTTGCCGCCGTCGCGCGCGCCGCGCGCGATCGCCGAGGTGATGGCGGCGTATCCCGGTTGCTATGCGCTCGCCGAGCGCAGGTTCGACGGCGCACCGCGCGAGCTGTTCGTGCTGCCGCCGGACCGCGGCGAGAGCGGCGCGACCGCGGTGCCGCACCTGGCCGACGCGCAGATCGTCGCCATCGGCTTCACCTCCGGCAGCACCGGCGCACCGAAGGCGCATCCGAAGACCTGGGCCGGCTTGTGCGCGAGCAGCGCGCTCAACGCGGAACGGCTGTGCGCGCACGACGCCGCGCCCAACCTCGTCGCCACCGTGCCGCCGCAGCACATGTACGGCCTGGAACTGTCGATCCTGCTGCCGCTGCGCAGCGCCGCGGCCATCCACTGCGGCCAGCCGTTTTTCCCGGCCGACATCGCCGCCGCACTCGCCGCGCTGCCGGCGCCGCGCCTGCTCGTGACCACACCGATCCATCTGCACGCGTTGCTCGCGGCGGAACCGGAGCTGCCGCCGCTCGCCGGCATCGTCAGCGCCACCGCGCCGCTCGATCCGGCGCTGGCCGCGCAGGCCGAGCGGCGCTATGCCACGCGCGTGATCGAGATCTTCGGCTCGACCGAAACCTGCGTGATCGCCCACCGCCGCGCGGCGCAGGATGCGCCGTGGCAGCTCCACCCCGGCGTGCGCCTGCGCCCGCAACCCGACGGCACGCTGGTGGAAGCGCCGCACCTCAACGCGCCGGTGCTGCTGCAAGACATTGTGGAATTGTTGACTTCGCAGCAATTTATACTGCGCGGCCGCAACGGCGATCTGCTCGAGATCGCCGGCAAACGCGCCTCGCTCGGCGACCTCAATCGCCGCCTGCTGGCGATCCCCGGCGTCGTCGACGGCGTGATCTTTCCGCTCGACCCGGACGCCCGCGGCGTGCGCCGTCTGGCCGCGCTGGTGGTCGCGCCGGACGTGAGCGAAGCGGCCATTCGGCAGGGCCTGTGCGCGGCGGTGGATCCGGTGTTTCTGCCGCGGCCGCTGCGCCGGGTAGCCGCCCTGCCGCGCAACGCCACCGGCAAGCTGCCGCGCGAGGCGCTGCTCGCCGCGCTCGCGGCGGCGGACGAGTCGGTGAGCGGTGAGCGGTGAGCGGAGAAGAAGGCGCTGTTCAGCCCTCAGCCCTCAGCCCTCAGCCCTCATCCCTCATCCCTCATCCCTCGGCCCTCGGCCCTCATCCCTCGGCCCTCAGCCCTCATCCCTCGGCCCTCAGCCCTCATCCCTCGGCCCTCAGCCCTCATCCCTCGCCCCTCAGCCCCCA
>Ga0209581_1001104_pt1 | contig 35572 bp, 38 predicted proteins | sample Coa_R2_FD_187160 | JGI IMG/M metagenome (GOLD analysis project Ga0209581, IMG submission 187160) | Surface soil microbial communities from Centralia Pennsylvania, which are recovering from an underground coalmine fire - Coalmine... | ecosystem: Environmental > Terrestrial > Soil > Unclassified ...
GCGTTACGGCGCCTGAAAGGGCGGGCAACTTCGCCTTGAACGACAGGTGTTGAAACGAAAACGTTGTGCAAAGCGCGGGCAGAAGGCATAATCCGCGGACCATGCACTCCCTCTCGAAAAATCAGGTGTGGGAGAAGTTTACAGTGACGTGCCGGTGGACGATCCGCGCGCGTGGCAGGACAAACAGCGCATTTACTCTCATTGAATTGATCGTGGTTATCGCGATCATTGCCGTTCTCGTGGGGCTTCTCTTTCCAGCTTTCAAAGCAGTCCAGAACCAGGCGAGGCAGACTCAAGCGAAGAACGATCTCACTCAGATTATCAATGCAGTGAACGCATTCTACACGGACTACGGCAGATATCCGATCGCGGCTACGAGCGACACAACGTTTGGACCGGGAGGTACGCCCTCAACAAATGAGACTCTTTTTACCGAACTCCGCGGTTGCGTGGCCGCGGCCGGCGATTGTCCCGCGGCAGCCACGCTTAATACGCGACAGATCGTTTTCATTTCTCCCCCGGATGTAAAGGACAGCGCAAACCCGCGTTCAGGGATTGGCACCGCGGCAGCTAACAGGGGGCAATATTTTGATCCGTGGGGGACCAATTACGTTATTCGCATCGACGGCGATTATAACAATCAGGTGAGTAATCCCTACGCGACAAACGCCGGCGCCAACCCATTGCAACAGGGAGTTATCGCGCTCTCTCTGGGCGCCGACAAGCTGGGCGGCATCGGTTCGGCGGATAAGAACGGTGGAACGGCGGCTGACGACATCATCTCCTGGCAGTGATTCCTCGGCGCAGCTTGCAAACAGCAGTCGCAAATCTAGAATCCCAAAAGACCGACGCGGGTGTAGTTCAATGGTAGAACGGCAGCTTCCCAAGCTGCATACGAGGGTTCGATTCCCTTCACCCGCTTGTTTTCAGGCGTTGGGCGCGTCTCTGCGCAGTCGGAAGGGCGAGGAGCGATTGGTCAGGCATCGTGGAAACGCTTGGCGTTTTGGCTTTGGCTTATCTGCCGCCAAAAAGTTTCCTCACCGATCGAAACAGGCGATCTGGGAAGGAAAATGCTTTCTGAGGAGCGTCCCGGAGCTGTTGAGCAAAGGGCCATTGAGCGCCGCCGTGCACCTGGCAGGCGCTGGCGGGCACGCGATCGATGGGAAGATCGATGTCGTAAGCGGTTCCCGCCGCCATGCAACCTGTGGTGGCCAGTTGATTGGAAATGGAGCAGACGGTGGCGTGTTCGATGGGCATGGTCGGTCGCAGCGGCTCGGCCGGATAATGTTGCGCGGCCTTGTTCATTACCTGCACCCAGACTGGCAGGGCAAGAGTCGCGCCGTAGCCATGCGAGATGATAGTGGTGGGTTGATCGAACCCGACCCACACGCCACAGGTGAGCGTGCTGGTGTAACCCAAAAACCAGGCGTCCTTGTAATCGTTGGTGGTCCCGGTTTTCCCAGCTGCGGGCAATCGAAAGCCGAGCGTGGATCGCGCGCTGGCCGCTGTGCCGCGGGTCAGGACCTGTTCCATCAGTTGCGAGGTGAGCCACGCTGCGCCCGGCTCAAGCGCGCGAAGCGAAATGTGAGCAGCCCGATAGATTGGCTTGTGGTCCGAGTCGTCGATGCGCTCAATGATGTACGCCTGTTTGCGCACCCCGGCATTGGGGAAGACAGCGTAGGCTGCGGTCAAATCTTTCAGGTTCGTTTCGAACGAACCGATGTAAATCGCCGGGCCACGAGGAAGATTGTGCGCGATACCGAGCGTGTTGGCCACCTTTTGCACCGCGTCGAGCCCGGCAAACTGGCCAACGCGCACGCTCATGGTGTTTCGCGAATGGATCAGGCCGTAGGAGCAGGGCATGATTCCGCCGTAAGTGCCGTCCGAATTTCCGGGTGACCAGTTTCCTGCGCCCTCGATTTCGCCAGGCCGAATTGGGCCATCGCTGATGGCTGCGCCTGGCAACAGGCCGTGACTGAACGCCACGGCATACACAAAGGGTTTAAAGGCGGAACCAACCTGCCGGTTTGCGGGCGCCAGCGCGCGGTTGAATTTGCTTTGAGAATAATCGCGTCCTCCCACCAGCGCGCGGATACCGCCGCTGGCATTATCGATCACGACGACCGCGCCTTCGAGGTAGGGCATGGCCGGATCGCCTTCGCCGTTTTCGGGCGGCTTGTAATCGGCTTTGAGCGGATGATGAAAATTTGGCTGATGCTCGATCCGGGTGAGTTGCGTTTCGAGCGCTTGTTGCGCGGCGTTTTGCACAGCGGGGTCCAGCGTCGTGTAAATATGCAGGCCGCCGTTGTCGATCTGGTCCTCGGTTAACAATAAATTCAAGTCGCGTTGCACCGCGTCCATGGCGTAGTTTTCCTGGACCTGCGGCATTCGCCGGGGATGCGTGATCACCTTCGCCCTTTTTGCCTCCTGGGCCTGCGCCGGGGTGATCTTTTTCAATGCCACCATGCGGTCCAGCACTGCATCGCGCTGGATCGCCGCGCCCTGGGGATTTTTGAGCGGTGAAAATCGATTGGGACTGCGGATCAGCCCGGCCAGAAGCGCCGCTTCGGAAAGATTCAGCTTTGACGCGCTCTTCCCAAAGTAGGCCTGTGAAGCGGTCTCCACTCCGTAGCAGCCGTTGCCGAAATAAATCCGGTTCACGTAAAGCTCGAGAATCTGTTGTTTGGTGAACTGTCGTTCGATGCGCAGCGCCACCATCGCTTCCAGAAGTTTGCGACTCAGCGTGCGCCCGCCCAGGGGGAGACTGTTGCGCGCCAGCTGCATGGTGAGACTGCTGGCGCCTTCCTTGGCTGACATGCTCAGGATGTCGCGCGCCAGGGCGCGCAAAACGCCGCGCCAATCAATTCCCTTGTGCTCGTAAAAGCGGGCGTCCTCCCGGGCCAGAAGTGCGGCAATGAAGTAGGGCGAGACTTCGCTCAGCGAAACTTTGAGACGATTTGCCCCCGCCAGGCGGCTGTAAATTTTCCCATCAACATCATAAACCGTGTTGCGCTCGGGCATTTGGCCCACGTTCTTCATGTCGAACGTTTGCGCCCACGTGCCGTAGAAGAGGACAACGGCGAAACAGGCGGCGGCCAGCAGAATCAGCAGCGTCGCCTTCCATCCGTAGCGAAAGAAAACGCTTCGCTTCTTTTTTCGACCGGACCGCAGGCGCGCGAGCAATTTCATCGTCGAAGCGTTAACTGTTGAGGCGTTGAAACCGAACCTAACGGAGCCGCTTCAACGCTTCAACGCTTCAACGCGTCGCCCATTACAGATTGAGTTTTACGGTCCCTTCGTGCTGTTCCGGAGCGCAGGACGCATTGATGGGCACGTCGGTCGCCGCGTTGCTCGGCTCGACAAGCTTGTTCTCAATCAAATATCGCTCGACCTCCTCGCCGCTGACGTCCGCCAGCATCTGCCCGTTGATCTCCACACACGGTGAAAGCGGTTGTCCGCTTTTGGCTTCCATTTCCCAGCGAAACTCCGGGTTCTGGATGATGTCCTTCTCCGTGTAGGGAAGATTGTATTTCGCCAGCACAGCGCGCACTCCGGCGCTCCAGCCACAGTAAGTCTTCAGGTATGCGGTGATTTGCGGTTTTTCCATCGAACCGACTATATCACAAGTTGGACATTTGTAATCTGGGCGGGCCGCTCCTCCCGGGGCCGGCGCACATGGTCGCAACGCGCCTCGCGTTTGCCTCAACGTGATGACCTTTGCGTGCGTCAGCCGGATGGCGGTTCGCCTTGTTTGCGCGAGTCGGCGCGACCCGCATCCCCGGGCAGCGAATTTCATTTGCGCAGAAATGCACGAGCAATCCCGACCGCAGCGCAGCAACCGGATTCACACCTTCTGACGGAGCGGCTGCAGCGCGTGAGTGAGCTTTTGCAGGCCGAGTTCCAGGCGCGTTTTGACCGTTCCCAGCGGCGTGCGCGTGACGGCGGCAATTTCCCTGTGGCTCAGTCCCTCGAAGAAGGCGAGTTCAACTGCCTGGCGCTGCGGTCGCGGAAGTCTGCGCATGCATCTCCAAAGAAATCGGCGCAGATCATTGAGAACCAATGCCTCCTCCGTGTCGCGGCCCAGGTTCGCTGCGTGCTGCGCAACTTGGGTTTGGTAGCGCTCCTGTGCGCGCGAGTACGCCTGGCGCCGGCGCAGATTGTCGATGGCGCGCCGGCGTGCAATGGTCACCATCCATCCCAGTGGTTTGCCGGCGCGTGGCGAGTAGCGCGCAGCTTCTTCCCAAATCTGGACGAATATTTCCTGCAAAACGTCGTCTGCATCTGCCTGTTCCGGCACAACGCTGTCAATCACTGCGCGAAGCCGCCGGCCGTGGCGATCGTACAATTCGGCCAGCGCTTCGTGATGTTGGTGTGAAATATCTTTTAACAAGGCTTCATCCGGCTGCCCGTATTCTATTTCACCAAGCTCCGATCCGATCATAACTATTTCCAAGACTCACTCTCCCTGCCGCGTCGAAATGCGGCAATCGGGACGACGGAGGATTTGGGAATCGGGTAAAATCTCAGCTGGCCCCCTTGAGTTAGCTGGGAACACAACGGACGACTTTATCGGGGGAAATCTGACCGGAGACGCTTCGTGGCGCGCTGGCGCGATATCCCGCGGCACGATTTCTCGGCAAACAGGACTTTTAGCCCCGAGTTTCTTCGATTTCCAGAGGGCCTCGGGAGTACGTGTTTGTGAGAGCCAAAGCCGCGACGATAACGCCCGCGATCACATTGTTCAACAGCGCTGCTCCGCTGAGAACAAACACGAATGGCGAGATCACCAGCCAGATGCCCACGATCAAGGTGAGCCAGCTCCATCCCGGCTGATCCAGGCTCCAGCGGACCAAAGAGAGCCCGGCCACCAGCGCGCCGGCGATGAGATTTCCCCAGATCGCTTTCGGCGACTCGATCTTGAGGACAAATGGCGAGAGAAGGATCCAGACGCCCAGCAAGGTGTTTAGCCAGCTGCTTCCGTGTCTGTTCCACAAGGATGAATTAGTCCGCTGCTCTTTCATTTTTTGGGCTTTGTTCATGTCGGAGTTTGCCGGCATGCTCCATTTATAATTCGGATTCGCCTTGAGTTTTTGGCGTATCGGGTCGCGCAAATTTTATTTTGGCGTGCGCTGCAGGGTGAGAAAAATTGGGCCGTTACCAGCAGCCATGCCGCAACCGCGGGTGCGGCGTGATGCGAAGTAGAGGGCGGGGAAGCAGTCGGCAAAGGGGGGATTCACTCATGGCAACACCACGACCAAGGCGGGCGGGCTGGCGCAGGTCAAAATCCAAACGACGAGCGGAAAAGCGACGCAAGAGATTCGCCGCTGCGCTGCCGGCGCTCCCGAACAGCAACAAGGCTCAAGCGGACGAACAGGTTGACCGCTTGGTTCTCTCCGCACTGAAATTCTGGGAAACGGAACGCAACCTGATCGAAGAACGTCTGCGTGCGGAGAGGTCCGCTGCCGCTCACAGTTGAGAAGCGCCGGCTAGAGCAGGCCGCGCTTGCGCAGCTCGCCAAGGTTGGCGCCGGCCGAGCGCTCCACCAGATCGATGGTGAACTTGAGCAGACACACCTCCCACGCGTCGTCCACGCCCTGAATGACCGCGCTGAGCGGTTCATTAGCGTTTTGCACGTGCCGTTTGGTGCGATGGATGACGGCGTCGATCGAATCGTGCAGCATTTGCTCGCTCACATTGGTCTTGCGCACTTGAAATCCGTAACGCAACACCGCGATGTTGCGCGCCCGCTCCCGCAATTGCTCAACGTAACGCTGCGCCTGCTCGCCGAATCCTTCCAGAAGGAGGCGACAATAATGTTCCGGCGTGAGAATCTGCGGACGTTCGGCTTCGATCCTCCCGTTGCGCACCCGGACCTGATCGACGCGGTCCATTAACTCCGAGATCAGATAAAAATTGAAACTGGTGCTGCCGAACGTGGCGATCTGTCGCTCCGGAGCGAGAATGACCCGCGTGTTCTCAATTGCGTACTCGAAATCGTCTTTCGTCATCAGTCCCGTTTTGTCTGGTTCTGTCGCCTTTGACCGATCAGACTAAATGGAGGCGATGCGCTAGGGCGTCTGCGGCTTCTGGCCCGGCCGGGATTGGAACAGAGAGAGATACTGGCCGTATCCCTCTTCCTTGAGTTTCTCGACCGGGATGAAACGGAGCGCCGCGGAATTCACGCAATACCGCTGTCCAGTCGGCGCCGGTCCGTCGTCGAATACATGTCCCAGATGCGAATCGCTCGATTTGGAGCGGACTTCAGTGCGTTCCATTCCATGGGACGAATCCTGTCTTTGCGTTACGCTGTCCGGGGAAATGGGCTTTGTGAAACTGGGCCAGCCCGTGCCGCTGTCGAATTTATCCAGCGAAGTGAACAGCGGTTCCCCGGTGATGATATCGACATAAATTCCCGGCTGATGATTGTCCCAGTAGGCATTGTGGAACGGTGTCTCGGTGCCGCATTCGCGCGTCACTCGATATTGTTCCCTGGTCAATTGTCTGCGAAGATCAGCCTCTTTGGGAACTGGTTTTGTCGGATTCATAGCCGCATTCTCTTTTTTCTGGGTTTGAGCGTAACCGAACAAGATGGAAGCGACAACTACAACGACCGCTCCCAGTAGTCCCAACCACAGTGTCTTGTACGATCCGCGTTTGTACGTAAGAAGTGATGTGTTCATACCCCGGATTTGATTCATCCCCCGACACAACTGCCACAGCCAAATTTACCGGCGAATCTGGCGCGCGGCAAATCCGCCAGGCCTGGTCGATCTTTGCTTCATTGAAATTCGCAATCCGCGGCGAAGATGGCTGCAGATCTTTTTCTCATTACGAAACAGGTTTCCGATTAATCAGGCCGGCCCGCCTCGGGGACCCGAATGCAACGGCGGAAAACGATGAGCCCCACTGGCGCGACGGAGGCCGCCAGGGCGAAAATCAACCACATCGTTCCCGGGTGCCGCGGACCCTTTTCCGGGCAAAACGCCGCCAGCAACCATCCGCCGCTGCCGACGAGCAGTTTCCCGATCAGAAAGGGAATATAGGAAAGGGCGCCGTATGACGCCTCCTGGCCTTTGGGCGCGATCGCCGCCGCATATTCGTAAACGCGCGGCGAATAGAAAGCTTCGCCCAGCGAGAAGAGCGAAATGTAAATTGCGATCATGATGTAGTACGGATGGATCTCGCCGCGCACTCCCAAATACCAGTGCCCCAGCCATTGGCCAATCACGCCCCCGGCCATTGTCTGGAACCAGGCGGTCGGCAGCGCCATGACGAAAACCGACGCAGCGCAGATGGCGCCGCCAACCACTACCATGCGATACGCGGAATATTGCTGAGTAAGCGCCCCGACCAGCGGCACAAGGATGATGATCAGAATGTAGTTGATCGCCGACAATTGACCGATCGGCGCGCCGCCGCCCAGTTCGCGAATGCCAAATTTCGGGAACACATAATCCATCTGCAAAAAGATCAATTTGAGAAAGCCGATGAGAAGGAGGAATGCCAGCAACCGGTAAAATCCAGATTGACCGAGCAACCGTTTGAACAGCGCGACGGTATCGCGGGCGCTGTCGCGAACGGTGAGCAGAATTTTGTCGAAAAGCGATCGGGTCGGGTATCGGTTTCCTTCGGCTGCGAAGCGCACACCGTGATCGGTTGCTTCCGCTCCCCGGCGCAAAAAATAGATAACCGGCAGGAGCAGAAACTCGATCACAAGGCTGACCAGGAACAGCGTTCGGTACGTGCTGAGCTGCGCTCCCAGAAAAGTGAATTGCCCGTGCTCGCCCAGTGACTGGCGCACATAATCGAAGATCCGCGCCGCAGCCCAGTAGCCGATGTTCATGACGACGTAGATGATGGAAAAGGAGATCGAGCGCTGCGCGAGAGTGGAGTAGCGACGCGTGGCCGCGATCAACACCGGAGTTCCCAGCGCTTCGCCAACGGCCAGTGGAAGCAAACCGCCGGCCAAAGCCAGCCAGGAAACCGTGGAGAAAACCATGACGGTTCGCGCAGCGATGCAGACGAAAACGCCGAGGAAGAACGTCCGGCGAAGTCCAATCGCATCCGTGACCGAGCCGGCCAGCAGAGTGAAAATCGTCATCGCCGGCGCCCACACCCAGCCGGCCAGCGCACCCGCTAATTGATCGCTGAAACCAAGATCATACGAAAGCCACAAGGTGAGAGTTTTTGTCGTGACCGAATACGCGGATATGATCAGGAACTTGATCAGGAACGTCAGCCACAGTTCGCGTTGTGCTCCCCTGAGCACGGTAAACTTGGCGACGAACCGGCGGAGACCTGCGAGTCTGGCGGCAGGCGCGCCGGCTTCGGGCACAACCGCTTGTTCACGTGCTTGATTCACCGGTGCGGAAGGTTTACCCCTCGTTGCGAATGAAGTCGAGGTCTCCCGTTTAGCATGACCGCATTGCAGGTTGCCTCATAAGAGATTTTCGATGTACCGGCGCCGATCAAACGGTGCGAAGTCGTTGATCCCTTCTCCCGTGCCAACAAAGCGAGTGGGGATTCCAAGTTCCTCCTGGATGGCCACCACGATTCCGCCCCTGCCGCTGCCGTCCAGCTTGGTGACGATCACACCGGTCAGGCCGATGGCGCTGTGAAATTCACGCGCCTGACTGAGCGCGTTGCCGCCTGTGGTGGCGTCAACCACAAGCAAAATTTCGTGCGGCGCAGCCGGATCGTGCTTTTGCAAAACGCGTTTCATCTTTTGCAGCTGGGCCATGAGATTTGTTTTCGTGTGCATGCGGCCCGCGGTGTCGGCCAAAAGGAATTGCATCTTGTGCCTGGCCGCCTTCTGATACGCCTCGTAGCAAAGCGCTGCAGGGTCGGCGTTGTGCTGGCCCTGGACCATTTCCATGCCGAGCCTTTTGGCCCACAGCGCAAGTTGTTCGCTCGCCGCGGCGCGAAACGTATCGGCCGCCGCCAGAAGGACGCTGTATCCACGTTGCCCAAGATGATGCGCCAGTTTTGCGGTGCAGGTTGTCTTGCCCGTGCCATTGACGCCCACCATTAAAATCACGCACGGTTCGCCGCGTTGCGGCTCGATCGGCGCGGATTTCGCCGGCAGGACGCGCGCAATTTCTTCGCGCGCTGTTTTGAGCACGTCCGAGATCCCGAGCAGCGACCATGCTTCCCGTTCCTGAAGCTTTTTAATGATCCGCGCTGTTAGCGGCACGCCCAGATCGGCGCCGATGAGCAACTGTTCGAGTTCGTCCCAGTCGATTGGTTTGCCGGCAAAATGTTGCGCGAGAGATTGCAGGAAATTCATTCGATTCACTGAAGGATTAAGCGTGGAGAGGCCAAAAGGTCAAAGCAAGCGTCTCAAGCCGGGGAAAACTGCGGGATGCACTGCCGCCGGTGGTGAATCGTGCGAACGCTTGAAGCTTCAGGCGCCGATCACGAATCGTGTTTAATCAGCGGTTCGCGCGCCGGTCTATTCAGATCCTTCCGTACCCGATCCAGAATGCCGTTAACGAAGCGGCCGGAATCCGGGCCGCCATATGTTTTTGCCAGTTCGATCGCCTCATTAATGGAGACGACGGGCGGAATGTCGTCGCGGTACAACATTTCGTAGATGGCCAGTCGCAGGATGTTTCGATCCACAGCTGAGATGCGGCGAAAATCGTAATTCTCGCAATAACGGCAAATCCGTTCGTCGATCTCGGGTAAATGCGCCATCATTCCCTCGATCAACGGCTGTGCAAACTCGCGCACCCGCGGTTTGGCCGGACAAAATTCCCAGAACTCCTCAATTTTCTCCGGACCGCTGCCGCGCTGGAGGTCGCGCCAGAAATGGTACTGAATCGCGGCTTCGCGCGCTTTACGTCGTTTACCCATGGTTGCGTAATGGTCTGCCGACCACACTTTCTTGATAGGGAACCGGCGGTCTGTGCGCAACTCCTCATTTGGCCATCGTATGCGCTTTAGCGGTCGCGAATCTCCGACATGACTCGGGCGATTTCCACCGCCGCGCGCGCGGCTTCCGTGCCCCGGTTGATTTTTTCGCCGAGGCAGCGTTGCCGCGCCTGCTTCTGGTTATCGAAGCTGAGCACCGCGTTGATGATCGGCACTCCGTACTCCAGAGCGATTTGCTGAAGCGCGTCGGTCACCGAGCGGCTCAAATTTTCCGCGTGCCTGGTTTCGCCCTGTATGATGACGCCGCAGGCGACAATGGCGTGCGCGCGTTTCGTCCTGGCCAACTCGCGCACGACGACCGGGATCTCGAACGCACCGGGAACGCGGCGGATCGAGATCGCTGCGCGCGGCGCCAAATGGCGCAACTCTTTTTCGGCGTGATCGACCAAACCATCTACAAAGCTGGCATTATAACGGCTCGCCACGATGGCGAATCTGTGTGCGGACTTTGCAGCTCCCGGACGAGACGGCGCCGTTTTTGACATTCGCTTCCAGCTTACAATGGAACCTGGGTGCGACCCGCAGTCGGCCGCGCGCGGTGCAAAATCACAGCAGATGCCCCAGTTTGGTCTTTTTCGTTTCGAGGTATTTCTCGTTGTGCGGATTGGCCTGCGTGCGGATCGGCACCTGCTCGATCATTTCCAGGCCGTAACCTTCGAGCCCCACAACTTTCTTCGGATTATTGGTGAGGAATCGAAACTGCCGCACGCCGAGATCGAAAAGGATTTGCGCGCCGAGACCGTAATCGCGCAGGTCGCTCGGGTAACCGAGTTTTGCATTTGCCTCGACGGTGTCGAGCCCTTCCTCCTGCAATTTGTAGGCGTGAATTTTTGCCGCCAGCCCGATGCCGCGTCCTTCCTGGCGCATGTAAACCAGGACGCCGGCGCCTTCCTCCTCAATTTGCCGAAGCGCGGCGTGCAACTGGTTCCCGCAATCGCACCGGCGCGAGGCGAAAACGTCGCCGGTAAGGCATTGGCTGTGGACTCGCACCAGTGTGGGCTTGTTGCTGTCGATCTGGCCCTTGACCAACGCCAGGTGATGCTGACCATCGAGCTTGGAGCGGTACAAATGCAGATTGAAATCGCCGTAATCGGTGGGCAGTCTTACGATCTGTTCCAGCTCCACCAGTTTCTCGCTCTTGCGCCGGTAAGCGATCAAACTTTGAATGGTGCAGATGCGCAGTCCGTGTTTTTTGCGGAACTGCATCAATTCCGGCAGACGAGCCATTGTGCCGTCGTCGTGTAAAATTTCGCACAGCACTCCTGCCGGTTGCAGGCCGGCCAGGCGTGCCAGATCGACAGCCGCTTCCGTGTGACCGGCCCGCCGCAGCACGCCTCCATCCTTGGCGCGCAGAGGAAACACGTGGCCAGGCTGCGTCAAATCTTCGGGCGACGATTTGGGGTTGGCGATGGCGAGAATGGTGGTCGCCCGATCGTACGCGCTGATCCCGGTGGTCACGCCTCGGGCCGCGTCCACCGACACGGTAAAATCGGTGCGATGCTTTTCGCGGTTTTGCGCGACCATTCGTTGCAGGCCGAGCTGGTCGGCGCGCTCGTTGGAGATGGGCACGCAGATCAAACCCCGCCCGTAAGTGGCCATGAAGTTGACCGCCTCGGGAGTGACCTTTTCGGCCGCCATTACCAGATCGCCTTCGTTCTCGCGGTCGGCGTCGTCTGTCACAATGACCATGCGGCCCTTGGCGATGTCGCTCACCACATCATCGATGGTGTCGAACTGAAACGTCTCCTTTGTCGGCGAAATCATGCGAGGCAATAAAATTACGCTCCCGCTCACCCGGGGCAAACACGAACTCCGGGCTGCGGGTCGCTTTGGGAGTTTGACGCATCCGGCAACTGATGGATACCGTGATGCGCATCGCGGCGAATCACTGCCGCCCCAATCGCAGCGCCCGCCCTGAAAGACGACGCACGTGGAGTTAAGAAAATCGGATAAAATTTTTGTGGCTGGTCACCAGGGGATGGTAGGCAGCGCGCTAATGCGGCGGCTCCATGCCGATGGATTCACCAACGTCGTGACCCGCCTCCGCTCCGAACTGGATCTCGCCAATGAAGCTGCGGTGGCCGATTTTTTTTCGACGGAAAAGCCGGCTGTTGTGATTCTGGCCGCGGCAAAAGTCGGGGGCATCAAGGCGAACAACGATTTCCCGGTGGAATTTCTGCTGGAGAACTTGCGCATCCAAAACAACGTCATTCACTGCGCGCACAAAAACGGCGCGCGCAAGCTGCTCTTTCTGGGAAGCTCGTGCATTTACCCCAGGCTGGCGCCGCAGCCCATCCCCGAGACGGCGTTGCTCACTGGTCCGCTGGAGCCGACCAATGAAGCATACGCCATCGCCAAGATCGCCGGGATCAAGCTTTGCCAGGCATACGCCCGCGAGTACGGGGCGAACTTCATCTGCCCCATGCCGACAAACCTCTATGGACCGAACGACAATTTCGATCTCGAGACGTCGCACGTTTTAGCGGCGCTGTTGCGCAAGGCGCATCAGGCTAAAACAGAGCGGCGACGGCAAATGATCGTGTGGGGCTCGGGCAAGCCGCGCCGGGAATTTCTGCATGTGGACGATCTGGCTTCGGCATGCCTGTTCCTTCTCGAGAAATACGATTCGCCAGAAATCATCAATGTGGGATGGGGCCAGGATATTTCGATTCGGGAGCTGGCGGAATTGATCTGTGATATCGTGGGATTTGACGGGGAACTGACTTGGGATGCGTCAAAGCCAGATGGCACGCCGCGAAAGCTGCTCGATGTCGGCCGCCTGCGCGCTCTTGGCTGGGAGCCAGCCATCCCGCTGCGCGAAGGCATCCGGCAAACGTATCGCTGGTTTCTTCAGAACCGGGCCGGTTAGAGCGGGCTGTAGTCCCTCTGCCGGGCTGCAAAACTTCTGCTCATGTGCGGGTTGACGCTCCGAGCTTTCGGGCGTTCACTGCGAACCAGCGATGAAAAGTTTGCGTGTCGGGGTCGTCGGCGTTGGCCACATCGGCAGCAACCACGCGCGGTTGTACGCGGAGATTCCCACGGCCGAGTTCACCGCTGTTTACGATGTGGATCTTCTTCGCAGCCGCACCATCGGCAGCAAGTTTGGCGCGCGCGCAGCGGCGTCGCTCGATGAGTTTATCGAATTGGTTGACGCCGCTTCCGTAGCAACGCCCACCAACACCCATTACGAGATCGCGCGAGCGCTGCTGGCCAGGGGCAAACATGTGCTGGTGGAAAAACCAATCACGGATGACACCGCTCAAGCCGCGGAGCTGGCCGAGCTGGCCGGTCGAAATAGTTTGATCCTGCAGGTGGGCCACGTGGAGCGGTTTAATCCCGTGATGAGCGCCCTGGAAAAACATTTGACCCATCCCCGATTCATCGAGGCGCATCGTCTTTCGCCTTATCCGGAACGGAGCACTGATATCGGCGTCGTGCTCGACCTGATGATTCATGATCTGGAGGTGATTCTGCATTTTGTGCGCTCGCCGCTCTGGAGCATCGACGCCGTCGGCGTGCCCGTGCTAAGCCGGGGAGAAGATATCGCTAATGCCAGGTTGCATTTCGAAGATGGCTGCGTGGCGAATGTAACTGCCAGCCGCATCAGTCCCGAGCGCGTCCGAAAGATCCGCATTTTTCAGGAAGACGCGTACCTGTCGCTCGATTACCAGAATCAAACCGGCGAAATTTACCGTCGCCTGGGAAAGCAGATCATTCGCGACCGGGTCGCCATCGAACACGAGGAACCGTTGAAGCTGCAACTCGCTTCGTTTATTGAATGCGCAAATACGGGGCGCCAGCCCAAAGTCTCCGGTTCACAGGCAACCGCGGCCTTGGAGCTGGCGGTGAAAATCACCAGGCAAATCGCCGGCACCGGATGAGGCCGCAGGCAAAGCCGGCAAAGGACGGCCTCGCGGGAATCCGCACAACTCTTTGCTGGGCCAGGGCAGTCGCATGACCATCTATTTCGTCGCGGGCGAGCCGAGCGCGGATAACCACGGCGCCGCGTTAATGCGCGCCCTGCGCCAACTTAATCCCAATGTTCAGTTTATCGGACGCGGCGGACCACAGATGCACGAGATGGCTGGCCCGGCGCTCAAAAACTGGATCGCTGACGCGGCCGTTGTCGGTCTGTGGGAGGTGCTCGCAAAATATGGTTACTTTCGCCAGCAGTTCCGTGAAACGCTTCAAGAAATCGGTCAGCACAAACCAGATGCAGTGGTGCTGATGGATTATCCCGGCTTTAATTTGCGGCTTGCTGAAGCGCTGCGAAAAGAGTCAAGCCGGCAAAAAATCATCTACTACATCAGTCCGCAGCTTTGGGCTTGGAACCGTGGGCGTATCGGGAAAATGTCGCGCTTTATCGATCTGGTGCTTTGCATTTTCCCATTTGAACTCGAGTTGTACAAAAGGGCGGGATTGCCCGCGGTTTTCGTGGGCCATCCGATGATCGAACGGTTGCAGGAAGCAAAGATTGGCGTTGAGCGTGATCCCGACTTGATCGGACTTTTCCCGGGAAGCCGTTCACGAGAAGTGCGTAAAATCTTCCCCATCATGCTTGAGACCACACGGTTACTTTCTTATTCAAATCCGCAATTGCGCTTCGAGGTCGCGGCCGCGTCCGAAGCGTTGGGACGCGAAATGGACTCGATGCTCGCCCCCAAGGATCGGCAGGTCATCCAAATCAAAATCGGACGCACCCTGGACATCATGCAACGCGCCGCGGTGGGGATCGTGGCCTCGGGAAGCGCCACTTTGGAAGCCGCCTATTTTCGGATGCCATTCGTGCTGGTTTACAAGGTGGCATGGCTCACCTATGCGGCGGGGCGTGCAGTCGTGCGCGTCAGGTTTCTTGGTATGCCAAACGTGCTGGCAAACCGTGAGGTGGTTCCGGAATTCATCCAGCATCGAGCAAAGGCGCACGCCATTGCCCGGGCAACCTTGCATCTGCGCGAAGATGCCGAGGCCCGGCAGCGGATGAGCGCAGCTTTTGATGAGATTATCGGCCAACTCGGCGAAGGCGGCGCGAGCGAAAAGGCAGCCAGCGCAATTCTCGCAGCAATCGGCGAACACTCCTCCGTCGGTATGGAGGGTCCGAGCAGCCTTCCTTGACTTTCGCAACCGGGGCGAGTGAAAAAAGGACGCAAACCACTCATCGCGCCATGAAAATCTGGGATGTTTCGCGCATGCTTTCGAGTGATCTGGCCCAATGGCCAGGGGACGAGCCGTTCCGCTTTCGGTTAACGAGCACGATGGCTCAGGGAAAAAGCGTCAATCTTGGCGTCGTCACAACCAGCGTTCACAACGGCACGCATGGCGACGCTCCTTTCCATTTCGACCCCGCTGGAGCATCGATCGAGAGAGCGCCTCTGGAAGCTTATGTGGGGCGCGCGACGGTCGTTGATCTCTCGCGCGCTTTCATCGAAGCGCGAGACAAACAACTCATGACACTGGAAGATCTGCGGCCGCACGCGGAACAAATCGCAGCTACGTCGCGGCTCCTGCTGAAAACGGGGCGGTGGCCGGACTCTACTGCGTTTCCAAAGCGCATCCCCGTCATCGCGGCGGACGTTCCCGCATGGCTGCAAAAAAACGGGGTGAGACTTTTGGGGGTTGATTTGCCATCGGTCGATGAGATCGATTCCAAATCGCTGCAGAACCATCACGCTCTCGCTCGCGCAGGCGTGGCCATTATCGAATCGCTGGATCTGAGCGAGGTTGCCTCAGGCATTTATCAATTCGCCGCGTTGCCTCTGAAAATTGCCGGCGCCGATGCCGCGCCGATCCGGGCCGTGCTGTGGCGGGATTAAAACCGCGCCGAAACGGATGACGCCCCACAAACGTCATTCTCAGCAGCCGGAAAATCCGCCGGCAAAATCCGCGCCGGCACGACCGGACAGTGCCAGCTCGCGCACCCTGTTGGAAGACCGGCACGCGCTCTGGATCGTGGCGGGGCTGATCCTTTTGTTGTTCGCCACCGCCAATCTACCCTGGCAACTCGACGATTATGATCAGGCCAAGCAGGCGTTCACCTCTTTTCAGATGGTCAGAGAGGGACGCTGGCTTTATCAACAAACGCCGCATGCCCACGTCGCAACGAAACCGCCTTTTGCCGCCTGGATTTCTGCGGCACTTTTTGAGGTCACTCGCTCATGGGAGATCGCCTGGCGCCTCCCTTCCTTTATCGCAGCCGTTGCGATTGCTGCGTTGTTATTTCGCGTGACAACCTCGGCTTTTGGCGCCGCGCCGGCGCTGGTGGCGTTCAGCGCTTTCGGGCTAAATTTGCTAAGCCCGCGTCTGGCTACGCTGGTGCGCACAGACATGCTGCTGGCGCTGGCGGTCTTCCTCGCGGGCCTCTTGATCTGGCAAAAACTTCACGAGCAAAAGGCGTGGAAACCGCGTGACCGGATTTCTCTGTTTTTGTTGCTCACCGCGGCGATGCTTATTAAAGGCCCAATCGTTTACGCCTTTCTGCTTCCCGGTCTGGCGTTGTTTGAATGGCGCCGCGTCTGGAACGCCGCGCATGATCGGGTTTCGCAATCAGCGGTGACCGCGTGGCCTGGCTGGTGGCCATGGATTGCTTCGCTCGGTGTGTTTCTGCTTTGGGTCGCCGGGGGAATTTTTTTTGTGCCGGGCTTTTTCGACGAAGTCGTGCTGCGCGAGTTCCTGGGACGCTTTGGCGAAACGGTTCATCGTCCGCAACCGCTCTATTTTTACTGGACCCATCTGCTGCATAAGTTTGCGCCGTGGAGTGTGCTGCTGGTTGCCATGGCGTGTCTCGACCTTCGTGCGCGCAATTGGCGACTGCGCCTGGCACTTCGCCAGATGCAGCCGGGAACGTGTTGGCTGTTGTGCTGGATCGCGGGCGGTTTGGTCGTGATGTCGCTGGTGCCTTCCAAGCGCGTGGACCGGATCTTTCCCGTTGTCCCACCGCTCTGTCTGCTCCTGGCAACCCTGACCAGTCGAGCGGGTCCGCTTCGCGGGACGTGTTTCCTAGAGGCTGCGCTCGTCTTCGCCATTTTCTTCGCCGGAGGCTACACAACCTGGAAGATCGTTTCCGGTTATCGTCAGCAGCGCGACGCGCTGGCCGTCTTTGGACGCGCCATCCGCACAGAAGCGGAAATGCATCGCTGGCGATACGAAGTCGTGTCGGCAAGAGATGAGGGTCTGTTATTATATTTGCGAAAAACGCATTTCATTGAGCCCAATCGCGCGGTTGCGGAATGGAACGCTGGCAAGCTTGACGCGCTGGTGGCATCCAGCGAGAAAGCTTCAACACTTATGCCTCGACTCACGGGCGCTGTGGTGGCTCGATTGAAATTGCCCGATCGACAAGACCAGCAGGTAGCGGGATACGTTTTGATCAGGCGCTAAAGGCCGCGGCTTTTGCGGAACGCTGCAGCCTGCGCTGCGATTCCCACCAGCGCCAGAACAAGAAAAATGATCGCTGCCCCCAGAGGCGGCAGAACTACTGCGCCCAGGATCAGATGCGCTCCGACAAGCGCGGAGGCAACGATGAGCGCCCAGTCAAAAATGATCAGCAGGAGAATTGCGCCGACCAGGCCCCCGGCCACGAAAATAATTTTTGCATACTCAGCATGGTGAATGAAAAACGCCGCCGCGCCGGCGTTGGCAAGATACCCGCCCGCCACGAAACCGAGAACGGCTATGGCAACCTTTTGCAGAAACAGTGCCAGCAGCGCGCCAATCACGCCCAGAGCAATGGCGATAATCAAAGCCACCGCCGGCGACGGCTCGGGGACGATTTGCGGCGCAATTTGGACGCCGGCGGCAAAGCCCAGCGCGGCGACGCATAACCAGAACAATTTTCGCCCAAAAAACAAAACCACAAGGCCAATCAGCGCGCCGAGAATGGCTACCGAGAAATGCAGCGGGGGAACCAGATCTTGAGCGGCCATGGTTGTGCAGGAGTTTCGGACAGTTTCGCTTTTATCTTCAACGAAACTGCAAAGGTCAACCCCCGAGGCTAACGAACCAAGTTCGCATCCTGAATATGGAGCGGAAAATCGGGCTGGTGGGATTTGAACCCACGACCTCCTGGTCCCGAACCAGGCGCTCTACCAAGCTGAGCCACAGCCCGAGCGCAATTCACCGAGTGACCTCACCATCGCGCGCCGGCGCGCCCTTTACTTCGCGTATTTTGCGGCGAATGGCAAGCAGCTCGCCGTTGCCATTGCCAAGTCGGCCAGCGAAATTTTCGTTCCGTCAAATGACCCAATAGAAGCGCTTTGCAGGGGCAAAATTCGCAAACTCTTTCGGTGTCAACGCTTTCGGAGTTGACAAGCCGTCGCTTTACCCAGAATGTCAGCACTCATTTTTTTAACATGCTCGCCCAGCAATTTGTCCCAACCATCCTGGGAGGCAGCCTGCCTGCCATCCTTCCATTTCCGAAGGAAACTTCCGTTCGTTCTTCGCGACATATGACTGCTCAACTTCTCCAAGAGGCATCTCGGGTGATCCCGAATCAGCAACTGTTGATTAATGTGGTCTCCAAGCGCGTGCGTCAGCTTGGCTTGGGACATCGACCGCTGGTCGAAACGACGCCGCGCATGTCGCTTACGGACATCGCACTCAAAGAGATCATCGAAGGCAAGCTGACCTACGAGACGCTTCCGGGATCGTCCGACGGAGCGTAACGGCGCTTTTTCGGCGCCAACCCCGCACTTTCCGGCTGGGATTTCCACTGTTCCGACGGTATCGTGCAACTGTCCCGCGAACGCTCCGGAACGGCAGGGCCGGAATAGGATTACCGATTTCGCCGATCCGCTTGAGAGCGACTCGTTCGGGTGGCAAAAAAGAGGGAGCGACGCCGCGAACTGTGCGACAGGAGAGACGACATGGCAGCCGAATCCATTATCAATCGCAAGGCCCTTCGCGATTACCGCATCCTGGAACGTTACGAAGCTGGCATTGAATTACAGGGGAGCGAAGTGAAATCGGTCCGCGCAGGCAGGGCCAATATCAATGACGCGTTCGCCCGAATCGAGAACGGCGAAGCGTTTCTATACAACGCCGATATCCAGCCGTACGAGCGAGCCAGCCACGAAATTCCGCCGGCAAAACGCGTCCGCAAACTGTTGCTGCACCGGGAGGAGATCGACAAACTCTATGGCGAAACACAGGTCAAAGGCCGCGCTCTTATCGTGCTGAAATTTTACTGGAAAAATGGGCGGCTAAAAGCCGAGCTCGGCGTGGGCCAGGGCAAGGCGGCCCCGGACAAGCGCGCGGATTTGAAGAAGCGCGCCATGGATCGCGAAACAGCTCGTGAAGTTGCGCGGTTCAATCGCAAACACAGCTGATCCCGTGCAGCGCGCGTTATCAGCGTGCTGCCGCGCCGCATCTGTTTTCTGCGCAGCGCCCCCGGCGCCACGGGCTGCTTGCCGGCGCGCGCTTGCTACCGGAGTGTACCAATCGCCGAAATGAACTTTCGGGTTTTGCTTTCCGCGGGCGCGCTGTTGCTCGGTGTGTGGGCGACGGCCCGCGTCATTCGCGCCGCGCGCTATTCGCTGCGAGACAAAGTCGCGCTGATCACCGGTGGCTCGCGCGGACTGGGGCTCGCGCTTGCGCGGCGCATCTGTGCCGCGGGCGGTCACGTGGCGCTGCTTGCCCGCGACCCGGATGAGCTGGCGCGGGCCAAAGCCGAGCTCGAGCCCTGTTCCGGCGTTGTTTTGACTGTGCAATGCGATTTGCTCGATCCCCAACAGATCCAGTCTGCCGTCCGGCAGGTTCTCGAGCGTTTTGGCAGAATCGATATCCTGATTAATAACGCCGGAATTATCGAAGTCGGTCCTTTGAAATTAATGACGCGTCAGGATTTTGAGCAGGCCATGCGAGTGCATTTTTGGGCGCCATTTAAATTGGTTGCCCTTGTCGTTCCAGAAATGCGCCGCCGGGGCGGGGGACGCATCGTTAATGTCTCCTCGGTAGGCGGCAGAGTCGCCGTGCCGCATCTGGCTCCTTACACCGCAAGCAAGTTTGCCCTCACCGGTTTTTCAGACGCCATTCGCGCCGAACTGGCTGGCGACAATATTGAGGTGACGACTGTGGCCCCCGGAATGATGCGTACCGGTTCACAAGTGCATGCAAGGTTCAGGGGCTGGCACAACCTCGAGTACGCGTGGTTCGCCGCGGCGGCCGGCGCGCCACTCATCTCCATGAACGCAGACCGCGCTGCGAGAAAAATCCTCGCCGCGTGTCGCCGCGGTCAGCCTTCGCTCATTCTCACCTTCGCTGCGCGGCTTCAAATTGTCGCCGGCGCGCTTTTCCCGAACCTCACCGGTTACGCTATGAAGCTTGTGAATCGTTTCCTGCCCGGCGCAAACAAAGGAGCCGGCTGCCAATCGCGCACCGGCGAAGAGCTGGATCGTCAACGCCCCCAGAGTTGACTCGCTTGCACGAATTGAGCCGCGGGCGCCGCGCAACGAAAAACTGGTCAAACGCGCCGCCCCAAACCTCCTTGAAAAATTTCCCGTCTGTGCCTTTGGAAGGTGAAGTGTTGAAATATCGTCGCCGATGGCCAAACGCCTCTTTGCTGCGATTGATCTGCCGGAATCCACGCGCCAGTTTTTAGCACGGCTCGATCCGCACATTCGCGGCGTCCGCTGGACCGACCCAAGCCAGATGCATCTCACCCTCGGTTTCTTCGGAGAGATTCCCGGCGAAACCGAAGCGGCGCTCCGGGAACGACTCGGCGCGATCAAGTTCGGCGCTTTCTTTTTGCCTGTGGCAGGCATCGGATGTTTCCCCGCCAAAGGCGCGCCCAAAATCATCTGGATCGGGGTCGGCAATGCCCATCCGCATTTGTTCCAAATCCACAAGCGCGTGCAGGAATCAGCCCTGGCGGTGGGCATCGAGCCGGACTTGCGCCCATGGCATCCGCACATTACCATCGCGCGCTGCGCCCATGTTTCTTTGCAGGCGCTGTGCAGATTTCTTCGGGAAAATTCAGGCGCCGACGCGGGAATGATGCGGGTGGATGCATTTCATCTGTATTCGAGCAGGCTCACGCCCGACGGACCGATTTATACCCGCGAACTGACCGTTCCCAGCACAGCCGATTAATCGCGGTTTCATTATGGGGCCGCGCTCGTGCGAGCGCGGAAATGATTCTTGGTAACAGTCGCCAGCTGTTTCTCTTCGTTGCTTCAATGGGGCCGCGCTCGTGCGAGCGCGGAAATTTCGAAGAGGCACACTCAGGCGGAAGTCTCCGCGCTCAGCTTCAATGGGGCCGCGCTCGTGCGAGCGCGGAAATGTTTTTTCAGTTCCTCCCTCAACTCCGCCTGCCGCTCGGGCTTCAATGGGGCCGCGCTCGTGCGAGCGCGGAAATAAGAATTGCTCTGTCATCGCTATCGCGAATGACATAATAAGCTTCAATGGGGCCGCGCTCGTGCGAGCGCGGAAATTCGCCGCTCGCCCGCGGTGAGGCGGTGCGCATGGCAGCTTCAATGGGGCCGCGCTCGTGCGAGCGCGGAAATGGGATCGGCTCCGTCGGCAGCGGCGGTGGTGGCGGAGGCTTCAATGCGCCGGGCGCGTTCTTCGCCGGGCAGGCTCTCGCTCCGTCGGCAGCGGCGGTGGTGGCGGAGGCTTCAATGGGGCCGCGCTCGTGCGAGCGCGGAAATCCTCGGCGAGAGCCGATTTTCCGGAGCCCGGTGGGCCGCTTCAATGGGGCCGCGCTCGTGCGAGCGCGGAAATCCCGCAAGGTGCGGGCATAAACGAGAAAGGAGGTGAAAAGCTTCAATGGGGCCGCGCTCGTGCGAGCGCGGAAATCAGCCTCAGCCGGAGCCGAAGCAGCCGGAGACGGGAAGCTTCAATGGGGCCGCGCTCGTGCGAGCGCGGAAATCCGAGATCCCAGGGCACGAGCGGCGTCGGCAGGATGTCGCTTCAATGGGGCCGCGCTCGTGCGAGCGCGGAAATGAGTGAAGGGGGGTGAATAGCAAATAATGAAGAAGCTGCTTCAATGGGGCCGCGCTCGTGCGAGCGCGGAAATCGCCGGCGGCGCACCAGGCCAGGTGCGGATGTTTGGGCTTCAATGGGGCCGCGCTCGTGCGAGCGCGGAAATGCTATCGGCGAGCAAGAGGTCCACCAAGCATGCAAAGAAGCTTCAATGGGGCCGCGCTCGTGCGAGCGCGGAAATGACTCGGGACGGTACAGCGGCGAGCGGATCGCCCAGTTCGCTTCAATGGGGCCGCGCTCGTGCGAGCGCGGAAATTGCGCGGCCTTGCCGCGCGAATGGCGGTGCGCGCACTGGCTTCAATGGGGCCGCGCTCGTGCGAGCGCGGAAATGGCAAGATACGCGACCTTGCCGACGTCCTGCGCAGTAGCTTCAATGGGGCCGCGCTCGTGCGAGCGCGGAAATGACCCTGGCGATCGATACGAGCAGTTACCTCACAGCGCTTCAATGGGGCCGCGCTCGTGCGAGCGCGGAAATGCCGCGTTGGCTACTAATGACACGACGAACGCTTTTTGCTTCAATGGGGCCGCGCTCGTGCGAGCGCGGAAATGGCAATGCACCCGAAGGGGCGCGTGGTTATCACGTCCAGCTTCAATGGGGCCGCGCTCGTGCGAGCGCGGAAATCACAGCGAAGTGCTGCGCGAATTGGGGGTAATCTGAATGCTTCAATGGGGCCGCGCTCGTGCGAGCGCGGAAATGAGGAGATCGACGGGAAGCGATATGCGCGCTGCGAGGCTTCAATGGGGCCGCGCTCGTGCGAGCGCGGAAATCACCAGGCAACGCAAATCATTGGAAATGATTGTTTTATGCTTCAATGGGGCCGCGCTCGTGCGAGCGCGGAAATGGCCGCGCCGCCGCATTGCGTGACGAGCAGCAAAACTGCTTCAATGGGGCCGCGCTCGTGCGAGCGCGGAAATATGACTGGTTATCCACACGGGCGACCCGGCTACGTGATCGCTTCAATGGGGCCGCGCTCGTGCGAGCGCGGAAATACTCGAACGCTTCGGTATTCGTGTAGCGCTGCTTGTTGGCTTCAATGGGGCCGCGCTCGTGCGAGCGCGGAAATAATCGCGCAGCGGTTAATCGGCCTCGGGGTGGCCGAGCTTCAATGGGGCCGCGCTCGTGCGAGCGCGGAAATGACCGACCCGAACAAGTGGGGCTTTTACAGCTACAGCTTCAATGGGGCCGCGCTCGTGCGAGCGCGGAAATCACCTTTTTTGTTGACACCTGCGCGCCTTGACCCGTCGCTTCAATGGGGCCGCGCTCGTGCGAGCGCGGAAATTCCAGCCCGGCTGGCTGCCGGGCGAAACGGGGCGCAGGGCTTCAATGGGGCCGCGCTCGTGCGAGCGCGGAAATCGTTTAGTTTCATTCATTCACCTCCTTTCCTTCCCTGCTTCAATGGGGCCGCGCTCGTGCGAGCGCGGAAATCGGATTCGCCGCCGGGAGATCGACAATTGTCGCGGCGAGCTTCAATGGGGCCGCGCTCGTGCGAGCGCGGAAATACGCCGCGCCGTCCGTGAACGTCGGCTTATATATCGAGCTTCAATGGGGCCGCGCTCGTGCGAGCGCGGAAATACATCGAGGCATATCGCGACTGGATCGGGTCGTTCGCTTCAATGGGGCCGCGCTCGTGCGAGCGCGGAAATTGGAGATTGCGCACATCCGGTGCAACGTGGCGTACGCGTGGCTTCAATGGGGCCGCGCTCGTGCGAGCGCGGAAATGGGTTTGTAGTCCTGATCGCCTGCTTGCTGTAGGTGTCGGGCTTCAATGGGGCCGCGCTCGTGCGAGCGCGGAAATTCCTTGGTCGTATGTCATAAGGCTCCAATAGTTCCGCCAGGCTTCAATGGGGCCGCGCTCGTGCGAGCGCGGAAATGAGCGCTCATCCCTTGCAGCTGACCGTCTTCCTCGGCCATTGCTTCAATGGGGCCGCGCTCGTGCGAGCGCGGAAATATGCGCGCCGCCTTCCTTTCGCGCCTAGGCGAGAATCGCTTCAATGGGGCCGCGCTCGTGCGAGCGCGGAAATCCCGAATCAGTCTTCCCACCAACAATCGGCGGGGACAAGCTTCAATGGGGCCGCGCTCGTGCGAGCGCGGAAATCCGCGTGCATTCGCCTTATGAGCGCCAGCGTTAATGGCTTCAATGGGGCCGCGCTCGTGCGAGCGCGGAAATCTCCCAAAACCCGGGGGATCTTGGGAGCCTGGGCCGCTTCAATGGGGCCGCGCTCGTGCGAGCGCGGAAATCACGTTGCGAATGATGCACCTCTTAAATTATCTTTTCTTGCTTCAATGGGGCCGCGCTCGTGCGAGCGCGGAAATGCCGCGATTGGCGTCGCCATCATCGGATTCATCGCGCTGCTTCAATGGGGCCGCGCTCGTGCGAGCGCGGAAATGTCGCCGGAACGCTAGTCCTAACCGGCCCTAATCTGCTTCAATGGGGCCGCGCTCGTGCGAGCGCGGAAATCCGGGGCGCTGTCTGGGGGGCGGTATTGGCCGCATATGGCTTCAATGGGGCCGCGCTCGTGCGAGCGCGGAAATCGCGCCCGGGCGTCTCCGTGATCGACGGCGTCGTGAGGGCTTCAATGGGGCCGCGCTCGTGCGAGCGCGGAAATGAAGCGAATGCGGGGGTTCTCTTGACGATTGGCGGTGCTTCAATGGGGCCGCGCTCGTGCGAGCGCGGAAATCGGCGCACCGCGCGCCTGGAGCCGGCACCGCTGGTTGCTCGCTTCAATGGGGCCGCGCTCGTGCGAGCGCGGAAATCTCCACCGCGATAGCTGCGACGAGAATTGCTCGCCCTCGCTTCAATGGGGCCGCGCTCGTGCGAGCGCGGAAATCACTTTGCCCACCCCGCCCCTCCCCACAAGCCCGAACGGCTTCAATGGGGCCGCGCTCGTGCGAGCGCGGAAATGCTCCGTTGTCTGCGGACGACGTTTGCAGTCGGGCTGCTTCAATGGGGCCGCGCTCGTGCGAGCGCGGAAATGTGCGACAGAATGGGCGGTGGTGCTCCATCCGCGTCGCGCTTCAATGGGGCCGCGCTCGTGCGAGCGCGGAAATGTAGTGCAGCACGTCCTTCATGTATGTGGGCAGGAAGGCTTCAATGGGGCCGCGCTCGTGCGAGCGCGGAAATTCGTATCCAGCCGGGAATGGTCGCGTGCGTCTCGTAGCTTCAATGGGGCCGCGCTCGTGCGAGCGCGGAAATATTTTGTTGCCAGAACGCGCATTCGACCGTTTTCCGGGCTTCAATGGGGCCGCGCTCGTGCGAGCGCGGAAATCCCTTGGCCATGGTCGGTCCAGGTCCAGGCGAATCGACGCTTCAATGGGGCCGCGCTCGTGCGAGCGCGGAAATCACAGAGGAGTACGGAGGTGGGCTGCTTGATGTAGTCAGCTTCAATGGGGCCGCGCTCGTGCGAGCGCGGAAATGATTCGGCAAATCCTTGAGCGGTGGGGAAAAGAGTTGCTTCAATGGGGCCGCGCTCGTGCGAGCGCGGAAATCTCTTTTTTGTTGCTGTCCTCCGCGATCTCGATTCCGCTTCAATGGGGCCGCGCTCGTGCGAGCGCGGAAATTACGCGTAACCGCTTCCCATGTGGTGTTCAAGGCCGCTTCAATGGGGCCGCGCTCGTGCGAGCGCGGAAATGCCGATCAACGCAGTTTATGCACTGGCCCAAAAATACAGCTTCAATGGGGCCGCGCTCGTGCGAGCGCGGAAATTCCGGCGATAGCTCGACCGCATCCGTCAGCTGTTCCTGCTTCAATGGGGCCGCGCTCGTGCGAGCGCGGAAATGGTGCCTGTGGGCGACGTTTCGGGTCGGGCTAGAGGAGCTTCAATGGGGCCGCGCTCGTGCGAGCGCGGAAATCGCAGGCGCAAGGCGATGCGCGAGATTAACGAGCGGCTTCAATGGGGCCGCGCTCGTGCGAGCGCGGAAATGCGCATTCATGCGCTGCTGAATAGTTTCCTCATCCAGCTTCAATGGGGCCGCGCTCGTGCGAGCGCGGAAATATGTTCACGCGCTTGAGCGTAATATGAAGTTGTTTGAGCTTCAATGGGGCCGCGCTCGTGCGAGCGCGGAAATTTTGTTACCTAGCGCGGCGGTGCTCCGGCCATTAGTGCTTCAATGGGGCCGCGCTCGTGCGAGCGCGGAAATTCGAAAAATTTTGTTGCCAGACAACGCATTTATTTCGGCTTCAATGGGGCCGCGCTCGTGCGAGCGCGGAAATCGCCACTGGCTCCGCCCGGCCACGCTGGCCGCGCATCGCTTCAATGGGGCCGCGCTCGTGCGAGCGCGGAAATCTGTAACTGGAACCGCTGCCCCTCCTGTACTTGACCCGAGCTTCAATGGGGCCGCGCTCGTGCGAGCGCGGAAATCGCCCGGAGAACAAATCCCCCGGGCGCGCTTGACGGCGCTTCAATGGGGCCGCGCTCGTGCGAGCGCGGAAATGCCTTCATTTGGTTTTTCTCTTTCCCATCATCCAATGCTTCAATGGGGCCGCGCTCGTGCGAGCGCGGAAATTTGACCACGATGGTGTTGGCCCGGTTGGAAGCCCGCTGCTTCAATGGGGCCGCGCTCGTGCGAGCGCGGAAATCGCGGTTCACCGGGCAAGCAATAAAAGGTTTAGCGTCGCTTCAATGGGGCCGCGCTCGTGCGAGCGCGGAAATCCGGTCAGCACAGACCCTGATGACCTATCAGAGTTGCTTCAATGGGGCCGCGCTCGTGCGAGCGCGGAAATTCGGTGTGGATTTCCCTCCCGGCACGCACATTTTAACGGCTTCAATGGGGCCGCGCTCGTGCGAGCGCGGAAATGGCCAGGTTGTAAACAGCTGGGGTTGAGGCGCAGAAATAATCGATTTCGAGCGGCTGCAATTTTCAATCTTCTAACGAACTGGGCATGTAGGTTTTTGTTCATTTTGCTGTGCGTGTTACGTCCGTGTTTGCAGCGGTGCGAGCGCCTAGCCGTGGTTAGGTGTCATGTTGCCGCTCGCACGCTGGCGCACGGCTAAACTGTCAAAGAGCTAACGAGCGAGCGCGAGGCGATCATACTACGTAACAGGGCGCATCCAGTTTCATATAAGGAAGGCCGAGCGCATAAATCACGCGATCCCCGCGATTTTCCGAGGGCCCGAGCGCAATGAACAGCACCTGGTCCTCGATGTGATTGATGATTTCGCCAAGCTGGCGCTGGAACTTGACCAGTTCTCCCTGGTTCAGGTCGCATTCAAAGACTGAATATTGCAAATGATCGCCGTAATTGCGACAAGTTTTGAAGACTTTTCGCAACCGTTTGTCATCGGAAATATCGTAACAAACAATGTAAGTGGTGCGCATTTTTTTGATTTCAAATTTGAAATTTCAAATTGCAGATGAAGCTAGTGGATTCTTGAATTTCAAAATTTGAAATTTTAAATCGCTGATCAACCCCGCGGTGGGAGCATGCTTTTGAGCTTTTCCCGGAAGGCGGCGGCGCGTTTGGCTGCCTCGTCCCGCCGCCGGCTTGCTTCTGTGAGATGGCGCTGGCCTTTGATCGCGCTGTTCTGAAGCGAATCGGCCCAGGCGCGCAATTGCCGGGCGCAAGATTCCGAGAGGGACCGCAGAGTCGAAATTTCAGATTTCGAATTGGCGAAGCCCGGCAGGCCTTCCATTAACCAAAGCATCGAGCGGACTTCGCCCGCGGACCCTCGGGCGTAGTAGAGAAACGTGATCAGTTCCTGGGTGGTGCCGCGCTCGAAGCCTTCTGCGATGTTATTCGAGACGGAAACAGCGGCGCGTTCGATTTGGTCGCGCAGACTGCGCTGCCGTTGGAAAGGTGTCTGTTGTGTGAAAGCGTAGATGCGCTGGCCAAGATTGATGGCTTCCCGCCAAACCGGAACATCTTCGAAACGCTGGTAGGTCATGGGGATTAAGATCAGGGATTTGAAATTTGAGGGTTTGAAATTCGAAGATTCGAAATTCGAAATTTGAGGATTTGAAATTTGAAATTTGAAATTCTGAAATTTTATCTGGTCATGAACGGAACGTATTGCTTGATCTCGCCCGTGAGATAACGCGCCAGGATGCGGAACTGCAATTCCAGCGCCCGACGGTAAGTCACTTTGTAATCAAAGATCGGGTGCGTGACCAGATGATTCATGCGCGCCTCATAGGCCACGAAAAATTGTCTGCGCCCGGCGGCGTTCAGATTTACTGCGCGCCCGGCGCGCACGAAATCTTTCTCGCTGATCATGCGATTGTTGATCGCAGTGAGCACGCACGATTCGGCAATCAACGGCCGAAATTCCTCCATCACGTCCAGCGCCAGGGCGGGGCGTCCAAAGCGCGGCTGGTGATAGAAGCCCACGTACGGATCGAAGCCGACCGTGAGCGCGGCGATTGCGCAGTCTTTGGCCAACAAACTGTAGGCGAGCGACAACAGCGCGTTCACCGGATCAGTCGGCGGACGACGTTTGCGCCCGTTGAAATCGAAGTTGAATCGCAGTTGGGCGCCCGAGTTCGAGGGCGGTTCGGCCGCAAGTTCGTCCTCAACCTTGATCATTCCGTTGAACTGCGAAAAATAGAACGAGGCCGCTGCGCCCTCGACACCCAACAGTTCGTCGAGCGAATTCGCGTTGCGCGCCGTCTCCGCCGAGTTTTTCAATTTTGCCAGAACTTGCGCCGGCGGTTCCAGATGATTGCGCATCAGCATCGTGCGCTGATTGCGGATTTTGCCGGCTACGAAAGTGCGGGAGAGCTGCAGGCAAAATGCCGGGTCGCGCGCCAGGCGGAATTGTTCCACCCGGGTGAAGACATTCTTCAGCGAGTGGCCCCGCGTAATGCCGTAAAACCAGCCGCCCATGGAAAAGTACGTGATTGGCGTGTCAGCCTCGCACAATGCCTGCACCGCAGCGGTGGAAATCTGAATGTTACCGAACAACGCCACGTGCGACACGTCGTTGATGCGCACTTCCTGGATGAGCTCCTTTCTCTCCTTTACCTGCAAGACTTCGCCGCTGCGCCCCACGTAAAGCCCGGGCGTGTTCAGGTAGAGCGCGCGGGCATCGTCGCGCGGGGCGATCAGGCGGCGCGGTGCTGGCTCGGTGATCTGCGATTTCAAATTTGCGATTTGAGATTCGCTTCGCGCCAGCAGACGCGTTTCATCCGGCAGACAAACCGTCACCAGCGAGCAGCGCGGACATTTGGGCGAATCAATCAGGGGCGGCGGGATCGGTCCCGTGGCGCATGCGCGTGCTTCGCCGATTTTTCGCAAAATCCATTGCTCCAGTTCCGGCGTCATCGGGAGCCGCACCCGCTGTTTGGTGGCGCGGTAATAGATGATGCCTTCGTTGCAGACGTAACCGTTGTCGCGCAGCAGCAGACATTGAAGACCGAGCTGCATCTTGTCCGCGTCCCAGATTTCCTTGCCATCGTCACCTTCCCGCGGCGCGCCGGCCTTGTAGTCCACCGGGCAAACTTCCATCTGCGAAAAAAGATCAGGCGACTCACTGGGAATTTGAGATTTCACATTTGAAATTCCAGATTCAGCGCCGGCCGCTTCCGGCAGCGCGCGAATCTCCACCAGATCGATTTTGGCCGTCACGCCAAGCCGCTCCGAGCCTAGCGACACCGAGCGCGAATGAATGATCTCCGGTTCCGTCTCATCCGGTTTGGGAATTTCAGACTCAGCTTTGTGGGCTTTGGCCGCCGGCATCGCGCCAGAGCCGGTGTCCACCCGGGCGTGAACGGCAGCGCCGCGAAGCGTATCGGCATTGTGGACAAACACGCCCTCGACAAACTCATAGTAGAACAGGCGCGGACAATAGACGAATTCGTTGAGCATGCGCGCTGGCAATGGCTCGCCGGAGAACGCGGATGGCACGTCGCGAATTGCTAATGGGGCGCTGGAAATCGGGTCCGGTTGCGCTTCGCGATCGATCGTCGGCGGTTCACTGGCCGTCCCCGCGGAAACCACCTCCGCCGCACTGGGTGATCTCGTCGCGCCAAAGGCCTCAGCCGCTGGCCCATCAACCTGGGTTCGCGTAATCTCGCCGGCGTACGCGCGCTGTGAATAGCGTTTTGCCTCCCGTTTGCTCCCGCGAATGAGAGATTTAATTCGCTTGGCCATGTGACGCTGCCGAGTTTGACCGGAACCCTCACGTTTGGCCAGCGCGAATCCGCTTCCTCGCGAGCAACCACGTGCATTGACCTGGCTAAGAATTCTGACTAAGTTCGGTGGTCCATGACACAAGCTTCCATCCACCAGGCCAAAACCCATCTGTCGAAGCTGATCGGGAAAGCGCTCGATGGCGAGGAAGTCATCATTGCAAAGCGGGACAAACCGCTGGTGCGCCTTCAACCGTTGAACGCAGCCCCTGGCAGGCACAGAATCGGCGGACTCAAGCACTGGCGGAAAAAACACGGGCGCGATTTCGACGATCGTGCGCGGAACCGTGCGGTCGAGCGTGATTTTCATCGCCGCGACAGGCACGATCCGCTTCGTTCCAGGTGAAAGGTCTGTTGCTCGATACGCACGCGTTGCTATGGGCTATGGTGGATGATCCGCGGTTGTCGCGACGGGCGCGATCTGAAATTGAGGCCGCTGAGCGGCTCATTTACTCGGTGGCGAGCTTTTGGGAAATCGCGTTGAAACTGAGCAAGGGCGGCTTCGACCTCGCGTTGCCTGAGACATGGCATGAAGACCTGCTGGCTGAACTGCGCGAGATCGGCGCGATACGTCTCGAGATTCAACCCGCGCACTGCCGCCGGTTACAGCAGTTGCCGTGGCGCCACAGAGACCCTTTTGACCGGATGCTCATCGCCCAGGCACAGGTGGAAGATTTCGCGATTGTGACTGCGGATCGCCGTTTTAAAAAATATGGGGTCACAGTGATCTGGTAAGAGCGAACCAGCGAGGAGCCACCGCGTCCCGTACCCCCGCTCTTGGAACCGGCTACGAATCCACCGGCACAAACAGTCCAAGGCCGAAGTGAGCGCCATAACCGAAGGCTAACGGCCCACGAACAGGTTGTGGAAAGACAAGGCGAAAACTGTAACCGAACTCCCCGGCGCGCACACCGTAGCCGTGTTTGCGCTCGCGCTGGAATTGGATGCAACGGAGTGAACGCGAACCGCATTCGATGACGCGAAGGCGCTGGATTTTTTGTGGCAACGGCAGGTCGCCGCGCTCGGAAATCAGCCGCCGCAATTCATGCTCCGGTGAACCGATATGCCATCCTGCGTCGTCAAGCTTTGGTCGGCCATCGCGATGGTTTTTCGGATGCCGTGTTGGAACAAACGGTGTGAGCGATTTCCAAGTTGTGCTCGTCTCGAACAGCAAGCACCCGTCTTTACCCGCAAAGTCATCGCAGTCGCCGATGCCGAGGAGCACCAACTGCAAATCGTGCCCACCGTGGCCCCAGACTTTGCGCAGCCGTTTAAGGGCGTCGCGCGCGCCGGTATCGAAGCCCATCGGCGCGTAGAGCGTCACGTGCCTGATCGCCGTGCGCTGACCGGCTTCACAAAAAATGTGCACATGCCGGTGACCAGTCATCGGTTGTTTGTTCGCGTCGCAGCCGGTAAAAACGGCCGCGCCATCGGAGAACGCAACCAGCGACTGATGCACGCGCTCGGCGACGGAAATCGACTGGGTCATCTGCGGCAGCACCGCGCTGGCGAGCGCGTAGCGCGCAACGGTCGGTCGCGATCTGCGCGCGCGAATCACCTGCCGGATCGGTTCGATGTCGAAAATCCGCTCAGGCCGCGTGTAGTTCACGAGCTGCGAGCCGGGCGGCAGGTTCCAGCCGGCGCGCTGCAATTCGCCGGTGTCGGCCAGCAGCGCCTCGAAAATGTCGCTCGGCAAATCCTGCGTGACGGTTTTTCGCGATGTGCGCTTCGGCGTCTTTGGCTTCACCGGTTCCGAATTCCCCGCGCTCTGACGTTGCGCGCGCCAGTTTTCGTAAACATCGGGGCTCAGCGGCGTGAGCAATCGGACAAGCTCTTCTGCCTTCCCGGGCGCGGCGTCTTCGGCGAGCGGTCTCGCGTTCGGCTCAAAGGTCTCACTCACATTTAACAGCCTCGCCTCAACAAGGCTTTCGGCGCGTCCGAAGTAATTCAGATTTTTCAACAGCGATGCCAAAAGTGCGCGTTCATTGCCATCGAGATCAAGATCCCACGCGATTTTCAGTGCATCGGCCGGATGCAGAAATGTGTCGAAGACTTTGGTTCGCTTTTCGGCTCTGCCTTCATTAATTGGCATGTAGTGGCGCGTGTGCCCGCTGCTTGCCTGAGGCAATTGATACACGGGTAGCGTAGCCGCGAATTTGGTGATGAGCGTGCGCAAAACCGTGTCATCTTCGGTGCCGTTCTTGAGTTTCAAATGCCATGTTGCGATGAGCGCGCGCAAGAAGCGCCATGGCGATGGCGGCCATTCGACTGGGCCTTCGTTCACGTGACGGCCCCATGGCGTCGCGTGAAAACGTCCCGCGGGAAAGCGTAAACTGATCTTAATCACGGCTCACTCCTGGAATTTCACGATCGTGCGCGCTGGCTGCGCAAAACCACCCGAGGCAGCTTTAATGCAATCCGGCAATGCTTTTTCCAGAGACTCGAGCGCTGGCAGCGTGAAGCCAGTGGGACGCTTTACCTGCACGCTCGCGCCAACATCATCCAGTTCCAGATCGCAAGCGCTGCGTAACCTTAAACCTGTGAGGAGAAAGCGGCGAATTTTAAAGAGTGCCAGCGCGATGAGTAGTTGTTCGACATCCTCGCCCAAGCCAAAGCCGCGGATCAACGCCAGGTCGAGATTGAAGTAAGCCGTGATTTCGCCGCAGTATTCCTCGCGATGGAACGGCACATTGCCAAAGCCGCGCTTCGTGTCGCCGCTCGGATTAACTATGTCGTTCTTCACGCCGCCACTTGGCGCAACTGTCACGGCGCGCGCTTCGATGAAACCGGTCAGGGCCCGTGGCAGGCGCATGCGTCCGCCAGCAATCGTATCCTTTGCGAGAAAAACTCCATGCAGTAACGAGTTCACGTCGTACTTGAGCAGCGCTTTGGCCAACAGTCGCAAATCGACCGGGCCAGTCGCGGCGACACCGAGTTCCTTGCGAAGCGTTTCGAGGAATGATTTGTCTTTGCCTTCGAGGATGTACGGGCTATTGAGCCGATGTGCCTCTAGGATTGAGTTGGTTAGCGCTTGGCCGTTGCCATCGACAACTGTGACGTACGGCAATCCTTCCAATACGGCGACGAGATCACCTCGAGCCGCATCCCAACAAACTGCTTCGAGGCGGTTCGCCATGCTTTGCGCCGATTCGACGAGGAGCATCGATGTTCCGTCGGGCAGATTGTAAATCGCCGGGCCTAGATCGGGAAAACCGGTAGGCTGAAAGCGTGTGCCGGCGATCGGTTTGAGTTTCGCTTCGAGAAGGAGTCGAGGTTCGTTTTCAAGTGCTTCGAGGTTCAGGTTTGTTTTCATTATGCGGGTTCGGGTTCGAGTGTTTTGGCGAGTTCGGGGCGGAGAACAGTTTCGCGAATAAGCTCAACTTGCCTTCTCTGGACGGGCAAAAGTAGTGCGGCCGCGGTGCGCTGCGCGAGAGCGCCGGTGATTGAGATTTTTTCAACCGCGGGCGCAAAGCCGCTCGCGCGCAGGCGGCGCACAGCGAGTTCAGATGCGGACGCGCCATCGCCACGCGCAGCGCGCCTATGAATTGCAGGCGCGAGCGGAACGCTCTGCTCGTCGGGTAGCGGCGGAGTGAAGCAAAGCTTCAGCAGAGCATAAAACGCCGACGGTGCGATTTCCTGCTCGCGCGGCGCGGCAGGCAGATCGTCGGGCTTGACTGACTGCCAATCGACAAGCGCCAGGCCCCAGAGCAGTTCGCCGATGATATCGTCGTCCAATTCGCTCTCGATGAACGCGGCCAGATCGGAAAAATGCACCGAACAAACGCTGCGGTCGGCCAGATTTTTCTGCGCGCCGCTTTGCTGCGCGAGCACGAGCCGCCGCGCAAAGATCGCATTCAGCGTCTCAACGAGCGCGCCTTCGCGCCACACAACATCATTGCTTGGATGTTCGAGCCACTTTGCCCAACGCCTGTTCGCACCGCCTCCGATCGCGACCGGCTCGAGGTGCGCCCGCAGCGGGAGAAAGTCGTTTCCAAAAACTCCGCTCGTTGAAGCGAGCACGGCAGCGAGCCGAAATTCTGCCGAGCCGCTGTCAGCCTCGCGCAACCAGCGCGGGGTGAGACCGAAGATCGGCTGCGTAATTTCATGCGACCAGGATTGGCTGCGCGCGAGCGCGCGTTCGCATGTTCCTAGCGCGATGAGAACCGCCTGCAAATTTTGGGCGCGATTATTTCGGCACAAATCCAGAATCGCTTCCTCGATGCCGCGCAACGCGCGCGTGACAGATGCAGGCGCCTTGCTCGACGGCCCGGCTTTGGCGCGAAAGCGGTCGAGCCAGCTATCGATGTCCGAGAGCAAATCGGCCCGCGCGTTCCGTTCCACGCGCACACGCTCCAGCGGCGTGGCGAAATACAATTTTCCAAAGCGCTGAAGAAAGCCGTATCGCTGAAAAGAGTCGAGCCCTCGATCGACTCCGAGCGTAACAACCGCCCGCGCAAAATCAACGCCGTCGCGAGCAGTACGACCAGCGACGCGCGCTCTGCCTTCACTGAATACAGCATCCAATTCGCGCATCGTTGTTGGCCTCGACCAAAACGGCATCCAAATCTCAGCAGGGCGTTTGTGATCTTCGTCGGCAAGCCCGGAGCTCGCATACCCCACGCCGGCTTGCCTCACGCAAAACGGCGCGACCAATGTTCCCGAAACAACCCGCTCCAACTGACGCGACGACGCAGCTGCAAACATGAGGCTGCCTTCGATCAACAGGATGAAATCCCACGGATTGACAAAGGAAGCGCCGGAAAAGCCCGACGCATTGTTCGGTCCCCCGGCGAGTCCTGGCACGAACTGGCCGACCGCGGCTTCGATTTTTGTGCCGCGCGCGTTGACGCCGAAAAGTGAGGCTTCGAGCAAACGCGCTGAATCCCGCGGGCTCTGCTCGCCATCAGCCAGAATCATTTCGGCCAAGCGTTGCATGAAATTGCTGGTGAAATCGGTGTTGCCGTCGTTGCCACCAGTTCCCAGCAGCGGAGGGAACGCAGCGCCAAGCGGCGAGCCAGCATCATCGCCAGCAATCAGCACGCAAACGGCGTCCATCCATCGGACTGCGGTGTCGGGCAGGCGCGCGCGCAGAACGGCGATCAATTCATCTTTCGCCGGCCCTTCGGGCGCTTCGATCAATCCAAGCTTCTGGAGCGATTCCTTGGCAATGCGAATTGCCCGTTGATACTCGGCGAAACGCTGATCGGAGGCTGCGAAAATTGTATCGACCACCTTGGTCGCCGCTGTGGCTTGCGTTCTCTCACCGGTCTTGATCTTGCGTCCGGTAACAGGATCTTTCTGCGCGAGTTTCGTTTCCTGAAAGAAAAACCCGCTGCCGCCGTTCCATGGTGCAACGATCGGGGTTGGTCGGTAATCCTTGAGGAAAAAAGTGACGAGCGCGTCGCGATCCAGCATCGAGACGAGATGGAAGGTGTCGTTCTTCCACAATCCATGGGCGTTTGCATCACGCTGTTCGCTCACCAGCCGCAGCACGCCCAGCGCTTTCAAGTAATGTGCCAAAGGCACGGGCGCGCAGCCGGA
>Ga0209581_1001105_pt1 | contig 35570 bp, 34 predicted proteins | sample Coa_R2_FD_187160 | JGI IMG/M metagenome (GOLD analysis project Ga0209581, IMG submission 187160) | Surface soil microbial communities from Centralia Pennsylvania, which are recovering from an underground coalmine fire - Coalmine... | ecosystem: Environmental > Terrestrial > Soil > Unclassified ...
GCGTCACCGGCAGGGCCGGGCGCCAGGCGAGCCGGCGGCCGAGCGCCTCGGCGCGGCTGACCGCGAGGCGGCACAGCTCGCCGCCGTGACGCTCGTGCCAGGCGAGCAGGGCGCGCTCGCCGGCGAGGCTGACCGCGTTGGCGACGAGCCGCCCGCCCGGCGCCAGCGCCCGCCATGCGGCTTCCAGCAGGCCCGGATCGCCGACCCCGCCGCCGACAAATACCGCATCGGGCGCGGCGAGCCCGGCAAAGGCCTCGGGCGCGGCGGCGACGACGATGTCGAGCCCGGGCACGCCGAGGTTGTGGGCGTTGCGCGCGATCGCCGCCGCCCGCTGCGGCTCGCGCTCGATGGCGACCGCCGCGGCGGAGGGCTCGGCGCGCAGCCATTCGATCGCGATCGAGCCGCTGCCGGCGCCGACATCCCACAGCCGCTCGCCCGGCAGCGGCGCCAGCGCCGCCAGGGTGGCGGCGCGAATTTCGCGCTTGGTCAACTGCCCGTCATGGGCGAAGGCGTCGTCGGGCAGGCCGGCAAGCCGCGGCAGCGGCCGGGCTGCCGGCCCGGCGACGCAGTCGAGCGCGATGGTGTTGAGCGCCGCGGCCGGCCGGTCGCCCCAGTCGGCGGCGGTGGCGTCGTGCCGCGCCTCGCGCGGGCCGCCGAGATATTCGAAGACGCTGAGCCGGCTGTCGCCCCAGCCCGCCGCGGCGAGCAGCTCGGCGACCGCGGCCGGGGTCGTGCCGTCCTCCGACAGCAGCAGCAGCCGCCGCCCCGGCGCCAGGTGCAGGCGCAGCGCGTCGAGCGGGCGGCCGTGCAGGCTCAGCAGGGTGCATTCGGCCAGCGGCCAGCCGAGCCGGGCGGCGGCGAGGCTGAACGCGCCCGGCTGCGGCACGACGATCATCTCCTCGGCGGCAAAGCGGCGCGCCAGCACGGCACCGACGCCGTAATGCATCGGATCGCCGCTCGCCAGCACCGCGACCGGGCGGCCGCGGCGCGCGGCGATCGCCGGAAAGGTGTCTTCGATCGGCCGGCTCCACGGCAGGCGCTCGCCCTTGCCCGGGCCGAGCAGCGCCAGGTGGCGGTCGCCGCCGACCACCAGCTCGGCGCTCTCGATCAGCGCCCGCGCAGCCGGGCTGAGCCCGACGATGCCGTCCTCGCCGATGCCGATGACGGCGAGCCAGGCGGTCACCCCTTCGACCCCGCAAGCAGCGCGTTGACCGCGGCGGCGGCGAGCGCGCTGCCGCCGCGGGTGCCGTGCAGGGCGATAAAGCGAAGGCCGCTGGCGGCGAGCGCCTGCTTGGCCTCGGCGGCGCCGACAAAGCCGACCGGAAAGCCGAGCACCAGGGCCGGCCGCGGCGCCCCGGTGGCGACCAGCTCCAGCAGGCGGAACAGCGCGGTCGGCGCGCTGCCGATGGCGACGACGGCGCCGGCCAGCCGCTCGCGCCACAATTCCACCGCGGCGGCGGCCCGCGTCGTGCCGAGCCGGGCGGCGAGCTCCGGCACCTCGGGGTCGCGCAAGGTGCACACCACCCGCTCGGCGGCGGCGATGCCGGCGGCGGTAATCGTCCCATCGACCAGGATCGGCGCCCCCGCCGCGAGGGCGCGCCGCCCGGCCGCCGCCGCGCCCTTCGACCAGGCGAGCTCGGCGAGGATCGCGACGTCGCCGGCGGCATGGGCGAGGCGCACCGCCAGCGGCCGCAGGCCGGCCGGAAACCGCGCCAGATCGGCCGTCTGCCGCACCGTGGCGAAGGATTTGCGATAGATCGCCGCCGGGTCGCGCAGATAGTCGAGGCGCGGCTTGCGCGGCGCGGTGACGCCGAGCGTCCAGGCCTCCTCGCGCTCGACCAGGCGGCGTTCGGCGGGGGCGAGCGCCGGGTCGCCGGCGAACCAGCCTTCCAGCTCGCCGGCGCGGTCGGCGGCGGCAAAGGCGGCGGCGACCCGGCGCACCTGGGCGCGGTCCTTGACCTCGCCCGGCTCCGGCGAAACCCGCCACCACGACGGCCACACCTCGGCAAACACGATCTCCGCCGCCGCTGGCAGCGCCAGCCCGGTTTCGAACGGCCACACCCGGGCGCGCGCGGCCCAGCGCCCGTCGTCGCGCAGCGCCCGCACCACCGGGATGCCGGTCAGCGCCTGGCCGCCGACCGAGCCGGTGTAGGCGAGCTTCCAGCACGGCTGCGCGCCGGTCATGTGGCGGTCGATCAGGCGCTTTTCGGCAAGCCCGCCCGGCGCGTGCCCGTTGTGGTGGCGCGGCCCGAGATGGGCGTCGGCAAACCCGGCGGGGCAGCCCCAGAACGGAAACCGCCCGCCCGAGACGCGGCGGTTGAGCAGCGCGCCGACGGCAAAGCGGTTGTTGCGGTTGTCGGGCCCGTCCTCGATCAGGCGGGCGATCTCGTCCCACACCGCGCGCCACGGCACGCCCGAGAGGCCGAGCCGGGCGGCGAACCCGGCGGGATAGCCGAACGGAAAGTCGAAGCCGAGCACCGCGCGTTCGCCGCGCCCGGCCGCGGCGGCGAGGATCTCGCCAAGCAGCGCCTGCGCCGCGTGCCGCGTCGGCGGGTTGGCGCAGCGCTCGCCATGCGGCCCGCGATGGCAGATCCAGATGCTGTCGCGGCCCTGCTTCGGCGTGCTCGCCGCGCTCCAGTCGGTGATGACGTAATGATCGAAGCGCGCCATCTCAGTCGTGGTGGTGGTCGTGACCGTGGTCGTGGTCGCGGTCGTGGCGGTGATGGGGATGGCCGAGGATGCCGCGAACGTGATGGTGGTGCGCCTCCTGTACCCGGCCGGCGTCGCCTTCATAGCCGACGATCCGGGTGCGGTACTTGCACATCTGGCAGTTCATCGCCGGCTGGGTGTCGCCGCCGAGTTCGGCGACGCGTTCGGCAAAGGCGTCGAGCACCAGCGGGTGATCGCACAGGTAACGCGCCTTGACGAATTCGATCTCCGGGCAGTCGGCCGCGACCCGGTCGGTCTCGGCATAGATGCGCTTGACCAGGACGCCGGTGAACAGGAAGTAGGGAAAGACGACGATGCGGCGGAAGCCGAGCCGGGCGGCGCGGCGCAATGCCGCCTCGACGCGGGGCACGGCGACGCCGCTATAGGCGCTTTCGGCCCAGCCGAAGCCGAGCCCCTCCCACAGCATGCGGGCGAGCTTGGCGATGTTGGAATTGGCGTCGGGGTCGTTGGTGCCGCGGCCGACGACGACGAGCACCGTGTCCTCGCGCCCGTGCGGGCATACCGCGGCGATGCGCTCGGCGGCGGCGTTGAGCAGCTTGGGGTCGATCGCCAGGTCGCGGCCGAGCCGCACCTCGACCTGCGGATGCGCGGCGGCAAAGCTGTTCATCTCCCACGGCAGGTCGTTCTTGACGTGGCTGGCGGCGAACAGCATCCCCGGCACGGCATAGATGCGCGCGGCGCCGCGCGCGGCGAGCCCGGCCAGCCCGTCGCGGATCGTCGGCCGGGCGAATTCGAGATAGGCGGTGGCGAAATCGAACCCGTCGAGGCGCGGGCGCAGCGCCGCCGCCGCCGCCTCGAATTCGCGTACCGCCTCGGGATCGCGGCTGCCGTGGCCGCACAGCAGCACCGCGGTTTTGCTCATCGTCGCCTCGCCCGGTTGATCGCCGGCCGCGCCGGGCCGACACTTGCCGGCACATGATCGTGCCCGAATTCCACGCCCGGTTGCTGATGCTGTTCGCCGGGCTCGCCCTCGACGCGCTGTTCGGCGACATGCCCCGGCTGTTCCGTCTCGTGCCGCACCCGGTGGCGCTCGCCGGCCGCGCCGTCGCCGCCCTCGAGCGCAAGCTCAACCGGCCGCAGCGCAGCCCCGGCGCGCGCCGCTTTCGCGGCGTCTTCACCGTTGCCGTGCTGGTGGCGGCGGCGGCGCTGCTCGGGCTGGCGATCCATGTCACCTGCCGCCAGAGCCTCGCCGGGCTCGCCGTCGAAGCGGTCATCGTCAGCGTGCTGCTCGCCTGGCGCAGCCTGCACGACCACGTCCTCGCCGTCGCCGTCGCGCTGGCGCATCACGGGCTTGCCGCCGGGCGCCAGGCGGTCAGCCACATCGTCGGGCGCGACCCGGCGAGCCTCGACCGGGCCGGGGTGGCGCGGGCGGCGATCGAAAGCCTGGCGGAGAATTTCAGCGACGGCGTCGTTGCCCCGGCCCTGTGGTACCTGGCGCTCGGCCTGCCCGGGCTGTTCGGCTACAAGATGGTCAACACGCTCGACAGCATGATCGGCCACAAATCCGAGCGCTACCGTGACTTCGGCTGGGCGGCGGCGCGGCTCGACGATCTCGCCAACCTGGTTCCGGCGCGGCTCAGCGGCTGCCTCCTGGCGCTGGCGGCGGCGTTCCAGCCGGGGGCCAGCGCCGCGCACGGCCTTGCGGTGATGTGGCGCGACGCCGGCAAGCACCATTCGCCCAATGCCGGCTGGCCGGAGGCGGCGATGGCCGGGGCCCTCGGCCTCGCCCTCGCCGGCCCGCGCCACTACGCCGCCGGCCGGGTCGACGACCCGTGGCTTGGCGACGGCACCGCCCAGGCCGGTCCCGCCGACATCCTGCGCGCCCTCGCGCTCTACCGGCTGGCCGGGCTGGCGACCGCCGGGCTGGTGTTCGGCGCCTGGCTCGCCGGTCATGCCGCACCCTTCGGCTGACGCGCCGCCGCGAACAGCGCGGCGAGATCGAGGTGCTGCGCCAGATGGTCGGCGAGCGCGTCGAGCGTCGCCTCGACCAGCGGCTGGTAGTCCGGCCCGCCGCCGGCCGTGCCGAGGAAATGCCGGCGGAACCCATCGGCGGCGAACAGCCCGTGCAGATAGGTGCCGCAGACCAGCCCGTCGGCGCTGACCGCGCCGTCGTCGCGGCCGCCGAGGCGCAGCATCGGCCGCGCCAGACCCGGGCCGCTGGTCACCCCGAGATGCATCTCGTAGCCGGCCACCGGCAGGCCCCCGGCGACGCTGTGGCCGGCCACCGCGGCGAGCCGCTTGTCGCCGCCGAGCACGGTGTCGATGTCGAGCAGGCCGAGCCCGCGCGCCTCGCCCGGCTCCCCTTCGGCGCCGCCCGGATCGGCGATGCTGCGGCCGAGCATCTGAAAGCCGCCGCACAGCCCGACCACCCGCCCGCCGGCGCGGCGGTGCGCCAGGATGTCGATGTCCCAGCCCTCGCGGCGCAGCGCGGCGAGGTCGGCGAGGGTCGCCTTCGAGCCGGGCAGGATGACGACGGCGGCGTCGCGTGGCAACGCCGCGCCCGGCCGCACCAGCACCAGCTCGACCCCGGGCTCGGCGCGCAGCGGGTCGAGATCGTCGAAATTGGCGATGTGCGGCAGCACCGGCACGGCGATCTTGAGCCCGCCGCCGCCGGCGGGGGGCGACGCCGCCAGCGCCATGCTGTCCTCCGCCGGCAGGCGCGCCGCCGCGGCGAACCACGGCACGACGCCGAGGCAGGCCAGCCCGGTGCGGGCGCCGATCGCGGCGATACCCCCGTCGAACAGGCGCGAATCGCCGCGGAACTTGTTGACGATATAGCCGGCGAGCAGCGCCCGCTCCGCCTCGGTCAGCAGGGCGACGGTGCCGACGAGCTGGGCAATGACGCCGCCGCGCTCGATGTCGCCGACCAGCACGACCGGCACGCCGGCGGCTTCGGCAAAGCCCATATTGGCGATGTCGCCCGGCCGCAGGTTGATCTCGGCCGGGCTGCCGGCGCCCTCGACGAGAACGAGGTCGGCCGCTGCCGCGAGCCGGGCGAAAGCGGCCAGCACCTCCGGCAGCAGCGCCGGCAGCACGGCGCGGCAGTCGCGCGCCGAGTAGCGGCCGCGCACCCGGCCGCCGACGACGAGCTGGGCCTCGCCGCCGGCCTGCGGCTTCAAGAGCACCGGGTTCATGTCGCGCGACGGGGCGATGCCGGCGGCGCGCGCCTGCAATGCCTGGGCGCGGCCGATTTCGCCGCCATCGGCGGTGACGGCGGCGTTGTTTGCCATGTTCTGCGGCTTGAACGGGCGCACCGCGAGCCCCTGCCGGGCAAAGGCGCGGGCCAGCCCGGCGACGATCAGCGACTTGCCGACATCCGAACCGGTTCCCTGGATCATTACCGCGCGCGCGCTCAAAACTCGATCCCCGCCTGGGCCTTGACCCCGCCGCGGAACGGGTGCTTGACCAGGGTCATCTCGGTGACGAGGTCGGCCGCCTCGATCAGTTCGGGCGGAGCGTTGCGGCCGGTGACGACGATGTGAAGGTCGCGCGGCTTGGCCTTCAGCGCCGCGATCACCTCGTCGCGCGGCAGATAGTCGTAGCGCAGCACGATGTTGAGCTCGTCGAGCAGGACCAGCCGATAGCTCGGGTCGGCGATCATCTGTTGCGCCGCCTCCCAGGCGGCGCGCGCGGCGGCGATGTCGCGGACGCGGTCCTGGGTGTCCCAGGTGAAGCCTTCGCCCATCGCCCGGCAGGTGACCAGCTCGGGAAACCGCGCCAGCACGGTGCGCTCGCCGGTCTGCCAGGCGCCCTTGACGAACTGGACGATGCCGACCCGCATGCCATGGCCGAGGCAGCGCAGCACCATGCCGAAGGCGGCGGTGGTCTTGCCCTTGCCGGCCCCGGTATGGACGATCAGCAGGCCGCGCTCCCCGGTCTTGGTCGCCAGCACGCGGGCGCGCGCCGCCTGGCGCCGCGCCATGCGCTCGCGGTGACGGGCGTTGCGCTCGGCCTCGTCGTCGCTCATCGCCGCGCCCGGAAGGCGACCAAGGGCACCCGCCCCGGCAGGCGGAACGGCCGGCGGCGCAAGCGGCTCGGCCGGGCGCTCATCGGTTGCGCCTCGGGTGCCACAGGCCGCGCGCGACCGCCTCCTCGAAGCGGGCGGTGATCTCGGCGAGCGCGGCCGGGTTGTGCGAAGCGATAAAATCGCGCACCGCGGCGTCGCCGAGATAGGCGTCGTAGAGCGCGTCGAAATGCGCGTCGTCGACGGCGCGCGCGGTGGCGGCAAAGGCGAACAGATAGTCGACCGTCGCGGCGATTTCGGCGGCGCCCTTGTAGCCGTGGCGCATCACCCCGGCGATCCAGCGCGGGTTGGCGGCGCGGCCGCGGACGACGCGGCCGATCTCCTCGCGCAGGGTGCGGATGCGCGGCCGCTCCGGCTGCGAGTGGTCGTTGTGGTAGACCGCCGGCGCCCGTCCCGACAGGTGGCGCACGACCAGCGCCAGCCCGCCTTCGAACTGGTAGTAGTCGTCGCTGTCGAGCAGGTCGTGCTCGCGGTTGTCCTGGTTGTGCATGACCGCGTCGGCGCGGGCGAGGCGACGCTCGATTGCGCCGCGCGCGTCCTGCGCCCGGCCGCCAGCGCTGTAGGCCCAGCGGCTCCAGGCGAGCCAGGTCTCGGCGAGATCGCGCTCGCTCTCCCAGACGCCTTCGTCGATCGGGGTCTGCAGCCCGGCGCCGTAGGCCCCGGGCTTGGCGCCGAAAATGCGCGGTTCGTCCGGCCAGTTCTCGCGCGCCGCGACGGCCCGGGCGGCGCTGTCGAAAAGATCGACGAGGCCGGGAAAGGCGTCGCGGAAAAAGCCCGAGATGCGCAGCGTCACATCGACTCGCGGCCGGTCGAGCACGCTGTCCGGCAGAATCTCGAAGCCGCTGACCCGGCCGCTCGCCGGCTCCCAGACCGGGCGGACGCCGATCAGGGCCAGCGCCTGGGCGATGTCGTCGCCGCCGGTGCGCATGTTGGCGGTGCCCCAGGCCGACATCGCGATGTGCCGCGGGTAGTCGCCGTGGTCCTGGGCATAGCGCTCGACCGCCAGCCCGGCGGAATGCCAGCCGAGCTGCCAGGCCGCCGGGGTCGGCACGGCGCGGGTATCGACCGAGTAGAAGTTGCGCCCGGTCGGCAGCACCTCGGGGCGGCCGCGGCTGGGCGCGCCGCTCGGTCCCGGCGCGACAAAGCCGCCGTCGAGCCCGGCGAGCAGCCCGGCGATCTCGGCCGCGCCGCAGGCGGCGAGCGCCGGGCGCAAGGTTTTCTCGATCCAGCCGAGCACGGCGCGGCTGCGCGGGCCGGGCGGCGGCTCCGCCCCGGCGATCAGCCGGCGCGCCAGGGTTTCGAGCCGCTCGACCGTGCCGCGGCTCTCGCCCGGGTCGAGAGCCAGCGGGTCGGCGGCGAGGCCGAGATCGGCGGCGAGCGCGCGCAGCAGCGATTCGTCTTCCGGCGCGGCGCCGCGGCGCGCCCGGGCAAAGGCGGCGAGGAGGCCGTCGCGGCGCTCGCCCTCGGGGCTCGCCCCGAACACGTGCAGCCCGTCGCGGATCTGCAGATCCTTCAGTTCGCAGAGAAACCCGTCGAGCTTCTTCAGCGCCGCGGCGATGTCGTCGTCCGCGGCGATGCCGCAATCGCGGTCGAGCCCGGCGGCGCGGGCGCGCTCGACGATGTCGGCGGCGAGCGGGGCGAGCCGGCGCGGGTCGCCCCGCGCCGCGTCGTAATACTCGTCGATCAGCCGCTCCAGCTCGGCAAGCACGCCGTAGCTGCCGGCGCGGGTCAGCGGCGGGGTCAGGTGGTCGATGATCACCGCCTGGGCGCGCCGCTTCGCCTGGGTGCCTTCGCCCGGGTCGTTGACGATGAACGGGTAGAGATGCGGCAGCGGCCCCAGCACCGCCTCGGGATAGCACTCGGCCGACAGCGCCAGCGCCTTGCCCGGCAGCCATTCGAGGGTGCCGTGCTTGCCCAGGTCGATCACCGCGTCGGCGCGGAACTCGTCGCTGAGCCAGGCATAGGCGGCGAGGTAGGAATGCGGCGGCACCAATGCCGGGTCGTGGTAGGTCGCCTTCGGGTCGAGGTTGTAGCCGCGCGCTGGCTGGATCAGGACGGCGACGTTGCCGCTGCGGAAGCCGGGGATGGCAAAGCGGCCGCAATCGAGCCGCCCGGGGCGGAAGAACGGGTCGCGCTCGGCCGATCCCCAGCGCGCCGCGATCTGGCGCTGCACCGCCATCGGCAGGCTGGCGAAGAAGGCGGAATAGTCGGCGAAGGACAGGGTCTCCTCCGCCGGCGCCGCCGGCCGCGCATTGCTCGGTCCGGCGAGCAGCCGGGCGATCAGCGCATCGCCGTCGGCCGGGATATCGCCGACGCGGTAGCCCGCGTTGCGCAGCGCCCTGAGGATCGCCACCGCCGAGGCCGGGGTGTCGAGCCCGACGCCGTTGCCGATGCGGCCGTCGCGGTTCGGGTAGTTGGCGAGGATGATGGCGATGCGCCGCTCGCCCGGCGGCTTGGCCCTGAGCCGGGCCCAGTTGCGCGCCAGGTCGGCGACGAAGGCGACGCGGTCGGCGACCGGACGATAGCCGACAAGGTCGGCCTCGGTCTGCGGGTCGCGGCCGAGCGGTTCCTTGAACGACACCGCGCGCGACAGGATGCGCCCGTCGATCTCGGTCAGGGCGACGTTCATCGCCAGGTCGCGCGGGCCGAGCCCGGCGCTGCCGCCGCGCCAGCCCGCCTCGTCGCCGCCGGAAAACACCGCCTGCAGCACCGGGCAGCCGGCGGCGAGCGGGTCGGCGCCCCCGGCCGCCGCGACCGAGAACCCGGTGGCGTTGACGATCGCCGCCGGCGGATGCGCGGCGAAACTCTCGGCCAACAGTGCCGCCGCCTCGCCGTCCTTCAGGCTGTGTACGAACAGCGGCAGCGGCCGCAGGCGCCGCGCCGCGAGCGCGGCGGTCAGCGCATCGACCGGCGCGGTGTTTCCCGACTGCACCAGGGCGCGATAGAACACCACCGGCACCACCCCGCCGTCGCCCCGCCACTGTTGCTCGATCTCGGCCAGGCCCGGCACGGCAAGACCGGGCCAGTAGAGCCCGGCGCGCAGTAGCGGCGCCGGCTCGGCCCATTCCTCGGCGCCGCCGATCAGCGCCGCGGCATAGCGCAGGAAATTGTCGGCATTGCCCGGCCCGCCCTCGGCCAGGTAGCGCCACAGCCGCCGGCAGGCCTCCGCCGGCGCGCTCGACAGCGCGGCGAGCTCGGGGTCGGGGCGGTCGTCGCCGGGCAGCAGGGCCAGCGGGATGCCGCGCTCGCGGCAGGTCTCGACCAGGCGCTCGACGCCGTAGCGCCAGTAGGCGCTGCCGCCGAGCAGGCGGGCGACGACAAGCTTCGCCTGCGCTACCACCGCCATGTAGAGATCGACCGACAGGTGGTGGCCGAGCCGCATCACCGGCGCCAGGCGCAGGCTCGGGCCGCCGCCGCGCCGGGACTGCGCCGCGGCGAGCAGCGCGATCTCGGTGTCGGCGCTGGCGAGCACGACGATGTCGCCCGGGGTCTGACCGAGATCGACCGCCTCCGACCCGTCGGAGATCGTGCCCGGCTCGGCGGCGAGCAGGTGCATCTACACCTCCCCGTCCAGCGCCGCCGCGACCGCGGCGCGGTCGAGCCCGCGGCGGCCGATGACGACAAGGCGCGTTGCGCGCGGCTCGCCGTCGCGCCAGTCGCGGTCGAAATGCGTCGCCACCCGGTCGGCGACCGCCTGGACGACGAGGCGGCGGCTGCGCCCGGGCACCTCGGCAAAGCCCTTCAGCCGCAGCACCCCGTGGTCGCGGATCACCGTCCGCAGCCGGTCGCGGAACCGGTCGATATCGGCGACCGGCCCGCGCGCCACGGCAAAGCTCGCAAAGTCGTCGTGATCGTGGCCGTCTTCGAGCTCGTGCAATGACGGGCGCGCGGCGAGGTCGTCCTCGGCGGCGGCGGCGAGGCCGAGCGCCACCGTCGGCGCCACCCGGCCGTCGCGCGCCGCGACCACCTGTACGCCGGGGCGCAGCCGGGCCGCCACCTCGCGGCTGAGCGCCGCGGCGTCGGCGACCAGGTCGGTCTTGTTGAGAATGACGAGGTCGGCGCAGGCGAGCTGGTCGGCGAAGACCTCGGCGAGCGGATTGTCGTGCTCGCGCGGCAGCCCCGCTGCCGCCGGGTCGTCGGCGAAGCGGCCGGCGGCAAGGGCGGCGGCGTCGATCACCGTCACCACCCCGTCCACCGTCGTGCGGGTGCGCATCTCGGGCCAGGCGAAGGCCTGGACCAGCGGCTTCGGCAGCGCCAGCCCCGAGGTCTCGACGACGATGTGGTCGGGCGGCGCCGGGCGCTCGACCAGCCGGGTCAAAGCCGGCAGGAAATCGTCGGCGACGGTGCAGCACAAACACCCGTTGGCCAGCTCGACGATGTCGTCGGCGCCGCAGGCTGCGTCGCCGCAGCCGAGCAGGACCTCGCGATCGATGCCCAGCTCGCCGAACTCGTTGACGATGATCGCCAGGCGGTGCCCGCCGGCCTCGGCCAGCAGGTGCCGTACCAGGCTGGTCTTGCCGGCGCCGAGAAAGCCGGTGACGATCGTCGCGGGGATGCGGCGCATCCTCAGCCTCCCTTCAGCACCAGCGGCAGCCCGGCGGCGACGAAGACGACGCGCTGGGCCGCCGCCGCGACCGCCTGGTTGAGCCACCCGGCGGCATCGCGGAAGGCGCGGCCGAGCGCGGTCTCCGGCACCAGGCCGAGCCCGACCTCGTTGGCGACGAGCACCACCGGGCCGGCGGCCTCGCGCAAGGCGGCCAGCAGGGCCTCGCTCTCGTGCTCGGGGATGCGGCCGGCGGCGAACAGGTTCGCCAGCCACAGGGTCAGGCAATCGACCAGGATGGGCGGGGCCGCTGCGCGAATCGCGCCGGCAAGCTCGAGCGGCGCCTCGACCGTGCGCCACTGCGGGCCGCGGCGGGCGCGGTGCGCGGCGATGCGCGCCGCCATCTCGGCGTCGCCCGGCTCGGCGGTAGCGATATAGCTGCCGGCGCCGAGCAGGCGCTCGGCGTAGGCGCTCTTGCCCGAGCGGGCGCCGCCCAGCACGAGCGTAAGCGAAGGCGGTTGCAGTATCTCCTCCTCCACCCGAGGAATCGACCTCTCTCCGGGCGATGCGGAGGTCTCCTGGCTCGGGGTCGCCGCCTGCGGCGCCTTCCCAGCCGGGCGGTCGCCCGAACCAGTGGCCGTTGCCGCAAGCTCGCCGCTCACAGTTGCGGGGGCAGCGCCGGTCTTGCACCGGACTTCCCTGTCGCATCGCGCGGCGCCAGCCTAGCACGCGGCGCCTCGCTATTGCCGCAAATTTTCGCCATGATCGCCCGGTGACCTGACCGGGAGGCTGCGATGAAAATCGAAGGCGGATGCCTGTGCGGCAAGATCCGCTACACGGCGGAGGCCGAGCCGATCTTTGTCGGCGTGTGCCATTGCAAGAACTGCCAGAAGCATTCCGGCAGCGCCTTTGCCACGGTCGTGGCCCTGCCCCGGCCGGCGCTCTCGATCACCGGCGCGCCGCGCACCTATGACGATCGCGGCGACAGCGGCGCCGTCCTGCACCGTTCGTTCTGTCCGGATTGCGGCTCCTCGCTGATGGACGAGGCCGAGGCGATGCCGGGCGTCGCGATGGTGCTGACCGGCACGCTCGACGATTCCAGCTGGGTCAAGCCGGCGATGGAGATCTATACCGACAGCGCCCAGCCCTGGGTCGCGCTCGGCGGCGAACGCCAGCGCTTCCCCAAGATGCCGCAGCGCTAGGGTTCAGCACGCCGGGCGGTTGACCGTCACGACGCGCCAGTTCTGCCCCATGCCGGCGTCGTCGATGTGGTCGATGCGGGTCAGCGAGCAGTTCTCCATCGCGAAGGCGAGGCAGGCCTCGGGTTCGAGGGCGAGCGCCAGACCCAGCGCCGCGCGGATCGTGCCGCCATGGGCGACGGCGATGATGTCGCGGCCCTTGTGCGCGGCGAGCAGCCGCTCGATCGCGCCGGCGACGCGCTGCATGACCTCGACAAAGCTCTCGCCGCCGGGCACGCGCTGGTGCGCCGGGGCGTGCCAGAAGCGGTGGAACGCGCCGCCGCGCGAGGCGTGCAGCTCGGCATAGGTCAGCCCCTGCCAGTCGCCGAAATTCTGCTCGGCCAGCTCGGGCAGCGCGGCCGCCTCGGGGCCGGGGATCGCGGCGGGCCCGGGCAGCCCGGCGGCGACGATCGCCCGCGCCGTCTCGTGGGTGCGGCGCAGGTTGCTGGTGACCCACACCGCGCCCTGCGGCAATTGCCGGGCGAGCCCGGCAAACACGCGGGCGTCGCTGCAGTCGCAGGGCATGTCCTTCTGGCCGTAGATGCGGCCGTCGTGATCGACCGGGGCATGCCGCACCCACCAGAACCGGGTCGTGTGGCTGTGGCTCATCGCGCGGCCGCGACCAGCAGCATGACGATCTCTCCGACTTGTTGGAAGGCGCCGAGCACGTCGCCGGTGTAGCCGCCGATCTGGCGCCGCGCAAGCGCCGCGGCGGCCGCAACCGCAAGTGCCGCGAGCGCGAGCGCCGCCGCGCCCTGCGTCGGGCCGAGGCAGCCGAGCGCGATCGCCGTGCCGCCGGCCAGCGCGACGGCGGTGCGCGGCCGCGACGGCGTGCCGGCAGCGGCGCCCAGCCCATCCGCCCGCGCCGGGCTCAGCGCCCGCATCGCCGGCGCCAGCAGCGCGCGCGAGCCGGCGTGCGCGGCGATCAGCGCCAGCGCCGCGTGCAGCGCGTCGCCGAGCGCGGCCAGGGCGGCGCCGCGCAGCGCCAGGCTCAGGACCAGGGCGAGGACGCCGTAGGTGCCGTGGCGGCTGTCGCGCATGATGCGGAGCCTTTCCGCCCGGTCGCGGCCGCCGCCGAAGCCGTCCGCGGTGTCGGCGAGCCCGTCCTCGTGCAAGGCGCCGGTCGCCGCGATCGCCGCGAGCAGCGCCAGCAAGGCCGAGACCGCGGCGCCGCAGCCGAGCAGCGCGGCGGCGACCCACGCCGCGGCGGCGACGCCGCCGATCCCGGCACCGACCGGCGCAAAGGCCCAGGCGGCCCTGGCGACCTCGCCGTGGCGCGGCGGGGCGATGCCGACCGGCACCCGGGTCAGCACCGCGGTGGCGACGAGAAACTGGGCAAAGATGCCGCGCTCCGGCTCCATGGCGCGACCATAGCGGCTTTTCCTGCTACAGGTAGCAGCGACGACAGGGGGAAGCGACGATGTCCGAGCCGGCGGCCAGTCTCGACGAGATTCGTGCGCTGATGGCGCATCTGCCGGGGCCCGACCGCGACGCCGCCGCCGCCGCCGCGGCGCGCGAGGCGCAGCTCACCAAGCCGGCCGGCGCGCTCGGCCGGCTCGAGGAGATCGCGCTGTGGCTGGCCGCCTGGCAGGGCCGGCATCCGCCGCGCGCCGAGCATCCGCGCACCGTCGTGTTCGCCGCCAACCACGGCGTCGCGGCGCGCGGCGTCTCGGCCTACCCGGCGGCGGTGACGGCGCAGATGGTGCGGAACTTCGTCGCCGGCGGCGCCGCGGTCAACCAGCTCTGCCGCGTCGTCGACGCCGATCTTCGGGTCTACGAGATGAATCTCGACACGCCGACCGGCGACATCGTCGACGAGCCGGCGATGAGCGAGGAGGAATGCGCCCGCGCCCTCGCCTACGGGATGATGGCGGTCGAGCCCGGCATCGACGTGCTCGCGCTCGGCGAGATGGGCATCGCCAACACCACCGTCGCCGCCGCGCTGGCGCTGGCGCTGTTCGGCGGCGAGGCGGCGGACTGGGTGGGGCCGGGCACCGGCGTCGCCGGCGCCGCGCTCGCCGCCAAGCGCGAGGCGGTCGCCGCCGCGGTGGCGCGCCACACCGCCGCGCCGGCCGATCCGTTCGAGCTGCTGCGCCGGCTCGGCGGGCTCGAATTCGCCGCGCTCGCCGGCGCCGTGCTGGCGGCGCGGATGGGCCGCGTCCCGGTCGTGCTCGACGGCTTTGCCGCAACCGTCGCCGCCGCGGTGCTGTTCGCCGCCGACCCCGGCGCGCTCGACCATTGCCTCGTCGCCCACGTCTCGGCCGAGCCGGGCCACCGGCGCCTGCTCCAGCGGCTCGGCAAGACGGCGCTGTTCGATTTCGGCATGCGCCTCGGCGAGGCCTCCGGCGCCACCCTGGCGCTCGCTGTCGTCAAGGCGGCGGCCGCCTGCCACGCCGGCATGGCGACCTTTGGCGAGGCCGGGGTCAGCGGGCCGCGCTAGCGTAGGCGAGGCGGCGGTCGAGGGTCACCAGCTCGGCGCCGAACCGCCGCGCGAGCCAGAGATAGCTGGCGTCGTAGCTGCTCAAGCCGGTTTGCTCGGCGAGCGAGAGCACTCCGTCCTGGTCTACCGCGACGAGCTCTATGCCCATGTGGTACCAGTTCGCGAAGGCGGTCAGAAACGCGACGCGCTGAGCCGGATTTGCGCGAATTTTCGCCAGGCAGACGCTGGTTATCTCATAGGCCAGCAGGCTCGGGGCCACCAGGCTCCCGTCGCGCAGCCGGGCTGCGGCGGCCTCGCCGGCCGGTTCGGCGAACAGCACGGCGGCCAGGGCGGAGGCATCGACGACCTTAACGGCGGTCACGATCCGACCGCACGATCGCGACCGAATCGGGCTCCGGAGTGAGCTGCAGCCGGCGGGCCCGAGCCAGCACCTCGTCGGGCGTGAGGTCGCGCCGCGGCGTCACAGCCGTCTCGATGATTGCCAGCAGCTCGCGCTGCATCGAGCGATGATTACGTTCTGCTCGCTGCTTCAACAGCGCGACAAGGTCGTCCGGCGCGTTCTTGATCGAGAGATTGATGGGCATGCGGAATGGCTCCAAAACGGCTCCATTTCGCATCAATATAAGGTCTTTATTCCCCCATCTGCAACAGCGCGCCGCGGCGCCGGGCGTCGCGGAAGGCGAGAAAGAACACCGCCGCGCCGAGCGCCAGGTAGACGAGGTCGAGCCCGGCGGCGCGGATCAGATAATCGGCGCGGAACGTGCCGGTGAACAGGATCGCGCGCATCCCTTCGAAGACGTAGGTCTGCGGCAGCGACCAGGCGACCGGCTGGAGCCAGCCGGGCAGGATCGCGGCGGGGTAATAGACGCAGCTCACCGGCGCCAGCGCGAAGATCACCGTCCAGGCGAGGCTTTCCGCGCCCATGCCGTGGCGCATGATCAGCCCGCAGATCGCCAGGCCGAGCGCCCAGCCCATCGCCATCAGCACCGCGAAGAAGGCGGCGAGCGGCAGCCCCATGGCAAAGATCGAGTAGTGGTAGAGCGGGATCGCCAGCAGCATCGCCGGCAGGATGCCGATCGCCACCCGCACCAGGCTCATCGCCAGCAGCGACACCGCCCACTCGTAGGGCCGCAGCGGCGTCACGAACAGGTGGCCGAGATTGCGCGACCACATCTCTTCGAGGAACGAGATCGACAGGCCGAGCTGGCTGCGGAACAGCGCGTCCCACAGCATCACCGCGCCGAGCAGAACGCCGAAGGCGCGCGCCACATACGAGCTGTTCTGCGAAAAGAACTGGCTCATGAACCCCCAGATCAGCATCTGCAGGGTCGGCCAGTAGAGCAGTTCGAGGGTGCGCGGCCACGAGCTCCTGAGGATGTAGAGATAGCGCAGCACCATCGCCCAGATGCGCGCCGGCGAGGCGTAGCGCTCGCTCATCGCACCGGCTCCAGCGCCTCGTGCGGGGCGCGGGCGAGGTGGAGGAACACCTCTTCGAGGTTGGCGCGGCCGTAGCGGCCGATCAGTTCGTCGGGGCTGCCGCGATCGACGATGTGGCCCGCCTTCATCATCATCACCGCGCTGCACAACCGTTCGACTTCGCCCATGTTGTGCGAGGCCAGCAGGATCGTCGCCCCGGTGCGGGCGCGGTAGGCTTCGAGATAGGAGCGCACCCAGTCGCCGGTATCGGGATCGAGCGAGGCGGTCGGCTCGTCGAGCAGCAGCAGCTCGGGATCGTTGAGCAGCGCCTTGGCCAGGGCGACGCGGGTCTTCTGCCCCGACGACAACTTTCCCGCCGGGCGGTCGAGAAAGGCGTCGATCTGCAGGTCGCGAGCGAGCCGCTCGATGCGTTCGTCGCGCCGCCGCAGGCGGTAGAGCCGGGCATAGATCGACAGGTTCTGCCGCACCGTCAGCCGGTGCGGCAGGTCGACATAGGGCGAGGAGAAATTCATCCGCGGCAGCACCCGGTAGCGGTGGCGCACGATGTTCTCGCCGAACACCCGCACGGTTCCCTCGCTCGGCAGCAGCAGGCCGAGGAGGATCGCCAGGGTGGTGGTCTTGCCGGCGCCGTTGCCGCCGAGCAGGGCGGCGGTCACCCCGCGTTCGACGGCAAAACTGATGCCGGCGACGGCGGTGGTCTTCGGATAGCGCTTGACAAGATTGTCGACAAGGATAACCGGCTCGGTCATCGACCCTATATGGCGCATTATCGGGCAGGCGGCCAGATTGGGAGCATGCAAGTGAGCGTTGCCGACAACGCGGCGCGGCTCGAGCCGCAGGCGGGGTTCGACCGGATCAGCCTGCGCCGGCTGGTGTTGATCCGCTGGTTCGCGGTGACCGGCCAGGCGGTGACCCTGATGGTCGTCCATTACGGGTTCGGCTTCCGTCTGCCGCTGGTGCCGTCCTTTGCGGTGATCGGCTGTTCGGTGCTGCTCAACCTCGTCTTCACCCTGTCGCGGCGGGCGGCGACCCGGCTCGGCGAGCGCGAGGCGGCGCTGTTTCTCGGCTACGACACGGTACAGCTCGCCGGCCTGCTTTATCTCACCGGCGGGCTGGAAAACCCGTTCTCGATCCTGATGCTGGCGCCGGTGACGGTGGCGGCGACGATCCTGTCGCAGCGGCCGGTGGTGGCGCTCGCCGGGTGCGCCGTGGCCGCGATCACGGTGCTGGCGCTGTGGCACCTGCCGCTGCCGTGGCGCACCCAGCGCATGGAGTTTCCGCCCGAGCTGATCCTCGGGCTGTGGACCGCGCTGGTCTTCGCCACGGTGTTCATCGCCGGCTATACCTGGAGCGTCGCGCGCGAGGCGAGGCGGCTGCGCGACGCGGTGGCGGCGACCCAGCTCGCGCTCGCCCGCGAGCAGCGCGTCTCGGCGGTCGGCGCGCTCGCCGCGGCGGCGGCGCACGAGCTCGGCAGCCCGCTGGCGACGATCGCGGTGATCGCCAAGGAGCTGGTGCGCGACCTGCCGAGCGGCTCGGCCCATGCCGAGGACGCCGCACTGCTGCTCAGCCAGTCCGAGCGCTGCCGCCGCATCCTCGCCGAACTGGCGCATCAGCCCGACCAGGACGGCGTCTCGCCCTATACCCGGCTGCCGGTCTCGGCCCTGGTCGAGGCCGCCGGCGCGCCCTACCACGACCCGCGGGTGCGGCTGATCTTTGCCACCACCGGCAGCCCCGACGACCCCGAGCCCGAGGTCGCGCGCAGCCCGGAGATCATCCACGGGCTCAACAACCTGATCCAGAACGCCGTGCAGTTCGCCCGCCGCGAGGTCAGCGTGACGACGTACTGGGACAAATCGGTGGTCACCGTCGAGATCGCCGATGACGGGCCGGGCATCCCGCCCAACCTGCTCGGCCGGCTCGGCGAGCCCTACCTGTCGACCCGCGCCGACGTCGCCGGCCACATGGGGCTCGGCATCTTTATCGCGCAGAGCCTGCTCGAGCGGAGCGGCGCGCGCGTATCGTTCGATAATTTCGACGAGGGCGGCGCGCATGTTGTCATTTCCTGGCGCCGTGACAATTTGGAGACCATGGCGCGACAACCCGCCGCAGCCGGCGTCGCGCCGTAGAACAGGGGAAGTGAAAGGCGATAGCGATGAACAGCACTGATCGGCAGCTTCGGCCGGCTTCGCTCGACATGCCGTCCGCGCCCTTGCGCGGGCTTGCCGAGGCCGACCGTACTTTGTTGATCGTCGATGACGATGCGCCGCTGTGTCAGCGCCTGGCGCGGGCGATGGAGCGGCGTGGCTTTGTCGTTTCGACCGCCGACGGCGTCGCCAGCGGCATCGCCGCGGCAACCGCCTCGCCCCCGGCCTTTGCGGTGGTCGATCTGCGGCTCGGCGACGGCAGCGGGCTCGATGTCGTCAGCGCCTTGCGCGAGGCGCGACCGACCTCGCGCATCGTCATGCTGACCGGCTACGGCAACATCGCCACCGCGGTCGCCGCGGTAAAGGCGGGGGCGATCGACTATCTGCCGAAACCGGCCGATGCCGACGCGGTCGAGCGCGCCCTGCTGGCGCAGGAGGGCGAGGCGCCGGAGCCGCCGGCCGACCCGATGTCGGCCGACCGGGTCCGCTGGGAGCACATCCAGCGCATCTTCGAACTGTGCGAGCGCAACGTCTCCGAGACCGCGCGGCGGCTCAAGATGCACCGCCGCACCCTGCAGCGCATCCTGTCCAAGCACGCGCCGCGGAGCTGATGGCCGACCGCCCGCGGCTCGACGTCGCCTACCTGGTGCTGAGCGGCACGACGACGGCGGCGCGCGGCCCGGAATTGCTGCGCGGCCTCTTGGGCCTCGGCTTCGCCACCGTCATCGCCATCCCGACGCCGAACGCTGCCCGCGTCGTCGCCCCGCGCGAGCTGGCCGACATCGCCGGCGCGCAGGTCGTCGAATCCTATTTCGATTTGGCGATCCGCCCGCGCCCGCCCGACGGCGTGGTGCTGTTCGCGCCGTGCAGCTTCAACTCGCTCAACAAGCTCGCCCACGGCGTCGCCGATAATCTCGCTTTGTCGCTGACCGCCGAGGCGATCGGGCGCGGCACCCCGGTCATCGTCGGGCCGTCGCTCAACGCGCCGCTCCTGCGCCACCCCGAGGCGCAGGCCTCGCTCAGGAAATTGCGGGAATGGGGCGTCACCGTCGTGCCGCCGGTCGATACCGGCGAAGGGCCCCGCCTGGCGCCGAGCGAAACCCTGCTCGCCGCGGTCAGGGCCGCGGTGCCGCACCGCAGCGCTGGATGAGAAACCGGTCGATTGCGGCGAACCAGCGGTTGCGGATGTCGTCCTGCTCGAGAAACGGCTCGTGCTTCGAGCCGGGCAGTTCGAACAGCGTGCAATCGGGCAGCAGCCGCGCGGCGCGGCGATGCGCGGCGCGCGAGACGATGCGGTCGCGCACCGCACTGCCGATCAGGATCGGCGTGGGGATGCCGGCGAGGAACTCGCGCTTGCCGATGCGGCCGAGCAGCGACAGGGTGGCGTCGACCCAGGCGAAGGTCGGCCCGTCGAGGCGCAGGCTGGGATCGGCCGCCAGCCAGGCGTAATGCAGGGCGCAGCGCTCCGGGTCGCTGGAGTTGCGGCTGCGCTCGGGCGAGGGCAGCCGCGCCGGCGGCCAGCGCCGCGCGCCGGGGATCAGCCGCGTGCCGAGCCCGGCGATGCGCAGCGGCCCGGTGATGCAGCGCAGCGACGCCGGCGGCAGCCGGCCGATGCGCAGGCCGAGCATCGGCGACGACAGCACCGCGCCGGCGAACAGGCCGGGATTGTCGCGCAGGCACAACAGCGCGATCGCCCCGCCCATCGAATGCGCGATCAGCACCCGCGGCGCCGGGCCGTTGGGCAGGGTCGCAGCGAACTCGGCGAGGTCGGCGGCGTCGCGCGCGAAATTGCGGGCGCGCGGCCGGTGCGGCCAGCGCCGCGGCCGCGCCGAGCCGCCCTGGCCGCGCCAGTCGAGGCACCAGATCGCGACCCCGGCGGCGGCGAGGTCGCGCATCGTCTCGAACTGCTTTTCGATGAATTCGCGAAATCCGGTAACGAGAACCGCGGTGGCGCGCGGCGAACGCGCGGGCAGGTGGCCCCAGCGCAGTTCCGCGCCGTCGCTGGCGGTAAAGCGGCCCCAGACAAAGTCGGGCGGGGCCAGGAACCGTTCGGGCAGCGGCGGCGGGGTCGGCGACAGCGTATCGGGCATCGTCCCCGGCTAGCGCAGAAAAATGGCCGATCCGGGGCAGAATGTTACAGGCGGAAGCCGACATCCCCCTCGCGTTCGAGCTGGCCGACGAGCCCGGTCTCCCACGCCAAGTAGCGCTCGCGCGCGCCCGGCGCGGCATAGGGATCGTAGGGCCGGCGCCAGCAGTCGTCCGGCGTGTCGGCCATCGCCTCGCGCCCTGCCGCGAGCGGCAGGCCGGCTGCCCGCCACGCCGCCGTGCCGCCGTCGAGGACGCGGATGTCGCCGCGTCCGGCCAGATCGAGCGCGGCAAGCCGGGCGACGACCCCGTCAGGCGAGGTAAAGACCACAAGTTCCGCCTGCGGCACCCGCGCCAGGCTGTCGCCGAGCCGCGCCCTCACCGCAAACCAGGCGCCGGGGATGTGCCCGGCTTCGTAGGCGAGGCTCGGCGCGAGATCGACGACGACCGCGCGGCGATCATCGAGCAGCTCGCGGAGCGCTGCGGCGGACACCGCCGGCGTCGGCGCCGCCGCCAGCTCCGGGATCGGCGGCCGCGCGTCGCCGGCGACCAGCGCCTTGCCGGCAAGCCCGCCCTCCAGTGCATAGACCTCGTTCCAGCCCATCTGGCGCAGCCACGAGCCGGTCATCGCCGCGCGCACCCCGTCGTCGTCGACCAGCACGACCCGGGCGTTGCGCGTGTTCATGTAGGCGTCGGTGGCCTGCACCAGCTGGCCGCCGGGGGCCGAACGCGCCGCGGCGAGATGGCCGGCGGCGTATTCCTCGGGGCTGCGCACGTCGAGGAGATAGAGCGTTCGCGTCGCGTCGGCGGCGAGGCGGGCGAGCGCCTCGTCGTCGATCGCGGCGACGCCGAAGCGCCGGGCCACCGCCGCGGCCAGCGCCGCGGCGGTGGCCCGCCCGGCGGGCGACGGCGGCGGCAAGGCCTCCTCGCGCCCGCGCGCCAGCTCGAACCCGGCCAGTTCCCAGCCCATCGTGCCGTTTTCGAGCGCGACCACCGGGTTGGCGAGCCCGGCATTGCGCAGCGACTGGGCGCCGATGATGCTGCGCGTGCGCCCGGCGCAGTTGACGACGACCAGCGTGTCGGGCGAGGCGAGCCGGTCGGGCACGCGGTAGACCAGCTCGGCGCCCGGGCAGTCGAACGCGCCGGGGATGCTCATCGCGCGGAATTCGGGCAGCGGCCGGCTGTCGACGATCAGGATGTCCTCGCCCGCATCGAGCCGCCGCTTGAGCTCGGCGGCGGCGATGTGCGGGGTATGGCAGCGCTGCTCGACGATCTCGCCGAACGCCTTGCTCGGCACGTTGACCCCGGTAAACAGCTGGTAGCCGGCGGCGCTCCAGGCGGCAACGCCGCCGTCGAGCACGGCGACGTCGTCGTAGCCCATCCGGCGCAAGGCGGCGGCGCCGCGCTCGGCAAGCCCCTCGCCGCCGTCGTAGACGACGATGCGCGTGCCGCGGCGCGGGACCCGCTCGCGCACCAGCACTTCGAGCCGCGACAGCGGCATCGAGCAGGCGAAAAACGGGTGCCCCGCCTCGGCGAACACCCCCTCCTCGCGCAGGTCGAGCAGCGCCAGCTCGCCGCCGTCGCCGAGCATCGCGCGCAGCCGGGCGGCGGAGACCGTGGTCGCCATCTCATCCCCTCACGGCAGCGACAAGGCGACGCGGAAGCCGCCGCGGTCGCGGCGCACCAGGATCGGCTCGCGCAGCCGCGCCGCCGCGCGGAACACCCAGGCGCGGCCGATCCCGTAATTGGCCTTGCGCGCCGCGTGCAGCGCGCAGTCGCCGGTGGTCCAGGCCGAGCCGTCGCTCGGCGCGCCGGCATAGCCGTCGTTGGCGCAGTCCTGCATGATCACGGTGACGTTGCCGAGCATGTCGTATAGCCCCCACGGGTTGGGCTTGAACGAGGCGACCGGCGCGGTGCGCGCGAAACCGTCGCGGCACTCGATATGGATGGTGGCGCCGGCCTCGTGCGCGGTCAGATCCGCGCTGTTCTCATACTGGCACAGCTGGCCGGGATCTTCGCCCCAGTAAAACGCGGTCGTCGTGCCGGCGCGCGCGGCATATTCCCATTCGGCCTCGGTCGGCAGGCGGTAGGGCTTGCCGGTAACGCGCTGCAGCCAGCGCAGATAGGCGTCGATCTCGCCGCTGCCGACGCAGACCACCGGGTCGTTGTCGGTCTGGTCGAAGCCGGGGTTGTCCCAGCTCGCCTCGGGGTTACGCTCGCGCCGCTCGCCGCTGATCGTCTGGCAGCCGCGCACGGAATGGAAATGCGTCTCGGCGACAAAGGCGGCGAACTGGCCGCGGGTGACGTCGGTGCGGGCGAGGGCGAACGGCTTGGCAAAGGTGACCCGGTGCCGCGGCTGGTCGTGGCCGGCGATGTCGGAAGGCACCTCGAAGCGCTCGGCCTCGCCGGCGGCGCTGCCCATCTCGAACTGCCCGGCCGGCAGCACCACCATCTCGGGGCATTTCGGGCAGTCGCGGATCGTCGGCAAGCGGGCCGGCGCTGCCGGGGCGGGTGTCGCCGCAGGTGCGCCGGCCGGGGCCGGCGCCGGCGCCGGGGCGGCGGCCGGTTTCGGCGGCTCGGCCGGGCGAGCCGCGACCTGCTGCAGCGGCGGCGCCGGCTTCGGCCAGAATTCCCAGGCCAGGAGGCCGCCGCCGACGATCACCGCGGCCAGCGCTGTGGCGAGGATCGCGACCAGCGGGCTGCGCCGCCCGGCGCCGCGCGCCGGCGCCGCCGGGCGGTCGGACCGCGGCGCGGCGACCTCGTCGGCGGTGCCGTCGAGGCGCAGGTGATAGGCGTGCACCGGCCGCGGGATGTTCTTGACCGACTGCTCGCCGATATCGACGTAACCGACCGACAATTTATCGTGGATGTGGTCCCACACCGTGCCGCTGACGCAGATGCCGCCGGGCTCGGCGAGGCCTTCGAGCCGGGCGGCGACATTGACCCCGTCGCCGAGCAGATCGTTGCCGCGCACCATCACGTCGCCGAGATTGATGCCGATGCGGTAGCGCAGCTGGCGGTCGCGCGGCTGCAGCAGGTTGCGCGAGCGCGCCGCCTCCTGGAAATCGACGGCGCAGCGCACCGCCTCGACCGGGCTGGCGAATTCGGCCAGGATGCTGTCGCCGCCGGTATTGAAGATGCGCCCGTCGTGGCGGGCGATGATCTCGTCGACGATGCCGCGGAATTCGCTCAGCGCGCGGATCGTCCAATCCTCGTCGTTGGCGGTCAGGCGGCTGTAGCCGACAATGTCGGCGACCATGATCGTCGCCAGCTTGCGCTTCAGATCGCCCTCTTCCATCCCCCGACCCCTCGGCGATAACCGCTGAATCATAGCAAGCACCGGTAGAGCCGGCCATCTCGTACCGGTCCCGGCATTCTGACGAAAGCACGAATTTGGGATACATTCCGCCGACGCCACGACGGAGGACGGCGATGCCCCACAAGACCGAGGACGACATCACCGCGGAGGTGCTGGCGCGCTTTTCCGCCACACCCGATCCGCGGCTGCGGCAGATCATGCTGAGCCTGATTTCGCACCTGCACGCCTTCGTCAAGGAAGTCGCGCTGACCGAGGCCGAGTGGTTCCGGGCGATCGAGATCCTGACCGCCGCGGGCAAGCTGTGCAGCGACAAGCGCCAGGAATTCATCCTGTTTTCGGATACCCTCGGGGTCTCGATGGTGGTCGACCTGCTCGGCCACCGCAAGCCCGAGGGCGCCACCGAATCGACCGTGTTCGGGCCGTTCCACCGGCTCGGCGCGCCGGAGCTGCCGCCGGGCGGCAACATCGCCCATCGCGATACCGCCGGCACTCCGGCCTTTGTCAGCGGCCGGGTCGTCGATCTCGCCGGCCGGCCGATCGCCGGCGCTGTGCTCGATGTCTGGCAGGCGCAGTCGAACGGGCTTTACGACTCGCAGGACGAGAACCCCGACGAGCTGCACATGCGCGGCAAGTTCCGCACCGACGCCGAGGGGCGCTACGCCCTGCGCACGGTGGTTCCGGTGCACTATCCGATCCCGTCGGACGGTCCGGTCGGGGCGATGCTGAAGGCGACCGGGCGCCACCCCTGGCGGCCGGCGCACATCCATTTCGTCGTCTCGGCCGACGGGTTCGAGCCGGTGACGACGCATATCTTCGACCGCGCCGACCCGTATCTCGGCAGCGACGCGGTGTTTGCGGTCAAGGACTCGCTGATCTGCGACTTCGTGCGCCACGAGGACGATGCCGAGGCGGCACGGCGCGGCGTCGCCGGCCCGTTCTACACCGCCGAGTTCGATTTCTGCCTGAAGCCGGCGGCCGGCGGGGCCGCGGCCGACGTGATGGATGCGCAGCGCCGCCTTGCCGCGCTCGGCGCCGGCTGACGCCTCGCTTCACGGTTTATTAAGCATAGCCGTTTACCAATCCGCCGGTCTTCCAGGCATGCGACAACGGGGATCAGCATGACGATGACCGCAGCGCCCGCTGCCAACGGTCACGACGCGGCCGCCAAGCTGGGCGGCCGCGAGCGCCGCGAATCCGAGCGGGCGATCGCCTATTGGGAAAAGAAGGTCGAACAGCTCGGCGAGAACGCCACGGTCGCCGCCCTCGACCTCGCCGAGATGCAGTCGCCCGACTGGTCGCACCGCTTCGTCATCGCCGTCGATCCGGTGGTCGAGAACTCGGCCCTGCTGCTTTACGGCAGCGAGTTCGGCCGGCTGCTCGACCTGCCGGTCAAGCGGGCGCCGCACGTGCCGATGGTCCGGCAATTGCCGAAGCACTATTCGGAGGTGTTCCGCCGCGGCTGCCGCGACGCCGATGCCGGCGGCGCCGCGGTGCGCATCGAGGGCGAGGTCGAGCGGCCCGACGGCCGGCGCGAGCTCTACCGCGCCGCCTTCATCCCGATCGGGGTCAAGCGCAACTCGATCACCCACCTCGCTTTCGGCGCGTTCAACAGCCGCATTGCCGAACCGGCCCTGGCGGCCTGACGGCTCAGCCGTTCTCGCGCAATACCACCCCGGCGAGGTGGAGCGAGCCGCAGATCAGGACGCGGCCGACCGCGCCGCGCGCGGCGATGGCCGTGACCGCCGCCGCGACCGACGGCGCGGTCTCGGCGGCGATGCCGACTGCGCGGGCCGCGGCAACGATCTCCGCATCGGGCAGGGGATTGTCCTCGCCGGGGATGGTGACCGCCGCGAGCGAGCGCGCATGGGGCGCCAGCGGCCGCAGGAAGCCGGCGGCGTCCTTGGTGTTCAGCATGCCGACGACAAGGTCGAGCGGCCGGTCGCGCCAGTCCGCGGCGACCGCGCCCAGCACCTCGCCGGCGGCCGGGTTGTGGCCGCCGTCGAGCCACAATTCGGCGTCCGGCGGCAGGGCCTCGACCAGCGGCCCGCGGCGCAATTGCTGCAGCCGCGCCGGCCAGTCGATGGCGCGCAGCCCGGCGGCGACCGCCTCGGCCGGCACGGCGAAGCCGGAAAGGTTTTCCAGGCAGGCGATCGCGGTCGCCGCGTTGAGCCGCTGGTGCGCGCCGATCAGCGACGGCGGCGGCAGGTCGAGCCGCCAGCGCGCGCCCTCGTAGCGCATCCCCGCCGCGGTCGCCGCGTAGTGCCATTCCCGCCCGGCGCGATACAGCGGCGCGCCGACCGCCGCGGCCCGCGCCGCGATCGTCGCGGCCGCTTCGTCCGCCTGCGGCGCGATCACCCCGACGACCCCCGGCTTCAGAATGCCGGCCTTCTCCCCGGCGATCGCGGTCAACGTGTTGCCGAGAAAGGCGACGTGGTCGATCGACACCGGGGTGATCGCGGTCACCGCCGGGCGGGCGACGACATTGGTGGTGTCGACCCGCCCGCCCATGCCGACTTCAAGCAGCAGGATGTCGGCCGGGGTGCGGGCAAAGGCGAGAAACGCCGCCGCCGTGGTGATCTCGAAAAAGGTGATCGGCGCCCCGGCATTGGCGCGCTCGCATTCCTCGAGCAGCGCGATCAGCGGCTCCTCCTCGATCAGCCGGCCGGCAAGCCGGATGCGCTCGTGAAACCGCACCAGATGCGGCGAGATATAGGCATGGACGCGATAGCCGGCGGCTTCGAGGCAGGCGCGCAGGATCGCCACGGTCGAGCCCTTGCCCTTGGTGCCGGCGACATGGATTACCGGCGGCAGGCGCTCGTGCGGATTGCCGAGCCGGTCGAGCAGGCGCTCGATGCGGCCGAGCGACAGGTCGATTTTCTTCGGGTGCAGCCGCGTCAGCCGTTCGAGCACCCGGTCGCTGCCGGGAGTCACGGCGGCGCCGCCGGCTGCGCCGCGGGGGAGACCAGCGCCACCGCCGCCTCCGGCCGCTCCTTGTCGAACAGCAGCGACAGCAGCCGGGCGAGCGTCGCCGGCAATTCGGCGCGCGGCACGACGAGATCGACCATGCCGTGCTCGTAAAGGTATTCGGCGCGCTGAAAGCCCTCGGGCAGTTTCTCGCGGATCGTCTCCTCGATGACCCGCGCCCCGGCAAAGCCGATCACCGCCCCCGGCTCGGCCAGGGTGATGTCGCCGACCATCGCCAGCGAGGCCGACACCCCGCCGGTAGTCGGGTCGGCGAGCAGCACGATGTACGGCAGCCCCGCCTCCTTGACCATGTCGGCGGCGAGGATCGTGCGCGGCAGCTGCATCAGCGACAGAATCCCCTCCTGCATGCGCGCCCCGCCCGAGGAGGGGATGACGATCAGCGCCGCCGCCTTGGCCACGGCGAGGCGGGCGGCGGCGATCATCGCCTCGCCGACCGCGACCCCCATCGAGCCGCCCATGAAGGCGAAATCGAATGCGGCGATCACCGCGGCAAAGCCGCCGATGCGCCCTTCGGCGAGGGCGACCGCCTCGCTGCCGGGGCCGTGCGCGGCCTGCGCCTCGCGAAGGCGGTCGCTGTAGCGGCGCGTGTCGCGGAAGCGCAGCGGGTCGCTCGCCACCTTCGGCAGCTCGACCCGCTCGAAGGCGCCGCCGTCGAACAGGTGCTTGAAGCGCGCCGCGCTGCCGAGGCGGAAATGATGGCCGCAATTGCGGCATACCTCGAAATTCGCCGCCAGCTCGCGGTGAAACAGCATCTGCTCGCAGCCGGGGCATTTCTTCCACAGATTGTCCGGCACCTCCTTGCGGGAGACCGCCGCGCGGATTTTCGGCAGCACGAAATTGGTCAGCCAGTTCATCGCGCGGCCGGATCCTTGCTCGAGGCGATCAACCCTTGCGCGCGCCGCGAACGCCTGCGGCGAGCGCGCGGACGTCGGCGAGCACGGCCTCGACGAGGCCGGGTTTGGCCGTGCCGTCGGGATTGAGGTTTTCCGCAATGCGGTCGACGAGGACCGAGGCGACGACGGCGGCGTCGGCGACCTTGGCGACCTCGGCCGCCTGCGCCGGGTTCTTGATACCGAAACCGACCGCGACCGGCAAATCGGTGTGGCGGCGGACGCGGGCGACCCCCTCGCGGATCGCGGCGGCCGCGGCCGAACGCGTTCCGGTGATGCCGGTGATCGCGACGTAATAGATGAACCCGCTCGCGCCGCCGACGACGATCGGCATCCGCTTGTCGTCGCTGGTCGGGGTCGCCAGGCGGATGAGGTCGAACCCGGCGGCGCGCGCCGGGACCGCCAGCTCGGCGTCCTCCTCGGGCGGCAAATCGACGACGATGGCGCCGTCGACGCCGGCCGCCGCCGCGTCCTTGACGAACGCGTCGGCCCCGTAGCGGTAGATCAGGTTGTAATAGCCCATCAGCACATAGGGCGTATCGGGGTCGCGCTCGCGCATCCTGCGCGCCATGGCCAGCGTCTTGCGCAGGGTCATCCCGGCTTTCAGCGCCCGCAGCCCGGCCGCCTGGATCGTCGGCCCGTCGGCCATCGGGTCCGAAAACGGCATGCCGATCTCGATCAGGTCGGCGCCGGCGCCGGCAAGGTCCTGGAACAGCCGCTCCGAGGTTTCGGGGTCGGGGTCCCCGGCCGAGAGGTAGATGACGAGCCCGGCCCGTCCCTCCGCCTTCAGCGCGGCGAAGCGGCTGGCGATCCGGCTCACAGCTTGACGCCGAGATGGTCGGCGACGGCAAAGATGTCCTTGTCGCCGCGGCCGCACAGGTTCATCACGATCAGGTGGTCGGGCGGCAGGTCCGGTGCGATCTTGCCGACATGCGCCAGCGCATGCGCCGGCTCCAGCGCCGGGATGATGCCTTCGAGCCGGCTGCACAGCTGAAAGGCGGCGAGCGCCTCGCGGTCGGTGATCGAGACGTAATCGACCCGCCCCGTGTCGTTGAGCCAGGCGTGCTCCGGCCCGATGCCGGGATAGTCGAGCCCCGCCGAGATCGAGTGCGCGTCCTTGATCTGGCCGTCGTCGTCCTGCAGCAGGTAGGTGCGGTTGCCGTGCAACACCCCGGGCAGGCCGCCGTTCAGCGAGGCGGCGTGCCGCCCGGTGTCGATGCCGTGCCCGCCGGCCTCGACCCCGATCATGCGCACCGACGGGTCGTCGAGGAACGGATGGAACAGCCCCATCGCGTTCGAGCCGCCGCCGATGCAGGCGACCAGCGTATCGGGCAGCCGCCCTTCCGCCTTCATGATCTGCGCCCGGGTCTCGTTGCCGATGACGCACTGGAAGTCGCGCACCATCGCCGGGTAGGGGTGCGGCCCGGCGACCGTGCCGATGACGTAGAACGTGTCGTCGACATGGGCGACCCAGTCGCGCAGCGCCTCGTTCATCGCGTCCTTCAGCGTCGCCGTGCCGGAGTGCACCGGCACCACCTCGGCGCCCAGCAGCTTCATGCGGAACACGTTGGGCCGCTGCCGTTCGATGTCGGTGGCGCCCATGTAGACGACGCAGTCGAGGTCGAACAGGGCGCAGGCGGTGGCGGTGGCGACGCCGTGCTGGCCGGCGCCGGTCTCGGCGATGATGCGCTTCTTGCCCATGCGCCGCGCCAGCAGGACCTGGCCCAGCACGTTGTTGATCTTGTGCGCGCCGGTGTGGTTCAGCTCGTCGCGCTTGAAGTACAGCTTGGCGCCGCCGAAATGCCGGGTCAGCCGCTCGGCGAAATAGAGCGGGCTCGGCCGCCCGACATAGTGCTCGAGGTAGTAGTCGAGCTCGGCCTGGAAGGCCGGGTCCCGCCGCGCCGCGGCATAGGCCGCCTCGACCGCGAGGATCAGCGGCATCAGCGTCTCGGCGACGTAGCGCCCGCCGTAGAGGCCGAAATGGCCGCGTTCGTCGGGTCCGCCGCGATAGGAGTTCGGGGTCTGCATGGCCTGCCTATAGCCCGCGCGCCGCCGCGAGGAAAGCGCGGATCTTGGCCGGGTCCTTGTCGCCGGGGCGGCGCTCGACGCCGGACGAGACGTCGACGATGCGGGCGCCGGAAATCGCCACCGCCTCGGGCAGCAGCGCCGCGGTGAGGCCGCCCGACAGCATCCACGGCAGGCGCCAGCTCCGCCCGGCGATCAGCCGCCAGTCGAAGGCGAGACCGTTGCCGCCGGGGAGCGCGTCGGCGCGCCGCGGCGGCTTGGCGTCGAACAGCAGGAGGTCGGCCGCCGCCTCGTATTCGGCCGCGGCGGCGACGTCCTCCGCGGCGGCGACGGCGATCGCCTTCATCACCGGCCGGCCGAAGCGGCGCTTCGCCGCCGCCACCCGCGCCGGGCTTTCATGTCCGTGAAACTGCAGCAGGTCGAGCGGCGCCGCCGCCAGCACCGCGGCGATCGCCGCGTCGTCGGCATCGACGAACAGCCCGACCCGGGTCACCCCCGCCGGCACGGCACGGCACAGCGCCGCGGCGCGTTCCGGCGTCACCGCGCGCGGGCTCGGCGGGTAGAACACAAAGCCGACATAGGCGGCGCCGCCCTCGACCGCGGCCGCCACCGCCGCCTCGCTCGCCAGCCCGCAGATTTTCGCCGCGACGGTCATGGCCGGCATTATAGGAGCTTCGCGTCCCGCACCTAGGATCGAACCGGGAATGTCCAGCTTTGTTCCCCGGCGGCCTCGGGTCTCCGCGGCGCGCTAGGCCGGCGGTTCCGCCGGCCCCTGCGGCTGGGCCGCGGCCAGTTCGCGTTCGAGCGTCGCCACCCGGCGCTGGCACTCGCGCAATTCGCGGCGCCAGTGGCGCCCCGCCACCCAGGCGGCGAGCTCGCCGAGGATGAAGCCGAACACCAGCCCGCCGATGACGACGAGATAGACCGGCGCCTGCACCGCCGCCGGCAGCGGCCACAGGCCGAGCGACACCTCGGCCCGGTTCGACACCGCAAAGACGATGACGACCAGCGCCGCGAGCAGCAGCAACAGGCGCCACACTGTCCGCATCGGCGAGATCCCGGCCCGCCGCGCCCGGGGTCAGGCCGGCTGGTTGAGACGGTCGCGCAACTGCTTGCCGGTCTTGAAGAACGGGATGTGCTTTTCGGCCACCTTGACGCTGTCGCCGGTGCGCGGGTTGCGCCCGATGCGGGCGTCGCGCCGCTTGACCGAAAACGCGCCGAACCCGCGCAGCTCCACCCGGTCGCCGCGCGACAGCGCGGCGGCGATCTCGTCGAAAATCGCGGTGACGATGACCTCGACATCGCGCTGATAGAGATGCGGGTTGGCCTCCGCCAGTTTCTGCACGAGCTCCGACTTCGTCATCGCGATCGTCGCTCCCCCGCAAGTCTCTGGAAAGGGCCGTACCGTGCCAAACCCTCGGGCGAGCGTCAAGCGCGCGGGAGGATGACGGCCCCTCCGGTTCAGCCCTTCTCCTCCTCGCCTTCCTGGCGCCGCCGGATCGCCGCGCCGAGAATGTCGCCGAGGCTGGCCCCCGAGTCGGACGAGCCGAATTCGGCCATCGCCCGCTTCTCCTCGTCGACCTCGCGCGCCTTGATCGACAGCGTGACCTTGCGGGTGGCGCGGTCGATCTGGGTCACCTTGGCATCGACCCGCTCGCCGACGGCAAAGCGGTCGGGGCGCTGCTCGCTGCGGTCGCGCGACAGTTCCGATTTGCGGATGAAGCCGGGAACGCCGTCGGCCAGCGTGACCTCGATGCCGCCGTCGGTGACCTGCGAGATCGTCGCGGTGACGACGTCGCCCTTCTTCAGCTTGGCCATGCCCTGCTCGAACGGGTCGGCCTCGAGCTGCTTGATGCCGAGGGCGATGCGCTCCTTCTCGACATCGACGTCGAGCACCTTGACGGTGACGGTCTGGCCCTTGCGGTAGTCCTCGACCGCCTCCTCGCCGCTCTTGCTCCACGAGATGTCGGACAGGTGGACCATGCCGTCGATGTCGCCGGGCAGGCCGACGAACAGCCCGAACTCGGTGATGTTGCGCACCTCGCCGTCGAGCGTCGAGCCGACCGGATGCTCCTCGACAAACGCCTCCCACGGGTTGGCGAGCGTCTGCTTCAGCCCGAGGCTGATGCGCCGCTTCTGCGGGTCGACGTCGAGCACCATCACCTCGACCTCCTGGCTGGTCGAGACGATCTTGCCGGGATGCACGTTCTTTTTGGTCCAGCTCATCTCGGAGACGTGGACGAGCCCCTCGACCCCCGGCTCCAGCTCGACGAAGGCGCCGTAGTCGGTGATGTTGGTGACCCGGCCCTTGAACTTGGCGCCGGCCGGGTATTTCAGCTCGACGCCCTCCCACGGGTCGGCTTCGAGCTGCTTCATGCCGAGCGAGATGCGCTGCGTCTCGGGGTTGAAGCGGATCACCTGGACCTTGACGTTCTGGCCGATATGCAGCGCTTCGGACGGATGGTTGATGCGCCGCCAGGCGATGTCGGTGACGTGGAGCAGGCCATCCACCCCGCCGAGATCGACGAAGGCGCCGTAATCGGTGATGTTCTTGACCACCCCGTTGAGGATCTGGCCCTCCTTGAGGCTGGCGACCAGCTCCGAGCGCTGCTCGGCGCGGCTCTCCTCGAGCACGGCGCGGCGCGACACCACGATGTTGCCGCGCGAGCGGTCCATCTTGAGGATCTGGAACGGCTGCTGCGTGCCGAGCAGCGGGGTGATGTCGCGCACCGGGCGGATGTCGACCTGGCTGCCCGGCAGGAACGCCACCGCGCCCGACAGGTCCACGGTAAAGCCGCCCTTGACCCGGCCGAAGATGACGCCGGTGACCCGCTCGTTGGCCTGGAAATTCTTTTCGAGCTGGGTCCACGCCTCTTCGCGCCGCGCCTTCTCGCGCGAGAGCTGGGCCTCGCCGTTCTTGTCCTCCATGCGTTCGAGGAACACCTCGACGATGTCGCCGACGCGGACTTCCGGCTCGTTGCCGCCGGCGGCGAATTCCTTGAGCGGCACGCGGCCTTCGGATTTGAGGCCGACATCGATCAGCGCCGCATCGTTCTCGACGGCGATGACGCGGCCCTTGACGACGGTGCCTTCGAGGCCGTTCTGGACCCCGAGCGACTCGTCGAGCAGGGCGGCAAAGCTTTCCTTGGCGGGGGTGTCGGGCGACTGGGTTGCTAAAGCCATTCCGTATCCTCGATCCCGGACGGGGACTTGCGGCACCGCCGGGATCGGAGCGGTGCGGGCGGCCGCAAGATCGGGCGCGGCCGCGGAAACCCGGACCGGCGGGCGCGAGGGCGGCGTCCCGGGCTCAGGGCCGGGCGGCCAGCGCGCGCGTGACGAGTCGGGAAGCCTGTTCGAGCACTTGGTCGGGGTCAAGCCCGGTGCTGTCGATGATGACGGCGTCGGGGGCCGCGAGAAGCGGTGCGTCCCGACGCCCACTGTCGCGCGCGTCGCGTTCCTCGATGTCCCGCAGGACGGCTTCGTATATAGCCGGCGCGCCGTTTTCCCGCAACTCTTTGGCCCGCCGCCGGGCGCGTTCCTCGCGGCTGGCGGTGACGAACAGCTTCACGTCGGCGTCGGGGCAGACCACCGTGCCGATGTCGCGGCCGTCGAGCACCGCGCCCTGCGGCTGCCCGGCGAAGCGGCGCTGGAAGGCGAGCAGGGCGGCGCGCACCGCCGGAATGGCGGCGACCACCGAGGCGGCGCGGCCGACCGCCTCGTCGCGCAGGCGCGGATCGTCGAGCAGCGCAGGGTCGAGGCCGCGCGCCGCCGCCGCGGCGGTTTCGGGATCGGCCGGATCGCCGCCGGCGGCGAGCACGCGCAGCGCCGTGGCGCGGTAGAGCCGCCCGGTATCGAGATGGGCCAGGCCGAACTTTGCGGCGAGGTTTCGCGCCAGCGTGCCCTTGCCCGAGGCGGCCGGGCCGTCGATGGCGACGACGAGGCCGCGCCTCACCGAACCTCGGCAAGTTCGGCGCCGAGCCCGCGCATCAGATCGGCAAAGCCGGGAAAGCTCGAGGCGATCGTGCGCGCGTCGTCGACCGCCACCGGCGCCTCGCTGGCGAGGCCGAGCACGAGAAACGCCATCGCGATACGGTGGTCGAGCCGGGCCGCGATCGTCGCTCCGCCGGCCGGCGGCCGGCCGCTGCCCTCGACGATCAGATCGTCGCCCTCGACCGCGACCTTGACGCCGCAGGCGGCAAGCCCTTGGGCGATCGCGCTCAGCCGGTCGCTTTCCTTGACCCGCAGTTCGGCGAGGCCGCGCATCACCGTGCGCCCCTCGGCGCAGGCGGCGGCCATCGCCAGCGCCGGGTACTCGTCGATCATCGTCGGCGCCCGCCCGGGCGGGATGTCGGCGCCGCGCAGCCGGCCGGCCCGCACCCGCAAATCGGCGACCGGCTCGCCGCCCTCGACGCGCTCGTTCAGCAGGGCGATGTCGGCGTCCATCTCGGCAAGGCTGGCGAGCAGCCCGGTACGCGACGGGTTGACGCCGATGCCGGTCAGCATCAGCTCGGAGCCCGGTACGATCAGCCCGGCGACCAGCGGGAACGCCGCCGAGGAGATGTCGCCCGGCACGGCGATCGGCGCCGCCGTCAGCTCCGGCTGGCCGATCACGGTGATCGCCTTGCCGCCGCCCTCGTGCGGCGCGATCCGCACCGTCGCGCCGAAATGGCCGAGCAGCCGCTCGGTATGGTCGCGGGTCGGCTCGGGCTCGATCACGCTGGTCTCGCCCGGCGCGTTGAGCCCGGCGAGCAGCACCGCCGACTTGACCTGGGCCGACGGCACCGGCAGCCGGTAGGTCTGCGGCAGCGGGTCGGCGGCGCCGGTGACGGCAAGCGGCAGCCGCTCGCCGGCGCGGCTGATGAAGCGCGCCCCGAACTGCGTCAGCGGGTCGATGACCCGGCGCATCGGCCGGCTGCGCAGCGAGGCGTCGCCGGTGACGAAGGCGGTCAGGTCGTGGGTCGCGAGAATGCCGAGCAGGAGCCGCGCCGCAGTGCCGGAGTTGCCGAGGTCGATCACATTCTGCGGCTCGGCCAGCCCGCCGAGCCCGACCCCGTCGACCCGCCAGGCGCCGTCGCCGCGGCGCTCGACCCCGGCGCCGAGCGCGCGCATCGCCGCCGCCGTCGCCAGCACGTCCTCGCCTTCGAGCAGCCCGGCGATCTCGGTGCGCCCGACCGCCAGCGCGCCGAACATCAGCGCCCGGTGCGAGATCGACTTGTCGCCCGGCACCCGCGCCGCGCCTGTGAGTCCGCGCCGGGCGCGGCGGCCGGCCAGTCCGAAACCGGGGGGTGCGGCGTGGTCGTCGGGCATCGGCTCTGGCCTCTCGCTCTGTGTTTAGGTTTTGACAGCCCGCGGTCTCTGTGGCAATGGCGCGTCCGATCGTCGATGCCGAGAGGAGTGGAGCTTGGCCAAACCGGAGTGGGGCAGCAAGCGCATCTGCCCGAGTTGCGGCACCCGCTATTACGACCTGATGCGCGAGCAGGTGATCTGCCCCAAATGCAACACGCCGTTCGACCCCGAGGCGTTTCTGCGGGCGCGGCGGGCGCGTCCGGCCCTACCGGTCGAGAAGGAGCTGGAGCCGGTCGGCGCAGAGGAGCTCGATGCCGATCTGGAGAGCGAGGAGATCGACGAGGCCGAGGAGGACGAGGAGGAGGCGGTGCCGCTCGAGGACGCCGAGGAGGAGGACGAGGAGCTGATCGAAGACGCCTCAGAA
>Ga0209581_1001108_pt1 | contig 35480 bp, 35 predicted proteins | sample Coa_R2_FD_187160 | JGI IMG/M metagenome (GOLD analysis project Ga0209581, IMG submission 187160) | Surface soil microbial communities from Centralia Pennsylvania, which are recovering from an underground coalmine fire - Coalmine... | ecosystem: Environmental > Terrestrial > Soil > Unclassified ...
TCGCCCGCATCGCCTTGCCGAGCCGGGTCCTGTTGACGAACAGGTTGAGGCCGAGCATCAGCGCCAGCGCAACGCCCCAGATCAGCACTTCGCGCAGCCGCAGCGTCGCCCCGTCGATGGACCAGCTCACCGCCGGCATCGGGTTGGGATAGTTCTTCGAATCGGCGCCGACGGTCAGCAGGATGGTGTTGAACAGGATGTACGAGACGCCGATCGTCGTAATCATCGCCGCGGTGCCGCGCACCGCGCGCATCGGCCTCAGCGCCAGCCGCTCGACCGCGACGCCGAGCACACCGCCGACCAGCATCGTCACCGCAAACGCAAAGAGCAGCGCGCCGACCAGAGCGAACCCGCTCAGCACCACGCTCTGCCCCGACAGGCCGAGCAGTTCGAGCGCCCACATGCCGACAAACGAGCTGACCATGAACACATTGAAATGGGCGAAGTTGATCAGCTCGAGGATGCCGTAGACGAGGGTGAAGCCGAGCGCCAGCAGCGCATACATCGCGCCGAGGCTGAGCCCGTTGATGATCTGCTGCAGATAGAGGGCCTCGGTGGTCATCTACCGCATCGTCGGATCGGATTGGGCCGGCGTGGCCGCGAACCCGCGGGCGGGCGAGCGCGCGACCGGTTTTGCCGGGATCGTGTTCGGGCTCGCGAGGTCATGGCGTGCGCAGGGCGGCAGCTTTCCCGTCATGGAGGCTGCGATGAAAAGGGATCGCCGCGGCCGCGCCGGCGCCCCGCAGCGATGCCCGCCTCACGAGCTGGCCGGCGCGACGCCGACATATTTGTATTGATGGATCGTGTCGTTGAGCGGGTATTTGTCGTCCTTGGTGACGCGGAACACGCTGACCACGCGGTTGGTGATGTCGCCGTTCTCGTCGAAGCTGACCTCGCCCTGCAAGGTGTTGACCTTGGCCGACTGGATTGCGTCGCGCACGTTCTCGCGGTTGACCGGCTTGCCCGAAGCGGCGACCCGCTTGATCGCGTCGAGGATGACCAGCGCCGCGTCGTAGGCGGTCAGCGAATAGTCCTCGGGCGGGCCGCCGAAGGTCTTCTCGAAGCGCTTGGCCCAGTCGGCCACCTGCGGCTGGTCGAGCACGTGCGGCGCGGCGATCGTCACGTACCAGCCCTCCGCCGCCGGGAAGCCGGCGCCGCTCAACAGGTCGGTGCTGTGCATGCCGTCGCCGCCGCCTTTGATGACCTTGGGCAGGATGTCGTAGGACTGCTTGGCCAGCTTGACCCCCGCCTGGGCGACCCCGCCGTAATAGATCGCATCCGGGTTCAGCGACTTGATCTTGGTCAGGATCGCCGTGTAGTCGGCCTCCTTGGGGTTGAGCTGGTCGCGGCCGAGCACCTTGATGCCGCGCTTTTCCGCCTGCTTCTGGAAAGCGTCGGCGATGCCGACGCCGAACGCGCCGCTGTCGTCGAGCACATAGACCGATTTGACCTTCAGGGTGTCGGCGTAATAGTTCGCCATGTTGGGGCCCTGATAGGCGTCGGTCGTGACCGTGCGGAAATAGATCGCCTTGCCGGCGGGCCGGTACTGGCTGGCGAATTTCGGATTGGTGATATCGGGGTTGGTCGAGCTCGGGGTGATGATCGCCAGATTGCCCTGCGACAGGATCGGCGACATCGCCTTGCCCGAGCCGCTCATCTGCGGCCCGATCGCGGCGACCACGTTGGGGTCGGAGACCATCTTGCGCGCGTTGGTCGCGGCCTGCGCCGGGTCGTACTGGCCGGCCGTCGCGGTGCCGTCGTCGAGCACCAGGATCTTGATCTTGTAGCCGGCGACCCCGCCCGCCGCATTGGCCTCGTCGAGCGCCATCTGGGCGCCCTGCTTGATCTTGGTCGCGGCCTGCGCGTCGGCGCCGGTCAGCGGCAGGTTGATGCCGACGGTGACCGTCTTGTCCTCGGCGAAGACCGGGCCGGAAAAGCCGCTGAGCGCTGCCGCGGCGGCGCCCTGGATGATGATGGCTCGGCGGGTCGGCATGCTCCTCTCCCCTGTTCGGTCACGTTGCTTGCGGCGGCGGAGTTTCGCGCCAAGCCGCCCCGGCGGCAAGCCCCCGCTTGCCGCCGGGATGCGGCGCTCCGCCGGCTAGCGTCGCCGCCCCTGTTCCTCGATCTCGGCCGCGGCGATCGCCCGCGCCAGCGCCGCCGAGAGCAGCTTGGCCGATTCCAGCGTCAGCTCGACCGCCACCCGCGCGCCCGGGGCGAGCGCGGTGTTGACGAAATCGATGGCGATCGCCTCTTCCAGCAGCGCGTGGTGCGGGTGGTCGTACGACACGACGGCATGCGTCAGGTCGATCCACCCGTCACCGGTCTTTCCCGCGCCGCTCGCCTCGACGATCTCGACGATCGAGGTGCACATGTCCGGCGGTCAGGCCGACAGGTGCTTGTGGCAGAACGCCCACACCTTCTGCCAGCCGTCGAGCGCCTGCTCGATCCGGTAGGCGGGCCGGTCGTAATAGAAAAACCCGTGCCCGGCGCCGTCGTAGCGGTAGAACTCGTACTGCTTGCCGTATCTCTTCAGCTCGGCCTCGTGCTGGTCCACCTGCTCCGGCGTCGGCGCCCGGTCCTCGTTGCCGAACAGGCCGAGCAGCGGGCATGACAGGTCCTTGGTGAAATCGATCGGCGCGGCGGGCTGCTTGGCGGTCAGCTCCTCCTTGCTCATCACCACCCGGCCGCCCCAGCACTCGATCGCGCAATCGATGCTCTTCTGCTTGCAGGCGAACAGAAAGGTCTGGCGTCCGCCCGAGCAGGTGCCGAACAGGCCGACCTTGCCGTTGAGCCACGGCTGGGCGCGCAGCCACTGCACCGCGCCCTCGGTATCGCCGATCATCTGGTCGTCGGCCACGCCGCCCTCGGCGCGCGCCTTCGCCGCCACGTCGTCGGCCTTGCCTTCGCCGAAGCGGTGGTAAAGGTTGTGGCTGATCGTCGCGTAGCCGTGATGGGCGAAGCGGCGGGTGCATTCGCGATACCACTCGTCCCAGCCCGGCATGTGGTGGATCAGCACCATGCCCGGAAACGGGCCGGCGCCGAGCGGCCGCGCGACATAGGCGGAAATCGGCTCGCCCTTGTTGCCGCTGATCGTGATGGTCTCCGCAATCATGCCTTCGTAAGCCATCGTCGCTCCCTTTCCGATTGATCCGGTGCGGTCGGCACTATCGGCGCTGCCGCCGGCCGACACAACCGCCTCTCAGCTCGGCGGCTTCATCGCCACGTCGAGCATCACGTTGGGCAGGATTTCGCGCAAGACGCCGCGCAATGTCGCCTCGTCCGAGGCGGCCGCGGCGGCCAGCAGGCGGCGCGAGCCGCGGCGCAGGATGCGGGCGGTGGCGCGGCCGTCGCGCCCGGGGCGGATCGTCGCGAACGCCTCGGCCGGCTCGACCCGGCGCAGCAGCCGCTTGAGCGCCGCCAGCCCTTCGCCGGTCTCGACGTCGTGGATCGGCGCCTCGCCCGAATCCGGCTCGGCCTCCTCGTCGACCGGGGCGTCGACCGCCTCGACCGGGCGGTGCCGCGCCAGCGACTGGTAGATCGCGCGCCCGGCCTCGGTGTCGATGCGCGACTGCAACTCCCAGCTTTCGCCGCGGGCCGACAATTCGGTGACCAGGGCGAACAGGTCGTCGCAGTCGTCCTCGTGGGTGCAGGTCAGAAAAGCCAGCCGCCCGTCATGCTCGATGACGCGGTCGTCGTCCTCGGCAAAGCCCAGCTCGTTCAGCGCGTTGTCGAGCGCGCGGCGCGACGCTACCAGCAGTACCGTCACATGCAGGCGCCGGCCGCCTTCCGGCGCTTCCTGGTTGGCCATGTTCTCCTCCTCAGCCGAGCTGGCTCTCGCCCAGCCGGCTGATGCGCACATCGCGATGGATGCTGATGTTCATCAATAGACCAAAGCCGAACATCACCGTCACCATCGCCGTCCCGCCGTACGAGATCAACGGCAACGGCACTCCCACCACCGGTATCAAGCCGATCACCATCGCCGTATTGATGAACACGTACAGAAAGAAATTGGTCGCCAGGCCGAGCCCGAGAAGCCTGCCGAAATGATTTCGGCTTCTCAGCGCGATGGCAAAGCCGTAGGCGGTCGCCGTCGCATACAGCGCCAGCAGCACGAGCGCGCCGACCAGGCCGAACTCCTCGGCGATGATGGTGAAGATGAAATCGGTCTGCTTCTCGGGCAGGAAGCTCAGATGCGTCTGGGTGCCGAGCAGGAAGCCCTTGCCGAACAGCCCGCCCGAGCCGAGCGCAATCTTGGATTGCAGGATGTGGTAGCCGGCGCCGAGCGGGTCGGTATCGGGGGCGATGAAGGTGTAGAGCCGGTTCTTCTGGTAGTCGCGCAGCAGCGACCAGGCGAGCGGGGCCGCGGCGGCGGCGGCGACCAGCCCGGCGCCGAACACCCACAGCCTGACCCCGGCGAGATAGAGCACGACGGCGCCGGTAATCAGCAGCATCACCGCGGTGCCGAGATCGGGCTGCTTCAGCACCAGCACCACCGGCAGCGCGATCATCGCCATCGGCGCCACGAGCTGCAACGGGCGGCCGACGTTTTCGCTCGACAGCGCATGGAAATAATGCGCCAGCGCCATGACCAGCGCGATCTTCATCACCTCGGAGGGCTGGAGCTGGATGACGCCGAGGCCGATCCAGCGCTGCGCCCCCATGCCGACGATGCCGCGCACATCGACCGCGACGACCAGCAGCAGCGAGACCCCGTAAATCCAGTACGACAGGCGGAACCAGTGGCGGATGTCGACCAGCGCCGCCGCCAGCATCGGCACGAAGGCGAGGGCATAGCGCGCCATCTGCCGCGCCGCCCACGGGTGCATGCTGCCGTTCGCCGCCGAATACAGCATGGCAAAGCCGATCCCGGCGATGACGGTGACCAGCGCGGCGAGGTCCCAGCGGATGCCGCGCAGCTTGTCGGCGAGGGTCAGTTCGCGGCGGCTGAGGTCGGACGGCAGGCTGGCCATCGCTCAGCCGCTCTGCTGCGGCGCGATCTCGGCCACCGTGGCCGGCGCGGGCACGCGGCGCGCCGGATCGCGCTTCTGCGCTTCCAGCAGCACGTCGCGCACGATCGGCGCCGCCACCGCCGAGCCGCCGCCGCCCTCGACGCCGCCGTGCTCGACGACGACGGCGCAGACATAGCGCGGCCCGCCGACCGGGGCAAAGCCGACAAACAGCGCGTGGTCGCGCTCCTTCCACGGAATCTCGTCGGCCTTGCGCACCCCGTGTTCGCGCTCGTACTCGCTGATGCGGCGCACCTGCGAGGTGCCCGACTTGCCGCCCATCGCCATCGCCGGGTCGGGGATGCGCGCGGCATAGGCGGTGCCCTGCGGGTCGTTGACCACGGCGTTCATGCCGTCGAGCACCAGGGCGAGCGCATTCGCCGTCACCCCGAGCGGGGCGAAGCCCGGCGGCTCGCGGTCGCCGCCCGGCGGCAGCAGCCCGGCCTCGCGCACCACCCGCGGCACCACCTGGCGGCCGGTGACCAGCCGCGCCGCCATCGTCGCCACCTGCAGCGGCGTCGCCAGCACCGAACCCTGGCCGATCCCGGCGATCAGCGTCTCGCCCTGCTGCCAGGCCACCCCGGTGGTCGCCAGCTTCCACGCCCGCGACGGTATCAGCCCGGCGCGCTCGCCGGGGATGTCGAGACCGAGCGGCGCGCCGAAGCCGAAGCGGTGGGCCATCGCCGCGATGCGGTCAATGCCGGTGCGCCGGGCGGTTTCGTAGAAGAACACGTCGCAGGATTTCTTGATTGCGTCGTGCAGCCGCAACGCGCCGTGCCCGCTCGGCCGCCAGCAGTGGAAGGTGGCGTCGCCGAGCTCGATATAGCCGGGACAGGCGATCACCGTGTCGGGGGTGATCGCGCCCGCCTCGAGCGCCGCCATCGCCACCACCGGCTTGAACGTCGAACCCGGCGGATAGAGGCCGCCGATCGCCTTGTTGGCCAGCGGGTTGCGCGGGTCGGTCGACAATTCCTGCCAGGCCGCCGGGCTGAGCCCGGTCGAGAACAGCATCGGGTCGTAGCTCGGGCTCGACACCAGGGCGAGCACGTCGCCGGTCACCGCATCGAGCAGCACGCACGACACGCTCTGCTCGCCGGCGCAGCGCTTGACCGCGAATTGCTGCATCGCCGCGTCGAGCCCGACGACGACGTCCTGCCCCGGCTGGCCGGGCGCGCGGGCCAGCTCGCGCACCACCCGGCCATAGGCGTTGACCTCGACCTGGCTGGTGCCGGCGCTGCCGCGCAGCTTCACGTCCTGCGCCTTCTCGACGCCGCTCTTGCCGATGCGGAAATCGGGCAGTTCGAGCAGCGGATCGCCGGTCAGCTCCTTGTCCGACACGGCGGCGACATAGCCCAGCACATGCGCCGCGCCCGGCCCCTCCGGGTAGTAGCGCATCACCCCCTGCTCGATCGACACGCCGGGCAGCTCGGGGATCGCCACCTCGACCCGCGCCATCTCCTCCCAGCTCAGGTTGGAGCGGACCACCACCGGCACGAACGGGTGTTTGCGCCGCGCCTCGCGCTCGACCCGGCGGCGGTCGGCGTCGGTGACCTCGATGAGGGTGCCGAGCGCGCGCAGGGTCGCGTCGATATCGCTGGTCTCCTCGGCGACGATGACGACGCGGTAGTTCTGGCGGTTGTCGGCCAGCGGCACGCCGAAACGGTCGAGGATGCGGCCGCGCGGCGGCACCAGGAACCGCAGGTTGATGCGGTTCTCGTCGGCGAGAAGGGTGTAGCGGTCCTTGTCGAGAATCTGCAGCTGGTAGAGGCGGGCGACCAGCGCCCCGGTCAGCAGCGCCTGGCCGCCGGCCAGGATCGCCGCGCGGCGGGTCAGCGATTTCTGGCGCTGGGTGTCGCGGGCCATCGCCGTCTCCGGCTTACGAACCGCTGCCGATCAGCGCGCGCTGCGCCCGGCCCAGGAGAAAGCTCGCCAGCGGAAAGATCGCGATGGTCAGGACGATGCGGAACAGCGTCGTGCGCAGGTCGAGAAGGGTCGCGTCGAGCAGGCAGTGCAGCGCCCACAGGCCGAGCATCGCGGTGACGGCGAGCAGGGTGAACCCGGCCCAGACGAACGGGAAGGTGCGGTCGACGAAGTGGCGGCGGTAGCCGAGCACCGCGGTGTAGGCGAGCAGCAGCAGCAGCGCCGAGACGCCGACCGGCGCGCCGACCGCCAGGTCTTCGACCAGCCCGATCGCGAACAGCGAAAGCGGCGGCAGCAGGTCGGGACGGTAGATCGTCCAGTGGTAGGCCGCCATCAGGGTGAAGGCCGGGGTCAGCGCGGCATAGCCGGGGATGCGCAGCGGCAGGATCGACACCAGCGCGGCGAGCAGCGTCGTCGACACCGGCAGCAGCCGGGCGGCGCCGCTGTTGACCCGCGGCAGCGCCGGAATGCTGAACACCTTAAGCGCCATCGCCGCCCCTCGCGGGCTCAGTGCACGGCAGCCTCGTCGCCGGCGCCCGGTTTGCCGCGCCTGCCGTTATGCGCCGCGACCGGGATCGCCTGGGGCAGCGACTCGGACAGCCCGTAATCGACGATCATCACATAGCCGAGCTGCGACAGGTCGACAAACGGCTCGACCCGGGGTCCGCTTGCGTCGATCGCCGAGACCACGCCCACCGGCAGGCCCGGCGGAAACACGCCGCCCTCGCCCGAGGTGACGACGCGGTCGCCCACTTTGACCGCGTTGCGGGCCGACAGGTAGATCAGGTGCGGCCGCTCGGAGTTGTCGCCGGCGAGCACCGCGTTGGTGTGCGAGCTTTCGATGACCACCGGGATGCGCGAGTTGAGATCGGTGATCAGCAGCACCCGCGCGGCGCGGCTGCCGACCTCGGTCAGGCGCCCGACCAGCCCCTCGCCGGTGATCGCCGCCTGGCCGCGCGCGACGTGCTCGTCGCTGCCGGCGTTGATCATCACGGTGCGGACATAGGCGCCGCCCGAACTGCCGATCACCCGGGCGGTGACGTAGGAGATCGCGTTCTCCGGCACCGCCCTGACCAGCCCGCGCAGCTTCTTGTTGTCGCTGGCGAGGTCGAGCGCGGTCTGCTGCCATTTCAGCAGCCGCTCGTTCTCCTGCACCAGGCGCTGGTTCTGCTCGTAGGTGTCGATAAAGCCGCGCACCCGGTCGACCAGGTTGCCGGCGGCGGCGACCGGCCCCGACACGGTTTCGAGCGCCGGCGCGATGCTGTCGGTGGTGGCGGTGCGCAGCGAGTCGAACAGCATCCGGTCGGCCTTGCCGACCAGGACGATCGCCGCCGACGCCAGGATCAGGAGCGGCAGCGTTGTCCGCTGGATCGCGGCGCGCAGTTGCGGCGACAGCCGGATCACCCTGTCCCCTCGGCGAACGCTTGCATGGCTCCCCCTCTGCCCCGGCCCCGGCCCTGGCAGGCCGCAGGAAAAACCCTCACCACATGTTGATCAACAGGTTTTTTAGCGTCTTCATTTCCTCCAGCGCCCGCCCGGTGCCGAGCGCCACGCAGGTCAGCGGATCGTCGGCGATCGACACCGGCAGCCCGGTGGCGTGGCGCAGCACGAAATCGAGATTGCCGAGCAGCGCCCCGCCGCCGGTCAGCACGATCCCCTTGTCGACGATGTCGGCGGCCAGCTCGGGCGCGGTGTGTTCGAGCGCGACCTTGACCGCCTCGACGATCGAGCCGACCGGCTCGGCCAGGCTTTCCGAGATCTGCCGCTCGCTGATGATGATCTCCTTCGGCACCCCGTTCATCAGGTCGCGGCCCTTGATCTCCATGATCCGGCCTTCGCCGTCCTCGGGCATGCAGGCCGAGCCGATCTCCTTCTTGATCCGCTCGGCGCTCGATTCGCCGACCAGCAGGTTATGGTTGCGGCGGATATAGGCGATGATCGCCTCGTCCATCTTGTCGCCGCCGATCCTGACCGAGCGCGAATAGACGATGCCGCCGAGCGAGAGCACCGCCACCTCGGTGGTGCCGCCGCCGACATCGACCACCATCGAGCCGGTCGGCTCGGTCACCGGCAGCCCGGCGCCGATCGCCGCCGCCATCGGCTCCTCGATCAGGAAGACGCGGCGCGCCCCGGCGCTTTCCGCCGATTCCTGGATCGCCCGCCGCTCCACCGCGGTCGAGCCCGACGGCACGCAGATGATGATCTGCGGGCTGGCAAAGCTGCGCCGGTTGTGCACCTTGCGGATGAAATGCTTGATCATTTCCTCCGCGACCTCGAAGTCGGCGATGACCCCGTCCCTGAGCGGGCGGATCGCCTGGATGTTGCCGGGGGTGCGGCCCAGCATCATCTTGGCCTCTTCGCCCACCGCCAGCACCTGGCGCTTGCCCTTGACGCTGGCGATCGCCACCACCGAGGGCTCGTTAAGCACGATGCCGCGGCCCTTGACGTAGACAAGGGTGTTCGCCGTGCCGAGGTCGATCGCCATGTCAGCCGAGAGCAGACCCAGCATTCTTCCAATCATCGCGGCCACGAATCCACGGTTGCGCCTGCGCCGAGACCCCGGTCAGACCCGCAACCGGCTGTTAAATCGTCTTGCCAATCAATGGCATTATCGCCCGCCTGCCGCAACGGATAGTTCCCCTCCGAGCCGGTTGCGGGCGACGCAGCCGCCGTGCCTCCCCCAAGACTCCCTGATCCTTGCCAATTGGCCCGACTATTTCAAGCGCATTGCCAAAACCGCCCGTCTTGCCGATCGTGCGGGGATGGACGAAGCCGTCGTCAAACGCTCGGTGCGCATCGCCGGGCACGCCACCAGCGTGTCGCTGGAGGCGGCGTTCTGGCGGGCGCTCGGCGAGATCGCCCGGCGCCGCGCGGTGCCGCTGGCGCAGCTCCTCGCCGAGATCGACGCGGCACGCCGCGGCAACCTGTCGAGCGCGATCCGGCTCTTCGTGCTGGAGAGCTGCCGCCGCGGCGAGCTCGGCGCGGGGGAGGGCTGAGGCATGGCCGAGATCGTCAACCTCAACCGTGCCCGCAAAGCGAAGGCGCGCGCGGCGAAGCAGCGCCAGGCCGAGGTCAACCGCGCGGCCTTCGGCCGCACCAAGGCGGAAAAGGAGCGGGCCGCGGCCGAGCGCCGCCGCCGCGAGCGCCTGCTCGACGACCGCCGCCTCGACGACGACGGCTGAGGCTCTCCCGGCTGGGCCGGTGGCTCAGCCGCCGGCGATCGCCGCCTCGTAGGCGCGTCGCGTCGCCGCGTCGAAGGCGACGAAGATCACATCGGCCGGCCGTTCCGCGCCGGCGAGGTAGGCCGCCACCGTGCCGACCGCGATGCGCGCCGCCGGCTCGCGCGGAAAGCCGTAGATGCCGGTCGAGATCGCCGGAAAGGCGATCGTCGCCATGCCGGCGCCGGCGGCGATGTCGAGGCAGGCGCGATAGCAGCGCGCCAGCGTCTCGGCCTCGCCGGCGCCGCCGCCGCGCCACACCGGCCCGACCGTGTGGATCACGTGGCGCGCCTTGAGGCGGTAGCCGCGCGTCAGCCGCGCCTCGCCCGGCGGGCAGCCGCCGAGGCCGCGGCACTCGGCCAGGAGCTCCGGCCCGGCGGCGCGATGGATCGCGCCGTCGACCCCGCCGCCGCCGAGCAGCGAGGCGTTGGCGGCGTTGACGATCGCATCGACGGCAAGTTGGGTGATGTCGCCGTCGATCACCCGAAGCCGTGCCCTAAGTTGCGGATCGAGCGCCATTTACCTACATCTTAGTCGATCCTGGCGGCGCCAGGAACCCGCGGCGAAATCAAGCGTTTATCCCTGGTTGAGGGGATGCATCGACGCGCGAATCGCCGCGCGCCGCAGGAAACGGGGACAAGCATGGGGTGGGGACACGCATGGAACGCTTGGTTATTGTTTCCAACCGGGTCGGCTCGTCGTTGCGCGGCAACGAGGGCGGTCTGGCAACCGCGGTCCTGGCCGCGGTGCAGCGCCGCCCGGCGATCTGGCTCGGCTGGAGCGGAGACACCACCGAGGGGGAGCCGGGGCCGACGCGGGTCCAGGAAGAGGGCGCGCTGACGCGCATGCTCGTCGACCTGCGGCGCGAGGATTTCGAGGGCTACTATCTCGGCTTCGCCAATCGCGTGCTGTGGCCGCTGTTCCACTACCGGGTCAGCCTCGCCGAGTACGATCGCGGCATCTGGGCGGCCTATAACCGGGTCAACCGGCTGTTCGCCGAGCGCATCGCCGCGATGCTCGAAGACGGCGACGAGGTGTGGATCCACGATTACCACCTGATGCCGCTCGGCCAGGAGCTGCGCCGCCTCGGCGTCGGCAACCGGCTCGGCTTCTTTCTCCACATCCCGTTCCCGGTGGCCGACGTGCTGACCACCCTGCCGGTCCACCGCGAACTGGTCCGCGCGCTGTTCTCCTACGACCTGGTCGGCTTCCAGATCGACAGCGACCGCCGCGCCTTTGCCGATTACGTGCGCCGCGAGGCCGGCGGCTGGATCGGCGCCGACGGCACCGCCCACGCCTTCGGCAAGACCACCCGCATCGGCGCCTTCCCGATCAGCATCGACACCAAGGTGGTCGCCGCCCATGCCGCGCGCGCCGCCGGCAGCGCCATCGCGGCGCGGCTGCGCGCCAGCCTGGTCGGGCGCAAGCTGATCATCGGCGTCGACCGGCTCGACTACACCAAGGGGCTGGTGCGCCGGCTGGCCGCGGTCGAGCGGCTGCTCGAAACCGCGCCGCAGCACCGGCGCGAGACGGTGATGCTGCAGATCGCCCCGCCGAGCCGCGAGGACGTGCCCGAGTACCAGCAGATCCGCGCCGAGCTCGACGCCTGCGCCGGGCGCATCAACGGCCGCTTCGCCGACCCCGATTCGCTGCCGGTGCGCTATCTCAACCGCCGCTTCCGCCAGGACACGCTGTTCGGCTTCTACCGCGCCAGCCGGGTCGGGCTGGTGACCCCGCTGCGCGACGGCATGAACCTTGTCGCCAAGGAATATATCGCCAGCCAGGACCCCGAGGACCCCGGCGTGCTGGTGCTGTCGCGCTTTGCCGGCGCGGCGCGCGAGCTCGACGGCGCGCTGATCGTCAATCCGTTCGACAACGACGAGGTCGCCGAGGCGCTCGACCGGGCCTTGGCGATGCCGGTCGAGGAGCGCCGCGAGCGCTATCGGCCGATGATGGCGTGGCTCGAAACCCACGACGTCCATGCCTGGTGCCGCTCGTTCCTCGAGGCCTTGCGGCAGGACGCCGAGCCGGCCGGGCCGCGTCCCGCTCTTGCCGCCGCGGCCGGGGGCTGGCATTAGCAGCTGACTGGGGATGGCGTGACGATGGTTGATGCGGTAGCGCCGCCGCCGCCGCTCGGCGCGGACGACGCGTTGTTTCTCGATTTCGACGGCACTCTGGTTTCGCTCGCCCCCGCGCCGCACCGGGTGCGGGTGGCGCCGGCGGTGCCGCGCTGTTTGTGCGCCCTGTCGCGGCGGCTTGCCGGCGCGGTGGCGATCGTCAGCGGCCGCACCGTCGACGATCTGCGCCGCCGGCTCAAGCCGTGGGACGGCGCGATCGTCGGCCAGCACGGCCTCGAAATCCGCCGCGCCGACGCCCGGGTGGTCCGCCGCCACGCGGCGCCGCCGCATTTCCCCAGCCTGGAACGCTTCGCCGCGGCGCATCCCGGGGTGCTGCTCGAGGACAAGGGCGCCACGGTCGCGCTGCATTACCGCCAGGCGCCGGCGCTGGCCCCGGCGGTGGTCGCGGCCGCGGCGGCCGCGGTCAACGGCGCCGAGGGCTGGCGCGTGGTCGAAGGCAAGATGGTGGTCGAGCTGGTGCCGCGCGGCATCGGCAAGGGCGCGGCGATCCGCGAACTGCTCGGCGAGCCGCCGTTCCGCGGCCGCCGCCCGGTATTTGCCGGCGACGACCGCACCGACGAGGACGGCTTCGCCACGGTGACGGCCGAAGGCGGCGTCGCGGTGCGGGTCGGTCCCGGGCCTTCCGCCGCCGGCTACCGCCTCCCCGACGTCCGCGCCGTGCTCGCCTGGCTCGGCAGCGAGGCGGACGCATGAGCGGGCTCGACCTCGCCGTCATCGGCAACTGCAATTACGGCGCGCTGATCGACGTGCGCGGCCGGGTGGTGTGGGCCTGCCTGCCGCATTTCGACCGCGACCCGGTATTCTCGGCGCTGCTCGGCGGCGACGCGCCGAGCGCCGGGTTCTACGACATCGAGCTGCTCGACTTTGCGCGCTCCGAGCAGAATTACTGGCGCAATTCGGCGGTGCTCGAAACCCGGCTCTACGACCGCAACGGCGGCGCCGTGGCGATCGTCGATTTCGCCCCCCGCTTTACCCTGTTCGGCCGGCCGTTCCGGCCGATCATGCTGATCCGCCGGGTGCGCCCGCTCTCGGGCACGCCGCGCATCTGCGTGCGGCTGCGGCCGCGCTACGGCTACGGCGCCGGCGTTCCCGAGGTGACCCGCGGCAGCAACCACATCCGCTACGTGATGCCCGACATCGCGCTGCGCCTGACCACCGACGCGCCGGTATCCTACATCGTTGAGGAGGTGCCGTTCGTCCTCGGCGGGCCGATCGACCTGGTGTTCGGCGCCGACGAGTCGATCTCCAGCTCGCTCGCCGATATGGTGCGCGAGTTCTGCGAGCGCACCGACGGCTACTGGCGCGACTGGTGCCGCAGCCTGTCGCTGCCCTTCGAGTGGCAGGACGAGGTGATGCGCGCCGCGATCACGCTGAAATTGATGAGCTTCGAGGATACCGGCGGGATCGTCGCGGCGCTCACCACCTCGATCCCGGAATCGCCGGATTCCGGGCGCAACTGGGACTACCGCTACTGCTGGCTGCGGGATTCCTATTTCGTCGTCGCCGCGCTCAACGAGCTCAACGCGACGCGGATCATGGAGAACTACCTCGAATACATCGTCAACGTGATCGTCACCGCCGAGGACGGCTTTCTCCGGCCGCTCTACGGCCTGTTGCGCGAGAGCCGGCTGCCCGAGCGCGAGATCGCCACCCTGCCGGGCTACCGCGGCATGGGGCCGGTGCGGGTCGGCAACGACGCCACCATCCAGGTCCAGAACGACGGCTACGGCAGCGTCATCCTCGCCTGCGCCCAGACCTATTTCGACCGCCGGCTCGACCGCCGCGGCGACGCGGCCCTGTTCGCGCAGCTGGAACGGCTCGGCGAGCAGGCCGCGGCGCGCTGGAACCAGCCCGATGCCGGGCTGTGGGAATATCGCGGCCACACCTCGGTGCACACCCATTCGGCGGTGCTGTGCTGGGCGGCGTGCGACCGGCTGCGGCTGATCGCCGCCTCGCTCGGCCTCGACGAGCGCCGCGACTACTGGCGCGGGCGCGCCGAACCGATCCGCGAGGCGATCCTCAAGGAGGCGTGGAACGAGGCCGAGCACAGCTTCGTCACCGCCTTCGGCGGCACGGCGATCGATGCCAGCCTGCTGCTGATGCCCAAGCTCGGCTTCATCGCCGCCGACGACCCGCGCTTCCTCGCCACGCTGGCGCGGATCGAGCGCGAGCTGCGCCGCGGCGATTACATCTTCCGCTATACCAATCCCGACGATTTCGGCACGCCGAAGACCGCCTTCACCGTCTGCACCTTCTGGTACATCGAGGCGCTGGTCATGGTCGGCCGGCGCGACGAGGCGCGCCGCCTGTTCGTCAACCTGCTGGCGCGGCGCAACCATGTCGGGCTGCTGTCGGAAGATCTCGCCGTCGATAGCGGCGAGCTGTGGGGCAATTTTCCGCAGACCTATTCGCTGGTCGGGCTGATCCACGCCGCCGCGTCGCTGTCGCGGCCGTGGAAGGGCGCGTTCTGAACGCGCCCTCGTTCCCGCACGGCCCCGGTCAGCGGCGGCCGCCGCCGGCCGCGCGCGTCGGTGCTGCGCTCTGATGCCGCACCGCGGCGCGGTGGTGCAGATGATGGCGCAGATCGTGATGGCCGCCGGCCCGGGTGGCGCTGTCGCGGCGCACCGCGCAGGCCCGCGCCATCGTCCGTTCGGCCTGGGCGTCGGGCACCGCGCCGATCAGCCGGCGCAAGGCCTCGCGGCCGCGCGACAGGCGCGAGCGCACCGTGCCGACCGGCACGCCGAGCACCTCGGCCACCGCCTCGTAGCGCATGCCTTCGAGCCCGACCAGCAGGATCACCGAGCGCTGCTCGTCCGGCAGCTCGCCCAGCGCCTGGTCGAGATCGCGCAATTCCAGCCGCTTGTCCTGGTGCGGGCCGCGCGTCAGGCCCGGCTCGCTCTCGGCGATCTCGACCGCCGTGCCGGTGCGTACCGCGCGCCGGACCGAGTTGACATGCTGATTGTGCAGAATGGTAAAAAGCCAGGCCCTCAGATCGCTGCCCTCGCGCCACAGATGCAGCTTGGTCAGGGCGCGGGTCAGGCAATCCTGGACGAGATCGTCGGCCGCGGCGGCATCGCGCGCCAGGGCCCGGGCATAACGGCGAAGACGCGGAATCTCCGCTTCGATACTCTTGTAGATGTCGGCCATAAGGGAATCTCCCGCTGGCTGAGAGCGGCCGTCGCAACGGCCGCGATGGGGAGGTAGCCTAACGGTCGAGTGTAATCCGATGATGGCAGGCCAACCGGTTTTGTGTAAGAAATTGTAACGGTGTGTAAGACCCGCATCCATGCTTCGGGGGGCATGCAGCTCGGCCTAACGCCGCCCGGACAAGCCCGATAAGATAGCCGGCGAATGAGCGACAACGGTCACATTCTGGTCGTCGACGACGAGCAGGAAATCCGCACGCTGGTGCAGGATTACCTGAGCGGCGAAGGCTATCGCGTCTCCACCGCCGAGAACGGCGAGGAGATGCACCGCATCCTCGCGCAATCGCCGGTCGATCTCGTCATCCTCGACCTGATGCTGCCCGGCCAGGACGGGCTGTCGCTGGCGCGCTCGCTGCGCAGCCAGTCGGGCGTCGGCATCGTCATCCTGACCGGGCGCGGCGAGATCGTCGACCGCATCATCGGCCTCGAAATGGGCGCCGACGACTACCTGGCCAAGCCGTTCAACCTGCGCGAGCTGCTCGCCCGGGTCAAAAGCGTGCTGCGCCGGGTGCAGGTTCCCGCCGCCGCGGAAAAGCCGGCGGCGCGCTCGCGCGTGCGCTTTGCCGGCTGGCAGTTCGACCTGGCGAGCCGCGAGTTGACCGCGCCGTCGGGCGAGGAGGTGCGGCTGACCACCGGCGAATACGACCTCCTCGCCGCCTTCGTCACCAACGCCAACCAGGTGCTGTCGCGCGATCGCCTGCTCGACCTGGCGCGCAACCGCGAGGCGGGGCCGTTCGACCGCACGATCGACGTCCAGGTCGGCCGGCTGCGCCGCAAGATCGAGGACGATCCGCAGCGCCCGACCCTGATCAAGACCGTGCGCGGCGGCGGCTACATGTTCGCCGCCGTCGTCGAGGACGTCGAGTAGGCGGGCCGCGGCCCGCTTCCGTCGGGTTCGAGCGACGCCGCGGCCTCCCGCGAGGCCTGACCCGCAACCGCGCTACACCGTCAGGTAGCTGCGCACCGCGGCCTCGTCCATCTCGGCGCTGCGGCCGGACAGCACCACCTCGCCGCGCTGCATGACGACATAGGCGGCCGCCAGGTCGCGGGCGAACTCGAAATACTGCTCGACCAGCAGGATCGCCATGTCGCCGCGCGCCGCGAGCCGCTCGATGACGCGGCCGATCTCCCTGATGATCGACGGCTGGATGCCCTCGGTCGGCTCGTCGAGGATCAGCAGTTTCGGCCGTGTCACCAGCGCGCGGGCGATCGCCAGCTGCTGCTGCTGCCCGCCCGACAGGTCGCCGCCGCGCCGGCCGAGCATGTCCTTCAGGACCGGAAACAGCGCGAAAATCTCGTCGGGCACATGGCGCAGCGCGCGCGGCAGCGTGGCGAACCCGGTGTGCAGGTTCTCCTCGACCGTCAGGCGCGGGAAAATTTCGCGCCCCTGCGGCACCAGGGCGAGCCCGGCGCGGGCGCGCAGATGCGTCGGCAGCGCGGTCAGGTCGGTGCCGTCCCACACGATGCGGCCGGCACGGATCGGGCTGAGGCCGAAGATCGCGCGCAAGAGGCTGGTCTTGCCGACGCCGTTGCGGCCGAGGATGCAGGTGACCTCGCCCTTGCGGGCGCTGAGCCCGACCCGGCGCAGCGCGTGGCTGGCGCCGTAATAGAGATCGACCCCTTCGACCGACAGCATCGCTAGCGCCCGAGATAGACGTCGATGACGCGCGGGTGGTTCTGCACCTGCTCGACCGAGCCTTCGGCCAGCACCGCGCCTTCGTGCAACACCGTGACCTTGGCTCCCAGGCTGCGGACGAAGGCCATGTCGTGCTCGACGACGACGATCGTGCGGTCGCGTGCGAGGTCGAGGATCAGCGCCGCGGTTTCCTCGGTCTCGCGGTCGGTCATGCCGGCCACCGGCTCGTCGAGCAGCAGCAGGCTGCGGTCGTGGATCAGCAGCATGCCGATCTCGAGCCATTGCTTCTGGCCGTGGCTCAGCGCGCCGGCCGGCAGGCGGGCGCGCTCGGCGAGCCCGATGCGCTCGAGCGTCGCCGCGATGCGGTCGCGGCCGGCGCTGTCGAGGCGGGCGAACAGGCTGTGCCAGGTGCTGCGGCTGCCTGCCAGCGCCAGCTCCAGATTCTCGAACACGCCGAGATTCTCGAACACGGTTGGGCGCTGGAACTTGCGGCCGATGCCGAGATTGGCGATCGCGGTCTCGTCGAGCCGGGTCAGGTCGGCGGTGCCGCGAAAGAACACCTCGCCGGAATCGGGTCGGGTCTTGCCGGTGACGACGTCCATCATCGTCGTCTTGCCGGCGCCGTTGGGGCCGATGATGGTGCGCAGCTCGCCGTCCTCGACGATCAGCGACAGGTCGTTGAGCGCCTTGAACCCGTCGAAGCTGACGGTGACGCCGTTGAGGTAGAGCAGCGCGTCGCTCACGCCTGCTCCTCCGCCGCCACCGGGGGTGCCGCGGCCTCGCGCGCCCGCCGCCGCGGCAGGCGGCGGAACAGCCCGACGATCCCCTGCGGAAACGCCAGCGTCGTCAGCACGAACAGCCCGCCGAGCACGAACAGCCAGAGTTCGGGGAAGGCGCCGGTCAGCCAGGTCTTGGCGAGGTTGACCAGCACCGCCCCGACGATCGCGCCGACCAGGGTGCCGCGCCCGCCGACCGAGACCCAGATCGCGATCTCGATCGAGTTGCCGGTCGAGAACTCGCTCGGGTTGATGATGCCGACCTGCGGTACGTAAAGCGCCCCGGCAAGCCCGGCCAGCACCGCCGAGACGGTGAACACCAGCAATTTGGCGTTGGTCGTCGAATAGCCGAGAAACCGCACCCGGCTTTCCGCGTCGCGCAGCGCCATCAGCACGCGGCCGAGCTTGGAACGGGTGATGTAGCGGCAGACCAGGTAGGCGAGGCCGAGCCCCAGCGCCGAGGCGAGATACAGCCCGATCCGGGTCGACGGCAGGTGCACGTCCCAGCCGAGAATGTCCTTGAAGTCGGTCAGCCCGTTATTGCCGCCGAACCCCATGTCGTTGCGGAAGAAGGCGAGCCACAGCGCATAGGTCATCGCCTGGGTGATGATCGACAGGTAGACGCCGGTGACCCGCGAGCGGAAGGCGAGCCAGCCGAAGACGAAGGCGAACACGCCGGGCACCAGCAGCACCATCGCCGCGGCCCAGGCGAAATGGTCGAACCCCCACCAGAACCACGGCAATTCCTTCCAGTTGAGGAACACCATGAAATCCGGCAGCACCGGATTGCCGTAAACCCCGCGGGTGCCGATCTGGCGCATCAGGTACATGCCCATGCAATACCCGCCGAGCGCAAAGAAGGCGCCGTGGCCGAGGCTGAGGATGCCGGCATAGCCCCAGATCAGGTCGAGGCTGAGCGCGAGGATCGCGTAGCACAGGTACTTGCCGAACAGCGGCACCAGGTAGTCGGGCAGGGCAAAGGGCGAATCCGGCGCCACCCCGCGATTGAGCAGCGGCACCAGCACCAGGAGGGCGGCGCCGGCGAGCGAGAAGCGCAGCCAGAAGCGCAAGCCCCAGGCGGCGTCGGGCATCGCCTAGCCCTCCGCCTCGGCGGTGCGGCCCTTCAGCGCGAACAGGCCGCGCGGGCGCCGCTGGATGAACAGGATGATGGCGACGAGCACGACGATCTTGCCGAGGATCGCCCCCGCCACCGGTTCGAGGAACTTGTTGACGACGCCGAGCGACAGCGCGCCGACCAGCGTGCCGAGCAGATTGCCGACGCCGCCGAAGACGACGACGAGAAAGCTGTCGACGATGTAGATCTGCCCGAGATTGGGGCTGACATTGCCGATCTGGCTCAGCGCCACCCCGGCCATGCCGGCGATGCCCGAGCCGAGCCCGAAGGTCAGCGCATCGACCCGCGCGGTGCGGATGCCCATCGCCGCGGCCATCTCGCGGTTCTGCGTCACCGCCCGCATGTGCAGCCCGAAGCCGGTGCGGTTGAGGATCAGCGCCAGGGCGCCGAGCACGGCAAAGCAGAAGACGATGATGTAGACGCGGTTCCAGGTGACGGTGAAGCCGCCGACCGCGTCGAACCCGCCGGTCATCCAGCCCGGGTTGGCCACCGCCTTGTTCGGCGAGCCGAAGATCGAGCGCACCGCCTGCTGCAGAATGAGGCTCACCCCCCAGGTCGCCAGCAGCGTTTCGAGCGGCCGGCCGTAGAGATGGCGGATCAGGCAGCGCTCGAGGGCGATGCCGAGCAGCCCGGCGGCCAGGAAGGCGAGCGGCACCGCGGCGGCGAGATAGGCGTCGAGCCAGCTCGGCGGCAGCAGCGCGATAAACGCCTGCTGGGTGACGTAGGCGACATAGGCGCCGAGCATGATCATCTCGCCGTGCGCCATGTTGATGACGCCCATCACGCCGAAGGTGATGGCCAGCCCGATCGCCGCCAGCAGCAGGATGCTGCCGAGGCTCAGCCCCTGGAACAGGTTGGCGGCGAGCCCGGTCAGTTGCAGCCGCCGCGCCATCGCGGCGAGCGCCGCGTCGGCCGCCGCCCTGCGCTCGCGGTCGAGATCGGGCCGGTCGCGATAGCGGTCGAGCAGGTTCTTGATCTGCGGGTCGGTGGCGGCGCCGAGCGTGCGGATCGCCGCGAGCTGCTCGTCTTTCGTGCCGGCGAACAGGCGCGCGGCGGCCAGCGCGCGCTGCAGGGCCTCGCGCACCTCCGCGTCCCGCTCGGCGGCGAGGGCGCGTTCGAGCAGCTTGGCGGTGTCGGCCGAGGGGTGCTTCAGCGCGTCGGCGGCGGCGGCGAGGCGCTGGCCGCGGTCGGTGCTGAACAGGGTCAGCGCGCCGAGCGCCGCCTCGATGTCGCCGCGCAGCCGGTTGTTGACGATGATGCGGTCGAGGCTGTCGGGGTCGAGCCCGGCGATGTCCTGGCCGGTGGCGGCGTCGGCATAGCGCGTGGTGCCGCCGGCGGTATCGACGATAACGATCCGGCCGTCCGGCGCCGCGCGCAGCCGGTCGTCGCCGAGCGCCTGCAACACCGGCACCGCGCGCGGGTCGCCGAGCCGGCCGAGCGCGACGATCGCCTGCTCCTTGGCGGCGAAACCGCCGCCGGCAAAGCCGGCGACGATCGTCGCGAACTCGTCGGCGCGCGCGGCCGCGGCGGCGCCAAGGAGAAGCCCCGCCAGGGCGGCGATGCGGCACAGCCGGGCAAACATCGGCGGACCGGCTAGTTCTCGGCGTATTTCGGCGCGGTGCAGTTGCCGCAGACCCAGGGATAGGTCCAGTCGGCGACCTTGCCCTTGTCCTCGGCGAGGTACGGGCTCCAGGCGTCGGCCTTGATCGCTTCCTTGGTCTGCCACACCACGTCGAACTGCCCGTCCGGCCGGATTTCCCCGATCATCACCGGCTTCGACAGGTGGTGGTTGGTGTTCATCACCGCGGTGAAGCCCGACGGCGCCTTGACCTTCTGGCCGTACATCGCCTGGCGCACCGCGTTGACGTCGGTGGTGCCGGCCTGCTCGACCGCATGGGTCCACATCTTGAAGCCGATATAGGTGGCTTCCATCGGGTCGTTGGTCACCCGCTTCGGGTTCTTGATGAACTCGTGCCACTCCTTGATGAAGGCGGCGTTGGTCGGGTTCTTGACCGACTCGAAGTAGTTCCACGCGGCGAGGTGGCCGACCAGGTTCTTGGTGTCGATCCCGGCCAGCTCCTCCTCGCCGACCGAGAACGCCACCACCGGGATGTCGCTGGCCTTGACCCCGGCATTGGCCAATTCCTTGTAGAACGGCACGTTGGCGTCGCCGTTGATGGTCGAGACCACCGCCGTCTTCTTGCCGGCCGAGGCGAACTGCTTGATCGCCGCCACCTCGGTCTGCCAGTCGGAAAAGCCGAACGGGGTGTAGTTGATCCTGATGTCGTCCGCCGCCACCCCCTTCGATTTGAGGAACGCTTCGAGAATCTTGTTGGTGGTGCGGGGATAGACGTAGTCGGTGCCTTCGAGGACCCAGCGCTTGACGCTGCCGCCCTCGGCGCTCATCAGGTACTCGACCGCCGGGATCGCCTGCTGGTTCGGCGCGGCGCCGGTGTAGAACACGTTGTTCGAGCTTTCCTCGCCCTCGTACTGCACGGGATAGAACAGCAGCCCGTTCAGTTCCTCGAACACCGGCAGGACCGACTTGCGCGACACCGAGGTCCAGCAGCCGAACACCGCGGCGACCTTGTCCTTGGTCAGCAGTTCGCGCGCCTTCTCGGCAAACAGCGGCCAGTTCGACGCCGGGTCGACGACCACCGCCTCGACCTTCTTGCCCAACAGGCCGCCGTGCTTGTTGAGGTCGTCGACCATCATCAGCACGGTGTCCTTCAGCGTCGTCTCGCTGATCGCCATCGTTCCCGACAGCGAGTGCAGCACCCCGATCTTGATCGTCTCCTGGCTCCAGGCGGGAGCCGCGGCCGCCATCCCCGCCGCGATGCCGGCGGCGACGGCCGCGCGGCGCATGCTTGCCAACATCCCCATCTCTCCCTCTCTCCTGCTGCGCGGCGGTCGACCCGGCCGACACGCGGGTTGAGCAAGATCGGGGCCAAGGGAATTGTCCGGCCGCGGCCGCGGCGCCTCGCGCGGAATTGCCCAAATAATGGGCAGCGGCCGGCCGCTCGCCGCGCCGCTGCGCAATTTCGCGCCACATTGGCGCCGGAGGGCGGCGGCACTATCTTTGCGGCGTGACCTCGGGGGCAGCGATGACCGACAGCGACGCCGTGCTGGCCGCCAATCTCGAATTCTACCGCGCCTTTACGACGCGCGACCTCGCCGCGATGGATGCGCTGTGGGCGCGCGCCGCGCCGGTCGCCTGCATCCATCCCGGCTGGCCGCCGCTCGCCGACCGCGACGAGATCATGCAGAGCTGGCAGGGCATCCTGTCCAGCCCGCAATCGCCGCGCATCGCCTGCTACGACGAGCGGGTGCTGGTGTTCGGCGACACCGCGCTGGTCATCTGCGAGGAGGAGCTGGAAGGCGGCACGCTGGTCGCCAGCAATTTCTTCGTGCGCGAGGGCGACGCCTGGCGCCTCGCCCATCACCAGGCCGGCCAGCTCGTCGTCCGCCGCCCCCAGCCCCGCCGCCCCGGCCGGCTCAATTAGAGCGGGATGAGATCGGGACGAATCGGCGCTTTCGCTCGCAATGACGGGGGCATGGTCATTGCGGGCGCAGCGAAGCAATCTCCGCGTCGGCTGCGCCGCCTCGCGACGACCGCCGGCGCGAACTTCCCGCTCGGACCGGCTAATTCATCCGGCGGTAGGCGTTGAAGCGTTCGCGTCGGCGGCGCGCCAGAGCGTGGCGGCAGTCGTCGTAGGCGGCGTGGACCTCGGCGAGGCGCAGCGCGGTCTCGGCGTCGAGCCGGCCGTCCCAGCGTTGCGGGCGGAAGCGGCGCTGGAAGGCGGCGAGCGCCGGCGCCTCGTCGCCGGGGGTGACGGGATAGCCGATGCGGGCGAGGCTGGCGAGCGCCCGGGCGCGCTCGACGATGCCGACGCCGCGGCCGCGCCGCCGCGGCAGCTGCGGGTCGGGCTCGGGCCACAGGCCGATGCCGGCGCGGGCCAGGCGCGGCCAGTCGAACAGCTCGCCGGGATCGGCCTTGCGCTCGGGCGCGATGTCGGAATGGCCGACGATGCGGGTCGCCGGGATCGCGTGGCGGGCGACGAGGTCGCGGCACAATTCCTCGACCGCCCGCATCTGCGCCTCGGGAAACGGCCGGTAGCCCCATTCGTGGCCGGGGTTGACGATCTCGATGCCGAGCGAGCGGGCGTTGATCTCGCCCTCGCCCTCCCAGGCCGAGACCCCGGCGTGCCAGGCGCGGCGGTCCTCGGCGACCAGCCGCCACAGCGTGCCGTCCTCCTCGACGAGGTAGTGCGCGCTGACCCGTGCCGCCGGATCGCACAGCCGGTCGAGCGCCGCGGCGGCGCTCGGCATGCCGGTATAGTGGAGCACGAGCGTGTCGATGCGGTGGACCGGGCCGGGCGGCTCGCCGCGGCTGTCGTGGTTCGGCGAGGCGCGTTCGCGGAGCGCGGGGAGGGTCATCGGCGGTTCCGACTGCGCCTACGGATCCTCGGGCGAAAGCCCGGTGTCTCTCGCGATTTTTCTAAGCATCGTCGGGCCGATTTCGACATCGTCATGAAAGGCGAAGGTGTAATCGGGCCATCCCGGTCGTGCCAGCGTGCGGTGCGAGCCGCTGCGGCGTTTTTCCGTCCAGCCGATGCGGCGAAGCGCGCAGCACGCGGCCGGCTCTGGCTGCCGCCCACGCTTTCACGCAGCGGCGAACAGCGGGCGAACGTCGTCGGGCACCGGCTCGCCGTGTTCGATGCGTTCGGCGATGACGCGAAACGCCAGCGCGGTGACGTTGGTGCGCGCCTCGGCCTCGGTCGCACCGTAGGCGACCACCCCCGGAAGCTCGGGCACTTCGGCAATCCAGCGGCCGTCTTGCTCTCGATCGATCTCGATCGTCAACATCGATGTCATCCCGGCAGCGGCTTGACCAGCTTGTCGTGGGCGGCGTTGATGCGGGCGACCCGGGCGGTGGCCAGCGCGATGCATTCGGGCGGCAGCCCTTGCGCGATCAGCCGGTCGGGGTGGTGGTCGCGCACCAGCTTGCGGTAGGCGCTGCGGATCTCGTCGAGGCTGGCGCCCTCGCGGAGCCCGAGGATGCGGTGCGGGTCGTCCTCCGCCGCCGCCTCGGGCAGGCCGCCGTAGAGCGCGCGGATGCGGGCGTATTCGCCGGCGTCGAAGCCGAAATGCCGCGCCACCTCGCGCAGGTACTCATCCTCGGCGGCGCATACCGCGCCGTCGGCGAGGGCGATGTGGAACAGCCCGCCGAGCAGATCCTCGAGCACCGCGCGGTTGGCCGCGAACAGCCGCCCCACCTGCCGGGCGTAGCTGTCGAACCCGGCGGTGCTCTTGCGCGCCAGGTCGAAGATCAGGCGGACATGCTCCTCTTCGCCCGGCGGCACCTGGAACACCTCGCGGAAGGCGGCGACCTCGTCGCGGGTGACGACGCCGTCGGCCTTCGCCATCTTGGCGCCGAGCGCGATCACCGCGATGGTGAAGGCGATGCGGCGGCGCGGGTCGTCCGCCGGATAGGCGGCGTCCTGCGGCGGCGAAAGCTGCGGCAGGTGGCGGGCGATGCGCTCCAGCAGCGCGCCGAGCGGGCCGCCGAACGACAGCCCGCGCGCCTGGGCGATGATGCGGCCGATGACGCTCATGCCCTCAGTCTACCCGATCCGGCCGGCGCCGGGGTAGCGCGCACCGGGTAAACCTGCCGTGAACGCAAGCCGCGCGGGCGGCGTTGCGCCTGCGCTATGATCGCGGCGGAGGGTGCGATGCGGGAATTCGATGCGATCGTCATCGGCGGCGGGCTGGTCGGCGCGGCGATCGCCTACGGCCTCGTCCGCGCCGGGCTGAAACCGGCGCTGATCGACGAGGGCGACGTCGCCTTCCGCGCCTCGCGCGGCAATTTCGGCCTGGTCTGGGTGCAGTCGAAAGGGCTCGGCGCGCCGCACTATCAGCGCTGGACCCGCGCCTCGGCCGATGCCTGGCCGGCGCTCGCCGCCGAGCTGCTCGCCCGCACCGGCATCGCCGTCGGGCACGAGCGGCCGGGCGGGCTGCATCTCTGCCTCGGCGACGAGGAACTCGCCGCGCGCGCCGCGATGATGCAGCGCCTGCAGGCGGAAAGCGGCAATTTCGGCTTCGAATACGAGATGCTCGACCGTGCCGCCGTCGCCGAGCTGCTGCCCGGCATCGGACCTGCGGTCAGCGGCGCCTCGTTCACCCGCTATGACGGCCACGTCAACTCGCTCGCCCTGCTGCATGCGCTGCACAAGGGGTTTGTTGCCGGCGGCGGCACCTACCTGCCCAACCGTACGGTCGGCTATGCCGGGGTGGCGCCGCACGAGTTCGTCATCGGCAGCGGCGAGGACCGCATCGCCGCGCCGAAGATCGTGCTCGCCGCCGGGCTCGGCAATGCCGAGCTGGCGCCGCTGTTCGGGCTCAGCGCCCCGGTGCGGCCGCAGCGCGGCCAGATTCTCGTCACCGAGCGGGCCGGCCGGGTGCTGGCGATGCCGACGACGACGGTGCGCCAGACCCTCGAAGGCGGCATCATGATCGGCGACAGCCAGGAGGATGTCGGCTTCGACACCGGCCAGCGCCCGGCGGTGATGGCGGCGATGGCGCAGCGCGCCGCGCGGTCGTTTCCGTGGCTGGCCGAACTGCAGGTGGTGCGCGCCTGGGCGGCGCTGCGGGTGATGCCGCCGGACGGGGTGCCGATCTACGACCAGTCCGAGGCGTTTCCCGGCGCCTTCACCGCCAATTGCCACAGCGGCGTCACCCTTGCCGGCGCGCACGCCCTGCTGTTCGCCCCGATGGTCGCCGCCGGCGCGCTCGACCCGGCGCTGGCGCCGTTCTCGGCCAGGCGGTTCGATGTTCACGACGCGGCGTGACGCCGCCGCCGCGACCGTCGCGGTGACGGTCGAGGGGCGCACCGTGCTGGTGCCGCACGGCGCCTCGGCCGCCGCCGCCCTGCTCGTCGCCGGCATCGGCGCGACCCGCGACACCCCGGTCTCCGGCGCCCCGCGCGCGCCCTATTGCCTGATGGGGGTGTGCTTCGACTGCCTCGCCGAGATCGACGGCGTGCCCAACCGGCAGAGCTGCATGGTCGCGGTCCGGCCCGGCATGCGCATCGCCCGCCAGCGCGGCCGCCGCCGGGCGGGTCCCGCATGACCGCGGAACTGGCCGTCGTCGGCGCCGGCCCGGCGGGGATGGCGGCGGCGGTTCTCGCCGCCGAGCTCGGCCTTGCCGTCACCGTGCTCGACGAGCAGGACCTGCCCGGCGGGCAGATCTACCGTGCGGTCGAGCGTGCCGCGCCCGACAGCCCGCTCGGCGAGGACTATCTCGCCGGCCGCGACCTGGTCGCCGCCTTCCGCGCCAGCGGCGCGGCCTATCTGCCGGGCGCTGCGGTGTGGCACATCGATCCCGACGGCACCGTGTCGTTCGGCCGGGACGGGCGCGGCGGGGCGCTGCGGGCGCGGCACATCCTGCTCGCCGCCGGCGCGCTCGAACGGCCGGTGCCGATCCCCGGCTGGACCCTGCCCGGGGTGATGACCGCGGGCGCCGCCCAGATCCTGCTGAAGAGCGCCGACCTGGTGCCGGAGGGGCGCACCGTGCTGGCCGGGCAGGGGCCGCTGCTCTATCTCGTCGCCGCCCAGCTTGCCGCCGCCGGGGCGCCGCCCGCCGCGCTGCTCGACACCGCACCCGCCGGCAACCGCCGCGCCGCCGCCCGGCTCGCCGGCGCCGCTCTCGCCGGCTGGCGCAGCCTCGCCCGCGGGCTGCGCCTGCTCGCCGCGCCGGGGCTGGCCGGGATTCCGCTGCGCCGCGGCGTGCGCGGCCTGCGCGCCGTCGGCCGCGGCCGGGTCGAGGCGGTCGCCTGGGACGGCGGCGAACTGGCCTGCGACCTGCTGCTGCTGCACGAAGGCGTCATCCCCGACACCCAGATCGGCCGCGCGCTGCAGCTCGCGCATGCCTGGGACGCGGCGCAATGGTGCTGGCGCCCGGTGCTCGACGAGTGGGGCGGCACCAGCCTCGCCAACGTCTCGGTCGCCGGCGACGGCGGCGGCATCGCCGGCGCCGCCGCGGCGGTCCTGTCGGGCCGGCTCGCCGCGCTGGCGGCGGCGCACCGGCTCGGCCGCATCGACGCGGCGGAACGCGACCGCCGCGCCGCACCGATCCGCGCCGCGCTCGCCCGCGAACGCGCCTTCCGCCCGTTTCTCGAGGCGCTGACCCGGCCGCCGCCGTCGGTCCTCGCCCCGCCGCAGGACGACGTCATCGTCTGCCGCTGCGAGGAGGTGACCGCCGGCATGATCCGCCGCGCCGCCCGGCTCGGCGCGCAGGGCCCGAACCAGGCCAAGGCCTTCACCCGCTGCGGCATGGGCCCGTGCCAGGGCCGGCTGTGCGGCCCCGTCGTCGCCGCGCTGATGGCCGAGACGCTCGGCCGCCCGATCGCCGAGATCGGTGCCTACCGCCCGCGCGCCCCCTACAAGCCGGTCACCGTCGCCATGCTCGCGGAGCTGGCGGGTTAGCCGCGCTCTGCGCTTGCACTCACCGGCGTTTGCCCGAAGGATGAGCGCTCTCTCCGTCATCGCGATATCCCGACCATGCCCGATCATCCGCTTGCCCCGCTCCTGGCGCCGCGCTCGGTGGCGATCTTCGGCGCCTCCAACGACCCGACCCGGATCAGCGGGCGCTCGCTGCGCTATTACCGCGAGGCCGGCTACAAGGGCGCGCTCTACCCGATCAACCCGACGCGCGACACGGTGCAGGGCATCCCCGCCTATCCCGATCTCGCGGCGGTGCCGGGGCCGGTCGAGTGCGCGGTCATCGCGGTGCCGGCCAATCTCGCGCTCGAGGCGATGCAGGCCTGCGTCGCGAAGGGGGTCAAGGGCGTCGTCATGTTCACCGCCGGCTTTGCCGAGATCGGCGCCGAGGGCCGCGCTCTGCAGGACACCGTCACCCGCATCGCCCGCGACCATGCGATCCGGCTGTGCGGGCCGAACTGCCTCGGCCTGTTCAACATGCGCATCGGCCACACCCCGACCTTCTCGTCGTTTCTCGAAGAGGGGCCGACCCCGGCCGGGCCGCTCGGCATGGTCACCCAGTCGGGCGCCTTCGGCACCCATCTGCTGGCGCTGACCGCGCGCCGCGGCATCGCGGTCGGGGTGTGGATGTCGACCGGCAACGAGGCCGACGTCCAGGTCGCCGACGGCATCTCGTTCCTCGCCGACGATCCCGATACCGTGGCGATCGCCTGCTACATGGAGGCGATCCAGGACGGCGCCCGCTTTGCCGAGGCGGTGACCCGCGCCCGCGCCAACGGCAAGCCGGTCATCGCGATGAAGGTCGGCGGCTCGGCCGTCGGCGCCGCCGCCGCCGCCTCGCACACCGCCTCGCTCGCCGGCAGCGACGCGGTCTACGATGCCGCCCTGCGCCAGCTTGGCGTCGAGCGCGCCAAGACCCCGGAAGATTTGGTCGAGATCGCCTATGCCTGCACCCGCGGCCGGCTGCCGTCCTCGCGCCGCCTTGCGGTGGTGACGATGTCGGGCGGGGCGGGCGTGCTGATGGCCGATGCCGCCGAGGAAGAAGGGCTGGAGCTGACCCCGCTCGCCGAGGACTCGCAGAAGGAGGTGCTGAGCTGGGTTCCGTTCGCGGCGCCGCGCAACCCGGTCGATGTGACGGCGCAGGCGCTCAACGACCCGACCATCCTCGACAAGGGCTTCGACCTCCTGTTCGGGCGCGAGAACTTTCCGGCGATGGTCGGCTTCTTCACCACCTGGGCGTCGTCGCCGCAGATGGCCGAGCCGCTGTTCAAATCGGTCACTTCGGCGGTGGCGCGCTATCCCGACCGCTACGTCGCGCTGTCGGCGATCGCCAGCCCGGAGATGCAGCGCCGCTACGAGGCCGCCGGCATCGGCCTGTTCGAGGACCCCTGGCGCGCGGTCGCGGCGGTCGCCGCGGCGACGCGCTGCGCCGAGCGGCTGGCGACGCCGCCGCTGCCGGCGCCGCCGGTGCCGGCGATGCCGCCGCTGCCGGCCGGCCCGCTCAGCGAGCACGACGCCAAGCGCATCCTGAAAGAGGCCGGCATCCCCGTTCTCGAAGAGCGCCTCGCCACCAGCGCCGCCGAGGCTGCCGCCGCCGCCGGCCTCGGCGAGCGCCTCGTCCTCAAGATCGTCTCGCCGGAAATCACCCACAAGACCGAGGTCGGCGGCGTCATGCTCGACGTGCCGGCGGGCGAGGCCGCCGGCGCCTTCGACGCGCTGATGGCGCGGGTCAGGGCGCGCGCCCCGGCGGCGCGGCTCGACGGGGTGCTGATCTCGCCGATGCTGAAGGGCGGGGTCGAGATGATCCTCGGGGTCCAGGACGACGCCGTGTTCGGCCCGGTGGTGATGCTCGGGCTCGGCGGCATCTTTGTCGAGGTGCTGCGCGACGTCACCTTCCGCATCGCCCCGTTCGGCATCGAGGAGGCGCGCGCGATGATCGCCGAATTGCGCGGCGCCGCGATCCTCAAGGGCGCGCGCGGCCAGCCGCCGGCCGATCTCGCCGCGCTCGCCGAGGCGCTGTCGCGCCTGTCGCTGTTCGCCGCCGCGCATCGCGGGCGGCTCGCCAGCGTCGACATCAACCCGCTGCTGGTGCGCCCCGAGGGGCAGGGCGTGGCCGCGCTCGACGCGCTGATCCTGACCGGCGGCTGAGGCCGGCCCGGCCGCGACGGCCCGACCGTAACGTAATGTTAACCGCGGCGGGTCCATAAAATGCGCACCATTCGCGAGGAGCGGATCGATGCGCTGGTGGGCCGTCGCGTTGCTGTCGCTGGTCGCCGCCCTTCCGGCGTCGGCCGAGGAGCTGCCGAACATCCACCTGAAGGTGGTCGGCGGCCTCGGCGCGACGGTGCAGTACCGCAATTACGAGGAGCCGTTCTGGAGCAAGGAGCTGGCCGAGCACTCGAACGGCCGCGTCACCGCCGAGGTGATCCCGTGGGACCGCGCCGGCCTCAAGGGCGCCGAACTGCTCGGCTTCATCCGCCTCGGCGCGATCCCGATCGGCACCGTCTCGCTGAGCCAGATTGCCAGCGAGGACCCGGAGGCCGCGGCGGTCGATCTCGCCGGGCTCAACCCTGACACCGCCGCGCTGCGCGACAGCATCGCCGCCTATCTGCCGACGTTGCGCGAGCTCTACCGCACCCGCTACGGCATCGAGATGCTGGCGATCTGGAGCTATCCGGCCCAGGTGGTGTTCTGCAACCGCCCGGTCTCCGGGCTCGCCGACCTGAAAGGGGTCAAGGTCCGCGTCGCCAGCGCGATGCACGGCGATTTCGTCGCCGGGCTCGGCGGCACCGGGGTGATGATCCCGTTCGACGGGGTCATGGAAGGGCTGCACAAGCACGTCGTCGATTGCGCCATCACCGCAGCGATGTCGGGCTACCGCCTCGGCCTGCAGAACGCCACCACCCACCTGATCCCGGTCACGGTGAGCTGGGGTCCCTACGTCCTGCTCGCCAACCTGACCGCCTGGCGCCGCCTGCCGCCTTCGGTGCGCGATTTCCTGACGCACGAGCTTGCCGGGCTGACCGACCGGCTGTGGGACGCGACCGTGCAGGAGACCGACGAGGGCATCGCCTGCCTGACCGGCCTCGGCCGCTGCTCGAAGGGCGATCCGGGCCACATGACGCTGGTTCCGGTCAATGACGAGGACCGCAAGCTGGTGCGCCGTTCGCTGACCGATGCGGTGATGCCGCGCTGGGCCGAACGCTGCGGCGCCGATTGCGTCGCCGAATGGAACGCGACGATCGGGCGGCTCTTCGATATGACCGTCGCGGCGGTCCGTTGAGCCCGGCGATGCCGCCGTCCGTGCGCCTCCCCGGCTTTCTGAAACGAATCCGCCTGCAGCAGGCGATGGTCGTGCTGTGCCTCAGCCTGGTCGTCGGTTATGGCGCCAGCAGCGCCGGCGCGCTGTTCCGCTCGTATCGCCAGGCGCTCGAAGACGCCTCCGCCACCCTCGAATCGATCGCCCGCTCGACCCAGGCCGGCACCAACCGCTCGATCTTCGAGGTCGACGCCACCCTGCTCGGGGTCGAGCGCACGCTCGCCGCGCTGGAGCCCGATGCGCCGCTCGACTCGCGCGCGGTCAAGACCGTGCTGCGTCAGTTCAACGACCAGACCCTGGTGGTCCGCGACATCGAGCTCTTCGATCTGAACGGCCGGCTGGTCAACAGCGCCAGCTCGGCCGCGCAGGCAAAGCGCGATTATGCCGATGCGCCGTTCTTCAAGGCGCACCGCAGTGCCGACCAGCCGACCCTGTTTATCGGCCGGCCCGAGCACAGCGCCGCGACCGGCGGCTGGTCGGTGATGATGAGCCGGCCGCTGATGCGCGGCGACAACGTCATCGGCGTCATCGCCGCCGAGGTGCCGACCGCGGTCTTCACCGATTACTTCGACGCGGTCGTCGCCAAGAGCGGGGTGCGCGTCTCGCTGCTCGCCGACGACGGCACGCTGATCGCCAGCGAGCCGCATCTCGAGGATCAGATCGGCCATCGCCCGGTCTATGCCGACCGGCTGCTCGCGGCCGCGGCGAAGAGCCGCCTCGGCGTCATCGCCCGCTCCCAGTCGTTCGACGGCAGCCCCAGCATCCGCGCCTTCGGCTGGGTGCCGGCGCGGCCGCTGCTGATCTCCGCCTCGCGCACCCATGCCGAAATCCTGACGCGCTGGTACGGGGAATGCGTGACCACCGCGATCGGGTTCGTCGTGTTCGCGGTCACCGCCGGCTGCCTGACCGGGCTGATGGTGCGCGCGCTCAACCGCCAGCAGCGCGCCACCGCCGAATTGCAGACCAGCGAAGAGCGGCTGAAACAGCAGAGCACGCTGCTGCAAAACACCCTCGAAAACATGGGCGAGGGGCTCAGCGTCTTCGACAATGACGGGCGCCTCGTCGCCTGGAATTCGCGCTTTGTCGAACTGCTCGACCTGCCCGACACCCTCGCCGCCGGAACGACGACGCTGTACGAGATTTTGCGCCTGCAGATGGCGCGCGGCGATTTCGGCCAGACCGAGGTGACCGACGAGGCGGTGCGCCAGCGCATCGCCAGCTTCTACCGCAACCTGCCGACCGTGCGCGAGCGGGTGATGAGCAGCGGGCGGGTCTTGCAGATCCGCCGCCGGTCGATGCCGAGCGGCGTCGTCTCGCTCTATTCGGACATCACCGAGCGCAAGCAGGCCGAGGCGACGATGGCTCACGCCTGGGCCCAGGCCGAGCTGGCCAACCGCGCCAAGAGCGAATTCCTCGCCAATATGAGCCACGAATTGCGCACGCCGCTCAACGCGATCATCGGCTTTTCGGAGATTCTCAGCGGCGAGCATCTCGGGGCGATGAGCAACCCGCGCTATCTCGAATACTCGCACGACATCCATTCGAGCGGGCTGCACCTGCTGTCGATCATCAACGACGTGCTCGACATGTCGAAGATCGAGGCCGGCAAGCTGGAAATCCACGAGGACGAGGTGGCGGTCGGGCCGCTGCTGGCGAGCGTCGCGCGCATGGTCGCGGAGCGCGCGCGCGAGACCCAGGTGGCGCTGGTGGTCGAGCCGCCGGAGGAGGGGCTGCGCATCTGGGCCGACGAGCGGGCGATGAAGCAGTGCCTGCTCAACCTGCTGTCGAATGCGGTCAAGTTCTCCGATGCCGGCGGCACGGTCAGCGCCGCGGCGACGGTCGAGGGCGACGGCTCTGCGGTGTTCACGATCGCCGATACCGGCATCGGCATGAGCCCGGAAGACATGGAGCGCGCCCTCCAGCCCTTCGGCCAGGCCAAGGCGGCGACGACCCGCGCCTATGGCGGCACCGGGCTCGGCCTGCCGATCACCAAGGGGCTGGTCGAGGCGCATGGCGGCCGGCTCGAGATCGACAGCCGGCTCGGCCAGGGCACCCGCATCCGCATCGTCTTTCCGCCCGAACGTACCCGCGCCGCCGGGCTCCTGCCGGAGCCGGCACACGCCGACATCGCCTGAGCCGCTATCCCGCGCTCAGCCGCCGTTCGCTGCGCTCCGCCGCCGGCACGAAGCGGGCGCCCACCGCCGGCGCGGCGCTGAGCCGGCGCAGCACGAGGATGGCGACCAGGTTGGGCGCGACCAGCGCGGCAAACGCGGTCGCCCAGGCCCGCCCGCTCGCCGCGCCGCCGGCGAGGTCGAGGATCGCGCCGAACGCGGTCGGCGCCACCAGCCCGGCGCAGAAGCCGAGCATCGAATGGACGCCGAGGGTGGCGCCGCGCTGCTCGGGGATCGCCGCGGCCACGGTGCCGGCGGTCAGCGCCCCGGAATCCGCCATCACCGCGGCGTAATAGGCGGCGAGCAGGGCGATCGACAGGGCGAACGAGGCCATCCAGGAAAACCCGGTGGCGAGCCCGAAGGCGAGGCCCGTCGCCATGATCGCGGTGACCAGGTTGGCGCGCCCGAAGCGCTTGGCGAACTCGTTGCAGCCGATGCTGCTGGCGATGCCGGTCAGCGAGATCAGCGAGGCGATGGTCGGCGCGTCGAGCCCGCCGGCGAGCGCGCCGGCGCCGCCCGCGGCGAAGGTGACGAACGCCACCATCCACGCCCGCACCCCGTACAGTTCCCAGCAATGCGCGACATAGCCCGAGATGTAGGCGAGCGCCGGCTTGTTGCGGAACACCAGGCGGAAGCCGGCGATAAAGCCGGGCCGCGCCGCCGCCGGGGTGGGCGCGCGCGGCGCCATCAGGGTCAGCACCAGCGCCGCCGCGGCGAGCGGCCCGATCGCCGCCAGGGCGAAGGCGAGCCGCCAGCTCAGATGCGCCGAGATCGACCCGGCGAGGAAATACGAGCCGGCCAGCCCGAACCCGGACAGCGAGGTGTAAAGCGCCGTCGCGCGCGACTGCAGCGCCTCGTCGATGCGGTCCGACATCGCCTTCAGCCCGGGCATGTAGATGCCGGCAAAGCCGATGCCGAACAGCGCCTGGGCGACAAGGGCGCCGACAAAGCCGTGCGCCCAGGCGGCAAACCCGGCCGAGCCGGCGGCCGCGACCAGGCAGGAGACGAGGTAGATGCGGCGCGCGTCGATGCGGTCGGTCAGCGCCGTCAGCAGCGGCACCGAGCCGACATAGCCGAGAAACAGGATGCCGCCGACCAGCCCGGCCTGGGTGTTGTTGAGCGCCCACAACCCGCGCAGGTTCGGCAGCAGCGCCGGATAGGTGGCGAACCCCGCCATGCACAGGATCTCGGCCGCACACATCAGCGCCACCAGCCGGGCGCCGCCGGCCTTGGCGGTCATGCGCGCAGCGCCTTGCCGGGCTCGGCCTGGCGGTGCGCCGGCGCCGCGGCGCGGTTCAGCACCATGCGCTCGTGCAGGGTGACGACCACCCGCGAGCCGGTGCGGGTGAACAGGAACGGCAGCACCGCATGCACCAGGCAGGCGACGCCGCCGCCGATCAGCCTGAGGCTGAAGCTCGCGGCCTGGGCCAGATGCTGCAGATAGGTTTCGCCGACCGATGCGGGATGTTCGGTAAACGACCAGCGTGTCATGCTTGCACCCCGGGGGAAGAATCGCTGATGAGGGCGCGCCAGGGGAGGCCGCCGAACAGCGCCTCCTCGCCGGCCTCGGCGCCGAGCTCCTTGCGGTAATAGGCGCGCACCGTCGCCGAGGTGTCGGCGTAGCGCTTGAGGTCGCCGCCGCGCACATAGCCCAGCCGCTCGTACCGGCGGTGCGCGTCCAGCAGCTTGACGTCGCTCCACAATTCGACCGCCTCGGCGCGCCGGGCGCGGGCCTCGCGCTCGACCAGCCGGCACAGGAAGGTGCCCAGCCCGTTGCGCCGCATCGCCGCGGCGACGTAAAGCTTCTGCAGCTCGACCGTGCCCGCTTCCGCGCTCGGCTTCAGCGCCACCGTACCGATGATCTCGCCGTTCGCCTCGACCACCCAGAAGCAGCCGCCGCACTCGGCATAGGCGCTCGCCGGCGCCAGCAGTTCGGGCATGTCGGCGGCCGCCACCAGCGTCTTGCCGGGATACTCCGACCACACCGCCGAAATCAGCGCGACGATCGCCGCCGCGTCCTCGTCGCGGACGTAGCGCAGGACGACGCCGCCATGCGCGCCGATGACGGCGCCGGGTTCCGGCACGGCAATACTCTTCCCCGGCCGCGCATCCTCGCGCGGCGACGGCCACTGTTCCGACATCCCTACCCCTTCGAAAGAGGGCGACCCCCCGCACCCCTTCAGTTAACCAATCCTTAATCGAATTGGCTCCAATTGTCAATAAAACAGGTTGAATATTTGCCCCGGCACGGCCGCCGCGGCGCCCGCGAATTCCTGGAGCATCCGGGCAAAACGCAGACAATCCACTACCTTAGGCCGATGACGACAGGCCAAACGGCGGTCCGATTTTAACTCTATTTGGCTAATTTTGAGCCAAATGAGGGAAGCGAGATTTTGTTACTGATCTGGTATCGACCACTAGAGGTTGTAATCAGGGCCGGTTTGGGCCATGGCA
>Ga0209581_1001111_pt1 | contig 35451 bp, 21 predicted proteins | sample Coa_R2_FD_187160 | JGI IMG/M metagenome (GOLD analysis project Ga0209581, IMG submission 187160) | Surface soil microbial communities from Centralia Pennsylvania, which are recovering from an underground coalmine fire - Coalmine... | ecosystem: Environmental > Terrestrial > Soil > Unclassified ...
GAGATTGCGGACGCGGAGCGATTGGTCGCCGCGCTCGCTGAAAACGAAGCGGATCTGCGCACCCGCTTGGCGGCTTCCGACGAACTCCTCAAGCAGCTCCGCCTCGAGGCGCAGTCCGCGCAAGAGCGGCGCGCGGGCTTCGAACTCGAGCTGGTGAAAAAACAGGCTGAACTCAAATATCTGGAAGAGACAAGCCGGAAGGAGTTGAACGCCTCTCTCGAAGATCTAGCCAGCGCCGGGGAAACCACGCCGGATGCAGACGCGCTGGCCGAAGCCGAAGCCAGTTACCAGCAGGCGCGCTCACGGATCGAAGCGCTTGGACCGGTGAACCCTGACGCCCTTCAGGAATTCCAGGAAGCCCAGCAGCGGTACGATTTCCTCAACGCCCAACGCCAGGATCTGCTCGATTCCATCCGCGACACCGAGAAAGCGATTCACGACATCGACGCCGAATCGAGAAAGCGGTTTGCCGAAGCCTTCGAAGCTATCAACCGGAACTTCAAGGAAATGTTCACGGTCCTTTTTGGCGGCGGCAACGCCGAGATGCGGCTAACCGACGAAGAGAACCTGGCAGAGTCAGGCATTGACATTGTCGCTTCGCCTCCCGGCAAAAGGCTGCAGAGCGTATTGCTGCTCTCAGGTGGAGAGAAGTCGCTAACGGCGATGGCGCTGCTGATGGCCATCTTCCGGTATCAGCCGAGCCCTTTCTGCGTTCTCGACGAAGTCGACGCGCCTCTCGATGAACCGAATATCATGCGCCTTACGCGCCTGATCAAGGACATGTCAGAACAGACGCAATTCGTGGTGATCACGCACGCCAAGCGGACCATGGAGGCTGCGCAGGCGCTTTATGGCGTCACCATGCAAGAGCCGGGAGTGTCAAAACTGGTCAGCGTACGCTTTGAGCCGGCTGAAGAATCCCGCGATCCGGAACCCTTCAGCCGCCCTGCGGAGAGGGCAGCGGCGGAGCAGTCGATCGCCCGTCACTGACCTGTAACGCTGAATGACGCTTAATACTGATACCTGTGATAATGTCGCCCGTTACGACTGTAACCGTTGTCCCCGGAATGAGAGAGCATCAACGGACGATCCAGCCGGAATGTCAGCAGCGATTCGGCTGGGACATGAATATCACGTCCGCGCGTGATGGTCTGGGCTCCGGCGCCCGCAGCGCCCCCGGCGATTGCGCCGATGGCCGCACCTTTGCCGCCACCGGCGATTGCGCCAATGATTGACCCGATCACCGCGCCGCCGCCGACATATTTGGCTGTTCTTTTGTTCTTACCGACGCCTTCCTTCTCCGTTGTCACGGCATTGTCGGCGCCGGTGGCAGCCACAACGTAACGGTTGCCACCCACGGTAATCGATTCCAGGTCTACCGCGCGCTCGCTGGAGTTGATATTGCGCACCACCAGCTCTGCGTTCGATCCCCGCGGAATTGCCACGCGTCCAGACGAGTCCAACACATCGCGATCGACGACGCCCGTGTAAATCCTCCCATCGCTCGCGTCTTTCAGATCAATAGTTTGATTGGTCCTTACCGTAATATCCGTCCCAGCCGGCACGCTGTCTGCCTGTGCAAACAAGACCGCCGCACCGCCGAGCAACATAGCTCCGATCTTTAACCGTTTCCTAATCACAATCTCCTCCCCAGGAGGCGTTGCAACTAGCGGACCGATCCCTCTCAGGCGCGGCGCGGCGAAATCCTCGGGCAGCAGTCGAGTGCGCAATTGTCCGGGGCAGGTCCAAGCAGTCCCATCGCGGCGCGCTGCCCGTTTGTAGCCCTTTCCGCCACAAGCTCCCGCACCATGCGGACGAACCTTGGATGCGCGCCCGCAGTCTGCGCGCGGATCATGCGAACGCCAGCCTCCTCAGCAACGCGGCGGGCTTCGGTGTCGAGATCATAGATGACCTCCATATGGTCGGATACAAACCCGATGGGCACCACAACTGCATGCCGCGCGCCCGTCGAGGCGATCCGCCGGAGCACGGCACAGATGTCCGGCTCAAGCCAGGGTTGCGATGGCGGCCCGCTGCGGCTCTGATATGCAAGCTCCCACTCTGCGCGGCCGACGGCGGCGGCCGTGAGCCTGCAGGCTTCAGAAAGCTGCTCGACGTAGGGACTCGAGGCCGCCATCTGCACAGGCAGACTGTGCGCTGTGAACACGATTCGCCCCTCGTCGCGCTCGTCTGCGGGAATCTGGTCGAGCGCACTCCGGGTCCGCTCAGCCATCGTCTCGATAAATCCCGGATGATTGAAGAATCCACGCAGCTTGAACAGTTCTGGCGCGTTCTCGCCGGCCTCTCGCTGCGCGGCGGCCATATCCTCGAGGTACTGACGGCATCCCGAGTAAGAGCCGAAGGCCGAGGTGACGAACACCAGCGCGCGCCGCACTCCATCGGCGCGCATCTGTTTGAGCGCATCCACGAGAAAAGGATGCCAGTTGCGATTTCCCCAGTACACCGGAAGCTTCAGGCCATTGGCGTCGAATTCGCGCCGCAGGGCTGCAATGAGCTCTCGATTCTGATCATTGATCGGACTCCGGCCCCCGCAATGAAAGTAGTGCTCTGCAACCTCGAGCAAACGTTCCCGCGGCACATTGCGGCCCCTCAGGACGATCTCGAGAAACGGGATCACGTCCTCCCGCCTCTCCGGCCCTCCGAAAGACAGCACCAGCAGAGCGTCGAACTCCGGCATCCACTTACATTGTAGGGTCGCGCGCCTTCAGAAGATCACCTTAAGACCAAGTTGCAAGACGCGCGGGCTATTCGCCGTCGAAAACACTCTCGAAAACGTGGGACTCGCCAAATTCGCGTCGGGAGCGCCGTATACCACATTGTTCAGCACATTAAAAGCCTCCGCCCGAAACTCCACGCTGCGGGTCTCCAGAAATGGAAAGATGCGGAACACCGAGGCGTCGACATTCCAGAACGGATCGGTGCGCAAGGAGTTCCTGCCCAGATTCCCGAACGTGTACAACGGCGGGGGAGCGAAGGCTTTTGCGTTGAACCATGCGCTTCGGGAAGGGTTCGGCAACCTCGGGTCGCCCACCAGGTTCGCCCGCACTCCCAGGTTGCCCGTGTTGGGAATATCGCTCGATGTGGAAACAAAGTATGGCTGTCCGGACCGCGCCGTTGTGATCGTGTTGATCTGCCACGAGCCGAGCAGCGCGTCCACCACGCGATTGCCCGTCTGGAGAGCCTTCCCCTTGCCGACCGGCAACTGGTACATCATGTTGACCGCAAGCATGTGAGTAATGTCAAATCCGGATACGCTTCGGTCCATATTCGTGTGGTAGGGATCCTGCACGCTGCATCCTTCCACGCCGAAGAATCCGGAACACGCTGTGTCGATCGACTTCGACCAGGTATATGAAACCTGCGCCCCCAAACCGCGGGAAAACCGCCGATCGTATTGCGCTTGGAACGCGTTGTAGTTGCTGTTGCCGGAACTCGTTTCAAAGTACGTCGACGCGATGTATGGGTAAGGGCGCCGAAGCGCAGGATCGCCAGGACCCGGCGTCCGCGCAACATTCGTATAATCGGCCACGCTCAAGCGATGGCTTTCCGACCCGACGTAGGCCAGGGAAACGGCGGTGCTCTCAGAAAATTGGTGCTGAATGGCGAAATTCCATTGTTCTGAATAGGGGTTCTTGATGTTGGGGTCGACGTAGCGCTGCGTGCGCCCCCAAGGCGTCGCCTGGGGCAGAGGCGGACCCAGGGGATTCGTAACCCCTACGGTGGGAACCGGATTTGCGAGCGTAGGCGTGTTCAAGTTATTGACGATTCGAAGCGCAACGTCCGGCCAATTGCCCCCAAAACTTTGCGCCCTTTGCGCAGCGCCGGCCCAGTTGTCGTAAAAAATGCCGAAGCCGGCGCGAATCGCGGTGTTCGGCGTGAGGCGATAGGCGATTCCAACTCGGGGACCTAGGTTGGTTTTCGTATCGCGCAGCAGGCGTTCATCCTTTGCGACCACGACGCCGGAAGGCAAAATTCCGCCCGGAATACATGGCGCGCGGCCGCGCTGCTCACAAGACGGCGGGAGTTTTTGAATGTAGTAGGTCGCTGTGTTCAGGTCCAGGTCCCCCGTCTCGATGCCGCCGGGCTGGCCCACGGTGGACTGCTTTCCATATGGATTGAGAAACGTCCGGTCGTAACGCAAGCCTAGGTTGAGGGTCAGCCTTTGGGTGATTTTCCAGGAATCCTGCGCATAGACGTCGAAATTGCCTCCGAAGCGAAATGTCTCGTGAACATTGCGCTGCGCGGCGTAGTTTGGAACGCCGATCAGAAAGGATGCCAGCGCATTGCCGGGTTGCGCGGAGTTCGCCGGATTGCCTGTCTGCTGATTGGCGAAATTCAGGAACGCATATTCATAAAACGACTCGTAGTTGGTGGTGTCGAACTCGGCGCCGAAGGAGAGCGAGTGGCGCCCCACAGTCTTCGCCACATTGCCCTTGAACTGGCGGACATCGTTCAGATTCGGTTCGAGCGAAATCGAGTCCCCGCCGCTGAAGTAGCTCGCCACGCCGATATTGGGCAGCAAAGTATCGCCGCTTACGAACGTTACAAATGAAGGGTCGAAGCCTAGCGTCGCCGCGAAATCCGGCGGCAGTCCTACAAATCTCGTCGTGTAATTTTGGCCCGAAAGCAGCCGCCCGTATTGAAGCTGCATGATCAGCGACGGACTAAAGGTTCGCACATAGCTTGCGCCATAATTCCTGCCCGGTCGTTCCGTGATCGCCCTCAACGAGGGCAAACCGGCGGAAGCGCTGGTATCCTGGCTCACGCCGCTGTACCGGAACCAGAAGAAGTTCTTGTCGCCGAGCGTTTGATCCACGCGAAAGGTGTAATCCTGTTCATTCTGTTTGGTAGGAGTGGCGTCTATGGCGTTGCGCCCGGCGATTCCCACGTCCCCAGCTTTAGGCAAAACCGCCTTGGCGTAAGCGATCATCGTCGGATTCAACATGCTGGCCGGAATCTGATTGGCGGGGAAGGGATCGCGGATGAAGCCCGAACCGTTCGGATTCGGGCGCGTGGTGAACGGGTTGAACAACGGCGTCTGAACGTCGCTGAGATCGCCGGCAAGCTCAGCGGGCGTGGGAACCAGCAGCAGGTTATTCACGGGCTGCCGGTAACGCAACTCCTGAAGAGCGCCGTAAAAGAAGGTCTTGTTCTTGCCGTTATAGACTTTCGGGAGGATGACCGGACCGCCTAAGGAGAATCCGAACTGATTCTGTTTGAATGGCGTAACCCTGGACTGAAAGGTATTGCGCGCATCAAAGGCGTCGTTGCGAACGAACTCCCAGGCGCTGCCATGAAGTTCATTCGTTCCCGACTTCGTCACCACATTGACTGCGCCGCCGAGGGCGCCCCCGAACTGCACATCGTCAGAATGCGAGTTGACCTTGAACTCCTCTAGCGAATCGATAATCGGCGCGACGCCATACGTTCCGAAAAACGCCCCCGTATTATACAGACCGTCTGTTAGATAAAGAGTGCTGCGGTTCGTCTGGCCGTTTATCGACGGCATGACGAATTGACTTCCAATTGTTACGGCGGCTTCTCCGCCTCCGCTGTTTTGGCCCACGCTGATTGGCGACACGCCCGGTGAAAGCGTAAGCAATTGGGTAAAATTGCGGCCGTTTAAGGGGAGGTCCGTCACCTGTTTTTCCCTGACCACGCCGCCCAATCCGGCGCTCGAAGCTTCCACCTGCGCGCCAGTGGCTTCAACGGTGACCGTCTGCTGGAGTTGGCCCACACGCAGCGACACGTCGATTGTCGCCCGCTGGTTGACGCCCAGGCTAAAGGACGGCGCTTCCGCCGCCGCAAAGCCTGGCTTGGAAACCGAAAGGCTATATTGTCCGGGTTGCACATCCACGAACGTGTAGTTGCCGGTCTGGTTGCTCACGGTTCTACGCTGCACGCCGGTTGCGGCGTTCTTCAACACCACAACCGCATCGGCTACGACGCCGCCCGCCGAGTCCGTAACCAGCCCCGTAACGGATGCGGTGGAAACCTGGCCGGGCAAGATGCCGCAAGTCATGGCGGCAAGCGCAAGCAAAACGAGTACGATCCATCGCTGGGCAGCTTTCATAGGCTCCTCGGACAAGCGCTCCCGTGGCGCTCTGAAGCAGAAGTATAGGTCCATGCCTGAAACCGGGGAGAGCACGAGGCGGGCAGCGTCGCGGATTCCGCGATGTGGAACGCACTGCCTTCTCTGTGGAATAGTGTCAAGCGGAGGTTGCGGCCTGGGTTTTCAGGTCTGCTGTTCCGCTATGCGGACCAAGCAGCCGTAAACTGAGCGCCCGGGTCCCGCCATGCGCCGGACTCGCCCGTTTCGCGCGCGTCGTCAGTTTGGCGGTCAGGCGCCCGCAGAGAATCGCGAATTTGGAACTTCGCATCGTGAAGTGGGAGGATGTACGCAAACCTCGGAGACCGCTGGTGACCAGAAGAAGCGCACTTGAACTGATGGCGGCTGCTCCTGGAGTCTTGAAGGGAAGCGCGCCATTGTTTCGCGGGACATGGCAGTCGCTGAAACAATACCGCTGCCCTGCCTGGTTTCGGGACGCCAAATTTGGCATTTGGGCCCATTGGGGTCCGCAATGTGCGCCGCGTCAGGGCGACTGGTATGCCCGAAACATGTACATCCAAGGGTCCCGTCAATACAAATTTCACGTCCAGCGTTACGGCCATCCTTCCAAATTCGGCTACAAGGATGTCATTCCTTTGTGGCGAGCGGAGCACTGGGAGCCCGAGACTCTCATTCGGCGATATAAGCGGGCGGGCGCGCGTTATTTCGTCGCGCTGGGGGCGCACTGCGATAATTTCGATTGCTGGAATTCGAAGCATCACCGCTGGAATGCCGTCAACTACGGCCCCCGGCGGGACGTCGTGGGCGCGTGGCGGGAAGCGGCGCGGCGCAACGGTTTACGCTTCGGAGTCTCCGAGCATCTGGCCTGGAGCTACGACTGGTTCAACGTGAACAAGGGCGCCGACAAAACCGGGCCGTATGCGGGCGTGCCGTACGACGGCAATGACCCTAAATACCAGGACCTTTACTTCCCTCCGCATCCGGATTCCGGCGCACACTATCCGGTTGACGCCTCTGAGGAGTTCAAACGGTCCTGGTTCCAACGGATAGCGGACCTGATCGATCAACACCGCCCGGACCTTGTTTACACGGATGGCGGAGCGTTCGGCCAGGTCGGCCTGGATCTGATTGCGCGCTATTACAACTCCAACCTCGCCTGGCACGGCGGCCAACTGGAGGGCGTTTATCTTCTCAAAGACCACACGGCCAAAACTAGGCTGATCGGCGATTACGAACCCGGCGCGGCGACGCTGGACGTCGAGCGCGGGGTGGTAGGCGACGTATGGCCCGAACCATGGCACAGCGATACCTGCATCGGCCAGTGGTTCTACTACGATGGATTCCCCTATAAGACCGCTCGCGAGGTTATTCACACTCTCATCGATGTGGTAAGCAAAAACGGCACATTTTTATTGAATTTTCCACTGCTCCCTGATGGCTCGCTGGACTCCAGAGCGGAGGGCGTCCTCGAAGACATCACTCGTTGGATGGCCATTCATGGCGAGGCAATCTACTTCACGCGGCCGTGGAAAAAGTTTGGCGAGGGGCCCACGGCGGTTCCCACAGGCAGCATGTCCGAACGGAGGAGCAAGCCGTTTACAGCAAACGATCTGCGGTTCACGACGAAGGCCGGCAAGCTCTATATCTTTTGCCTGGGATGGCCGGACCGGGGAGTGGATGTGACGTCTCTCGGCACGGCGGCGGGATTGTGGAATGCGAAAATCGCCAATGTGCGGCTTCTCGGCTCCGACGAAAAGATCGCGTGGTCGCGCGACGCCGTCCGGCTTCATCTTGAGCGGCCGCGCTATCGGCCATCGGACCTGGCCATCGCCTTTGAGATTTCTTCAGAGTAGACAGACGTTTGGAACCAGGCGCCGAGCTTAACCGCGGGCGAGTCACGCATCAAGGGGGTATAACAGGCGGACATTCTGCGGCGTGATGAGCTGATGTTTCACGAAAACGGCGGCTGGGACCGGCTTTTTCTGTAAAATCCGGATCGCCAGCGGGACCAGTTCATCGCCATAGCGCTCCGGAAAGTAGGCCACTGTTCCGACCAGCCGCGTGCCCGGCCTTCGCAGCTCATCACGCGCGTCCCGAATCGCATTTTGCCCGACCACGGCGCAGTGCTTGCCTCCCCCCGCTTCCTCGAAGGCCCGCAGCGCCGCAAGCGCGCACATATCGTTAACGGCGCCCACCAGCGTCCGTTTCATCGGCGATCGGCGCAGATACTTGCGAATCACGTTCAGAATCTGGTCGAAGTCGCCCCTGCCATCCAAATGCACGGTTGGGATGCCCGCCATGCCGGGTAGAATTTTCCGCAAAGCGTCGAGGAACCCATTGATTCGCAGTTGCGGCAGAGGGCCGGCAATGGGCAGCTCGAGCAATAGGATTCTCTCCACTTCCCCGCGCCAATTTTCGTTGGCCCACCGTCCGAGCGCGTTGCCGGCGATCAGCCCCGCCTGGTAGTTGTTGGCCCCGAAGTACGTCGCGCCCGGATGCGGAATTTCGATCGCGATCACCGGGATGTTCGCTTCCAAAAACTTCGCGGCAATAATCGGCGCCACGCGCTCGTAGGTCTGAAACTCAAGCACCAGATCCACCCGCTCTCGAATCAGAAAGTCGGCGTTTCGCAGGGCTTCGCGCGGGCTGTACCGGTTGTTCACGGTGATGAGATGCACTTGTTCGCGCGCGGCCGCGCGCTGCATGCTCGCCGTAACCTCGCGAGAAAACTCCGAGTCTGTTTGTTCGGCAAAGCCAAGCCGGAACGTGCGGGAGGTGAGCGGGCGGATCCGCGATACGTATCGCCCCTTGCCCGCGCGCTCCACCAACCCGCCGCGCACCAAGCTTTGCACCAGCCGGAATACCGTCGTTTTACTCAGCGCCGTGCGCTCCACCAGCTCCACAAGCCCTACGGGCTCGCCTTCGCGCTGGAACGCCTTGAGCACCTCGCACGCGCGCACGACGGCATTGGCGTAGTTGCGGCGCCGGTCTACGGACTTGACATGTTGTTCCGAATTACGGTATGCGCCGCTACCCGGCCCTCTGTCGGAAGTAAGCATCAAATGCCGGTTACCATTCTAGCCGCCATTCCGCAATGCGGTCCAGGGAAACCCGGGCGAGCTTTCGGTCGGCCTGTTCGACCGGCGTCTGCTATGATCCCTCCAGACCCTCGCATGACGCTGAAGAAACTCGCGTTCGTACATACCGGTCATGTACTGATCCCCGTGTTCACGAAGTTCGCGCAAGAGCTGTTGCCGGAGTTTGAGATCTTTCACATGCTCGACGAGTCCCTGATCCGAAACACGATTGCCGCGCAGGGGCTCACGAAAGCGACGACGCGCAGGGTGGTGCGCATGATCGAATCCGCGCATGAGGGTGGAGCGGACGCGGTGATGGTGACCTGCTCTTCGATCGGTCCGGCGGTGGTCGAAGCCAGACGGCTGTTCGATTTTCCGATACTGCGCGTGGATGAGGCCATGGCCAAAGAGGCGGTGCGAATGGGAACCCGGATCGGCGTGGCGGCGACGCTTCGCACGACGTTGGAGCCGACCATTGCGCTGCTTGAGGAAACCGCCGCCGCCGCCGGCCGCAACGTGGAGATTCTGCCTGCGTTATCGGAAGGGGCATTTGACGCCGTGCTCGCCGGCGACGCCGACACCCATGACCGGATCGTGTCGGAATCGCTCACCCGCCTCCGCAAACAAGCGGACGTTATCGTGCTGGCGCAGGCGTCGATGGCGGGCGTCGCTTCGCGATGGGAGCGGAACGGCGGACCGCCGATCCTTTCCAGCCCCGAACTCGCGCTACAGAGCGCCCGCGAGATGCTCGGCGCCGGTCGCTGAGGCGTCTTGAAAATACGCCATACGGTTTTGCTTCTTTTGGCAGCGCTGGCGGTCGTTACGTTTCTGGATCGCATCAGCATTGCCGTCGCGGGTCCACGCATCCAGCAGGATCTCCAGATCTCAACGGCGCGCTGGGGTTGGATTTTGGGCGCGTTCGTGCTTGCCTACGGCCTGTTCGAAGCGCCAGCCGGCGCGCTCGGGGATCGCTTCGGCCAGCGCCGCGTGCTCACACGGATCGTGTTGTGGTGGTCCCTATTCACCTCATTGACGGGCGCCGCAGTGAACTTCTCCACCCTCCTGGCCACCCGCTTCCTATTCGGCGCTGGAGAAGCCGGCGCTTACCCTAACATTTCGGGCGCGATGGCGCGGTGGTTTCCCCTTGCCGAACGCGCGCGCACCCAGGGATTTATTTGGGCCGCCAGCCGATTTGGGGGCGCGCTCGCGCCGCTGCTTGTGACTCCCTTACAGGCTGCGGTCGGCTGGAGGTGGAGTTTCGTCATCCTTGGCGCCGCCGGCGCATTGTGGGTGATCGGCTGGCGAACCTGGTACTACGACGACCCCCATTCTCATCCCGGCGTCCGCGCAACTGAGCTTGCCGAACTCGCGCCCGGCGCGGCGCGGCCCCTCCATGCGGGCGCGCCGTGGAGCGAGTTGTTGCGGCAGCGGCAACTCTGGCTGATCGTCGCCATGTACTGGTGTTACGCATGGGGTTCGTGGTTCTACTTCGGATGGTTCCCGGTTTACCTGGTGCGGAACGCCCATTTTACGGAAGCGCAGATGGGTGTGGTTGCGGCTTTGCCGTATTTGCTCGGCGCCGCGGGCAATGTGGCTGGAGGCATTTTGAGCGACCGGCTGGCGGTTCGCTGCGGGCTCAAGACGGGTCGACGGTTGGTAGGATGCGCCAGTCTAGCCGCCGCTGCCGCGCTGATCCTGGCCATGACCTTCGCGCAAGATGAGCTGGCTGTTGTGATTTTGTCCTCGCTGGGCTTTGGCGTAGCCGATCTGATGCTTCCCGCCGCTTGGGCTATCTGCCTGGATGTCGGGCGCAATCACGCCGGCGCGGTCTCCGGGGTGATGAACACGGCAGGACAGTTCGGCGGCTTTGTTTGCTCTGTGCTGTTTGGTTACGTTGTCGAAGCGACCGGCAGCTATCGCGCGCCGGTGTGGATTGTCGCCGGAATGGTGCTGCTTGCCGCGGTGTTGTTCGGCCGAATCGATCCCACGCGCCCTCTGCTCCGCAAACCAAGCGCTACGCTGTCGGCGCGGTGATTCTTCGAATGCTCTCCATCCACGACTCGCGGTCGAAGACCTTCTTCCAGTCTGGCCGAAACAGCGTGCGCTTGGCGTCCTCGATGGCCTTCAGCGCGCCATCCGAGAAGGCGGCCCCTTCAAACAGCCGGAAGACGATTCCAAGCTCGACTTTGAGGTGCCCCAGCACAAAATCGCGCGCCGCCTCTTCCGGCGCCCCCCGCTTGACCGCCTCCTCGATTGCTTCGCCCACTACGGTCAAGCACGTTCCCAGCACTGTTTCCGAAAGGACCGGCTCGAGCAACGCCATCTGTTCGGCTGTGCAGCGGTGCGCCTTGACCACGGGCGCATAAATCGCGCGCGCGAGCGCTTCGCCACGCGCATAGGCTTCCTCCGGACCGCGCATCAGACAGCAGGTGATGTTCTGGCGCGCATGCACGCCGCCGAAGAAGTCAGACTGCGCGGCCGGGTCGGTCTCGCCTCCAAACACGGAAGGATGGCAGGGATGCGTGATGAAATAGATCAAGTCTTCGCGATCGGGCAGATCTCCCGCCAGCGGGGCGGCGATATCTAAGGCGATCAGCATTGTTCCCGGCCGGAACAACCCCGTCAGCTTGCGGGTGACGGCGCCGATGAGATTATCCGGCAGGGCCAAAATGACCACGCCGCTTTGCGGGATGGCCTCTTCGGCCGCGACCGCCGCAACACCGCGTTGCGCAAGCGCCGCCTTGCCGCGATCGCTGACCTCGACGTGCCATACCTGGAAATCCGTTTTTTTCAGATTGTCGGTGATTCGGAGGCCCATTTTGCCTCCCGCGCCCAACAACGCAACGGCTTCTTTCATCGCATTCCCCTCCGCACAACGTCAAAATAATCGTACGGCCCTACCTGGCCGCCTTTCAGCGCCAGTTCCAGGCCATCCAAAGGCGCGTGGTCGCTGTGCGCACGGCACAGTGGCGCGCCCGGCGCAGTTGGCGCCATGAATGTGAGCGCGTAGACGCCGAGTTGCCGAATGGCGTGCGTCGCCGTATCGCCGCCGGCGACGACCGCCCGGCGCACGCCGGAGCGAAGCACCAGCTCGCGGAGCAGCAAACCCAGCCGGCGGCCCAGCGTCTCGCCGCCGCCAGGCACGCGGTCCGCGTCGCCCAGCGCCGTATACAGAACGACGCTTCGGCCCGCTGACAAAGCCGCGACGCCCGCGCGCAACAGATCTTCATCGTCTGGAACGCGCGGATCGATATGCAAACCCGCAAATCCGTTGGCCAGGGCCCATCGGATCTGCGCTTCCGTCGTGGGCGAGCAACTTCCGCTCAGCGCCAGGAGCCGGTCGGCCGCACTCGCCGGCGCGGGCAAGAAGTCAGCGTCGATCAGACCTGTTGCGCGCCAATGATGAACCATCGCCAGCGTGAGCCCGGAGCTGCCAACGGCAAACACTTGGACGCCGGCCCGCTGCGGCCACAACAAGGCGCCTGTCGTCTTGAGGTCGGCGTCCTCGAGGCCATCGAATATGACCGCCTGGGGACGAAGGCGGAGCAATTCATCGAGTTCCTCTCTCGCGCGCCCGCCGCGTAGGGCAGTCAGGTCAAGAAGCGCGACGGTTCGATCGGTCTGCCGCGCCAAATGCAACCGGAGATCGGCTTCATCCATCGGCGTGACCGGGTGGCGGCGCATCGCCGGATGGCGGTCGATGCGAAAAACCTGGCTGCCGGCCGCGGCGAACAGGTTTCCGAAAAGAACATATCTGCGCAGATGCGGGGCGGCCACTACGACGGGAACGTAGGAGCTGTCGAATATCCTCTGGCCGATTTCGAGCGCGCGTCCAATGCTGCCGTGTTGTGGAGAACTGTCGAAGGTAGAACAGACCTTGTACTGGCAGACGGGCGCGCCATAGCTTTTCAGGGCTTGGAATATCGCGGGAAGGCGCTCATCCATCCACTGCGGCCCGCGGCTTCGGCTCTCACCGGCGATGCCGATGGCGCGATGTCCGGGAAACCTGGCCAGCTGCCGTTCATCGGGCGGGTCCAAAAATAAGACGGCTGGCACGCCGTGTCCCGCCAGCGCTTCCAGAGCGTCGGTGGATCCCGTGAAGTCGTCGCCGTAGTAAGCGAATAACCGGTGGCTCATGCCGCGGCGAACCGGCCGATAGCCTGCTGCAGCTCCTGGTGGTTTTGAGCATATTCGGAAAGAGGCACGCCCTCGACAGCCGCCTCCCAGGCTTGCCGGATCGCGCGCACGCCCGCGCCGACTCCTCCGGGGTGCGCCGCGATGCCGCCGCCGCACGCAAAGATCAGGTCTGTCGATCCGAGCGCCTGATACGTATCGGCAGCCTGGAGGACCGATTGCCCCGAGGAGAACACGGGCATGACCTCGCAGCCGCGCCCCGGCTCCGGAAACATTGGCGTCAGGCACTCGCGCGCCGAGGCGATGACGCTCGCATCGTCCTCGCAGAACTTGTTCCGGAGACCGTTGACGTGCATGTGGTCGACCCCAGCGAGACGCCAGAACTTTTGGTAGGCAATATAGCTCATGCCGATTGCCGGGGAACGGCTGTAGATGCCCCAACCGTTTCGATGGCCATGGATGGCGAGGCGGCAGTTGCGGCGCAAAACGGTCAGCGCCGGCAGGCCGACGCTGTTCAAGCTCACCATCACGCACGTGCCGCCAGCGGCTTCCACGACGTCGTGGCGCCGCAGCATTTCATCGATTTCGCCGGTAATGTTGCAGGCATACATGATTTTTCTGCCTGTTTTATCCGCATGGCGGTTGATGACGCGCATGACGGCTCTGAGCCGCTCCTCAAACGGGCAGTGCGGCCCGTCCGCTTGCAATTCATCGTCTTTGATGAAATCAATGCCGCCTTCCGCCAGCGCCTCAACAGCTTCCGCCGTCGCTTGAGGCGAAAGCCCAACGCTCGGCTTAATAATCGTCCCGATTACAGGCCGCTCAAAGACGCCGCACAACCGCCGCGTACCTTCAACGCCAAACTGCGGCCCCGGGTATCGCTGGCGAAAGGACGTAGAAAACGTCACATCCAGCAGTTTCAGGCCGGAAAAGGGCTTTAATTCAAACAGATTGCCCGCAACAGTGGCCAGCAGATTCGGAAGCGAGGGTCCCATGTTCGAGACAGGCCACGACAGCGTGACTTCCGCGCGGCGATACACGGGATGCGAGCCTCCCGGCTTGGGCGCTCCCGCGCCGGGCAGGGAGGGTGAGGTCACCGATTCGCGCTCTTCAATGCTTTCCACCCTCGCCGCGTGACGCTGTCTCAATTCATCGGTTTCGCCGGGCACACGGACGAACGTTCCAGTCGATTGCTCGCCCGCCATGATCTCAGCCGCCTGCTGGAGCGGGTATGCAGTCTCGATCCAATACCGCGCCTGTACGCGCTCGTCCTCAAAGGATTCGGCATGCATCGGGGATCGATCATACCATCGAAGGCCGCGAGCGCAAACCGAGCGGGCCGAATCGCATTGAATTCCGCAACACGGAATTATGAAGGTCCATTTTACCTCGCCCTGCAATGCAAACTTGCTGAATAGGAACATTGGTGATGTTCCGCATTACGGAACTAGAACTGTGTTCGCTCAATCGTCTTCTCAGATCCCCGCCGGTGACGATATTTGTTTACACAAAACACTTGTCCACGAGGGAACATGAACGCCGCCGCGTCTTTGCGCATCTGGTTATGGTCTTCGGCCGCCGTTCTAGGATTTGGCCAGACATTCACAGGCTCGATATCAGGACTCGTCACCGACCGGTCTGGTTCGGTGATATCCGGGGCATCCATTACGGTGACGGATGTGGAGCGTAACAGTCAGTACAAAACAGCAAGCAATCAAACTGGGTTCTACGTGGTTTCTCCTCTGCCGCCAGGACGCTACCGCGTAGAGGCAATGGCGCCGGGCTTTAAGAGCTACTTGCTCGAGGGCATTCCTTTGTCGACGCAGCAGCAGGCGACTGTGAACGTCGCTTTGGAACTCGGTCAGGTTTCAGAAACGCTGACGGTGGCGGCGTCGGCTCAGCTTATTGAAGCGAACACGTCCACGCTGGGCGCAGTCGTCGAGAACAAGCGGATCCAGGATCTGCCGTTAAACGGCCGCAACATCTATTCGCTCACGTCGCTTACGCCGGGCGTGTTCCAAACCAAGCAGACCAGCGGGGTTGATGAAACGTTTTACGGCAACCACTTCATCATCAACGGAGGCCAGGAGTCGACCAGCGACATCATCCTGGATGGCGTCAGCGCGGAAGTCAATCACAATATTCCGACCATCCCGGCCATCAGCGCCATCCCGTCGGTCGAAGGCATCCAGGAGTTCCGCATCGAAACGAACGCGTACTCGGCGGAATTTGGACGCAGCGGCGGCGGCGTGGTCATCATGGCGACCAAATCCGGCACGAACGCGTTGCACGGGAGCCTGTTCGAATTCCTTCGCAACAGCAAGATGGACGCGAATAATTTCTTTGCCAATGCTTCCAATATTCCGCTGGCCAGCTTCAAGCGGAACCAGTTCGGCGGCAGCCTGGGCGGACCGGTGGTTCTGCCGAAAATCTACACTGGCGCGAATAAAACCTTTTTCTTCTTCGACTACGAGGGCGCGCGTTTGCGCCAGGCGCAGCTCGCCTCTTATTCAGTCCCTACCGATTTGCAGCGGGCCGGCGACTTTTCCCAAACTTTCAACAACAGGGGGCAGTTGCTGCTGCTGTACAATCCATTCACCACGCGGCCCGATCCGGCGAGCCCCGGTAATTTCATCCGCGATGTATTTCCCGACACAAGATTTCCGGCGAGCATGATCAACCCGGTGGCGCGGGCGGCGCAGAGATATTACCCGGAGCCGAACACAGCAGGCGCGCCGTTTACCCATCAAAACAACTTTGTCGTGCAAGCCGCATATCCGCAGCCTACGAACCGGTATGAGACCAAAATTGATCACGTGATCGACATCAACAATCGCCTGATGGGCCGCTACAACATGATCGACAGCATATACAGCAAGCCGAATTTCTTCCAAAACCTGGCCGATCCGGGTTGCTGTGAGCCGATGTACCAGCGGCTGCAAAACGCCGTTCTGAACTACACTCGCATCATTGGCAGCTCGCTGGTGATCGACGTTCGCTATGGCATGGGCCGCGTGGCGGCGAATCGTGTGCCGTGGAGCGCCACGGCGAGCGGAATCGGCGGCTTCGACGTCACGCAACTCGGGCTGCCCGCCTCGATTTCGCGCATCGCCGATCAGCATGTGTTCCCGACAATCACGATTCAGGATATGACGCAGCTCGGCCCCAACAGCGGGGACATCTACAGCATGGGCGATACGACGCACAGCATGATCGGCAGCGTATCGAAGGTGGCGGGCCGGCACAGCTTAAAATTCGGCGTCGACGCCCGCATTAACTTCGTCAACTTCGGGCAGCTCGATGAGCCGAGCGGTTCTTTCAATTTCTACCGGTCTATGACGCAGGGGCCGAACCCGCTGAATCCGAGCAGCTTGTCCGGCATCGGATACGGATCCTTCCTGCTGGGCGCGGGCGGGGGCGGATCCGCATCGGCGGGCTACATCTCGCACCAGATCCGCCCCGCCAACGCGAATCACTACCTCGCGTTTTACGTGCAGGATGACTTCAAGCTGAGCGGCAGGCTTACGCTGAACCTCGGGCTGCGCTGGGACCTTGAATCGGGCAACACCGAGCGCTACGACCGCCAAACCGCGATTGATCCGTTCATCCGAAATCCGCTGTCGGACGTCACAGGCATGAACCTGCGCGGCGGAACGCTGTTTGCCGGCGCGACCATGGGGCGGCGCGCGATTCGAGAGATCGCATGGGACGAACTTGCGCCGCGAATCGGGCTCGCCTACCAGGCGACTCCCTCGACGGTAATCCGCGCCGCCTATGGGATCTTCTACATGGCGGCGCCGTACGGCGCCAGCCGCCACTATGTCGGCGAGGGCTTTCAGTCAGTGACCAACTGGCTGGCGACGCTCGATGGCGTGACTCCGCATGACCTTTTGGACAATCCATTTCCGAATGGTTTCAATCTGTTCACGGGCACAGGCAACGGCCTGCTCACGCAAGTGGGCTCCACATTGTGGGACGCCTGGCCCGCCGCGTTGAAAACCCCGTACAACCAGCAGTGGAATTTCACTGCGCAGCGGCAATTGGGGAAGGCCATGATGTTCGAAGCCGCTTATGCCGGAAACAAGGGAACGCACCTGCCGTATTTCATTCCCAGCCCGGAGCTGAATCAGTTAGACCCCGCGTTGCTATCGATGGGAGCGCAATTGACGTCGCTGGTTCCCAACCCGTTTTACGGGATCATTACAGCGCCTGGAATTTTGTCCCAGCCAATGGTTCAGCGGGGGCAGCTGCTGCGGCCGTATCCGCAATACACAGGGTTCCAGGTGAAAAATGCGGCATGGGGCAACTCCTCATACCACGCCTTTCAGGCCCGGTTTGAAAAGCGCTTTTCCGATGGCCTCAGCCTATTGGCCTCCTACACTTGGTCGAAGACGATGAGTGACAGCGTAGACGGCCTTTGGAATATGTCCAATAGCGTTCGGAACTGGCGCTGTCTGCGTTGCGAGTGGGCCGTCTCGTCCTATGATCAACCCCAGCGGCTCGTAATAAACGGCGTCTATGAGCTTCCCGTGGGGCGCGGGAAAAGGTTCGGGGCAGCGGCTTCAAGACTTGTGAACGCGCTCGTCGGGGGCTGGCAGGTGAACGCCATCGTCACCATCTCCGAGGGGTTGCCACTCTACAATTGGGGGCTCTCTACAAACACATGCTTCTGCTTCGGCGGCACGCAAAAGCCCAATGCAACCGGCGTCAGCCCCCGCCTTGACGGCTCGCAATCGCTCACTCAGTGGTTCAACCCCGCGGCGTTTGCTCAGCCCGCGCCATTCACGTTCGGCAACCTCGGACGGACGGTGACGACAGTCCGGAGCGACCATGCGCGCAACGTCGACTTCTCCCTCTTCAAAAGTTTCCATCCGGTCGAAGGAGTGCGCATCGACTTTCGGGCTGAAGCATTCAACTTGACCAACACGCCGCTGTTCAACCAACCGAATTTGACGCTCGGTTCGCCATTGTTCGGCGTGGTGACTTCTCAGCAGAACAACCCACGGCAGATCCAGTTGGGCCTGAAGGTCGCATTCTAGTGGCGCACACCCGCGGCGAAGGTCATCACCTGTTTCGGCGGGCGCCGCAGTACGATGATGAGTCAGCAGGAAACCAAGGAGCATCGGCATCTCATGAGCACCTCCCGTCGAACATTTCTTCAAACTCTGGGCGCGGCTGCGGCGGCCGGCTCGGCGTCGCGGCTGCGGGCTGACGAGCCGGCCCCAAGCCGCTTGAAGTTGCGGGAGTTTCACTACTCCGACGTAACGATCACGAGCGGGCCATTGAAGCGCCAATACGACCGCATTCACGCCCATTTCCTTTCTCTGGATAATGACCGGCTGCTCAAGGTCTACCGTCAGCGCGCCGGATTGCCGGCGCCTGGCGATGACATGGGCGGCTGGTATGATGCAGACGGCTTCGTCCCCGGCCATGCTCTGGGACAATTCATTTCGGCGCTCTCTCGAATGTACGCAACGACGGGCGATGAAGCATGCCGCGCCAAGGTGCAGACCCTGGTTCAAGGCTTCGGGGCCACTCTAGGGCCGCAGGATTATCCCTACGCTAGCGAAAAGGCCGCCGTGACGTGGCCCTGTTACATTCTTGACAAGTACGAGATTGGACTGCTGGATGCTTGCCGTCTATCAGGCGTGGCAGCGGCTCGCGACCTGTTGCCGCGCGTGATCCGCGGCGCCATTCCCCATCTTCCGGACCACACCTATGATCGCGGACCAAACAGTCCCAAGCAGGCGCCCTACGACGAACCCTACATCCTGCCGGAAAATCTCTTCCACTCCTACGAACTCACGGGCGAAAGACAGTTCCTTGATATGGCGCGCCTCTATCTGCTCGACCGCGAATACTTCGAGCCGCTTGCGCAGAACAGGAATGTGCTGCCCGGCAAGCATGCCTACAGTCATGTTATCGCCCTGAGTTCGGCGGCCAAGGCCTACCAGTCGCTCGGAGATCCGAAGCACCTCGAGGCCATCCGGAACGCCTGGGACATGCTGGCCTCCACCCAGCAATTCGCCTCCGGCGGCTGGGGGCCGAAAGAAACCTTCGTGGAGCCGCATCAAGGAAAACTGGCGGAAAGCCTGACTGCCACGCGCGACCACTTCGAAACGCCCTGCGGCGCTTATGCGCACACAAAGCTTGCGCGCTACTTGCTGCAGTTCACCGGCGACGGCCGCTATGGCGATGGACTCGAGCAAGTGCTCTATAACACGATTCTCGCCGCCAAGGATCCGGGCGCCGACGGCGAATACTTTTACTACTCCGACTATCAGGCGCTTGCCCAGAAAAAATATTACAAGCGCAAATGGCCCTGCTGCGCGGGCACGTTGGCGCAGACGGTATCCGACTATCCGATTGACATCTATTTTCACAGTCCGGACGCGATTTGGGTGAATCTCTTCACTCCTTCCGAAGTCCGTTGGAGAGCGCGGAGCATTCCCGTAAGACTGCTTCAGCACACGAACTATCCAGATGCGGGCTCCGCCGAGCTTCGCGTAACTGTCGCCGCGCCGGTGGAATTCGCCATAAAGGTGAGAATCCCGGCCTGGCTTTCCGCGCCGCCCCGAGCCGCCGTCAACGGGAAGAGTGTGGATTTCGCAGTTGACCGCGGCTTTGCTTCGATCCGTCGGCGCTGGAAGAACAATGACACGCTCGAACTCACGCTGCCGTTCGGGTTGCGCACGCTGCCGATCGATGACCGCAATCGGGATATCGTAGCCCTCATGGCGGGTCCTCTTCTGCTGGTGGCGATAAATCCGCGGGGGGATCTGTCGGCGACTGCGCTCCCTCTCCCGCGTTCGGTGCAGCCTCTCTCGCAAACCGCATCGGCATATACGATGACGGTCAACGGCCAGCAGCTGGTGTTCGCTCCCTTTTACAGCGTGCGGGATGAGGTATATACGACCTATTTCCGCAGCGCGTGAACGAGACCCCTGTTGCTAGCAGGGAATTGCAACGAATTCGCGAAATTCTTCTTGACAACGATTCCCATATCGGCATATGCTGAAGCACGGTTGATACGTTTCAAGCAGTCAGGGGTTGTAACCTCCCGTAACTCTTCTTACATCGTAGGAGGCCCATGGTTGTACTCCGTGCAATTGAGGATGTTATGCGGACAGTGACTCGCGCTCGGCGCATTGCCGTTTTCCTGACCGGCTTCCTGTTGTCGCTTGCGCTCGCTTCAGCCCAAGGCCTGACCGGCCAGATTTCGGGGACGGTCATCGACGCCACGGGCGCCGCCGTCGCCCGCGCGCAGGTCTCAATCGCCAGCACGCAGACTGGCCAGACGCGCACAACCGAGACTGGCGCCGATGGACGTTTCATTTTTACTGAAATTTTGCCCGGGTCCTATTTCTTGACGGTAAACGCGCCTGGCTTCAAGAAATACGAGCAGAAGGACATCTCCGTAACCGCCACCGAGCGCGTAACCCTTCCTTCGATTACATTGCAGGTCGGAGAAGTCACCGAAACTATCAGCGTGGAAGGTCAGCCGCCGCTGCTCCAGACCGAAAGCGCGGAGCGGTCCGGGCTCATCAACACCCGCCAGATGCAAGAACTTCCGCTCAAAGGACGCAGCTACATCGCCACAACGAAGCTGCTGCCTGGCATCGTGGATTCCAACATCAACAACCGTGAATCTCCCGGCTGGAACGATTTGGTGGGAATTAACATAAATGGAACGCGCGCCGGCTCGATCGATTTAAACCTGGACGGCATTACGAGCCTCGATACGGGCTCGATGACGGGGCCTTATCTTGCTCCCAGCATTGACGCCGTCGCCGAAGTCCGCGTGCTGCTCAGCAACTATCAGGCCGAGTACGGGCGCAGCTCGGGAGGGACAATCAACACCATCATCAAGAGCGGAACCCGCGATTTTCACGGTGGAGCTTACTATTTTTTTCGCAACGAAGCGCTCAACGCCAACGAGTTCTTCAACAACCGAAACGGCGTGCCGCGCCCGCGCTATCGCTTCAACAACCCCGGCTATTTTATCGGCGTTCCGGTGCTGTTGCCTGGCGTGAATTTCAATCGCCAGCGCGACAAGCTGTTCTTCTTCTGGTCCCAGGACTTTCTGCCGCTCAAGGTCCCCTCCAGCTTGATGACGCAGACTTTTCCCACCGCGCTCGAGCGGCAGGGCGATTTTTCGCAATCGTTTGATCAGAACGGCCAGCTCATCGTCATTCGGGACCCGAACACAGGCGCTCCGTTTCCCGGCAATATCATTCCTCCCAATCGTATCGACCCCAACGGTCAGAAACTGCTGAGCCTATTTCCGCTGCCGAACGCGAAAGGGCCCGGCGGCACCTACAACTGGGTCGGCCAAAGCATCAACGACCAGCCGCGACGCGATTCCATTTTGCGCATTGACTACAACATTGCGCCCAAGACCCAGTTCTATGTGCGTCTCATACAGGATTACCAGGCCTATAAGGGCGCGTTCGGACTCGCCGTCGCTCTGGGCGGCTCCAACAACTGGCCACAGCTTCCCATGAATTACCAGATCCACAGCGCCGGCGCAGTCGCGACGCTGATCCACACTTTCGGCGCAAACAAGGTCAATGAGTTGACCTGGGGAGTGAATCGCGCCCATCAGACTGTGGATCCGCTCACCCAGTCCGCCATCGATTCCAACAGCCGGGCCAAGCTGGGCCTCACGATTCCCCAGTTCTATCCCCAGGCGAACCCGTTCGGTCTGATTCCGAACGCGACTTTTGGCGGCGTTCCGAGCGGCGGATCCTTAAACATCGAACAGCGTTTTCCGTTCTTCGGCACAAACAATATCTGGAACTACTCGGACAACTTCTCGCTTATCCACGGAGCGCATAGCGTGAAGTTGGGGGTGTTCGTTGAGCACGGCACGCGCAATGCCGCGCGCTCGACGTTCTTCAACGGCACCTTCGCCTTTGATCGGGATGCGAACAACCCACTCGACACCGGCTATGCCTACTCGAACGCGATTCTCGGAGTCGTCGACGCATACACGGAGTCGAACAAGCACCCCGGCGCGCACGGCCGATATAACAACGTTGAGTGGTATGCGCAGGACACATGGAAGGCGTTGCGGCGGCTAACGATCGACGCCGGCGTACGTTTCTACTTCATCCAACCGAGCCTCAGCGCCGGCGATATGCTCGGCGCTTTCGACCTGGCCAGTTACAATCGCAGCCAGCAGCCTCCACTGATTCAGCCATATATCAACCCGGGCAACAACCAACGCGTAGGCCTCGACCCCGTAACGGGGGCGATTGTGCCGGCCGTCAAGATCGGCACGTTTTCGCCAAACGCGGGCACGCCGTATCAGGGTATGCGCCTCTATAACGAAAGCATCATGAACAATCCGGCGATCCAGACGGCTCCGCGCATCGGTCTGGCGTGGGACGTCTTCGGCAATGGCAAGACGGCGATACGCACCGGCTTCGGCATCTTCTACGATCGCTTCAACGACGATCAGATCCTTCAACTCGTCCAATCGCCGCCGCTCGTCGTGACCGCTCAGGCAAACTACACGACCATCAATAACCTGCTTGCGACTCCGCTCAGCCTGAGTCCAACCAGCGTTATTGCCGTGCAGCGCGATTTCCAGCCGCCGGCTGTTTACAACTGGAGCTTCGGAATTCAGCAGAGCATCGGCTTCGGCACTGTGCTCGATGTCGCCTACGTCGGAAACACGCAGAAACATTTGCTCGACACCCGCAACTTGAACGCCGTGCCCTATGGCACGAACTTTCTGCCGTCCAGCATCGATCCAACCCTCACCGGCAACCGCCCGCTGAACTCCAACTTTCTCCGGCCTATCATCGGATTCCAGGACATCAACTATCTGGAGTTTGCCGGCATCGCTAACTTCAACGCGCTCGAAGTACAATTAACAAAACGTTTCTCCCGCAATCTGACTTACCACGTGGCATACACGTGGTCCAAGGCGCTCGACCTGGTCGACGGAATCGGCGGCACAGTAAATCCCGTACTCAATTACCGCATGCGCAATTATGGACCGGCGAGCTTTGACCGCAGACAAAATCTTGAACTCAACTGGGTCTACGATATCCCCGCAGTCAGCAAGTATTGGAACAACCGCTTCACCCGCACGGCGCTTGATGGTTGGGAATTCGCCGGCGTCGGCACCTTCATTACCGGCCAGCCCCTCGGACTTGGGTATAGCTTGACCTACACTGCCGATTTGACAGGAGGAACTGGCAACGGACTGGATAGCCGCTCTGTGCTCATCGCTGATCCCAACGCCCCCCACCCAGGCGATGTGTGGTTCAACACCGCCGCTGTAAAGCCTCCTACGGCAGCCTATTCCGTTAATGGCATCGGGAATGCCTCGAAGGCGCCCATTTACGGCCCTGGTCTGAACGACTGGGATCTCTCGCTGTACAAAAATTTCAATATTGGCGAATCGCGCCGCTTGCAGTTCCGCGCGGAGAGCTACAACACGTTCAACCACACGCAGTTCACCGCAATCGACACAGGTGCGCGTTTTGACCAGAACAATAACCAGGTCAATACGAATTACGGCCGCTTCACAGCCTCAGCTCCGGCAAGACGCATTGTGTTGGGGTTGAAGTTCTATTTTTAAATTGCGCTCGCTCGGCCCGATCAGCGCCCGTCGGAAGCGATGTCGGCGCGGCGCTGGCGAAGATCGTCGACGCGGCGGAATACCGACCCTTGATTTTGTCCGGAACATTTACGACTCATTCTTGTTTGGCGGAACTTCTGAAAACTGGACCGTAATCGGTTAAAGTGGTACTCGGCGGTAAGTTCCGCCCAAGTCCCATGAAACGACGCGATGCTTTAAAGAGCGCTGCGGCGCTGCTCGGAATTTCTTTTGATCGCGCAATCGCTTCCTCGCCGCCGCTGCCCGGCTCAGCATTATTCGATCGCGACCCGGAGGCTTACTGGGCTCGCATTCGCGAACAGCAATTCCTACTGCCAGACTGGCGCGTTTACCTCAATAATGGCAGCCTAGGCGCAGCTCCGCGGCCCGTGGTCGATGCGGTGTGCGACTACCTCGTACGCGGAGCTGGAATGGTCATGGACGAATATCCCCGCTGGGGCTACGAAACTATGGACCAGCATCGCGCTGCGCTGGCCGATTACGTTGGCTGCAACAAGGACGACCTCGCGCTGACGCACAACGCGACGGAGGCAATGAGCATCGTCGCAGGCGGCCTGCATCTGAAGGCCGGAGACGAAGTCCTGATGACCGATCAGGAACACCCCAGCGGCCGCAGCGGCTGGCTCATGCGGGCGGCGCGCGATGGCATAACCGTTCGCGAAGTCAAAATACCGCTGCCGCCTCAAAGCCCGGAACAACTCACTGAACTGATGATCTCTTCCATCGGTCCCAGAACGCGCGTGCTCAGCTTCAGCGGCATCACCACCACCACCGGCCTCATCATGCCGATGGCGGAAATCTGCCGCGCCGCGCGCGCCAAGGGCGTCATTACGGTCGTGGACGGCGCGCATGTGCACGGGCAGATTCCAGTCCGAATCTCCGAGATTGGTTGTGATTTCTTTGCCGGCAGTCCGCATAAATGGATGTTCGCGCCGCCCGGGTGCGGATTTCTCTATATCCGTGATGAAATGCAGGATCGGCTCTGGCCGGCTATTGTGACCGGGGGGTGGGATGATCGAACGCTGAAGGCGGCCCGGTTCATGCGGGTTGGAACGAACAATCGCGCCCTGTTCGAAGGGCTGATTGCCGCGATCCGATTTTCACGCGAGATCGGTCGTGAACGGATTTATGCGCGCATCCACCAGCTCGCGCGCACGGTGCTCGAACGAGCGCGTGAGTTGCCCTACATCGAAATGCTCACGCCCGCTGATGACCGTCTGTATGGCGGTCTGGTCACACTTCATTTTAAAAAGGACCCGGCGAAATTGTGGGCTCTCTGCCATAAGAAGAAAATTTGGGTTATGCCCATCGAGCGCTCGCGGGTATCCACACATGTGCATACCCGCCCGTCGGATCTCGATCTGTTCTTCGAAACGGTTCGCGAAGCGCTCGGATAACTGGCCGGATCCTCAGATCACGCGATCGCCGATCGGAGCCCGCTGGCGGCTGTCAGCAGGGTTGGCCCCATCCCGCAGTGACCTGATCTTGTTATGCGCATCCAGCACTTGGCGGTACTGCTTTTCGACCACGGAACGGAGATCGTCCGGCAGATCCTGCGCCAGCGCTTCCTGGTAGTTTTTCACAGCCGCGTCCTCTCCCCGTTCTGCTTCGCTCAGGATAGCGTGCTCGTCCTTGCCGGTGATAGCTGCCTTTAAGTTGATCCAACCGCGATGAAACGAGCCCGAGACGCTCCCGGTCTTTTCCGGATCGCCTCCCAGTCGAATCACTTGGCTCTGTAGCTCGCTGGCGAACTGCGAACGTTGTCTGGCGTACTCATTGAGGAGATCTCTCAAGTCTTGCCGGGCAACCGCTTCCGCCGCATCGCGAAACCCCTGTTCCGCATCTTTACAAGTCTCAATCAAGTCGTTTAACCATGAGATATAATCTTTCGTGCTGGCCATTCAGGATCCCTCCCATGGTTCGACGCCGCTTCAGCGGGGTTGTTTCCGGGCTGCTCTGACTACTTCCAGTACGGCTGGACCCCCACGCGAAGGAAAATCGAAATCCGTCCCGCCCCGCCGGCGTCTCACCAGCAGGTGTTGGACGGGAGTATGCTGATAACCGCAGCTTATTGGCGCGATCTCATTCGCTACTTGAGGGCTCAGCAGCGCCGGTCAAGGCGGAAAAACGCCTCAATCGCGCAAGTCCGGAGCGCCTCTCGCGCTCGCTCGCGGATCACTCTTGTGCCTAACTCGGATTTGCGCCCGCGTCCGCGCATTCGCTAGACGTAACCGATCGTGTCCACCGCGTTAATACCGGCATTTGCCGGCGGCAACCAGCTGCTCGCCTATCTGTCGGTTAACACTTTAAGCTCGGGCCATATTCTGAATACGAGATATGCGGCGACGCATGATTACTATGGCGCTGGCGGCAGCGGCGGCGTTTGCCGCCGGTTTTCTGTCGACCCTGCATGCCGCGACACTCTCCAGCGCGGCAGAAACAGTCCCTGAGATCCGGATCGCGCAGCCGTTACACTGAGATTTGATACCTCGTTCCGTTGTAGTCTCCTTTGCCTCGTTCGTTTTTTGCCTGGCAGCCGCCGGACAGCGCGCAAGCACCCCTGCGGGGACGCCAACCTATACCGTCGTTGTCACGGGTACGTACGTTCCTATTCCGCTGGACGAGACGGATCGGACAGTGCAGGTGTTCGATGTCAAGCAGGACCGCACGCTCGCGTCATCGGTTTCCGATTACCTTCAGATGGATTCGTCCGTCAATCTCCAGCGGCGCGCGCCGAGTGACATCCAGACGGATCTTTCCTTGCGCGGAGGAACCTTCGGACAAACGCTGGTGCTGCTCAACGGCATGCGGCTGAACGATCCCCAATCGGCTCATCACAACATGGATCTGCCGGTCTCGCTGGACGCGATCAGCGAGATTCAAATCCTCCACGGCTCGGGCGCCACGCAATATGGTTCTGATGCGGTCACGGGAGTAGTGAATCTGATTTCTGCTCCCGCGCAACCCGAGGTGCGGCTGCGCGGCGCGCTCGGCAATTTCGGCGTCAACCAGCAAAGCGGCGCACTGGCTTTCGCGCTGCGCGGAGTCGCAGAGCAATTTGTATTTTCGAGGGATTTCTCGAGCGGCTTTATGCCGGATCGCGACTACCGCAATCTCTCCTTGGCTTCGATTTCTCACGGCAGAAGCCGGCTTGGCGCTACTGACCTGCTGCTGGCCACGAGCGACCGCCCCTTCGGCGCCGATCAGTTCTACGGCAATTTCAATTCCTGGGAGCGCACTCGGGGCTGGTTCGCATCCATCCGCCAAGAGCTGGGACGCAATATGGAGGCGGACTTCGCCTATCGCCGCCACACCGATCTTTTTGTCCTTTACCGCGATCAGCCGCAGGTCTTCACAAACCGCCATGCCGTCGAAAGCTGGCAGGGCGACTTGCGGCGCAGCGAGGAGCTGCCCCGCAATTCACGCCTCAACTACGGCGTCGAACTGCTGGCCGACTCTATCGAAAGCAACAATCTTGGGAACCACTCCCGCGTCCGCGGCGCCGGCTATGTCGCGTATGATATCCGGGCGCTCCGCCGGTTTTCATTCAGCGCCGGTTTGCGCGACGAGGTGTGGGGATCATTCAATCATGAGCTGAGTCCAACCCTGAGCGCCGGCGCGTGGCTTTCTTCCAAATGGAAGGTGCGAGCCGCGGCAAGCCGCGCCTTTCGCTTGCCCAGCTACACCGACCTTTACTACCATGATCCGGCCAATGTGGGATCGCCAAATCTCCGTCCGGAGACGGCGTGGAACTACGAAGCAGGTCTGGATTGGCATCCTGCGTCGCGGCTGCGCGCCTCGGCAACCGTATTCGAGCGGCGCGATCGCGACCTCATTGATTACGTCCGCTACTCGCCCACCGACATATATCGGGCGACGAATTTTCAGCGTCTCGTGTTCACCGGTTTCGAGGGCGTGCTCGAGTATCATGTGCGACCGGCCCAGATCGTGCGCGCAGAATACACCGGCATCGGCGGAAACAGGTCTGTCGTTCCTGGCGCGATTTCGAAATATGTGTTCAACTACCCGATCCACAGCGGCGTGGTCGTTTGGCAGGGCGGCATCGGTGCGCAGTTGATCGCCCGCACCCGCGTCGGCGTGCTTGAGCGCTATGCTCGCGATCCGTACGCGCTATGGGACTTTTCGGTGGCGCGGTCGCGGGGCCGGATCCGCCCTTTTCTTCAACTGACCAACTTGACTGATACGGCGTACCAGGAAGTCGCCGGAGTCGTGATGCCGAAGCGCGGCGTATTGGGAGGCCTGGAGTTGCGCCTCTATGGCGACGCGCACTGAACAGCGGCTGATCACCGGATCTTTCGCCCGTAGTGATTCGACTGCGCGATCTTTTGAAAATACTCAAAGACAATCCTCGCCGCATCGCTCACCGGATTTGCCTTTTCGTCCAAGTACGTCGAGAATATGCTTACCGCAAACGGCCGGCCCGGCAGGTACACAATCCCGGTTTCGCACCGCACGCCATCAAGATCTCCGGGCTTCGACGCCACAGCGATTTCGGCGGGAATGGCGGCGCGGATTGACGCCTGGACCCGTTTCATAATTTCAAGCATCTGCCGCGAAGCATCCGTGTCCACCGCGCGCCCTTCATACAACATCTGAACCAGCCGCGCCATCTCCATCGGCGTCGAAACGTTTTCGTCGCCGCGCTCAGCCGCCGCCGCATCCATCATTCTCCGCCGGAGGCGCGTCGCATAAAATCCGTGCTCCTCCAGAAATCGGTTGACGTTCTCCATCCCGACCATCGCGATGCAGCGGTTTGTCGCCGTATTGTCGCTGTGTTCGATCATTGCTGTGATAAGTTGTTGCACGGTAATGGTAATTGGACCGCGCTTAAGCGCAATCTGCAAGTCGCCGCTGCCGCCAACCGATTCAGCCGGCGTGAGCGTCACGCGATCCGCAAGGCGAAACGCGCCAGCTTTCGCCTGACGAAACATTTCAATCAGAATCGCGACTTTGATCGAACTCGCCGTGGGAAAGATTGCGTCGCCGTTGTAGGCGAAAGCGCCGCCCGATGTCAGGTCGATTGCGGCGACCCCGAGTACGCCGTTCAACGAGTCGTCAAGCGCCCGGATACGCCGGTACAGCAGCTTGTCCTCAAGAAGCCGCTGTACGGATGATTGTGCGTAACAGGCCGTTACAAGAGTGATGGCTAAGGTTAATACAGAGCGAATCAGCACAAACCATTATGCCCAGGCGCTGCTCGGCCGCTCCATCTGCGATAGACTGCGCAAGATGCGACTCTATTCACAGCTTGCCGTCTTGGCTCTCTCCTGCCTGCCGCTGTCCGCCGCGTCAGTAAAAGACGCCAAACCGGAAGACGTTGGTCTCTCCAGCGAGCGGCTGGCGCGCATACACGAAACTATACAACGCCACATCGATGCGCATGACATCGCTGGCGCTGTAACGCTCGTTTCGCGCAATGGCCGGATCGTGAATGTTGAAGCCCATGGCTTGATGGACCTCGCCTCCAATAAACCGATGGAGCGCGACGCAATCTTCCGCATCTTCTCCATGTCCAAGCCAGTCACCGGCGTCGCCATCCTGATGCTGATGGAGGAAGGCAAAGTCCGTCTGAATGATCCCGTCTCTAAGTTCATCCCGGAGTTCAAGGATATGAAGGTGGCCGTCGCCCAGGCGCACCCTCAAGCCGCTCCCGTCGCCGAGCCGCGGCAGCCCGGACCGCAGTTTTATATCATACCGGCCGCACGCGAAATCACTATTCAGGACCTGCTGACCCACGTCTCCGGCCTGGGCAGCGGCGCCGCGAGCGCGGCTATAATGCCGTCCATCGCTCGCAAGCCTGGTGAAACGCTGGCCGATTACATTCCGCGCCTCGCTGCGACGCCGCTCGATTTCCAACCGGGGTCGCGCTGGACCTACAGCCCTGGCGCTGGATTTGATACGCTGGGCCGCATTGTGGAAATTGCGTCTGGCCAGACGTTCGATCAGTTTCTGCGGCAGCGCATTTTTAACCCTCTGGGTATGAAAGACACGTTCTTCCATCCTAGCGAGGACCTCTGGCCGCGCGTGCCGACCGCCTATCATCGCGAGTCGGGAGCTTTAGTGCAGGCTCAAAACCAGAACCGCTTGGTAAGTACAACGTATTTTTCAGGCGCCGGCGGACTGCTGTCCACCGCCGAGGATTACGCGCGGTTTGGGGAGATGCTGCTCGAAGGAGGGCAGCTGAATGGGAAGCGTTTATTGAGCCCCACGACCGTGGAACTCATGCGGTCCGTGTTCGTTCCGGACACAACCCCGGGTCGCCCGCCCGGTCGCGGCTTCGGGCTGAGCGTTCAAGTCGTCAGCGATCCGATTGTCGCCGGCCACCGCGTCTCCCCGGGGAGCTTCGGATGGGACGGCGCCTTCGGCACGCACTTCTGGGTGGATCCAAAGGAGAAAATTGTCGGGGTGATGATGATTCAGACCGACAATCCCAACCGGCAGCTCGACCGCGACTTTGAAAACGCCGTAATGCAGGCGATCGTAAATTAGACCATCCGGAAGAGCCCGCAGGGGCGGCGTGATGATGCCGCCCCGGCTGGGCAGCGGCTGCCATGCCGGCCCCTCCGCCAGAGGTTACCTGTTCTGCGCACACCCCGAGTGGCCGCAGTTGCAGCCGATCTCGTTCGCGGCGCCGGCAGTCTCGCAATATGTGCTGCAGTAATCGCTCCCTTCGCGCGCCTGGCAGTTGCAGCTTGGATGTTTGCATTTCTTCGAGTCCATAACTCGCCTCCCGCACATTGGACGCCGCCAGAAGGAAATGCTTTCGGTAAAACAGCAGCCCCGAAACAGTCGCGCATTGTGTCTCGTCTACCGAGTGGCGATACACCGAGAGCGAGGATTTCTGATGGCACAAACCGCGTCCGACATCATTGTCGATACTCTCTACCGGTGGGGCGTACGGGTCGTATTTGGCCTGCCCGGCGACGGCGTTAATGGCGTCATCGAGGCGCTCCGGAAGCGGCAGAACGAGATTCAATTCATTCAAGTACGTCACGAAGAAGCCGCGGCGTTCATGGCCTGTGGTTACGCAAAGTTTACCGGGCGGATCGGCTGCTGCGTGGCGACCTCCGGCCCCGGCGGCATTCACCTGCTCAATGGCCTGTACGACGCCAAGCTGGATGGGCAGCCCGTCGTCGCGGTCACGGGGTTGCAGTTTTCAGACCTCATCAACACGCATACGCAGCAGGATGTTGAGCTCGACAAGCTCTTCATCGACGTTTGCGTCTACAACAACCGCGTCATGAACGCTGCACACGCAGAAAATGTGGCGGAACTTGCCTGCCGCACCGCGATGTCATACAGAGGCGTAGCGCATGTTACGATCCCGGTTGACGTTCAGGACGCTATCGTCGAAGAACGCTCGAAGCGCAATGTTGCCAATCACGTATCCGATATCCCGGCGCGCAGCGCGCGTCTGCCGAATCGGGAGGATTTGCAACGCGCCGCCGAGATACTAAATAGCGGCGAGAGGGTCGTCATCCTGGCTGGACGCGGCGCGCTGGATGCGACCGAGGAGCTGATTCAGGTCGCCGAGACGCTGGCCGCGCCAATCGTGAAGCCGCTGCTGGGCAAAGCGGCCGTGCCCGACGACAGTCCGTATACCACGGGCAGCATTGGCCTTCTGGGAACGAAGCCGTCGCAGGCGGCGATCGAAGACTGCGACACGCTGCTGATGGCCGGAACCTCTTTTCCCTATATCGAATTTCTGCCCAAGCCGGGACAGGCCAGAGGCGTTCAAATTGATATCGATCCCATCCGGATCGGCCTGCGATACCCGGTCGAGGTGGGCTTGGTCGGCGATACGAAACGAACTCTCCTGGAGTTAATTCCCCTGCTTCAGCGCAAGGAGAATCGTAGGTTTCTTGAAGAGGCGCAAGCTGGCATGCGCGACTGGAACCGGCTGATGGACAAGCGCGCCTCCGTTATGGAAAAACCGATGAAGCCGCAGGTGGTGGCGGCGGAGATCGGCAAACGGCTCCCGAACAATGCGTGCGTCTCCTGTGATTCCGGGACAATTGCCACTTGGTGGGCGCGTCACATTCCTGCCAAGCGCGGCCAGATGCATACGCTGTCCGGAACGCTGGCCACCATGGCCTGCGGCCTGCCGTATGCCATTGCCGCCCAAATCGCCTATCCCGACCGCGTCAGCGTGGCGTTTGTTGGCGATGGCGGCCTGACCATGCTGATGGGCGAGATCGCAACCTGCGTTAAGTACAAGCTGCCTGTAAAGGTGTTCATCATCAAGAACAACACCCTTGGGCAAATCAAATGGGAGCAGATGGTATTCCTTGGCAACCCGGAATACGTCTGCGAGCTGCAGCCCATCAATTTCGCCGAGATCGCGCGCGCAATGGGCGCAACGGGAATTACGATTGAAGATCCCCGGGACGCTGGCCGGCTGGTGGAGCAGGCGCTTGCAACGCAGGGACCCGTGGTTGTCGAGTGCCTCGTCGATCCGAACGAGCCGCCCATGCCGCCCAAAGTAAACATCGAGCAGGCGGCGCACTTTGCCGAAGCCCTGGCGCGCGGCACGCGCGACGCCAGCGACATCATGAAGACTGTATTTAAAGACAAAGTCCGCGAACTCGTGTAAACGCCTACGGACGCCATCGATCAAATCCACGTTTCCGCCTATACGGTCCCGACGAGCTCGCCGGAAGCGGATGGCACGTTCGCCTGGGACCAAACGACGATCGTGATCGTCGAAGCCCGCTGTTTGGATGTTAAGGGATTGGGCTATACGTATGCGGACGTCGCGACCGCAGCTCTGATTGAGCACGGTCTGAAAGCGCGCGTGCTCGGTCGCGATGTCATGTCGCCCCAGGGCGCCTGGTTGGAGATGATTCGCTGCGTTCGCAACCTGGGCCGGCCGGGCATTGCCTCCATGGCCATTTCCGCCGTCGACTCTGCTTTGTGGGATCTCAAGGCGCGACTGCTGAACCAGCCGCTCGTGACGCTCCTGGGCGCCGTGCGCGACCGGATCATGATTTACGCGAGCGGCGGCTTCACCAGCTATACGGACGCACAGTTGAGGGAACAACTGGGTGGATGGGCCCGTAACGGTATTCGCGCCGTCAAAATGAAAATCGGAATGCATCCGGAAGATGACGTCCGGCGCGTGGCTGCTGCGCGAGATGTGATTGGGGACGGCGTCGAGCTGTTCGTCGATGCGAATGGCGCTTACAGCCGGAAGCAGGCTCTCGCATTTGCTGCAGAATTCGCTGACCTGGGCGTCAGCTGGTTTGAGGAGCCGGTCAGCTCGGACGACCTCGAGGGTCTTCGGCTGGTCCGCGATCATGGCCCGCTTGGCATGGATATCGCAGCCGGCGAATACGGCTACGACGTGTTCTATTTTCGGCGCATGCTGGAGGCGGGCGCCGTGGATGTGCTTCAGGCGGACGGAACGCGCTGCGGCGGCGTCACCGGATTCATGAAAGCGGCTGAAGTGTGCGATTCCTTCGGGCTGCCGCTTTCGGCGCACACGGCGCCGTCGCTCCACGGCCACCTGTGCTGCGCGGCGGCGCGCGCCCGTCATGTGGAATATTTTCACGATCACGTCCGTATTGAGCAAATGTTTTTCGACGGCGCCTTGAAAGCGGTTGCTGGCGATCTGCGGCCCGACCTGTCGCGGCACGGTCTCGGCTTGGATTTCAAACGCGCCGACGCTTTGCAATACCAGGTTTACGGAGGCCAATCATGAGTCTGATCGAGATCAAGCAGACCCGTTCGCGCCCGGACGATGCACAGAAGCCGTACGCCGCGGACTTGGAGCGGGATTTGAAAAGACGGGTTGAGGGCGAAGTGCGCTTCAGCGACGGCGACCGCGCGCTGTATTCCACCGACGGTTCGAACTATCGCCAGGTCCCGATCGGCGTTGTCGTACCTAAATCGTATGAGGATGTTGTCGAGACGCTTGCCGCATGCCGCCAATTCGGAGCGCCGGTATTCGGGCGCGGCGGGGGCACCAGCCTGGCGGGCCAGTGCTGCAACGCCGGAGTAGTCATCGACTTCTCGAAATACCTGAATAAGATCCTCGAGCTCGATCCATTTGAAAAGTACGCCCGCGTGCAGCCTGGAGTCGTCCTGGATACGCTTCGCGAAGAAGCGAACAAGTGGCAATTGACTTATGGCCCCGATCCAGCGACGCACAACCATTGCACGCTGGGCGGAATGATCGGCAACAACTCATGCGGCATTCACGCGCTGATGGCCGGGAAAACCGAGGAGAACGTCGAAGAGCTCGATGTCGTCACCTATGACGGCGTCCGAATGCGCGTTGGCGAGACAAGCGACCAGGATCTGGAACAGATCATCCAAGCCGGCGGGCGGCGCGGCGAAATCTACGCGGCGATGAAGCGCATACGCGACCGCTACGGCGATCTCGTCAGGCAGCGCTATCCGAAGATTCCGCGGCGCGTGTCCGGCTACAACCTTAACGAACTGCTGCCGGAGAATGGCTTTCACGTCGCCCGCGCTCTGGTGGGGACAGAGTCCACGTGCTGCATTTGGTTGGAGGCGAAAGTGCGCTTGGTGTGGAATCCGCCGAAACGAACACTGGTGGTGCTGGGCTACCCCGATGTCTTTCAAGCCGCCGATCACGTCACCGATATTCTCGAGTTCAAGCCGATTGGACTCGAAGGCGTGGACGACATCCTCGTCAGCGATATGAAAAAAAAGCGACTGCACCCGCAGGATCTGCAACTTCTGCCGGATGGAGGCGGCTGGCTACTGGTTGAATTCGGCGCGGAAACGAAGGAGGAGACCGACGCCAGAGCGCATGCAATGATGAGCGCCCTGAAAAAGAAACAAAGCGCGCCTTCGATGAAGCTGTACGACGACCCGGACGAGGAGCGTCTCGTTTGGGAGATCCGTGAATCCGGGCTTGGAGCTACGGCATTCGTACCCGGCCAGCACGTCACATGGGAGGGCTGGGAGGATTCTGCGGTCTCGCCGGAAAAGCTGGGCGGATATCTGCGCGATCTCAAGGCGCTCTACGACAAGTTCCATTACACCGGCGCGCTGTACGGACACTTCGGTCAAGGCTGCGTGCACACTCGGATTACCTTCGATCTCAGGTCGGCTGAAGGAATTCGCACATACCGGCAGTACATGGAGGAAGCGACCGATCTGGTCATTCGCTACGGCGGCGTGTATTCGGGCGAGCACGGCGACGGCCAGTCGAAGGCCGAATTTCTGCCAAAGCTGTACGGCGCTGAGATCATTGAAGCGTTTCGCGAATTCAAGCGCGCCTGGGACCCGGATTGGAAGATGAACCCGGGCAAAATCGTCGATCCGTTTCGCATCGACGAGAACCTCCGCATCGGCGCTGATTACAGTCCAAGCCAGCCCTCGACCTACTTCAGCTTCAGGGATTACGGGCACAGTTTCGCCATGGCGGCAGAACGATGCGTCGGCGTCGGCGAGTGTCGCCGGCATCACGGAAAGACCATGTGCCCCAGTTATCGCGTGACGCTCGAAGAGAAGCATTCAACCCG
>Ga0209581_1001117_pt1 | contig 35315 bp, 26 predicted proteins | sample Coa_R2_FD_187160 | JGI IMG/M metagenome (GOLD analysis project Ga0209581, IMG submission 187160) | Surface soil microbial communities from Centralia Pennsylvania, which are recovering from an underground coalmine fire - Coalmine... | ecosystem: Environmental > Terrestrial > Soil > Unclassified ...
ATTCATCCGCAGCATCCGACATTTCGGTTTCAGGCTCACCTCGCGTTGGAATCAAGTTCCCGTTTCAGGCTCACCCCGCATTGGAATCGATCGCCCCGTTCAGGCTCATTCCGCATTGGACAATTCTACAGGCTGCGCGGCGAGGCTCGGACCATCCAAAATAGGTACGAGGGAGAACGGTGTCCGAGGTCATCATCGAAGCCCGCCAGATCCAGAAGTTCTACGGCCCGCCAGACGGCGCGCGCATTCAGGTGATCGCGCCCACGGACCTGGGCATCTACGCGGGGGAAATCCTGGCGGTGCTGGGGCCTTCGGGCTCGGGGAAATCCACGCTGCTGCGCATATTGACGGGGCTTTCGACTCCTTCGGCGGGAGAAGTGCTGCGGCACGGGCAGCCGATCGACGGACCCTGCCCGGACGTCTCGATCGTGTTTCAGAGCTTCGCCCTGTTCCCCTGGCTCACGGTGCTCCAAAACGTGGAAGCGCCGCTCAAGGCGCGGGGCGTGCGGGCCATCGAGCGCACCAAGCGAAGCCTGCGGATTCTGGATACCGTTGGGCTGGACGGTTTCGAAAGCGCCTATCCGAAGGAACTCTCCGGCGGCATGCGGCAGCGGGTGGGATTCGCGCGCGCGCTGGTGGTAGAGCCGGAGGTGCTGTTCATGGATGAGCCCTTCTCCGCGCTGGACGTGCTGACGGCGGAAAACCTCCGCGGCGAATTATTGGAGCTGTGGCAGAACCAACGCATGCCCACGCGCGCGGTCTTCCTGGTGACGCACAACATCGAGGAGGCGGTCCTGCTGGCGGACCGGATCATCGTGCTGGGGAAAAACCCGGCCAAAATCCGCACGGATTTCCGCCTCAACCTGCCGCGTCCGCGGGACCGCAAGGAACCGGGTTTCGTGCAGACGGTGGATTACATCTACCGCGTGCTGACACAGCCGGACGCTGCGCCGGCGCTGCCCGCGGAGCCGGAACTGGAAGCCGCCACCAAGCGCAGCGGACCGGCAAAATACCCCATGCTGCCGCACGCCCGGCCGGGCGGGATCGCCGGGCTGCTGGAGATTCTGCTGGACCGCAACGGACGGGACGACATCTACCACCTGGCGGACGAACTCGCCTTCGAGATTGACGACATGTTGCCGACGGTGGAAGCCGCGGCCCTGCTGGGCTTCCTGACGGTAGCGGAAGGCGACGCGGAGATCACGCCGGAGGGCCGCGCTTTCGCGGAGGCCGACATCCTGGCGCGAAAAGAACTGTTCCGCAAAGCCGCCCTGGAGCGGGTGGCGCTGCTGCGGCAGATCACGCGCTCGCTGGTGGCCAAGTTCGACCGCACCCTGCCCGCCGAGTTCTTCCAGGACCTGCTCGAAGAGCACTTCAGCGAAGAAGAAGCCCAGCGGCAGCTCGAGACGGCCATCAACTGGGGCCGATACGCGGAGATCTTCGATTACGACGCCGGCGGAAAGCGCTTCTTCATCCCCGAAGAAGTTGCCAGCTCGGCGCCTCCCACCGAGGCGGTGTCGCCTTGACGATGCGCCGGCCGGGCCTCGCCCGGGCGCTAATTCTGGAACGGACGTGGCCGCTGCTGCTGGACGCCCTGGTGGGCTGCGCGGTTCTGGCGGCGGCGTACGGCATGGTCGCGACGGCGCGCTACTGGCTGGGGACGGTGACACCGGCGGTGGAGATCGCGCGCTCCCCGCGGGCGCTGCCGGCCTACGCGTTCTACTCGGTGGTGCGCATCGCGGTGGCCTACGTCCTCAGCCTGGTCTTCGCGGTGGCTTACGGGTACGCGGCCGCCCACAGCCGGCGGATGGAGAGCCTGATGGTAGCGGCGCTGGACATCCTGCAATCCATTCCGGTACTGAGCTTTCTGCCGGGCGTGATGCTGGCCATGGTCTCGCTGTTCCCCACGCGGCAACTGGGGGTGGAGTTCGGTTCCATCCTGCTTATCTTCACCGGGCAGGTGTGGAACATGGCTTTCAGCTTTTACGCCTCGCTCAAGGCCATCCCGCGCGAACTGCGGGAAGCTGCTGTGATCTACCGCTTTCCGCGCTGGCAGCGTTTCCTGGATCTGGAACTACCCTACGGAGCCATCGGGCTGGTGTGGAATTCGATGGTCTCGGTGGCCGGGGGCTGGTTTTTCCTGATGGCCTGCGAGATGTTTGTGCTGGGCAAGCGCGACTTCCGCCTGCCGGGCTTGGGGTCCTATTTGCAGAGGGCGGCGGGCGCAGGCGACACGGCAGCCATTTTCTGGGGGCTGGGAGCCATGATCGGCGTGATCGTGCTGATGGACCAGTTGGTGTGGCGGCCGGCGATCGCCTGGGCGGACAAGTTCAAGTTCGAGCAGGTGGAAAGCGCGCCGCCTCCGCGCTCGCCGATCCTGCACCTGCTGCGCAATTCGCGGGCGCTGGCAAAGCTGCGGCAGAGCACGATCGCGCCGCTCTCCGAGCGCCTGGGGCTTTACTTTTCACGGCGCGCGGCCCACATCCGCGCACAGGCACCGCCCGCCCGCTGGAAGAGAGTCCTGGCCGGACTGGCGGCGGCAGCGGTTGTGGCAGCGCTGGCGTACGCCGCTTTTTTGACTTTGGCCAGTCTGAAGGGCATCGGACGCGAGGAAATGCTGGGCACGCTGGCAGGCGCCGGCACGACCTTTCTGCGGGTGAACGCCGCCCTACTGCTGGCCGCCGCCTGGACGGTTCCGGCGGGGGTGGCCATCGGCTTTCATCCGCGGCTGGCGCGCATCGCCCAACCATTTGTGCAGATCGCGGCTTCCGTCCCGGCTACGGCGCTGTTCCCGGTGGTGCTATTGGGGCTGATCCGGCTGGGCGGGGGGCTGGGCGCCGGGTCGGTCCTGCTCATGCTGCTGGGGACGCAGTGGTACGTGTTGTTCAACGTGATCGCGGGCGCCATGGCCATTCCCTCGGACCTGCGCGAGGTGGCCGGCGTGTTTCGCTTCAGCCGCGTGGACCGTTGGAAGATCGTCATCCTGCCGGGGATATTTCCTTATCTGATCACCGGGCTGGTGACCGCCTCGGGCGGGGCCTGGAATGCCAGCATCGTGGCGGAGTACTTTCACTTCAAGGGCCGCATCCTCTCCACGCTGGGGCTGGGCGCGCAGATCAGCCACGCGACCGATTCGGGCAACCTGGATCTGCTGCTGCTCTCGACGATCGTGATGGCGGCGATGGTCGTATCCGTCAACCGCCTGGTGTGGCGGCCGCTCTACCGTCTATCAGAAACGCGCTTCCGCCTGGAGAGTTGAACGGTCAGCGCTGACGTCCGAGTTGCGGCTCCACCTGTTGGAAACCCGCGGGAACTTCGAACTTGGCGGAATCCACCGGGGCAGAAGAGAAAGAGGTCACCTCGATGGTCATCTCCATCAGCGAGTCTGGAGCGCCGCCCTGAGGCTGCGCCGCGGCCGGTGGCGGCGTGGACGAAGAGGCCTGCTCAGAGGAGGTATCCTTCTTCTTGCGTCCGAACCCGCCAAAGCGGCCAAGCTTTCCGCCCAGGGCGCTCCCCATGGCGTCGCCCAGGGACGGTTTAGCCGCCTGCGACTCAGACTGGGGTGGAGGCGCCGCTCCGGCTCCCGCACCGGCTCCCGCGCCCGCGGCGGCATCCCCGGAGGCGCCCATCTTCACGACCTGGTAGACCGGGATGCCGTCCAGGCTGCCCGATTGCTTGTACAGCTCCGCCATGGCTTTGGCCATGTCCGGGCGGGCCATCATCATGTTGGAGCCGGGAGTCCAGTCCAGTTTCTGGGCCATACGCTTGTGGAAGTCGATCACTTCCTGGTAGCCGGCTACGCGCGGCGCCAGCCACATGTCGGAGATGACGGTCATGGCGCCGGTCTGCCCGGTCTTTTGGTCGGTTCCTTCCATCTCCAGCTTCAGGATGGTCTCCTTGGCGTCGTAGCCGGCGATCTGCTTGGTTTGGCCGGTGGGATTCACCGACACCTTGAACTTCACATCCGGAGCACCCGGCTCGCTCTTCTGCTGGTGCATGCGCTCGGATAGATTGTCCAGCATCTGCTTCATCTGCGCGAAGGTCATCACGGAATAGGTCTTTTTCTGGAAGTCGATACTGGTGATGGTCTCTTTGCTCAGATCGATGATCTGCGCATGATACTGGGAGAGGTGCGCCATACGATCGCCCTTCACCGCCACCGTGGTGTGCTGGGGCTCGCGCGCCTGGCGCGAAAACGCGCCGGCCAGTTTCATCATGCCGGCGAGCGCCCCGCCCGTAATCTGCGATGTCTGCTCCATGCTGAAATCAGCCCAGAGCCCCGAGGCCGCGAGCACGAGCACCGCGGCAGTCCGAACCATTGCTTTTCCCATGGAAACCAAGCTCCCGTTCGCCTCATCGTAGGACATGGTGCGGCGCAAGACAAGCGGAGGGCCACCGGCCGAGTACTGGACCGGCGCAAACCGGCACTATTCCGGATAGTACAGGTACAACCGCGAGCGGCGCTCGCTTTCTCCGAGGTAGATGGTTCCGTCCGCACCGGCGGCCAGGGCATCGATCACATACGCCTGCCAGGCGTAATAGGGCCGGCGGTTTACATCGATCATGCCCAGCATTTCGTAAGCCCCGCGCGTGGGATCGTAGGAAAAAAGCCGGGCCATCTCGTCGGAGTCGCCGCCCACGCCGTAGAGCTTGCCGTTGCGCGCGAACGCCAGGCCGCGGATGCGGTACTGATTGAGGGGTTTGCCCAGGTTCTCGAGTTTCAGGGTCTTGGGATTCAGGCGGAACAGGTAGCCGTCGGAGGTGCCGCCGTAGAGCAGGCCATCGGCGTCCCGCGTCCAGGCATCCACGCGGTTATAAGGCTCCCGCCCGAGCGCCGTGGGGGCGGTCAAGTCCAATTTCTGGAGGGACGCAGTTGGAAGGATGAAGCGGAACAGAGCGCCGTTTTCGCCGGAGGCGTAGACATTGCCGTCCAGATCGAGGCCCAGTTCGCGGCCGATGTTCTTCTCCTGTTCGAACTTCTCGCCGGGGATACGGTGTTCCGCCAGCTTGCCATCCACCGCGAATTTCGCCGCGCGCATGCTGTAGTGGAAGAATTGGCCGTTGGGATAGCTGACGCCGTAAATGAATTCCCGCTCCCGGTCCACGGCGAGGCAGTAGACCGCTTCGCCGGGGACCGGAACGCCGAGATCGGTCACCTCCAGCGGCGCGTTCACGCGGATGGGCTTGGCGTCGTCCTGGTGGGGCGTGTACTTCCACAAATGGCCGCCGGCGTCTCCCCCGCCGATATAAACCTCGCCATTGCGGGCCACTACGAGCGATCGGTACATGGTGGAGACGCCCGGGAGGAAACCCAGCGGCTGGACATAGCCGTGCAGCGGATTGAGCAGGAAGAGATGGCTGCGCCGGCCCCCGGTGGCGCCGTACACCAGGCCGTCAGGACCCACGGCCAGGGCGTGAATGGCAGACTCGCCGGAGGGGATCACATCCACGGGCGGATAGCCGAGATCGCGGGCATCGATGCGCACCTGGCTGACCACCGAGCGGTCGTACTCGAGAGTGCGCTGAGCCCACAGCGGGGCCAGGCACAGCAGGAAAATCGCAGGAGCGCGCATAGCCGGTTAATGCGGATGGTAGATGAGCAGCGCGAGGCGGTAGTACACACCGCCGACCTTCCCGGCGGCTTCCAGGGGCTTTCCGGGCTGCGGCCGCACCTCGATGGCGCCCACCAGGTAGATGGTGCCGTCCGGCGCGGTATCGGCCGCGTTGGTGCCGAGCACGCGGCTGCCGTCCTCGAGCAGCATCTCCCCCAGATCTTCCTTGCGGCTGCTGGAAAGATCCCAGGTGATCAGGTGCGCGGGAGCGGCGACCGCGCTCCCGCCGTAGTCGAACTCGCGGCCGGAGGCGCCGTAGTACAGCTTGCGGTCATGGCCCAGGGTGAGGCTCAGAGTGGCGTACGGGACTTCCCGGCTGTCTTCAAAGCCGGGGATCGAGAGTTGCCCGAGCCGGCGGATTTCGCCGTCCTGGCCGGCACGCGGGTTGAAGGAAAACAGGATGGTGGCGCTTTCGTCGATGCCGTAGAACTGGCGGGTCTGGCGGTCCCAGACCACGGTCCGCCAGGCGGTCTCGGACTTGGAATAATCCCGGCCCAGCGAGATGCCTTTGGGCCGGATGGGAACGCGCACGGAAAGCTCGGTGATCTGGTCGGTGCGCGGATCGTACTTGAACACCTGCCCTTCCCCGAAACTGCCATACACGTTGCCCTGGTCGTCGATCCCCAGCGTGCGGCAGATGGACTCCCAGTTGTTAATGCGTCCTTTGTCCACGGCCTTGCGGGTCTTGACGTCGTAGTACACGAAATGGCCGCGCGGGTGCGTCAGGCCGTAGATGCGATCGAACTGGGGGTCGTAGGCGCCGGTGTTGACGCCCTCGTTGGGCACGCCGAGGCCGAAATCCTCGACCTGGCCGGTGCGGGGGTCGAAGGCCATCCAGTGAGCGCCGGGGTATCCTTCCTTGGTGGCCAGGCGGGCGTAGTGCCACCAGTAGCCGCCGTGCGTGCCGAAATAGATACGCCCATCCTTGCCTTCGCCGAACTTGGCGTGGATCTTGGATTGCGGCCCGCGCCGCAGCGCGGATTCGCCGCAGAGCTGGGTCAGGTTTCCGACATCGTGCATACGGCCGGTCTTGGAGTCGTAGTAGACCAAGTGCCCGTCGCCGCCGTGATAGGCCAGACCGGCATAGACTTTCCCGTCGCTCGCGGCGAAGAGCGCGGCCCAGTTGCCGTCCATCTGTTCGAGGCCCGGGAAGACGCGGTAATCGATGCGCAGCGTGCGCGGAGCGGCGCTCGTCAGGGAGGCGGCCAGGAAAACACAAAGGATGATGCAACGCATGGTCATTTCTCCAATCGCAGCAGCACCAGGTCGTAGATTTTGAGCCTGGGGATGCGGAAGCTCGCGACCCCGTCCCGGACGGCGGCGGCGAGGGGCTCCGGCTTTTCGCTGTCCGGACTTTCCAGCACGGCTTCGCGCAGGCGCATGCCCTCGGGGATGCGGACTTCGGCCTTGAGGTTGGCGATCGGTTTGGCGATGTCGTAATTCACCAGGTGCAGCAGACGGTTGCGGGTGGTCTTCTGCTCAGCCAGTTCGAGCGTGACCGAGAGCGGGGCATCCACTTTCGCCGAGAGCCTGCCGCCGGCAGCCCACTCGACAGCGGCCTCGAGCTCGCGATAGTTCGTGGGCAGTTTCCAGTACTCCTTGCTGAAGTTGTAGCTCATGGAGGGCGGGGGCGGCGGCACGGAGGGCTCCACACGCGGGAGGTACACCACGCGGCCTTTGCCGAAGGTGCGCTGGACGGGCCGGTTGGGCTCATTCGGGGCGGGCGGCAGGTCGCGCCCGAACAGATCGGCCAGGCCAAAACGGCCGCGGCGCCAGCGCCAGTCGGTGTAGAGTGAAGTGTCTCCGGTGGCCACCAGTCCTCCGCCGTTTTCCACGAAGGTGCGAATCTGCGCCACTTCGGCGTCGCTCAGGGCGTCCTGGTCGGCCAGCACCAGCACCTTGTACTTGGCAAGGTCCTTCAAATGCCGGTCGAAGATGATATCGAACGGCACTCGGGTCTGGATCAAGGTCTGCTCGAACAGTATCGTGCTCACGCCGCCGCGGGCAGGATTGAATTCCACCGCGGGAAACGAGCGCAGCACGGCGGCGTCGGCGACGCTGGAGGTATCCACCAGATCCTGGGCGTGGGCATGGAAGAATTCGATGTAGCGGGCGTCCTCGGGTTCCGCCGTAATGGAGGCGCCGTCGGCGCGCAAGGCCCCGATTTCGCCGACGTCGCCCAGGTTCATATCGTTGTAGGCCATGGCTTCGGCCATGCGTAGCCGCGGAGAACTGGCGCCGCGCATGCCGCCGGTGTATACAAACAGGGACTTGCCCATGCTGCGCACGGCTTTGAAGGAGCGGATCTTGGAAACCAGCCGGCCGTCGGCAGTCCACTCCGCCTGGTTCGGCTCTTCGCTCCACACGATATCCCCATGTTCCAGCAGTTGCGCCAGGTCCACGCCCTGGCTGAAGCCCTTGTTGAGGGCAAAATTCACATTCGGATTGCCTTCCAAAGCCACCTGGGGGTTGAGCCGGTGAATGTAGGCGTCGTATTCGCCGTAGCGCTGCGCGAGACTGAACGCGCGAAATCGAGCCCACTCCTGCATCAGCGGATTGTTCAACTCGGGGATGCGCACCGGGGGAGCCCACAGGTCGAAGGGCGGCGGCACGACGTCGTCCAGGCGGGTGAAGCCGAAGCGCAGGCGGAGCTGCTCGGGGGTGTAGCGGCTGCGCAGATAGGCGCGGAATTGCTCGCGGCAATAGTCGCAGTGGCAGGAGCGTGGCTCCGGCCACCACTCCATCTGGTCGAAGTGGATGAGATCCAGTTTGAGATCCTCGACTCCCAGCCGCAGGACGCGTCGGATAAAGGCGGCATAACCCGGGTTGTTGCGGCAGGCCATGTAGCGGTTGGTCTGTTCGGGGTTGTAATAGACGGGCTTGCCCCACTCGTTGACCTGCATCCAGTTGCTGGCTTCGGGCTCTTCCGCGAAGAAAGTCTCGTAGAACATGCTGGCGCCGATATAGCCGCCCACCTTGATGCCATACCGATGGGCTATCGCCACCAGCTTGCGCGTGGCCTCGATATCCTGCGCCTCCGTCTGGAGACCAAAGCCCTTATGCAGGTTGGTCACGATGAGATTGACGCCCTGCTGTTTGAGGCGGCGCACGGTCTCCTCGGTGTGCTCGGCCTCCCACTGGCGGACCACGTCCACCGGGGCGCCGCCTTTGCGCAGGCGGAAGGTCAACGGTTCCCAGTTGCCCACCATGACGATGCCCTGTTTGAGCCAGGCAGGCCGCTCGGTAATGGGCTCGGAGGAAAGGGACTCGAAGACCAGAGACTTGTACCTGGACCCACGGGAACAGGCCACCAGACAGGCCACCGCCAGGAGCAGCACCAGCAACCGGGCTCTTTGCATGCCACTACTGTACCGCCTGGCGCGTTTTTTCCGGAGGGGCAGCGCTTCCGGCTCCCAGCGCGCGCTGCATGAGGACGGTATCGAGCCAGCGGCCGAACTTGAAGCCGACGTTTTCTAGCACGCCCACGTGGCGGAATCCGAAGCGCTCGTGCAGGCGGATGGAGGCCAGGTTATTCCGGTCTCCGATGACGGCCACCATTTGGCGGAGACCGCGCTGCTCGCAGGCTTCGATCAGAGCCGGCAGCAGCACCCGGCCGATGCCCTGGCCCTGGTGGCCGGGATGCACGTAGATGGAATTTTCCACCGTAAAGCGGTAGGCGACGCGCGGACGGTAGACGCCCGCATAGGCGTAGCCCGCCACCAGGCCGTCCGACTCCGCCACCAGGTAGGGCAACCCGCGGCGCTCGAGTTCCGCGCGGCGGCGGGTCATTTCGGCGAGATCCGGCGGATCGATTTCGAAAGTGGCCGTGCCGTGGCGCACGTGGTGGGCATAGATCGCGGTGATGGCGGGAAGATCGGTATCAGACGCAGGACGAACGAGGACAGGGGTGCGCATGTTACCATTCGACGGCGGCGATCGCGTAGACGGGGAGCTCAGGCACGGTAAACGCCGCGGCCCCGGCCGCGGGGCGCAGATCCAGCGCGCGCGGTCCGGAGGCATCCGGAGAATAGAGGCGCACGCTTTTGGCGGCGGCGCCCGGCGGCCACCGCCAAGTCACTTCCGCGGGCGGCGCCGGGCCGTTGCGAGCGTCATAGTTCACCAGGTGCAATAGGGCGCGGCGTTCCCGCGGCTGGGCGACCAGGTTGGCCACCAGGTGCTCGGGACCACTCACTTCGAACGGCAGGGGCCGGCGGGCGGCCCAGCGGACCTCGGCGGCAAATTCCCGCCAGTTGCGCGGCTTTTTCCAGAATTGGTTGTGGATGTCGAAATAGGGAGGAAAGGGCGGCAACGGCCCATCGAACGGAAGCGCGGGTAGCCAGGCCGCGCGGCCCTGGCCCACCTCTCGGCGCGTGGGAGTGCCGGAGATCTCTCGGTGGGAGACGCGTTCCTCATAATCCCGCGCCACAGGCTGGCCTTCCACCAGGCCCGCCAGCCCCGGTTGCACGCGCAAGCGCCGCCACTGGTCGTAGAGGCCCGCCTGACCGATGGCCACCAGTCCGCCGCCCTGATCCACGAAGCGCCGAATGGCCGCCAGTTGCGCGTCGGAGAGGCATTCGGAATCGGGCAGCACCAGCACGCGGTATTTGGCCAACTCCGCCAGGTGCTCGTCAAAGATCAAGGCAAAGGGAACGCGCGCCTGGATGAGCGACTGCTCGGCCAGGATGGCGGTCAATTGGGCCCGCGCGTGATTGTAGGTGATGGAGGCGTAGGAACGCAGCAAGGCCACGGGCGCGACGTCCTCGGTTCCGAGAAAGAGGCCGCGGTTCTGCCGGTAGAAGGAAATGTACCGGAGCATTTCCGGGCGGAGCGGGTCGTTGCCCGCGTAGCCGATGGTCTGGTTGAACGCCAGGCACTCAGCCATATCCAGCGGGTGCGCCGAGATGTAGGTGAGCAGGATGTTGTGGAAGGCGCGCGCCAGCTTGTAGCTGCGGATCTTGGAGATCAGGCGGCCCTCGGGCAGCAGCCCCGGCATGTTCCCTTCCTCGGTCCAAAAGGCCTCGGTATGTTTGAGGAAGCGCGCATGATCCAGGCCAGCTTCCCAGGCGCGGTTGCCGCCGGTGATGCCGTGGGGATTTACCTCGATGGCCACCTCGGGGTTGAGCGACTTGGCGTACTCCGCCATCTGGCGCAGGGCGTCCGACATGAACTGGCAGCGGAAGTCGATCCATTCCTGGATGGCCGGGTCGAAAATGATCTGCATTTTGGCCGGGGGATTCTGGAAATTCCACTGCGGCGGATTGACGTAGTCCACGTTGTCGAAACCGAAGCGTTCTTTGCGCTGGGCAGGCGTGTACTTTGTTCTCAGATACGCGCGGAAGCCCTGCACGCACCAGCGGCAGTGGCAGGAATCCGGCTCGGGGTTGAGATCGAAGTTATCGAAGTGAATGAAATCGGTGCGCACCTGTTCGACGGCGTAGCGTACGATCTTCTTAAGGTAATCCAGATACTCCTGGTTTTTGAAGCAGGGCCGGTAGCGGTAGGACTGCTGGAAGCCGTAAGTGAGGAGAATCGGCTGGCCCAGGCCATCGCGCTGGATCCAATCCTTGGCCCGGGCCTCTTCGGCGAAGAAGGTCTCGTACATCATGCCGTTCCATTGGATGTAGGAATCCACCTTCAGGCCGTAGCGGTGGGCGAGGGCGGCGGTGCGCACCGCGTCTTCCATTTCGGGCTTTTCCGCGGCCATGCCGAAGCCCTTATAGAGATGGGTATGGAAAACCTCGACGCCCTGTTCCCGCAGGCGGCGGATGACTTCTTCGCTCTGCGCGCGTTCGTAGGTCAGGCGGGCGTCGAAACGCTGTCCTCCGCGGCGTACTACGAAAAGATATGGTTCATGGGAACCTCCGGCATCGATCAACCCGTCTGCAAGCCAGCTCGCCCGGGGAAGGAGAGCACGGGACTGGCCGGCCACCTGGGCGGCCAGGGAAGCAGCGGGCACACTGCCCAGAAATTCTCTTCGTTTCATACAGATCGGCCGGTCACCAACTTACCACCGACCGCCGGGGAAGCGAAATTGCGGGCCAGCAAGGGAGCATGTGAGGCTGGGCGGAACAGGCACGTGTTCGCATCCGATAAGCCCATTGAGGACAGAGATGGCCCACCCGGACACAGTCCCGCACCCTTCCGCCGCCCCCCGGCTTCCACAAGGCGCCGAACTGTACCGGGCGCTGCTCGATCAGATCGACGACGGCGTCTACCTGGTGGACCGCGAACGCCGCATCCAGTACTGGAATGCCGCCGCGGAGCGCATCACCGGATACCTGGCGCACGAGGTAGTGGGTCGCCGATGCCAAAGCGATTTGCTGATGCACCGGGACGAGGAAGGCAATCTGCTGTGCGGGGAGCACTGCCCGCTGGCGGCGGTGATCGTGGACGGCCAGCCAAAAGAGTGCAGCGTCTCGTTGCGCCATAAGAACGGCCACTGTCTGCCGGTGGCCGTGCGGGCGCGCGCGTTGCACGATGGAGCCGGCGCCATTGTGGGGGCTGTGGAGATGTTCCGAAGCGCCGTGGCCCCGGGCCGCGCGGCGGTGCGGGCGCTGGAACCCTACGGCTGCCTGGACCGTTCCACCGGCGCGGTCACCCGGCAGTATGGCGAAATGCAGGCGGCCCAGCGGATGGCGGAGTGGCAGCGCTTCGGGGTGCCCATGGGTTGGGTGCGCCTGCAAATGGAACAGCCCGAGGATCTGGAGCACCGTTACGGCGGCGGCGTCCTGGAGGCCGCAATGATGCTGATCGCGCACACGCTGGACGGCAACCTGGCGAGCGGCGACACACTGGCCCGCTGGGGACGGACGGAATTCCGCATCATCGTCCCCGGCGGCTCGCAGGCGGAAGTAGCCGACCTGGCGCGCCGGCTGGCGGTGCTGGTCGAATCTTCCAACCTGGAATGGTGGGGCGATCCGTTACGGGTGAACGTCTCCGCGGGCAGCGCCGTAACCGAGCGCGGCGATTCCTTGGAATCGCTGGAACTGCGTGCCGCCTGCCGCGCGAGCCGGCCGGTGCCCGCCCCGGCGCGACCTGGCGATCAAGCCGAGACCACGTTTTTCAAGGACTGAACCCGCATGCTTGGCATTGTTGGCATTCTCGTCGTTTTCGGAGCAGTGCTGGGAGGATATCTGCTGGAGCAGGGAAACCCCAAGGTGCTCATGCAGCCAGCCGAACTGGTGATCATCGGCGGGGCTGCCGCCGGTACCATCCTGATCGGCAATCCGCCCAGCATCCTCAAGGGCGTACTGGCCGGCTTGAAGAGTGTCTTCGGCTCCTCCCGGTTTACCAGGGTGTACTACCTCAACACGCTCCATCAAATGTATCTGGTGATGAACAAGGCCAGGAAGGAGGGCCTGGCAGGAATTGAGGCGGATGTGGAGGAACCGGCCAAAAGCGAATTGTTCTCGAAATGGGACCACCACCTGCGCGATTTCGTCTGTGACACCCTGCGCATGGCCATGGCGGGGGGCCCCACCCCCTTCGATCTGGATCAGATGATGGAACTGGACATGGAAGTCCACCACCACCACGCACAGCAGCCAGTCCAAGCGCTCACGACGGTGGCGGATTCCTTGCCGGGGCTGGGGATTGTGGCTGCGGTATTAGGGGTGGTGATTACCATGGGCGCCCTAGGCGGTCCTCCGGAGCAGATCGGGCACAAGGTAGCCGCCGCGCTGGTGGGCACCTTCCTGGGCATCCTGCTGTGCTACGGACTGCTGGGTCCCATGGCTTCGAAGATGGGCAAGGCGGCGGAAGAGGAAGCCCAGTTTTTCCATGTCATGCGGGTGGCGGTGAGTTCGTTCCTCAAGGGGGCCCCCCCGCTGATCGGCATTGAATTTGCGCGCCGCGCAGTGCCGGGCCACTTGCGGCCCAGTTTCCAGGAACTGGAGAAAGCCTGCCGCGGCGGAGCCTAGAGCGCCATGTCCGTGCAGAACCCCGAAACCCAGCCCATCATAATCCGCAAGAAGGTGGTGCATGGCGGGCATCACGGGGGCGCCTGGAAGGTGGCCTACGCGGATTTCGTGACTGCCATGATGGCCCTGTTCATCGTGCTCTGGCTGATGAACACCGGCGAGCAGGTCAAGCGGGCGGTGGCCGGATACTTCCGGGATCCTTCCGGCAAAGCCTCCGGGCAAGGGTCCGGAGTGGCCGGCACGGGCGAGGGGATCGGCATTCGCAGGGACGACATGAACAAACTGAAATCCAAACTCGAGTCGGCCATGGAGAGCGCCCCCGACCTGGCCCAGCTGCGGGACCAGGTACAGATGACCGTTACGGGGGAAGGACTGCGCATCGAACTGATGGAGAGCGATGTGGGCACGTTCTTTGAGAGTGGCAGCGCACAGCCCAGCGCATCCGGGCGGGAAATGCTGCGGATGCTGGCGGTCGAACTCGGCAAGCTGCCGAATCAGGTTTTGATTGAGGGTCACACAGACGCGCGGCCGTTCTCGACGAACCGCGCCTACTCCAATTGGGAGTTGTCCGCCGACCGGGCCAACGCCGCGCGGCGCCTGATGCAGGAAAGCGGGCTGGGCGCCAACCAGGTGGTCCAGGTGCGCGGCTACGCGGACCAGCAACTGCGCAAACCGCAAGAACCCGACGATGCCTCCAACCGCCGGGTCTCCATCATCGTGAGGTATCAGCCCGGCACGGCTTCGGGGCAAGGCGGCGCGGTTCCGGGGGAAAGAGCGGCGGCCGGGAAAACGCCGCCAACAGCCGCTCCGTAAGGGTCGCGACCCGGTTCCCCACTGGCATGCCGAAAACGCGGGCGATGGTATACTGGCGATAGTTTCTCTTTCCTTCCGCGTGCCCTCCCGGACGTCATCGCGGCGATTTGTCAGCGGCTGTCTGGCCGTCCTGCTGATTCTGTGCACCCTCCCGGCTTTGCCGCAGGCGCTACTCGCACTGGGAAGCGCGGCGGCGCACTGCTGCCGGACGAAACATTCCTGCTGCTGCCACCGTACAGGGGACGCCGCCGGCTGGACGGATTCTTCCCCCTGCGGCAGCAACTGTCCCGGACTGGCCACGCTGGCGAACGCGGAGAGCGGCGCCTGGCTTTCCGGCGCGGGCGGCATGGGCTACCGGCCGCCACGCTCTTTCGCCGAGCCCAACCCCACCAATCCGGCGGACGTTCCCATCCAGGACCGGCCGCCACTCTACCAACGCCCTCCTCCCTCCACCTGCTGAACGTTTCCCGGCTTCGCGGAAACTCATTCGCAGTGCATGGGAGGAGGGGTTGATGTGTAGTAGACGATTCTTTCGGATCGCTCCGCCGGCGCTGGCTTTCTGCGCGCTGGCGATGGCGATCGTTTTTGGCACCGTGCGTGGTGTAGTGCACGACCCGGATCACCGTCCTATCGAGGGAGCGCAAGTCACCCTGCGAGCGCGCGGGGCGGATTGGTCCAGGACCGTGCAGACCAACGCAGCCGGTGAATTTCAGTTTCCGGCCGTGCCACTGGGCGAATATTCGCTGGCGGTGGCGGGAAAGGCGTTCAGCCCGGCGGAAGAGTCCCTGGTGGTGGCTTCAGGCAGCGCTCCGGTGCTGCACGTGCAGTTGAAACTGGCGGTCTCGCGCCAGAGCGTCGAGGTGTCCGAACAGGCCGAGACGCTCAGCCTGGATTCCACAGCCCCCACAACCCTGGTCAGCCGCCGCGAGATCGAGCGCACTCCCGGCGCCGACCGCACCAACAGCCTGGCCATGATCACCAACTACGTGCCAGGGGCCTTCCTGGTCCACGATCAGCTTCACGTGCGCGGGGGACACCAGGTGACCTGGGCGGTGGACGGCGTCCCGGTGCCCAACACCAACATCGCCAGCAACGTGGGGCCGCAGTTCGACCCCAAGGACGCGGACTATGTGGAGGCCCAGCGGGGCGGCTATTCCGCCGATTACGGAGACCGCACCTACGCGGTGTTCAACATGGTTCCGCGCACCGGATTCGAGCGCAACCGCGAGGCCGAACTGGTAGCCAGCTACGGCAACTTCCAGCAGACCAACGACCAGATCAGCTTCGGCAGCCACACCGAACGCTTCGCGTACTACGCCAGCGTGAACGGCAACCGCAGCGATCTGGGGCTGGAAACGCCCACGCCGGAGGTACTGCACGACCGCGCCAGCGGCCTGGGCGGCTTCGGCACGCTGATCTTCAACGTGGATCCGTCCGACCAGTTGCGCCTGGTCAGTTCGCTGCGCCGGGACTACTACCAGATTCCCAACACACCGGAGGACCAGGCGAACGGCATCCGGGATACAGAGGACGAAAGCGACGCCTTCACCAATTTCACCTGGGCGCACACCGCCGGGCATGGCCTGTTGCTGAACGTTTCGCCGTTTTTTCACTTCAACCGGGCGCACTACCTGGGCGGCGCCGGGGATACGCCGCTGGCGCCGGAGGACAACCGTGCCTCGACCTATGCGGGGGCGCAGATCACGCTGAGCGCCGTCAGCCGGCGGCACAACGCGCGCGCTGGCGTCTACGGATTCGGCCAGCACGACGATACCCTCTTCGGCTTGACCGCCAACGACGGCAGCGGGCTCTCCTTGAGCCAGCGGCAGAAGCTCTCCGGCCACCTGGAGGCCGTATTCCTCGAAGACCAGTACAAGCCGGCCGCGTGGCTGACACTCAGCGGCGGGCTGCGGCTGACGCACTTTTCGGGCGCGCTGGCGGAGAACGCCGCCAGCCCGCGCGCCGGCGCCGCCATCCGCCTTCCGCGCTGGCACTGGGTGCTGCACGGCTTTTACGGGCGCTACTACCAGGCGCCGCCGCTGGATACGGTCTCCGGCCCGCTGCTCGGATACGCGCTTGATCAGGGCTTTGGATTTCTTCCCTTGCGCGGCGAGCGCGATGAAGAGTATCAAGCGGGTCTGACGATTCCCGCGGCGGGATGGACGCTGGACCTGAATCATTTCCAAACGCGGGCGACCAACTTCTTCGACCACAATGTGCTGGGGAACTCGAACATCTTCTTCCCGGTGACTATTGACAGCGCGCGCATCCGCGGCTGGGAAGCCACCTTGCGTTCGCCGCGCCTGTTCCGCCGCGGACAGGTCCACGTGGCATACGCCCTGCTGAGAGCCGAAGGTTTTGGAGCGGTCAACGGCGGTCTGACGGACTTCTCACCGCCCGAAGGCGGCTTCCTGCTGGATCACGACCAGCGCCACACGCTGAACGCCGGTTGCGAGTGGGACCTGCCGCGGCGCTTCTGGGCCGCCGGCAATGTGTACTACGGTTCCGGCTTCGCCGATAATGGCGGACCCGCCCACCTGCCAGGCCACACTACCGCGGATCTGTCCCTGGGCAAGAGCTTCGGAGAGTCGTGGTCGGTCTCGCTGAACGCCCTGAACGCCGCTAACCGCCGCTACCTGTTGGACAACAGCGAGACTTTTGGCGGCACGCACTATGCCGATCCGCGCCAGATCTTCGTGGAGTTGCGGTATCGCTTCCACTACTGACTAGTGCAGGCTCCGGCTCGCCGCAAGGACCAGCACAGAAGCCTACGGCAGCGCAAACGCAAAGAGCTTCGTGTTTCCAGTTCCTACGGGGGACGCCTCGCCAGGCCCCGAAGTGGTGATAGCCGGAGCCCCAGTAGGCCCACCCGTTGACAATCGCGGGCGCTGCGTTAACCGATGCGCCCGTGTCGTACGCCCACAACACCTGGCCGGTGGAGGCATCCATCGCATACAGAATGCCCGACATCGAGGCGGCATAGACCACACCATTTGCGGCCGTGACCGGACCTAGCGCCATGGCCGGGACCGATGGATCCACGGGACTGAGACCAGGGTCGGGCACCTGCCAGAGGATCGATCCCGTGGCGGGATCCAGAGCCGCCCACGAGCCGCCAGTCCAGCCCGGATATCCTGGCAGGTCGTAAGCCGCGTGGCCGCTGTTGGACTCGGCGGCGTAGATGCGCTGCCCATCTACAGCCGTCCCCCACTGGATGCCGCCGATCATGCCGCCTGGGCCGATTCTCCGCGACCACACGACGGCGCCGTTATCCGCGTCGAGCGCCCAGTAGACGCCGCTCTTCTGCCCGGCGCCCACGAGATCCGTGGCTTGACCGTTGATGACAGCGGTAAAGAGGTTGGCTCCGGAGCCGAAATCGTAGTCCGGCCCCTTGGGCTTGGGGCAGCCCGGCACGCCCATCCCACACAGGGCCAACCAGGCATCCGTGCTGGAGAGCCTCCTGGCCCATTTCACGGCGCCTGTGGCGAGGTCCAAAGCGACCACCGCATCCACATAGTTAGCAGGCGATTGGCAGGCCAGGACCAGCTTCGGAGAACCGAGAAAGTTTTGTTCGCACGTCTGCACGCTGGCCGGCACGGTGTAATTGTTGCCGGTGGTCACGTACAGCGAACCACGCTTCAGATCGACGACCGGCGTGCTCGACCAGATTGCGTTGCCGGTATAGCCGGCCGGCGCCATGTAGGTTTGCCACAGTTGTGTCCCGGTGGCCAAGTCGTAAGCGATGACGCTTCCGCGAAACGTGGGAGTCGACAGGGCTTCTTCCGCCGAGGAGGTGCCCACATACACAACGCCATTCGCTACGACCGGCGAGGCAGTCAAGAGAGCGTAGATGCTGGGATCCGGCTGCTGACTCCAAACCAGGCTGCCGGTGCCGGCATCCAGCCCCAGCACTTTAGCGCTGTAATGCTCCTGAAGGCCGAGTGCCGAACTGGCCGTAGTGATGATAAGGTTGCCAGCCAGCGCCGGCGTAGTTCGAGAGAGCGCGCCTGCCGGCATCCCGTATTCCGACATGGAGTGCGACCAAATCAGCCGCCCCGTCGTCGCGTCGACTTTGTACAGATAACCGCCCCAGTCCGGGAAGTAAACGGCCTGGATCGTCCCGTCCACGGAGGGTGTCGCGGACACATCGTCGGTGGTGTTAAACGTCCATCGCAAAGTAAGTCCGCCTACGGTCGCGGGACTGAGGATGCTTTCGCTGCCGGCCGAGCGGGTATTGGAGAGGTTTTGGCCGGCAAAGGGCCAGGACGCGACGGTTTGCCCTTCCAGTGTGCCGGCCGTGCCGAGAAGCAACCCAAGTACCGTGGCGCCAGCCAGCACGGACGCGGGTATCAGCGTCGCGCTCGGGCGAACGCAAGGGATCCTCTGTTGTTGCGCGGGGCTCGTATCTCGTTTGCAGTCCAAGTCTTTTCTCCTGATTGGCGCTTGCGGCACGCGGACGCTTTCTGGCGCCCGGCTAGGAGCCGCCTCGCAATAAAAGCGGGAAATTCTGGTGAAAACCGTAAAGCCAGCGAGCATATTTTGCTGGCCCGCCTCTGGAAAGACGCGGTGCAGATGTGATAATCTTCACTAATCAAATACCGCCTTCCCCGGGGGGGGTGCGCATGGATTCGCCAGCTCACCGGATTACGCAACTGCTCCAGGCCTGGAGCGGAGGGGATCCAAGCGCGCTCGATCAGTTGATGCCCGTGGTGTACGATCACCTGCACGCGCTGGCGCAGTGTTACATGGCCCAGGAACGGCCGGGACACACGCTGCAAGCCACTGCCCTGGTGCATGAGGCGTATCTGCGGCTATTAGATTCCGCGCACCCAAGCTGGCAGAATCGGGCGCACTTCTTCGCTTTGTGCGCGCGCATGATGCGGCGCATTCTGGTGGATTGGGCCCGCTCCCGGCAGACGCTGAAACGCGGGAGCGATGTGCCGCCCCTATGCCTCGCGGAATCGCTGGCCGTAGTGGGGCACCCCAGCACGGACCTGGTCGCGATCGACGAAGCTCTGACGGCCTTGGCCGCGATAGACCCGCGCAAGAGCCAGGTCGTGGAATTGCGCTTTTTCGGAGGACTGAGCGCAAAGGAAACCGCCGAGGTGCTGAAAGTCTCGGAGGAGACGGCCCTGCGGGATTGGAAGATTGCCAGGAGCTGGCTGCGGCGCGAGTTGAGCAAGGAGCGGCTTGGAATCTGAGCGCTGGCATCAAGTCGAGCAGCTTTTTCACTCCGCTCTGGCGGTGGACGAGAGTGAGCGGGCGGACTTTGTAGAAAAAGCCTGCGGCGGAGATGAGTTCTTGAAGCGGGAGGTGGCATCGCTGCTGGCGCAAGGAGCCGACAGTTTTCTGGAGGCGCCGGCGATGGACGTGGCGGCGAGGGCTCTGGCAGTCTCGGCCGCGGCGGGCGGCGCGCGAAGATCGATCCCGGCCACAGTGGGCCGCTACCGGGTGGTTCGCCTGGTGGGCGAGGGCGGCATGGGGGCCGTGTATGAGGCGGAACAAGAGCAGCCCCGGCGCGTGGTAGCGCTCAAACTGATCAAGCCGGGTTTTGCCACCGCCGAAGCAATGCGGCGATTTCAGTATGAATGCCGGGCATTAGGCCGGTTGCAGCATCCGGGAATCGCGCAGATCTACGAAGCTGGCACGGCGGATACCGGATTCGGTCCTCAGCCGTTCTTCGCCATGGAGCTCATCCGTGGCCGGCCGTTACTGGAGTATGCGGAGGCGCACCAGCTTGACACGCGCGAGCGGCTGGCGTTGATGGTCAGAATCTGCGATGCCGCCGGGCACGCGCATCAACGCGGCGTGATTCACCGCGATCTGAAACCGGGCAACATTCTCGTGGACGAGACGGGGCAGCCCAAGATTCTGGATTTCGGCGTCGCGCGGGTTACGGAGAGCGATGCGCAACTGACGCAGCAGACCGCCTTGGGGCAACTCGTGGGAACCCTTGCCTACATGAGCCCGGAGCAGGTGACCGGGGACCCGCAGGCTCTCGACATCCGCAGCGATGTGTACGCGTTGGGTCTCATCCTCTACGAACTACTGGCGGGTGGACCGCCCTACGACATCGAGCGGAAGCCGCTGTCCGAAGCGGTCGCGGTAATTCGAGAAAAAGAACCGGCGCCGCTCGGGTCTATCCATCGCAGCTTTCGGGGCGACATCGAGACCATCGCCGCCAAGGCATTGGAAAAGGAAAAGGGGCGGAGGTATGCTTCGGCCGCAGACCTGGCGGCCGACCTCCGGCGCTGCCTGGCGGACGAACCCATTGCGGCGCGGCCGGCGAGCGCCAGTTACCAGGTTCAAAAGTTTGCGCGGCGTCACAAGGCACTGGTGGCCGGCACAGTGGCCGTGTTTGTGGCGCTGGCCGCGGGAGCGGCGGCGAGCACCTGGGAGGCGATCCGCGCGCGGAAGGCCGAGTGGGCGGCCGTGGAGCAACGGGACCGGGCCACAGCGGCCGAAGCGCGCGCGCAGCAAGAGCGGAATGCCGCGATAGCGGAGAAACGCCGGGCGGATTCCGAAGCCGCCACGGCCCAGGCGATCAGTGATTTCCTCCAAAACGATCTGCTCGCGCAGGCGAGCGTGTACGGCCGGACCCAAGAGAGCAGCCAACCGGATCCCGAACTGAAGCCTGATCCCAACATGACGGTGCGAACAGCCCTGGACCGGGCGGCGGCCCGGATTCAAGGGAAATTCGACCAGCAACCGGAGGTGGAGGCTGCCATCCGGGAGACGATCGGGCATACCTACATGGGCGCCAGCGTCTGGACCGAAGGACGAAAGCAATTCGAGCGCGTCCTGGAATTGCGCCGGCGGGTATGGGGGTTAGAGGACCCCAAGACGCTCCATGCCATGTCTCTTACCGCGTGGGCCTTGATGGTGGAGGGAAAGCACGCGCCCGCGGAGGCAATATACAGGGAAGAACTCGAGATCAGCAGGCGCAGGTGGGGACCTGAGCATTCCGAGACCCTATACGCGATGGAGGACCTGGCCTTCTTCTATACGGAGCAGGGAAGGTACGCCCAGGCCGAGGCACTGCAAAAGCAGGTTCTCAATACCTTCCAGCGCCTGCGGGGTGTGGGGCACTCCGATACGCTCTCAAGCCTGGTCGCCGTGGCGAAAACCTATCTGTATGACGGCAAGTACGCACAGGCCGAACCGCTGCAAAAGCAGGTCCTCGAGATCGAGCGCCGCGTGTCCGGTCCCGACCGCGCCGCGCCGGCCTTATTGGATCTGGCGAGAATCTACGACGCACAGGGGAAATACGAACAGGCCGAAGGTCTTTACAGGCAGGCACTCGAGAGCAGCCGCCGCATCTGGGGTCCTCAGGATCCGCAAACTCTTTTTTGCCTTTCCTATCTGGGTAACATGTACCAGCGGCAGGGCAAATACGCACTGGCGGAAACCTATGCCGGGCAGGTGCTGGCGGAACGAAGGCGCGCCTACAACGCGGACCATCCGCTAACCCTGGATGCGTTGGGCGACCTGGTGCTGGCCAAACAGTCGCAAGGGCAATTCGCCGCCAGCGAGTCTCTCGCGCGCCAGGCCCTGGAGATGGACCGAAACAAGCGGCCGGATGACTGGCAATGCTTCCGCACGGAGAGCCTCTTAGGCGCCAGCCTGGCCGGGCAGAAGAAGTATGCGGAGGCGGAACCCCTCCTGCTGGAGGGCTACCGGGGAATGGCGGCACGAAAGAGCCGGATCCGGGCCCCGGACCGGTATAACCTGGAGCTAGCCCGGGAGTGGATCGTTCAACTCTACAACGCATGGGGCAGGCCGGAGCAAGCCGGCGCTTGGGCGGCCGGCCGTCACTGAGGCCGCAAACCGATCCTCCGGCCGCGCCCCGGTTGGATTTGCAGAAGCCTGGGTGTAATTAGCGCAAGAAGGCCTCGGCGAGGCCGCCGTCCACGGGAATCAGGTGCCCGGTGGTCTTGGCGGCGCGTTCGCTGGCCAGCCAGCAGATGGCTTCGGCGCAATCCTGCGGCGTGATGGCCAGGCCCGTCAGCGTGCGCCGCGCGTAAAAGTCCGCCAGCTTCTGGCGGAGCGCTTCGGTGGGCTCGTCCTCGCCGAAGGCGATGCCGTACTTGGTCAGCGAGGCAATCAGCCGGTCGCGGGGGAACATCGCCGAACCCTGGACCACGGTGGCCGGCGCGATGCCGTTCACGCGCACCAGCGGCGCCATGCCCACGGCCAACTCGCGGACCAGGTGGTTGACGGCACTCTTGCTGATGTCATACACCTCGCTGCCGCGCTTGGGCACCACGGCGTTGGCGGAACTGGTGAGGATAATCACCGCCGGAAGTTCCTGGGCGAACAGCATGGTGCGGGCCTCATCCGTCAGCAGGTGATTGCCAGTGACATTGATCTCGAGCGTGCGGCGCCAGCGCTCGTCCGAGACCAGGCCGCTTGCGTCGGGCGCCTCGAAGATGGCGGCCGTATTGATGACGCCATCCACGCCGCCGAAGCGCAGGGCGGTCTCGGCGAGGGCCGCGCGGATGGTCTCGCGTTTAGCCAGGTCCAGGGCGCAACTCGCCACGGCCTCGCGCCCGGCCGCTAAAGCGGCCCGCCTGGCGGTCTCCGCCGCGGCATCCGCGTCCCGGTCGGTGACCATCACGTGCGCTCCGCGTTCCGCCAGGCGGAGAGCCGTGGCCCGGCCGATGCCGCTACCGCCGCCCACCAGCAAGAAAATCTTCCGGCTGAATTCCTTCTCCGCCGGCATGCGGCGCAGCTTGGCTTCTTCCAAGGCCCAGTATTCGATGCGGAAGGCTTCTTTCGGCGGCAGGGCCACATAGTTCCGGTGGCTGGTAAAATCCGCGGAATCCTCCGCGCGCTTGGCCTGCGGCAGGGCAACCGGCGCCGGGTTGCCCTCGCCCAAGGCCGTCGCTCCCGCCATCACGTGAATCGCGTTCAGGTAGAACTCGCCGGTGATGCGCGCCTCGGTCTTGTGCTTGCCGAAGGTGAACATTCCCAGCCCCGGAATCAGCACCACGGACGGATTGGGATCCCGCAGCGCGGGCGAATCCGGCTGGGCGTAGTTGTGATAGTAGGCGGCATATTCTTCGCGGTAAGTCTGGGCACCCGCCGCGATTTCGCGCTTCAGCTTGTCTTCGTCCTCGGCCTGCGGATTCCATCCGATATACAGCGGGCGGATGCGCGTGCGCACGAAGTGATCCGGGCAGCTCGTGCCCAGCCGCGCCAGTTCCCGGGCGTCGCGCGAGTTGACGAAGTGCAGCACCTCAGGCGAATCGTTGTAGTGCGCGATGGACCGCCGCTGGGTGGCCAGCTTGCCGCGCAGGTAGGGGAGGATCGAGGCGGCCAGAAAGCGCGCGTCTTTTCGGGCCATGTGCTGCGGGCCGCCGAAAAGCTGATCGCCCAAAGCGTCCTGCCGCTCCATCACGAACTGCCCCAGCTCATCGATCACCGCCAGGCTGTGGCGGTAACATTCCCGCGGGGTATCACCCCAGGTGAACAGGCCATGGCTTCCCAGCACGATGCCGTCGCATTGCGGATTCGCCTCCGCGGTGCGCTGCAACATCAAGCCCAGCTCGAAGCCCGGCCGCTGCCAGGGAAGCCACACCAGATGGCGCCCGAAGCGGCGGTTGAACTCTTCCAGCCTGGCTTTCCCGTTGGCGCTCGCCGCCAGGGCGATGGCCCAGTCGGGATGCAGGTGATCGACGCAGGGGAACGGCAGAAAGGCGTGCAGGGGCGTGTCAATCGAGGCCGCCACGCGGTTCTCGCCGAAGGCCGCCAGCGGGTAGTACGAGACCATCTCGTCTTCGTGCTCCTCGCCGCGGTACATCGAGCGCAACTGTTCGAGCCGGTCCAGGTACAGAATGGCGAAGCCGTGCCTGCCGATGCTGCCCAGATCGCCGCCGCTGCCTTTTACCGCAAGCACGCGCACGGGCAGTCCGGTGAACGGATCCGGCAGCTCGAACTTGGAGCTGGTGTTGCCGCCGCCGAAGTTCGTGATGCGCAGGTCGGCTCCCAGCAGGTTCGAGCGGTAGCGCAGTAATTCGAGAGGGTCGCCGGCCCGCTCGCCGGCATAGGCGTCATCCCAGAGGTCGCAGAGATATTGCATTGGATGTAGTGTGGTTTCTCCCAGAATAGCGGAAAAAAGACTCGCTTCGGAGGATTCGATAGAGTAGATAGCATGTCGTCAGCCAGCCGTCGCGAATTCGTCCAACGCGCCGCCGCGGCCGCCGCACCGGCCGTGCGTCCGTCGTGGGGGCAGCAGAGTCCCAACAATCGCATCAACCTGGCGGTGATCGGCTTCCGCGGCCGCGGCCGCGACCATTACCGGAACTTCGCCCGCATTCGCGGGGTGCGCGTGGCGTACCTGTGCGATATCGACGAGCGTCTGTTTCCGGCCGCGGTGGCGGAGATCGAAAAGATCGGCGGATACCGGCCGCAGACCTTCTTCGATATCCGGAAGCTGCTGGAGACCAAGGACCTGGACGCCGTATCCGTGGCCACCCCGGACCACTGGCACGCGCTCGCCACCATCTGGGCCTGCCAGGCGGGCAAGGACGTATACGTGGAGAAGCCCGTGTGCCACAACCTGCGCGAAGGCCGCAAGATGGTGGAAGCCGCGCGCAAGTATGGCCGGATGGTGCAGGCCGGGCTGAACCGGCGCAGCGAATTGCGCAACCTGGCGGGCGTGCGTTTCGTGCAGGGCGCCGCGTTCGGACCGGCCTACCGCGCCCGCGCGGTGGTCTACCGCGGGCGGCTGAGTGTGGGCACGGTGCAGGAATCCTCCATTCCGAACGGCGTGCATTGGGACCTCTTCCTGGGCCCGGCGCCCTACCGGCCCTTCACGTTGAACCGCTTCCATTACGGATGGCACTACTTCTGGGACACGTCCACCACGGAGGTGGGCAACAACGGCGTGCATGCGCTGGACCTGGTGCGCTGGGCCATGGACAAGCACGCGCATCCGGTGAAGGTGCAGTGCTACGGCGGCTTGTTCGCCGACCACTCGGACCAGGAGACGCCGAACATGCAGGTGGCCAGTTTCGAATATGCCGACGGCACCATTTTCGAAGCCGACGTGACCACGCTGCCCAGCCCCTCGTTCGGGGGCGTGCAGATGGGCGAATTCTTTTACACGCCGCAGGGATACATCACGTCGGCGCAGAACTGGACGACGGTGGTGGGAGACTTTGTGGCCGGGACCACTCCGGACCCGCCCTCGGGCATTTCGCTGCGAGCCTCGAACCTCAGCTTTCCGAAGATCTCCTACAAACCCGGGCCGCCCATACCCGATGCGGCGGGGCAGGAAGTCAGCCACTTTCAGAATTTCATCGACTGCGTGCGCTCGCGGAAGCGCGAAGACCTGCACTGCGAGATTCTGGAAGGGCACATGTCCACGGCGCTCTGCCACCTGGCCAACATCGCGTTTCGAACCGGCAGGAAACTGACCTTCGATCCGGCCACGGAGACCTTTCCCGGAGACGCGGAGGCCAACCAATACCTCACCCGCAAGTACCGAGCGCCCTACGTGGTTCCGGACCAGGTGTAGGGGGCTGGGGCGCGCCGCGGTCAGATAGATTGTGTCTGGCCGGTCTCCGCGGCGCGGTAGCAGGCGAAGATGGCCTTGAGCACCCGCGCGCTCTCGTCGCCGTTCAGCGGAAAGGGTTCGAGGCCGGCGCAGGCGCGCGCCACAGCGCGAACGAAGGGGGAATAGACGTCTCCCGGCGGCTTGCGGGTGCTGTCCCAACGGTACACCTGGGGATTCGGGTCCGCGGTGCTGTACCATTCGAGCGGGACGTTGGTGTACTTGTGCACCTGCAGCCAGCCCTGCGAGCCCCAGATTTTCAGGTGTGAATGATAGCCCTTATCCAGGTAATAGCCCGAGGTCAGCGTGCCCAGCGAGCCGTTTTCGAAGCGCATGGCCACCACCGCGCTGTCTTCGACATCTAGCGGCTGCCCGCCTACGTTGGCGGTGAAGCCCGTGACGGCCCGGACGGGTAAGCCGGTCACGTACATGGCCAGGTCCAGCCAGTGAATGCCCAGCCAGATCAGATGGCCGCCTCCGGCGCGCGCCTTCAGCGCTCTCCAGACGTTGCGGTAGCCCGGATCTTTCAGCCGGGTCTGATCCGCGATGATGTGCGCCTCCACCCCGTACACTGTGCCGATCTTTCCCTCGCGAACCAGCCGCCGGGCCTCCAGGATGACGGGATCGACGCGGTTGGCGAGGGCCAGGAGGAGCTGCCGGTGACGGCTCTGGGCCTTGCGGTTCAGCCGCTCGAATTCCTCCAGGCGCACGCAGGCGGGCTTCTCGGCGAGCACGTGGCAGCCGGCCTCGAGCGCCGCATCGATGGCCGGCGGAGACTCCACGCCATCCAGGCTGACCAGGGCCAGCTCGGGTTTTTCCTGGCGCAGCATGGCCTGCCGGTCCTGATAGCCCGCCGTCAACTTGCCGGCCAGCAATTTCCGCGCCAGGGGCAGCGATTGGCCGCTCGGGTCGCACACCGCGACCGCGGCCACCACTTCGGCCAGGCGCAGCGACTCGAAATAGGAACTCAGGTGGACACCGCCGGCGCCGGTGATGACGGCGGCTTTAATGCTTTTGGACGCCGGCGCGCCCGGCGACAGGGCTGGAAGAGCGATCCCGGCGCCGGCCAGTTTGGCGAATTCTCTCCTTTGCATGGCGTCTCAAAGGATGGAATCCGGCGCGCGGGAAAGTCAAGTCCGCGGCGGCTAGCCTTCTTCCACCACGCGGAAGCCCAACAGGGAGCCGGCGGTCTGCACCGGCACGCGATATTCTCCGTAGACCGTGACCCGGTGCCATCCCCAGCGCCAGTCCGCGGCCAGCTTGCGGGCGTCCTTCGGTTCGGCAGCCAATTTCGTGCGGCAGGCGCGATCGTCATCGATATTCGCGACCGTCCTGGCCTGATGCATGACCAGGGTCTTCTCTTCGGGCACCAATTTCAGCGTGGTGGTCATCTCGCCCAGCGGCAGCAGGGACCGTACGGCCGCGCCCTTGCGATCCTCCGAATGGCTGCGAATGTGATACGGATTGGCGGCGCCACCGGGGCCGAACACTTTGTTCGGCGCCACGCAATGGGCGTAGATGATCTGGTTCTTGGAGGTGTCGATGACCGGATCCGAGATGTAGCCGGGCCGGCCCACCAGGTAGGTGAGCAGCAGCATAGTGCTGGCGGATTGCAGGTCCGCCTCGCAGGCGCCGACCAAACCGTCGTTGTTGAGCTGAAAAAAGCCCAGGCAGGGATACGCCGCCATCTGGCCGCCATAGAACAGCCGCAGGCAGTCGATGGCGATGCCCTGCGCGTGATGCCGTAACATCAGGCCGGACATGCCCACGTACATGGCGCCGGACTTCTGGATTTCCGCGCGCGAGGGCTCCACGATCCGGGCCGCGCCCGCGGCCCACGCCTGCGCCCACTGGACAGCCTCGGCACGGTCCGCGCTCCGATAGGCGTCGTCCAGTTCCGCGGCGCTGATGGTCTGAATTCCGACTCCCAGGGTGTCCCGGTACAGAGCGGGAGCGGCCCCCAGGTCGCGGTTGACGACGTCCAGGATTGTCGACTTTTGGAACTTCCGGAGAGCCTCCAGCACATGCACGGCGTCCGCGACGTCCGTCAAGCGGCTGGAAGAGACGCCGGCCACGCGCATGCCTTTGCGCAACGCCTCGCCATAAAGGCCCAGGAACTGCCCGGTGCCACCGTACAGATCGTCCGCCAAAATCGCCGGGCGGCCGGAAAACACGATCGCGCGGGCTGCCGAAGAGGGGATACCGAGAAGATAGACCAGATAGCCGTCCACTTCGCCGTCGCCTTCCAGAACCTTCTTGCCGTCGGCTTCTTCCTGAGCCCACACCGGCAGGAAATCAACATTGGGACAAGCCCGGCGCAGGCGCTCGGTCAGTTCTTTCTTGCGGCTCTCGTAGTCATAGCCCTGATAGGGCCATCCCTCCAGTTTCGGGTCCGGATGGGTGTAGACCAGCCGCAGTTTCATCCGTTCGTTAGGAACCAGCGACTGTGGGGTGGCGGCCGTCGCCCGGCACACGGCGGGGCAAGCCAGGCAGGCCGCCGCGCCGGAGCAGCCGGCCAGAAATCCGCGCCGGCTCAGAATCGAAAAGTGCCCTGACGTCTGCATCTTGACGCTCCTTCGGGAATTATAGCCAATATCAGGCCTGTTTATCGTTTAACCTGATGATTCGCTCCCCGGAGGCCGCCGGGCGTGAATCACCGGACGGTTTCCGGCTTGGACTCTGCCTGGCTCGGGGTCCCGGCGCGCAATTCGTCGATCTCGGTGAAGGTCCGCTTCCGATGCAGCGAGAAGTACGCGGCCGCAAAGGTTACCATGGCGAGTCCGAGCACCGAGGTGAACCCGATGAGACGTTCCACTACGCGCACAGGAGCGAAGGCTTCGCGGGTGGACTGGCACACCAGGACCAGCCACGCGAGATTCCTAAAATCGCGCTTCAAGCCCGTGTCCGCAAAGCCGATCAGTGTCTGCCCCACGTTGGGCAACTCCGCGACGATGTATCCCCTCTCGCGGCCATGCACGGTGCCCAAGGCTTCCTGAACGGCGGCATATTCGCCGGATTTCAGTTTCATCGCCAGGTCCACCTGCGGAGCGCTGATCACAGTGCCGTCCTCCTTGACCAGCAAGGTGCGGGCGGTAGGTCCCAACTGCAGCCGGTTGATGACCGGGAAGACCGTGGTCACATCGACCAGCGCATCCAGCGTTCCGATGAACCGGTTGGTGCCTTCCTCCATTATGGGGAGGCCGATGCCGATGTAATTCGATTTGGTCGCCTCGTCGTACAGAATGTCGGTGAGGCTCACGGCGCCGCGGCCCTGGGCATAGATGTTCTGCCAGTATTCCTCGTCGGCCTGGTAGTAATCCAGGGTCTTGTGCGAGGCGGCCACGGCTACCCCCTTGGCGTCCGTCACGGTGATCCGCAGGATGCGGGAGTCCAGGTCGTGATAGCGGCGCAGCAGGCGCGAAGCGCGCGACGACAGCATCGCTCTCACGATCGGGTCGGCTGCCGGCGTGTTCCAGGCTTTATCGATCTTCTCGATCTTGGCGGCAACCGCGGCGTCGGGCATACCCTCCCAGGAGCGGTTGGAGGCCACCACGGCATCCACGATCGCGGGTTCAACCGTCATCTCGCCGACGTCCAATATGCGTTCGGTGATGAACTGATGGGTCGCGGCGGCCGTACTTTCGGCGATGACTTTGAAATGACCCCCGATGGTGGCCTCGAGCGACCGGTAGGTGTGCGTGATGGCATATAGCCCTGCCAGGCTGACCGGCACGATCGTGAACATCAAGCCGAGCAGCAGCTTTTGAAACGACACCCGGAACTCGAGCCGTTCTTCCATTGGCATGGCGAAGCTCCTTTCCCTTGGCAGTGATTTCTCGGGACGTACCTGCGGCGGGCTGGCCGCAGGCGGACGGCAAGACAGGCTGTGAGAGGCCGCATACGCAGCCCTCCATCCTCATAGCCGGGATTCCGCATGGACTCTCCGGCTGACCAGAACTATACACCCAAGCACCGCCGGGCGGAAGCGGCCCAAACAAGGGGCTGCGTTTATTGCACGGAGTTGAGGTAGGCGATCAGATCGGTCAGTTGCTGGGCATTGTTGAAGCGAGGCCAGGGGATTTTGGCTTGCCGCATCCGCGCGAACATTTGCGGGCCGTGGTGCCAGAGCGCCGACATGATGGTCACTTCAGAATATGATCGTCCCTGGCCGGGTAAAGGCGGGGCCCCGAAAGCGCCGCGCATGTGGCAAGAGGCGCAGCGTTTCTCGGAGAAGACCTGCTTCCCATGGACTGCATCGCCGGAGGCATACACGAACTGGCGCATCCACAGATAGCTGAGGAGTTGGCGCATCTCGCCGGCTTTCAGCTCCGGAGGCGGCTGGATCATGCGCGGGGCGTGGTTCCACATGTCCACGGCGATGTCGGTCAGGGTCAAGTCGTGCAGGCGGTTATCCAGCGACAAGTTGCCGGTGTGGCAGCGAATGCAGCCTTTGACCTCGAAGAGCGCCTGGCCTCCCTGGCCTGACGTGTAGGAGAAACGGGAAGCGGCACTCTGCATCTCGGGCAATTGACGCAGCCAGGCGAGGATGTCCAGCAAATCCTGGGTGCTGAGTTGCACCCAGCCCAAGTGGCGCCGGGCGAAAGCCTCGCGCATGCGGCCGCTGTGGTTCCACATCTGCTGCACCAGCACGACGGGATCGCTCAGAGATTCCCACTTGACCACGGGCGGCGCGTCTTCGGCCAGCGAATCGCGCACGCCGTGGCATGAGCCGCAGTGCTTGTCGTGGAAGACCCGCTCCCCGCGTCCGGCATCGCCCGGTTTGTCGAAGAACCGGCTGGAATAGAAGAATGCGAACAGGTCCGCGGCAGCGTCCGCGCTGAGCTTCGGCCGTTCGATGCCCATCCCCTCCATGGCCGCCCACATCACGGGCGCGTGGTTCCACATGGTGCTGGCCAGCAGCGCGGGCGTGAAACTGCGATCCACGCGGCTGCCCAGGTCCGGCGCCGTTTTGCCGCCTTTGCGGTTCACGCTGTGGCATTGGGCACAGCGCTCCGTCTGGAACACCCTCTCGCCCCGCTGGGAGTCTCCAGGAACGACCTGCAACACCGCCGCCTGAAGTCCCAGCGAGAGGGCCCCTCCCAGCAACACTTTTCCTGGCTTTCGCATCCTGGCTCCTGTTGAAGATTCCCCGGAACTGACTTCTCTTTGCTATTTTTCCACGGCAGAGGGATCACTCAGAAATTCGGCAATCCGCCTGCCGATGGTCGCCGCTCAGCAGCTTTTCGTGTCAGCTCCGCAGGCGAAAAGCCCGGAACTGCGGGAGCAATTCGAAGGAGTGCGTTACACCGGCAACCGGCTCGCCAATCTGCTGGATGTGGGACTCGGCCAGGGTATCTTCGCCCGCGACGAGGCGCAAATATCCGATCTTCAACGGATCAATACCCATGATGCGGCAGCAGGTGGCGTCCACCGCCACCACGTCGCGCCCGGCCACCAGCACGCCCGCGCGCCGGGGCGTGCCCTGGATCGGACCGTTGCCCTCCATGCCTACGATCCCGTCCACCAGCGCGAACTGGCGGGGAAACGCAACATGCAGATCGGCAATACATTCGTGGATGCCCGCCCAGTGCAGCACGTTCTTGGGCCAGCCGTAGACTCCGCCCGGCACCAGTCCGAAGAGATTCTTCATGCTGAGCGTAGCGCCGGTCCAGTGATGCGTTTTCAATTTAGGAAGTGACACCAGGAGATCGCAGCGGAGAGCCGTGTTCGGCAAGTACAAGGAATCCAGCCGGGAATACCCGCCGCGGAGGCGAGTCAGCGACACCTCGTCGAGGTTGAGGTCCGTGAAGATGTCTTCGAAATTCGGGATGGCCTGGAAATAGCCGGCCGCATCGGCCAGGTCCAGGGTGTTGCGGCGGTGGCCGGGCCCCTCCGCGATGCGCACCTCCGCCGCACCCATGGCGCGGAATGCTTCCAGAGTGGCGTGCACAAACATCGGATGGGTGTTGATGGCGCTCTGAGGCTCGAACTCCACGAGGTTCGGTTTGAGCACGACGCGCTTGCCGCGCACGTTCAAACGGTGCATCTCCAGCACGCGGCGGACCTCGGCGTATAGACCCGGCCCATATTCCGGCGCGCGCAGGATGGAAACCGCGGGCGGCGGTGCAGCGGATCTGCGCACCGAGCATCCGGCCGCAGCCAGCGCAGCGACCGACCCGGTCACGAGGCTACGGCGGTCCAGGGTGCGGCTCATGCCGGGTCTCCCAGAAAAAAGTTCCGGCCCTGCGCGGCGGCCTGCACCAGGATCCACAAGGACGAATCGCGAACTCCCCGGTAAGGCGACGGCGCGACGACCGTCTGCGGCTGGCGCGCGTGCGCCTGTAGCCCAAGGAACAGCCAGCCAGCGGCTTCGGCCGAGCGGCAGTCGCGCCAGTGGCGTTCGGCGGCGGCCAGGGCTTTCCCGAGTTTGGGGGAACGGCTTCCGTGCAACGCCAGCAGCGCCACCCCGGTGGTCTCCGGATAGGAATTCCCGTCGTAGCCCAGGGCCCGGCTGGAGCCGTGATTCCAGCCGCCATCGGCGCACTGCCGGGCGAGCAGGAATTCCTTCCCCTGCGCGATGCGTTCCGTCAGGAGGGGCTGCCGGTTTCTCCGGACGGCTTTTTCGAGCGCCAGCACGGCCAGCGAAGTAGGTGTAACCCATGCCGCCGTGCCGGGAAACCAGGGCCAGCCGCTATGGCTCAATTCCTCGCCTACGGAGTAGCCCAATAACCTCTGCCGCAATCGGTAGACCCAGCCGGATTCCTCGCCGGTCTGCCGCAGCAGCCAGGCAACAGCGGCGTCGTGCCCAACAGCGCCGATCTTATCGGCAGGCAGCAGCGCCACCAGCGACGTTACCCAAGTGCTCTGGGCGACGGCCGGTTGGGGCGCCCAACCGCCGTCGGGGCGCTGTTGCCGGCGGAGCCAGTTCAGCCCGCGTTCGAAACTCGCGCCATCCGGCTGCACGGCCAGTTGTGCCAGTAGCGCATAGACCGTCGGCTCCGTCCAGGAGGAGCCGCGAATGTACGGCCAACCGCCATCCGGGTTCTGACTGCTCAAGATAGGTGAAATCAATTCCATCTTAGAGTCTATCGCCAGGCTCGCTGGCGCGCGTACCCGTGAAGCCTCGCGGCCGCGCGCCAGCAAGTGGTGTTTTTCTCATTTTCTAGCGCTCGGCCTTGCGCTTCCGGCGGCGCGCCAGGAACATCAGCAGGAACACTCCGGCTGCCAGCCAGATCGCGGTCTGCATAAATGTGCTGTTCATCGCATTCTCCTTTCTGTAGAATCTTCCCCGTTAACGCAGCACCCTATGTGAGCGGCGGCGCTTGAAATACAAAGCCAGCGTGACTCCGGCCATCAGCCAGAGCAGAATCGACATTTCGGTGCTTTCCATGCCCACCGTTGTACCTCGTATTAATGAATCTGCCTCATCATCGGGAACAGGTTCTTGAAGATCTGCAACAACCCGGGGCCGGCCGTGACCAGCATCATCGACGGAAGGATAAAGAAGAAGATCGGGAAAACCAGTTTGACTCCCACCTTCGCGGCCCGCTCCTCGGCCTCCTGCCGGCGGCGGGTGCGCATGAAATCCGAATGCGTGCGCAGAGATTCAGCCATGCTGGTGCCAAAGCGGTCATTCTGGATCAGAATCGCCACCAGCTTGCGAATCTCCTCTTCGCCGGTGCGGTCCGCCAGGTTGCGTAGGGCCTCGGCGCGGCGCTTGCCGGCGCGCATCTCCAGGTTGACCAGACCCAATTCCTCGCTAATCTCCCGGTGCGTGGGCATCAGCTCGCGCGTCACGTACATCATGGCCTGGTCCAGTCCCAGGCCTGCTTCCACCGACACCACCATCAGGTCCAGCGCGTCGGGCAAGGAAAGGCGCAACCGTTCCTGCCTGGCGGCGACCCGTTTTTCCAGCAGGATGTTCGGCAGCACAAATCCCGCGGCCGCACCCGCCACCACGAGCACGATGCGCAGAACCGGGTTGTCCGTCAGGCGCTCCCGGAGCAGCAGAGTCAGGAAGAGCAACAGCACCGTGGAGATCACCTTGATCCCGTAGATCACCGCCACCGCCTGGTCGGAGCGGTAGCCCGCGCGCACCAGGTCGCGGCGGACGGTTTTGGTGTCCGCGGGCGATACCGGCAGCGCGCCGCCCACCTGCTGCAAAACCTTGACAACCACGCGTGGCTCGCCGGAGGGCGCTTCGCCTGGCACCGCGGCGGAAGCCGCAAATGACGGCTCTTCCAGTTGCCGCAGGACGCGCGCCGAGCGGGCATACCGCCGGTAGCCGTAGAAGGAGATGCCGGCCATCAAAGCCGTAAACAGGATCAGGGGAATGACAACGGGAGGCAACATGCTCACACCTTGATATTGATGATTTTCCGAATACAGACATTCCCCAGCACCTGCGCCCCGATCGCAGCCATAATCAGCTTACGGCCGTCCGGGTCGGCGACCATGCCCGGCAGATATCCGGGGGCCACCACCAGCAGGGCGAACGCGGTGGCAATGGGCAGCACAGTGAGGATGAGGGCGGTCAGGCGTCCGTGCGCGCTGGCGGCCTTCACCTGGCCTTTCAGGCGGAAGCGCTCGCGAATGAGGTGCGATAGCCGCAACAGGATTTCGCTCAGGTTCCCTCCCGTCTGCCGCTGGAGCAGAATCGCGGAGGCGAAAAACCTCGCGTCCAGCAACGGCACACGGCGGGTGAGGTTGCGCAGCGCGGTCTCGATGGTCGCGCCCAGATTCTGCTCGTTGAAGAGGGCCCGAAACTCCTGCCCCAGGGGGTCGGCCAGTTCTTCGCTGAGCATTTCCAGGCTGATGGTGAAGGCGTGCCCGGCGCGCATGGAACGCGCCAGGAAATCCAGCGCCTCGGGAAACTGAGCCTCCATCTCGGCCAGGCGTTTGCTGGCCTTACGGCGCACGAACAGATAAGGCAGCACGCTGCACACGGCCGCTCCCACTAGGGCGGTAATGCCCCTGGTCAGCAGAAGGGGAAACCGGAAGCCCAGCAGGGCGCCGACGAGCGCCGCCACGACTATGTAGGTTGCCAATTGCTGCGGCGTCCAGTCCAGACCCGCCTGCTGGATACGCTGTTCCGCCGAACGCGTGAAATTGCAGGCATCGAGCACGCGGCGCACGGGCGAGCGGCCCGGTTCCTCCAGGTCTTTGAGCAGCTTGGAAACGGCGGCGGGTCTGGAGCCCTCGACGGTCAGCAGCATCTCGCTGACGCTCTTCTTCCGCCGGTCCTCCAGATACTTCATCCCCAGGCTGACCGCCAGCATCACCAGGGAGAAGATGAGCACGAAGCTGAGGATCAGCAGGAGGGACACGTCAGTTCACCTCCACCACGGTCTGGAACATGGCGGACGGCAGTTCGATGCCGCAGGCGCGGATACGTTCGTAGTGCTTTGGCCGGAT
>Ga0209581_1001118_pt1 | contig 35265 bp, 28 predicted proteins | sample Coa_R2_FD_187160 | JGI IMG/M metagenome (GOLD analysis project Ga0209581, IMG submission 187160) | Surface soil microbial communities from Centralia Pennsylvania, which are recovering from an underground coalmine fire - Coalmine... | ecosystem: Environmental > Terrestrial > Soil > Unclassified ...
TAATAGCTGGTGGTCCCACTACGCAACATAGCCAATGGCTCGTCGATATTGAGACCCTGCTGGGCGTATCGAGCAACGACTCCGCCGCTGGCATTGGTCTCTTCGATCAGGTTGTCGCCGTCGTAGGCGAATACAGAAGTCCCAGTCGATGAGGACTTGTAGATTCTCCTGCCGAACGGGTCGTACTTGAAGCTGACCGTTCCGCCGATGCGGGCAGCGTGACCTGCGTTAGTCGGTTCTCGAAATCCCACGTGTAGCTTGTGGTGCCGCTGGTGTCTGTCTTGCTGGTTTCGTTCCCGTTCAGGTCGTAGGTATAACTGGCGTTGGAGTTCGCCGTCATTTCGTTCGAAGAATTTGTGGTGTAAGACGCGACGCCGAGCGAAGCCGTGCGGTTGCCCACAGGATCATAGGAATACGATTCTGTGGTGGTCGCGCCTTGCGTGGCGGAGAGAAGCTGGTAGATGTTGTCGTACCCGTAGCTGGTGGCCACCGCGGTCCTCTGGTCGGTCTTGGCTGTCCGATTCCGGGCATTATCGACGGTATACGTCGCTCCGTCGATAGTACTCCCGGCCAGTTGGTGCAAGACGCTGGTCAATCGGGACCGGTTGTCGTAGGCATAGTTCGTGGTGACGTTGTTGGGCCGCGTCATCTGCGTGCGGCGGCTCAGCGCGTCATAGCTGGACCTGCCGCCGAGCATCACGATAAAGAGCTACATCAAATCCGTGCCCGAAGTCACGGCAAACGGCATTGCGCAAGTTGAACAGTTCTTCAGCGTAGGAGCAGGCAGTACAGGAAAACAGTTGGGAGGTGACCGGGTTAGAGGAGCCGCGCAATCACTCGCCTAGACTGTCAGCGAATTCCCTTGTCCTCCAACGTTGCACGAATCTGGTGCGAGAATCTGGCGGAGAGGGGGGGATTCGAACCCCCGGTACCGGTTTTAGCCAGTACAACGGTTTAGCAAGTTGAAAAGTCCCGGCGCCTCTTGTTCGGACTCAACAACTTACGGCGGACCAAAACCTAGTTTTCGGACGAAATCACCCTTTTTCGGAAACAAGTGTTCCCCAACTTGTTCCCCACTTTTTGGTGCCCGGGCGTATTAACCTTTCAGTGTTCGCTGAGGCCTTTAGCCTTTAGTCCAGGCCGGATCTTGATCTTCATTTTTACGCAAGAATTATTTCTGTCGTCATTCTATTACAGGACAATGAGCTTCGTCGGCTCATGAAGCCGGCGTCAAACGGACAATTCCGCGCCGGATCGTCCTGGAGATAGTACTCTTACGTAACATTCGACGCATTTCCCTTGCAGCCCGAAATGGGTTAAATACATAGTAGTGCCGTCCATCATATTAAATTAGAACCCAGATCACTGCATGAGGTGTGGAATGAACAGATTCCTTGCTGGATTGCTCGCGGGCGCGCTGCTTTTCTCGATCTCAACCGAAGCGGGTCTCGGCGGCAAGAAGACGATGTATGTCGGCGGGACCGTTACGACCGTAAAAGAGAGAACGGAAGGCCTATCCTCGACGAATGACGAGAAGGTGTTTGTCTTCTCCTACCAGGGAGGAGAACTCAAGATTCCGTATGACCGTGTCAACGATCTCGAATACGGACAAAAGGCGGGCCGGCGATTGGGACTCGCCTTGACTATCTCTCCGTGGCTGCTGCTGTCAAAGAAGCGAAAGCACTTTCTCACAGTTGGGTATCAGGACGAGAACGACAAGCAACAGGCGGCTGTGTTTGAGTTGGGGAAAGACATCGTGCGGACGACTCTCGCCTCTCTCGAAGCGCGAACCGGCAAGAAGATAGACTATCAGGACGAAGAGGCGCGGAAGAGCTCCAAGGGAAATTGAGATACCAATGTGCGTCGTTTTGTTCCTCTCGCTCCTGCTGTTTCAGTCGGGGCAGCCGTCTACTCCAAAGGCCGATCCTCGACCCAGCATCGAAGCCGAAAGCGCCGCCAAGCTGCAGCAAGTTCGGCGCATCTATGTGGATTCGTTTGGTGACACCACAGAGGCTAAACAGCTCCAGGCCATGGTGATTAACGCTCTTACCGAGTCGAAGAAGTTCATCATTACTGAGCGGGAGTACATGGCAGATGCAGTGCTGAGGGGTACCGGCCTTGAGAAGACTTCTCAGGAACTTCATGCAATTGGCGAAAGCACCGCTGTGGGGGCCGCCGCTGCAGGACACAGCGGGTCGATTAGCGGGAGCGTTGTCAACGGAAATGGCTCCATTTCGGGCTCAGGCGCTGGTGCTGCTATCGCGCGATCAATGGCGGCGGAAGACTCGCAAGCAACCACCGAGACCGTTAACGACGCACGAGTGGCCGTTCGACTCGTCTCGCCGGACGGCGATGTGATTTGGGCGACCACCAAGGAAAGCAAGGGCGCCAAATACAAGGGAGCCAGCGCGGATGTGGCAGCTCAGGTTGTGAAGCAGCTTTTGTGGGACTTAGAGAAGGCGGTGAAGGCTACGGAATCCAGCAAGCGTTCAAATTGAAGAGCGAACGCCACGTTGGTCACGCCCAGCGTGGTTGCAGCGTCTTCGGCAGAAAGCCGGGCCAAGGCCAAACGCGTTGAATCGAGGAGCACTCATAATTAGAAGGGTCAATGGTTAGGTTAGAAAGGTTAGTTGTTAGCTTGGCATGCGCGAACGTGACCATCCGGATTCGTCTTCTACTTATGAGATCTTGAGATCGATTGCGGAAAGCCAGGTCGAAAAAGAACTGGCGCAGGAAAGAGCCAAATCGAGGAAACGGACCCGGGGCAAGCGCAGCCAGTCCACAAAACGCCGTAAACGGACGAAATGAACTCCGTTTGTCCTGCTGCTTGCGGCCGGGATCGGGAACTCCGGGTTCTCTCCGAACTGGCCGTCCTAGTTCAGGGGACTTTGGCCGCGCGGGATTCGGATCGCGCGGCAGTTAGGACGTTTCGGCAGCATCGGTCTTTCCACGCGGCCAGCTTCTCCCCAGTTCCGCCAGGACCCGCACCAAGTGCGTTTTCCGTACCGCCAGCCGCTCGGCCGCAGGCGCATCTTTGGCCTGCCAGCTGCTGGCCCCAACGCACGCAGCCCGATTCCTCCGCCGGCTGATAGCGCGGTCCCACCCGCGCCTCACCTTGTCTTCGATCACCGCTCGGATGATTTCGGCTTTTGAACACGAAGACCTTCGGTTGGCCCTCGGAGGGCGCTCAGCTGCTTCCTTTTCAGATGCGGTACCGATTTTGAAATACGGCATGGTGATCTGTTTCGTTTCGGGAAGCTCCCAAGCGGTTGCGTCCCCTCAAAATGTTCGGGCATCCAGCAAACACGGGACGCTCTTCCGACCCTCCTGGCTTTCGCATTGGTGCGGAACGTGCAAGCGAACGCACGGATGTCCAACTGGCCAACGGTTCCTCCATCGCGAGCGCTTATGTCCTCACCCGACCTGTCCCTGAGACGTTCTCGAGATTTGGCTCTTGGCGAAGTTCGGCAATTCAGACGCTCATTGACGGCAAGCGCCGTCTTGCAGGCCGCCGCTGTCTCCTTGCTTCTCTCGACGACCTTGCACCCGCACAGGCCAGAAGCACTTCCTCAATTTACCAAGCCCCAGGGCTTTCAGGTAACGCCGATATCGTATGCTCCGAAGGCAGCGACACACTTTTTCTCCGGCCAGGTTAGCGCTCCGACAAGGCCGCGGAGTGCACTCAAGGCACATCTTTCGCATCCCACGGTGCCTGGCGTTGCGCCAGACCAATCTTTGGAACCCGCGGGATTACTCAATTCGACGGCCTCCGCCGTTTCTTCCCAAACCTTGCCGATCTCCGTTCCGCAGCCCCCTATGCCAATAGGTCCACGCCTGACCACGGTATTCACAAACGATCAGCGGTCCACGGCGCGCGAGGTCCGACTCGGCAGCTTCAGCGACGTGCTGCTTCAGACAAATCAAAACGGCAGCGGCCTGGCAACCGGGCGGCACCGCGGTGCACGCGCCGCGGAATTCGGCGACGGCTTTGGCAATGGCGGCGGGCCAGTTATCCGGCCCGTGCGAATTGTTTCGAAGCCGGTACCCACATACACCGATGAGGCGCGCTCACACAAGATACAAGGCGAGGTAGTTGTGGAGGTCGTTTTTCATGCGGATGGGCATGCTGAGGTCCTTCGCGTGGTTCAGCCGCTTGGCTGGGGTTTGGATCAAGCTGCGATTGACGCTGTCGAGCACATCACGTTTCTCCCGGCATCTGTAGGGGGCCAGCCCATCGATTTCCAAGCAAGAGCGCACGTAGAATTCCAGCTGGTGGGACCATCCCTGCTTCGGGCGGGTCCCTCTGCTTCCGAGGCCCAAACGCAGTCACAGCCTGCTTCTCTCGCTCTCGCGCATTAGACTCGCGCATCCGTTGACGCAGATAATCACAAGCACTTGGGTCGTAGGGAACAGCCCAGATATCCCTTCTTTGCCACCGCCGTCATCGCCAGCGGCCCCCGCATCGAGGTCGGCCGCGTAGACGACTTGAGCCTGGGCGGCTACGTCGCAATCCAACAACCATTGCCCGAGAACACCCTCCTTCTCCTCACCATCCACAACGGTCGCGAATCGTTCACATGCCAGGCACGCCATAACCGCTACTTGAGGTATCGGAGCGGGCGTGCAATTCGTTGACCCCGACGGCGCCTCTCGCGGCGTGCTCAATCGCTGGCTCGCAGGGCTTCCCATCGACAACCCCTACCCCTTAACCGCAGAGTGAGCACCTGCCATCGAAGCGTGCTTTTCGCCACCGGACTGCCGCGAGCAGGAAGGAAATCTTGAAAGGTGAAGCGTTCCGTGAACTCCCAGTTCTCCACCGCAAACTGAATCCCCGGTCTCCCGGGGTCCGTCCATCTGCAGTTAAATACAGCTAGATCTCTACGAAAGCAATTGAATGGGCTTTGACGGGCTAGTCCCAAGAGGTGTAACATGGCCATGTTATATAGCACGGCCATGTTACGTGTCTTGGCCATGGCACAGAACCATGCCGTCCGAATTTCATGAGCGAGCAGCATTCCCTCAAAGAGAATTCGAAGCCCTCCTTGCGAACCTCTTTCGACGAGCAGGTTGGCGTGTGCGCAAACAGCCTTCCGTCGGCAAGGCGGACCTTATTGCAGACTCCGGTGACAACAAATTCATCGTAGAACTCAAACGGTCGGCTGAAGGCCGACGCGACCGGCTCGTTCCCCTTCTTTCACAAGCCATTCTGCAGGCGCAAGCCGCCGCCCAGCAATTCTCAGAATCCGCCGTTCCGGTAGCGGTTGTCGCTTCTCGCTACATTCCGGAATCCGTAGCTGAACAGGTCAAACAGTTCGCTGTGAGTCATGCCCCGAATGTCGGCATCGGCGTTATCGACTCGGAAGGATTTCGTCTCTTCCGAGGATTCGGGTTGGAAAAATTCAATTCTGAACGGGCAGCGCATCCGCGGCTTGGATTGTCCGCCCAGAGCGAATTGTCTTCGTATCTGTTTTCCGACCTCAATCAATGGATGCTCAAGATTCTGCTAGGGGCAAATATTCCCGAATCTCTATTATTCGTTCCCCGCTGCGAGTATCGAAGCGGGCGGCAGCTTGCGAGCGCTGCGGGCGTTTCCGCAATGAGTGCCTCGCGCCTGATCCGGCAGCTCGCAAGCGAGGGGTTCCTTGATGCCAGAAGAGACTCCTTGCGCGTCGTTCGAATCGAAGAACTTGTGCGGCGATGGCGATCCGCAAACCTACAAAATGCGCGTGAAATTCCGGCGCGCTGGATCATCCCCAGTGGCAAGGAGCAGCTTCTGTCGGCCGTTCGCTCGTACAGCTCCTCAATGGATGCGAAGCGTTCCCAAACCCAGAGGCTCAAAGCTGGTCGACCTGTGCAATCCGCTCCTCGAATCTGCCTCGGTCTATTCGCCGCAGCAGAGCAACTCGGCTTCAAATTTGTTCACGGAGTCGCACCCCATCTTTACTTAGAGAGATTGCACGAGGATGCGCTGAGACAACTCGGACTATCCATCGAGAGCGCGGCAGAACGTCCCGACGTGCATATTCGAGTCCCTGAAAACAAGGAAGCTGTCTTTCGCCCTGCGGTCCGACACGAGGGTATTCCCGTGTCGGACATTCTCCAAGTTTGGCTCGATGTCTCAAATCATCCCGCGAGAGGGAGAGAGCAAGCAGAGCAGATCTGGAAACGTATAATAGCCCCTTCGATTCTGAAAGGACGCCGATGAATGGGCAGTCCGATAGTGAGCAATTCGCTCGGTTGATTGTTGCCCTTGGACCTTGGCTGGACCAACTGGTGATCATAGGCGGGTGGGCTCATAGGTTGTATTGGCTGCATCCGCGTGCACAGCGGATTGATCATTTGCCTCTAACGACTCTGGACACCGACATTGCAGTGCCAACCCGCTTGAAAGTCAGAGACAGCACAATCAGGGAACGACTTATCGCCAATGGATTCGAAGAGGAACGTCTCGGCAACGACATCCCGCCGGCAACACACTACCGCTTAGGGGATGCAAGGACCGGCTTCTACGCCGAGTTTCTGACACCCTTAATCGGCCCTGAACATGGCAGGGATGGCAGGCTAAAGGCAACGCGGCGCATCGCTGGTGTGGTTTCTCAGCAGCTTCGCTATCTCGAAATCTTACTCCTCGCTCCTTGGTCGGTGAATCTAAAGCGCGCTAACGGCTTCCCATTTCAGAAGCAGATGCAAGTACGAATTGCCAACCCGGCGAGTTTTCTTGCTCACAAAATATTGATTCACGGCGAACGCAGACGGGAAGCATTCGCGAAGGATATCCTCTACGTCCACGACACTCTTGAAGTATTTGGGGCACGTCTTGGGGAGTTGAGTCAGGAATGGACAGATGAGCTCAAGACCCGAATTCACGCGAACGCCGCCAGAAAAGTCCAACGCGCGGCGACCAGCCTCTTTGGCGAGCTGAACGACGCGATCCGAGATGCAGCTCAAATGACCGGCAGCAGAAAACTCTCCGCGGAAGCCGTGAGGGAACGCTGCCATTTCGGCCTCGCACGGATTTTCGATTGAAAATGCTTTCGAACGGAAGGGGCGGCGTCGGCCGAAGCGGACATGCGGCACGCGATGCAAAGCGCTGGCTCGCTCCCGGCGCTCCCTGCAAGAACCGGGACAAGTTCTGTCAGTTGCCAGTGCTCTGCCAGTCGTCAGTTTCGGGGGCATCGCAGGGAATCGCGCTTCCGCTTGGACTCCATCAGAAGGGAATAGAAACGCAGACATTCCTTACAACGTGTCGAGATCAGGTGCTCCATGAAACCCTTAAAGCTTCCGTTCTGGAATTGTTTGCAGGGTTTCGGGCAACTCGCTATATGCATGACGACACCAATGCGGCTAAGCCCAGCAAAGCCAGCCCGCAGAGTGTAATGGCAACTCCGATTGAGGGAACAAACGGCCGTTCTGATTGGCTCCGGTACATTGCGCAACCTCCAATGCGCCGTACGATACATACCTTAGAATAATCACGTCAAGATAATTATAGATAGTAAACACGAGACGGGGCGGGTGAGCCGCGGCTCCTGGGACTCGCAGGGAGCACATCGCAAGTGCCTCCGCCGAAAGAAGGCCCATTCTGGGACCGCTGCTCGGCCAGCGTTCCAATCCGAACCCAAAATCGTCGTCCTGCCCGGGCTAAGTTACTGAATAACAAATAAAAAGAAGTGGATACAGCCATGCAAAGCCTAAGCCGCCGGCCGCCTTTGCGCGACCTTGGATGGCTCTGTGAGCGCTCGCTTGCTTTCACTGTTTTTTCTGCTGACGTGTGTGGCTCCTGCTCGAGGACAAGACGCAGGCGCGCAGGCGGCGACTATGACTGAAGCACCGGTCGAAGTGAGCAAAGCTCTGCTCGCGATCAGCACCCACGGACTGCGGTTTACAAAAATCGTGGACAGCTATCGCCGCCCGCCCAGTCTGAATCCCTTGAACCACCTGGCTCTCAGCGAAAAAGAGGGGACGGGCTTCTGCCTGGACCCTCTCTGCTCCTTCGTGGGCACAAACTACCATGTGGCCCTGGCAAAACCACGAAGGGTGATGGGCGTCGGAATCGCTAAGCGCTATTACGCGACCGGCCCGAACGACAAAGGGGCCGTATTAGACCTGAGCGGTCCGGTGCCGTTTAAAATGGCACCTGGACGCGACTTGGCAATCTTCGAATTGCGGCATCCCATTCGCGGTCACCACGGGATCGGATACAGCCTCCAGGAGTTGCAGGCCGGCGACAAGGTCGACATCTATGGATATCCGAAAGGGCCGCTCAATCCCAAGCGGTCTCTCCTGAAAGTGGAAGGAACCTACCAAGGCAAGACAGAATCGGGACTGCTGCTGTTTGCCTATTCCCCGACAGGGCGAAGCTGGATGGGGCCCGGCGCCAGTGGCGGCATCGTCGTCGATCGGAAGAGCCAGCAAATTGTCGGAATTCTGTGCCGGGGAGGAAAGCAAGAAGCTTTCATTGAGGCGGTTCCGGTTCAAACCCTTGCCGAGTTCGTGCGCAAGGTGCTCCCTTGGCTAGGGGCGCTCCTGTTCCCGTCACCTGCCGAAGGCGCGCCGCAAGCCGGCTATTGGGCGGTGGGACAGGACCTGTACCCGAAGTTCGTGCCGCCTGAGCAAATCGTCCTGCATAGCCGCAACCAGTCTGCCGACATTTCAGCATTGCGACAAAGCGCGGAAGAGCTGATGCGAAATGTTACCAATTTCATCGCTGTGCAGACCTTCGTGTGGGGTAACGACAGCAAAGGGGCGTATGCGGAGGACGCCTACGAAGTCCGTGTGGTGGATGGGCGTCAAACATATCGCGAGTATCCGGACGGCAAAAAGGAATACGAAGCAATACCTCGATGGTGGGACTTCGGCATGGCTCCGTCGGAAGACTGGTCCCAGCTGCCGAGAATGATCGGCACAGACCTGTTGCTGCGGATCCAGCGGCTTCCGGACAAAGTCGTCGACGGCCAGAGTTTGCGGGTTTTTCAGTACCGTGCAAGCCAGGAAGACAAGGTCTGCTCTGCGGTGTTTTCTCTTTTCTTTGGACCTTGGATCGTCTCGAGCTCACGCATAGTCGCTGCTTGCTACGGTGAGGTTTGGACGGACCAAGAAACCAATATTCTCCGGCTATCTCAACACATGGACCTGGGCGGGCATAAGGGATTGGATTGGTACGACACCGCAGTCACCTACGGATGGCTAAGGCTCGGTGGCAAACCGCCTCGCATGGCGCCAGTCGAATTCCGGTCGCAGTTTCGGAGCAAAAAGGAGACCGTTTGGTGCCGGGGCCATTTTGTGAACTACCGAGCCTTCGGCAGCGATTTCAAACTGCGCGTGGACCAGCTAACCGTGCTCCCGCCAGCGGACGAGCGGAATGCGGCCCAAGAGCCGGACTCCGGCGCGACAACAGCCAAGCCTCGTCCAAGCGGGATCACGAACTCGCCAGACACGGATCGTCCTGATGGTCTGCCGGTTTTCAGCCCGAATCAATTCCTGAGTTGGCGGGTCCTGGAACGCGCCGGTTCGGAAACCAAGACTCCAACGGTCCTGGTCCAAATTCAAACCGCCAATTCCATAGAGCACGCACGGATTGCGGTCGTGTGCGACCGGCCATGCAAGGCTGTTTCTCACCAGCTTGACCTGCCTGGCGCGCAAATCGAGTATGGCAGCGTAGGAGAGTGGGCCAATGTCGCCGTGTTCGCCTTCATCGCGCCAAACCCTCTCCCATCCGAACTAAAAGTAACCTTGGGAGTCGAGTCGGAGGACGGAAAACCACCCCGCATCGTCCGCGTCGGCGTCCTCGATTCAGGTAAAGACTGACAACTGAACGAGCGCAAACCGGCAGTTTCAGATGCTGCCTAACGACCCTCCGACCTTCCCCTTTCGCTGGGACAGCCGTTTACCGTCCGCCTGCGGCCTTTCGCCAATCAGCCACTTGCATCTCGCATCGGCAGCGTTCAGAGATGCAACCTCAGGCCGTCTCAACCACTATCCTCGTCTCATCCGCGAGCCTATCGCGGCTTCCGGGATACCGCCTGCGGCGCATCACCCGCCGGAAGAATCGCAGCGCCGGCGATGGCGGAAGCCGCTCTTCAATGAAGCAATGCACGGCTATGCCGTGGCGGTGCACCATCTCTCCCATCGCCAAAACAATTCCGCCGAGGCCGCCCGCATCAGAAGCAGCTCGTCGCGTATCTTCTGGCGGCGGCAATTCAAGCGCTCCAGAAGCTGGCTGAATTCCGCCTCCTCGCCCGTGAGCCAGCACGCCGGAATGCAGGCCGCCGCTTCCCGCAGCAGCTCCAAGCTGAACTCGTGCTCCAATCGGGTGATCCATGGCTCGAATGAGTCAAATCCGGTAATCCGTTCGTAGACCCGCACATTCCTGTAAAGGCTCCTGCGGGGCGCATCCGCGAACTTCCATGCCTCTCCGCCGAAACAGAAGCCGTTGTCGATCATATATGCTTTATATTTGTGAAAACGTTCTTGTGTTCGGACAAAAACAACTTGTCTGCCGTCCGTGTTGCAGGTCCATTTATCGAACAGCAGCATCCCGACAAAATCGGGACTGTTCTCAACCGAGCCATGCGGCCAGATGCACATACTGCTCGCGGAATCCTTGGGCGTCCCAAGATAGCGAGAACCGAACTGTAGACCAGCGGCGCAGGGAGACCGCCCCTTGGGCAGCTCCATGGAAAGATCGGGAGTGAGCCGAATGAGCGGGTCGGAAACTTCGACGGTGGCTGCCGGAGCGGTGGGCAGTCCCATCCGGGCGGCGAGGAGCGTTCCCAGCAGTTCGTTCACGAGCACTCGCCGGCCCTGCGGATTATTCCCAAACTTCACGACATAATAGCCGCCATCCGAGCAACGCATCAATTGCGGCTGCGACCCGCCGGGCATCCGGCGAATGTGCTCGAGCGCCCGGACGTGCCCGACATGAAAGGCGTGCGGCGAAGCCCGGCTGGGGTCGGACAAGTCGCTTCTCCTTATCCTAGATATACTGTATAGTTAATATAGCATCTTGACTTTATTGAAGCCCGGAGACGTTGTCAAGCGGGTAGTATGCCGGTGCCAATCGCTCGAATGAAACGAGCCGTCCGGGAAGGCCAAGAAGAAAAGCGTCCCGCATCACCAAGCACGCCGACGACGGGTTCTCCGAAGCGCAGGTTCGCACGGAAGGCGGAATCGAACGGATATGGTTCGTTCCAAGACTCGGAAGCAGCGGAGGCGGCGAGCGTTCGTCGGCGTGGTCCGGGAGCCTCACGAAGCCGGTGTGTTATGTCCATTGCCACTGGAAAGCGGCACAAGCCCAGCGTCCAGGCGTCGAACGCAGCGGCCTGCATGCGCTAGAGAGGCGGCGTGCAACCGCCTCATGGCCGAAGAAAATATCGAAAGCGAACTGCTTTTCAGATCGGAATTCCATACTGGGACCAACGCACGACGACTCGCGGCTAACCTCCTTGATTGCTCCGGGTAAACCGCAGCAATTGTGGCAATGCGCCTGCAACACCCTCCGAGAATGAACGCGGAGTGATTCATGAAAATCAGCATTCTTGCCGGACTGCTCCTGCTCGCGCCGGCCATCGTTCGCGCACAGACAGTTCCGTCGCACGCGGTGAACAACGTTCGCCTGCCTGAGAACCCCGTACCGAAGCCGGGCATGAGGGTTCTTCGGCCTTGCCCGCTGTCGCTGCGGCGTTGTGGTTCCCTGGTGCCGCATCCTCATTCGACCTTCTTGACAGACCGAGACCCGTCATGGTGGTCCGCGTTCAAGCGTCCACCCATGTTGATCGCCACCGGGATCGTCATCGCGGCTGAGGTGATCGATGTGGAGGGAACTAAAGCGTGCCTCGACGCGCGAACCTGCTCCGAGGGTGACCCGTTATTCGGCACCCACCCTAGCCGGTTGCGCCTGTACGGAACCGTCGCGCCTCTAACGGCCGCCGCCGTGTGGGCGATGGTGAAAGGGAAACAGGAAGGCCACGGAAAATGGTCGCTGCTGGCCGCTGTCCCGTGCACTATTCTGCACATTAGGCTCGGGATTCGCGGATTTCACGATGCGTCCATATGAGCGTCGCCTGACACCTCCGCGGAATATTGGCTTAAACAACTCGAGAGTCACGCAACAACCAAGGCTTGCTGGACGAGCGCGCGGGCGATTACGCACGCTCCGGTCAATCCGCGGCACCCTGCGGCGCCCGCCAGGACCGAAGCGCTGACCACCGAACGGCAGCGGCTCTTCTGAAAGACGAGAAGGCTGGAGCGGCCACCGCGCGGGAACTAGGTGGATTGAGCGGGGAATTCACTTCGACTTTGACCAACGCTTCCCTCGGCAGGCAGCAGGAGATGCGGCTTGCAGCAGCCGAAAGCTGCTTGCGCTGCCCGAAGATTCGTACGAAGTCTCTCGAGGAAGCCTGCAAGGCACTGCTCACGCCGCCTCCGCGATGCGCATCGTCACTCCAATCACGCGCCCTACGATCTCCGCCTCCCGGGGATGGGCAAAACGGCGAACCGTGCAGTCGGAGTTTGGATGCGGAATCGCGGAAAGATATCCGTCGCGGATTTCGCACCAGCTGCAAATGTATTCGCCTCGCAGCTCGATGAAATAGATCGGACGCTCATGCTCGTTCCGCCACTTCCGAATGGTCTGTCGCTGATTCTGGTCGATTTGCACAATCGAGCCGGGCCGGATAATCGGGTACATGGTGCGGTCCGCCGTGCCGACGAACCCGTACACGCCGTTACGGAGGTCCAGGTGCTGGATCAGCCGGTTCGGCACGTCTCCCCAGATTTCGATCAGTCTCGACAGAAGGTTCGTTTTGTCGAGCCGTGCATCCGGGAATGGCCGCACGGGAACAACGATGGTCTGCTCGGATTCCGGCTCTTCGGCGGCAAGCTGCGTCCTGCGCGGAGAAAACATGGCCTGGTCGCGGCCAAAATCACGAAGATCGCAGCCAAAGTATGAAAAGATCGTGGACCAGTGAACGTGATAGATCGCGCCGAGGGTATACAACTTGAAGAGGCTCGGCTTATAGGTTCCGTTTTCGATGTTGTTCAGCCATCCGCGGGATATGAGGAAGTCCGGATTCTTCTTTTCTTCCGCGAGGCGCCGGCTTTCTGCCTCGACCTGCCGCAGCGTTAGCCCGAGACGCTCCCGTAACTGCTTGAGTCTCACACCCGCCCGTTCGCTTGGTCCTGATGCGTCCATTTCCATACTTTCGGTTATCGGATCGGCTATGCGCCGTTACCACTTCTGGACGTACTGCTAAATTAGCAAAATTTGCCGCCGAATACTTCGCCCAAGTTTCAGCCGTCTCGGATTGAAGACACGCGCGCTGTCCCGAAACCCTGCCATCGGCGCGTTTTCTCGCGCGCCCGGGCTCGTGCTGCCGTGTACTGGCGGGACGATGCACTTCCGCCGCCGCTCCGACCTGACCCTTCCTGACAGGATTCGAGCGATCCTCTCCTCCCGCGGACTGTCGCTGGCGGACGTTTCCCGGCAATCGCGCGACCTATATGCCCGCGAAAAGCGATTTCACATTCCGGCGAATCTCTACTACCTTCTCGGACGCCAGGGATTCAGCCCTGGTCTCCACCAGCTCCTTGCTCTCAGCCGGCTCTCCGACTATCGTCTGGTCGACTGGTTCGCCGCCTTCGGCATCGTCCTCGACGACATTCCGCGCCTGCAGGCCTCCCTGCCCTCCCCCCACACCACGCTGGTCGACGCAAACGTCTACGACGACCAATCGGCGTTTTTCTCGTTTGAACAAGGACGCCCGGGTCTTCCGCCAGAATCGCTCCGGCCGCTGCGTGAATGGGCGCGACTGAGCGTCCTGCGCCGAACGAGCGCCCAGAAAGAGACCGCGGCTCCCTTTCTGTTCGCAAGGATCGGCAGCCAGGATGACTTTGCCTACCCGGATTTGCTGCCGGGAAGCATCGTTCGCATCGTCAGACCGGACGCGCCGGCGTTCCAGAACTTCCCGGTGAGTCAGAAAGGTTCTTTCTTTCTCGTCGAGCACCGCCGCGGTCTCCTGTGTTCCAGGCTTCATGCGTCCCGCCGTAACCGCATCGTCTTGTGCCCAACGCTGCTGCCGTTTGCGCCAGCCGAGTTCGAACTGGGCAAGGAGGCACGCATTCTCGGAGCCGTCGATTTCGAGCTGCGTCCTGTCGATTCCGGCGTGCCGCCTGGGGTTCTCCCGCGCTATTGCCAGTTTTGGAACCCTGCGCCGCTGGAACCTTCTTCCGCACCGGTGTCGCTCGATCGCCTGCTCCGCCGCGCCAGGCAGAGATCCGGCCTCAGCTTTCGCGAAGCCTCGGCAAAAAGCGCATTGGTTGCCGAGGCCCTCGAAGACCAGCGGTTCTTTTGCGCGACCGGGTCTCTTTCCGATTTCGAATCGAAGACCGCTCCGCCGCGCCATGCCCACAAGCTGTTTTCACTCTGCGTGCTCTATTCTCTGAACTTCTGGGAATTGATCACCTCCGGAGGCCTCGACCGAAGCGGCGAGGGACGCGAGGTCATGCCGGGCGAGCTCTTGGGCCGCACCGTCCCCCGGGAGGCCAGCCCTGACCCTCAAGACAAGCCGGTGCTCGCGCAATTTCCCGCCTCATTCGGACGCGCCGCTGCCGAGTTGTTCAAGATGGACCATCTCTCGGTTCGCGATCTGTTTTCCGCCGGGGACCAAAAGCGGTCTTTCCATCCTTACCTGGCCGATGCGGTCGCCTTGATTGTCGACCGGCGCAAGAAGCGCGTCGTCACGCTTCGCCATGCTCCGCTATGGGCCCAGCCCCTTTACGTCCTGCTCCAGCGCAACGGCCACTACATTTGCACGTCGTGCATTTCGAACACGGAGGGGTTAGTGCTGCGTCCTTTCTCGAACGAATTTTGCCGCCCTTTGCGGCTCAAGAGCCCCGCTGAAATCGAGGTCATCGGAAGGGTTGTCGGAATTCTGCGAAGGACCGTCCAGGAACAGCGTTCTTAATGCCGCGAGCCTGGAACGCGCCCAATCCAACGGCGAACGGAAAGAGCCTCGCGTTCCAGGACAAGGCGCGGGCGCGCTTGCAAAAAACGCCGGGCGTCCGGGACGCCGCCAGTCGATTTGCGAACAATCTCCCCCGGCAGTGGCTTGCCGCAGCCCAGGAGTGTCACAGTCTCCGCGTTGATCTCGCCATGTTCACAATTGCCGAATCCGTCCGAATCACCAAGTGTCAGGATGGCGGCGTCCTCCTCGACGTGGCACGCGGCACGATGTTCACCCTTAATCCGGTCGGCGCTCGAATTCTCGAACTTTTGCAGCAGAAATGCGGCCTTCCCTTGCTCGTCGCGCAGATTAGCCGCGAATTTGGCGCGCCCGGCGAAGTTGTACGCGCCGACGTTGAGGAGTTTCTTTCCGTTCTTCGAAGCCAGGGATTGCTGGCAAACGGTGCCGCATGACGCTCGGAATGGAAGAAACACGGCTGGAACACTGGCGGCTGCTGATCGTCCGACGCGATGGGGAGGAGATATTGCTCAAGGCCGATGGCGCTCGACTTGAGCTGCCGCAAGTGTCAATCCCCGCGAACCAGAGAATTGCGGCGAATATCAACCGAGCGGCCGAACGAGAACTGGGACTACACCTCATTTGCCTGTACGAAATCCGGACCGCCAACCAGACGCTGCCAGGACACCCCTTCTACCACGCCGCTGCTTGTCTTCGTCCTCAAGAGACCGTTCCCGCAGGCGCGTATTGGACCCTTGTTCGGCCGCTGACCACGCAATCGTTTTCGAAGGAAGCAGACTTTGCGGCGATGCGAGCCATGCAAACCGGCCTGGATTGCCCCCTGACCGATGAGCCGTTCCGCAAACTGAACTGGCTTCGCGAAGTCACCGCCTGGGTCAACCGTGCCCTCCAGCCTTATCCGGTGCGGCTTACCGGTTCGTTCGAACAGTTCAACGCCAGCCCGGCGTTCAGCCTCATCCGGTTCGACACGACCGGCGCGCCCGTTTGGTTCAAAGCCATTGGCGCACCCAACACGCGGGAGTTTGCTCTTACCCTTGCCCTCGCTCGCGCGTGTCCGGCCTATCTCCCGAAAATCCTGGACGCGAAGGCCGAATGGAACGCGTGGTTAGCCGAAAACGCAAGTGGCTCGTCCCTGTCTGACACTCTCGGCACCGCCCACTGGGAGAACGCCGCCGAAAGCCTCGCCCGCCTCCAAACACTGACGCTTTCCGCCGCTGGCGAACTTCCAGCCAAAGGCGCTCGCGATCTCCGGCTCCGTTCTTTGCTCCCTCGCGTAGCTCCCTTCTTTGCGTCGCTGCGCGAGATGGCCCAGGATGCCAGTTTGCCGGAGCGCGAACGGCCGGCGTGCCTCGATTGGCGGGAGCTTTGCACAGCGGTCGAAGACGCTCTCGGATGCCTCGGCGAACTCCACATACCCAATGCCGCCGGACACATGGACCTCAATCCACAGAACATCTTCTGTTCCGGCCAACGCTGTGTGTTTCTCGACTGGGCGGAGGGGTTTGTGGGCTGTCCCTTCTTTTCCTTCGAATACCTGCTTCAACATTTCCGCCGGGCTGTTCGGCCGAACCATCCTCTCGAAATGAGCTTCCGCGAAGCCTATTTCTCCGCTTGGCGCGAATTCCTGGAATGCCGAGTTCTGGAACGCGCGTGCGAGCTCTCCCGGCTCCTTGCGCTGTTCGCTTACGCAAGCACGCTTTGGAACGCCTTGGAGGAACGGGATTCACTGGTGCTGCCGCAGCGCGTCTATTTCCTCCGCCTGGCAAGGAAAATGTCCCGAATGACGCGGAAAGCGAGGACCGTGTGTGCCTGATGATTCTCATCGTTCGCGCCTACGCGTTGCTTCTGTCGTTTGAGCAGCCCCTTGCCCGGCACGCGTTCGCCGGCCTTTACCGGCGCGTGCGGGACCGCGCCGTCCGCGCCCGCCGTGCGAACCTCTCTTGCCAAGACGCGTGCCGGGCCGTCAATCTCGCGTGTGTCCTCTACTTCAGGGAAGTGCAGTGCCTGCAGCGCTCAGCCGCGCTGGTCTGCCTGCTGCGAGACCTCGGAATCTCCGCCACATTGGTCCTCGGCGCCCAGCGACTCCCGTTCAAAGCCCATGCGTGGGTGGAAGTCCGCGGCTGCGTCATAAACGACAGCCAGTCTTGCGCCCAGTTGTACGGCGTTCTCGACCGTCTTTGAGTACGGGAGGTCTCTCGATGCGCGCGTTTTTCGGCATCTGGGATTTTGAGGGAGGGCCGGTCGATCCCTTTTTGCTCGCACGCGCCAGTCTGCTCGTGCGGCAGTTCGCTGGCTCCAAGGCCGCCATTGTCCAAAGACGCTCACTGGCCCTGATTTCCGAAACGGACACGCCGGACCAAAAGCCCGCGCCGGCTGCTCCGCAGGACGCCCCGGCTGCCCCGGCGCTCCTCTGGAGCGGTCGGCTCGACAACCGCGCGGAACTCGCCGCCCTTAGCGGCGCAAGACCCGATTCCCTCACGGACGAACAGGCAATCGAATTGGCATACGCGCGCGGCGGCAGCGATGTTTTTTCCCGGATCCTCGGCGATTGGGCGCTCGCGGTCGTGCACGAACCGGAACGCCAACTGATCCTCGGCCGGGACTTTGCCGGAGTGCGGTCTCTGTTCTACCGCACGCACGCCGCAACAGTGGTTTGGTCAACCCATCTCGCTCCGCTCGTCCTCCTCGAGGAGACCATCCCAGCCCTTTCAGAAGAGTATCTCGCCGGCTGGCTCTCGTTCTTCCCAGAGGGCCATCTCACGCCTTACCGCGATATCCTTGCCGTCCCTCCCGCATCGTTCGTCCGAATCACTCCGAACGGAACCACATCGCGAAAGTATTGGGGCCTTGACTCCGCGAAACCCCTGCGTTACCGGACGGATCGCGACTACGAGGAGCATTTCCTCTCGGTCTTCCGCGAATCCGTTGCCCGTCGGCTCAAATCGGAAGCTCCGCTGCTGGCGGAATTGAGCGGAGGCGTGGACTCGTCTTCCATCGTGTGCATCGCCGATAGGCTGCTGGCAATGGGCGCCGTCACGTCCCGGCTCGATACGGTCACCTACTTCGATTCCGAGGAACCCACCTGGGACGAACTCCCCTTTGCCGCGAAAGTCGAAGAGCAGCGCGGACGAATCGGCCATCACATCGATGTCGGACCCGCGCAGAGCGTTAGCCAGGACGAATTTGCGGGCGGCTTCTCCGCCGTCCCCGGCTCAATTGCAGAGAGAAGCCCCGCCGCGAAAGCATTCGACCGCATCGTATCGGAGAACGGATACGCGGTTGTCCTGTCGGGGCTGGGAGGCGACGAGCTGCTCGGAGGCGTGCCCACGCCCGTGCCGGAACTGGCTGACCTGCTGGCCCGCTTCCGCGCTATTCAATTCCTCCGGCGCTCGTTCCGTTGGGCGCTTGCCAAACGAAAGCCCATCCTCGGACTGTGGCACAGCGTGCTGGCACATTTTTTGTCGCGCGGCAACAGGGAAAGCTCCGTCCTCGAACACGACTGGAGCTGGCTTGCGCCCGACTTCCGCGCACGCAACCTCTCCCGCTTGGGAGCTTTCCCGGCCCGCTTCCGCTTCTTCGGCCCGCTCCCGAGCCTGCAGGCAAACGCGGCCGCCATGGAAGTTCTGTCCCGCCAGATTTCCTGCACTCCGGCCTCGGCCGAGCCCGGCTGCGAATGGCGCTACCCGTTTCTCGATCGCGAACTGGTAACCTTCTGTTCCTCCATACCGCGCGAGCAGCTCGTGCGCCCCCATCAACGCCGGTCGCTCATGAGGCGCGCCCTTGCCGGAATTGTTCCGCCGGAAATTCTCGAACGCAAGAGAAAGGCGTATGTCAGCCGCGGCCTGGTCAAAGTGCTTGCCTCCGAATGGCGGCTCCTGAGCAACGCTCCCTTGAAAAGCGCGGACGCCGGCATTGTGGATGCGGTCTCCTTGTCCCTCTGCCTGGGGCGCGCCGAACAAGGCCACCATATGCCGGTCTTGCCGCTTCTCCGCTCGCTCGCACTTGAACAATGGCTGCGCGGACTCGAGGCGCCTATCGTGCAGCCCGGCCACTCATCCCCTCGCAGGCCCGCCGAACCGCCCGCACCTGCCGCGGCGCAAGAACTTCTCGGCCGAGAAAGACCAAATTAGGAAGGAGGTGACAGCCATGACTTACTCCAAACCAGAGCTTTGCGACATTGCCGAAGCGACTGCAGCCATTTGTCTTGATAATGCGCTGATCAAGTCTGTCTTTGGCGCAGATCTCTCGAACCCACATCAGCAGACGGCGCCGGCGTACGCCGCAGAAGAGGAATGAAGCTGTTTGCAAGCCGGAGCGCTCGGCCGCCGAACGCTCCGGCAAATTCCGCACGGCCCAAAGACCCAGGAAAGGAGCCAAGCCCAATGAAGTACGGCAAACCGGAATCATACCGATCGCGGAAGCAACGACGGCCATTCGCCTTGACCATTCCCCGCTCAAGACGACTGCCGGGGCAGAGCTGACGGATCTTCCTAGAATGACGGTGTCGGCCTGCTCCGCCGACGAGGAAGGGTAGTCTGCGGAACCGCGCAGTCATCCGGCGCGCTCCGCTTCCGAACGCCCCGGAACCCTGCGCCAGGTTATGGCCTCGCCTGAAGGCGAAGACGGCGCCAGCGATCGTACTGGCCGGTCTTTTCTGGCGCCGGGCGTTCCTCGCGCTTCAGCCAGAAGAGGAACCAATCCAGGTTTCGCTCGTAGATTTCGAACCGGTGCCGCGGCTGATTCCGCACGTGCAGTTCGTTTGGATAAATGTGCATCTCAATAGGCTTGCCAAGATCGGCCAGCGACCGGTAAATCGGCAGATACACGAGATACTCCGTGTCCGACACGTTCTCGAGAATGGGAGCGCGGATGCGATCCGCATTTCTTGACATGGCGATTTGCTCCCAGTTCGCCTTGGACTGTCCGTACGGCCATCCGCCCAGACCCCAGTTCTTCAGGATGCTCCACCATTCCGTTCCCGCCATAAAGTAGAAATAGGGTTCAAGCATCGCAGCGCCGCTCGCGGCCTGCACCAGATTTGCGTGGGAAAGGACATAGCCCGTAATTTCCTCGCCGCGGCTGAACCCCGTCATCCCGATTCGTTCTGAATCGATGAGCCCTTGCTGCGCAAGCTGCTGAACCGCGGACTCGACCGAAGCGGCGGGAGAAGCCCAGTCCATGATCTTTTCCTCGAAGTGCCCCGGACGGATGTTTCGGATGAAGCCAACATCGAGGCAAAGCACCGCGAATCCGTGGGCAGCGTACACCTGGATTGGATTTTGATCGCCGGAAGCTCCGCGCAGGAAATAGTCCCCGCTTCGATAGGTCGTGATAATCATTGGATAGCGCTTGCCCGGCTCGTAACCCAGCGGCCTCAAGACATACCCGTACCAACTCTCGCCGTACTTGTTAACGCCTTCGATCCGCTCGGCCGCGCTGCGCTCGAGCGCTTCGAAGCTGGGGTTCAAGTCAAGCAAAACGCGGATACGCGCCGAGCTTCTGTCGAGCAATGCCACGCGAGGCGGCGTGACATTGTTCTCCACTAGACACGCAAACCGCCTTCCCGCCGCATCCGATGAAAACGACGAGAAATAATCTCCGCTTGCCGGCTGAAATACCCGCTCAGCATTCGAACCGTCCGCGGCGGCTCTCCAGAGCTCGTGAGAACGGCCGCGTCCGGCCCGTATCGTGAAGTACAACTCCGACCCGTCAGCCCTCCACCAGTATTGATCAACGAAATAAGCGCTTGGCGTGACTTCCTTCACGGTGTGATTCTCTTTCGACCGCACCAACAGCCGCCGCCCCAAGACTTGGGACTCCGAGGCATTATCGGTATAATAAAGATAGGCCACCGATTTCCCGCCGGAAGACGGCTTCGCTTCGACCGGATGATAGCGGGAGAGCGCATCATGCTCTTGCGGGGTGGTCTCCTCGTCCGCTGCCAAACCCTCGGCGCTCCATGCCCGGACTTCCCCCTTTGTCGCCATGCGCTCGCGGCCTGTTCTCAGCTCGTGCACCCAAAACTCCCGGGAAGGCTCCTCCGCGAGCTTCAGTTGCCTCGGCACCGAAATGCTTTGATAAGGCCGCAGCGGTCCCGGAAACAACACGCTGGCCTCGTAGTTCTGGACGGAGTTCGCCGCTCGCGGTTTCGTCACGGTTAGAAACAGCGCCCGGCCATTTGACACCAACCGGTAGTCCTCGACATCCCCCTCCACGTGCGTGGCCTGCCGTCGCCGTCCGGTAGCCAGACTCCATGTCCAAATCTGCCAGCGGTCGCTCTCTCTCATCCGAGCTCGGTACCAAACGGCATTGCTGTCCGCCGACCACCGCGGGTCTTCGGCAACCCATTGATTGATCTCGTCCCAATGCGGCACGCCGGCCGTCCCAAGACAACGAACTCGCCCATCGGCCGCAGACACGACAACAAGTCCCGATCGGTATGCGTTGGCGTTGTATTCGGCTTGGCCAATGACCACGGCCACCCATTTGCCGTCCGGCGAAATACTGACTCCCTTCGCATCGCGCAAGGTCAAGAGATCCATGGACGTGACGGGGCGCGTCTTGGCGGGTTCAGGATCCGTCAGCCGAACCGGCGCCGGATCAAACCGCGCCCCTTGCACCGACTGAGCAACAAGCGCGGCCGGAAACCCCGTAAGCCAAGAGAGAATTAACAGTCTTCGCGCTGCTCTTCCCATCCGAACACACCTCCGGCAATGCGGCTGCCCGCAGGCAACGGCCCTTTGCAATGGATGCCTGATGGCTAAAAAGCGAGCTTGAGCGCCGCCTGCAACGAACGCGGTCCGCCCCCTTGGAACAGCGGATTCAAGCCACCCAGACCTTGATTGAGCATCTTGGTGGATTGGTATTCGATCGATCCGAACTGAATGTAGCCGCCCGGATTCGTAAAGTTCGGATGGTTCAGCGCATTAAATGCATCGGCGCGGAACTGCAACCGAAACCGGTCGCCGAGAGAAAAAAGCCGCCCGAACGAAACGTCCGCCTGTGTGAAACCAAAACCGGGAATGTCGTTTCGCCCTTCCGTTCCCTGGCGAACCGACGACGGGACCACAAACGCATTGGGGTTCAGAGTCTTTCCGCCCGGAGCTTGTGGACTCGAAATCCACAGGGGTTGTCCCGGAACAAGATCGGGACGCGTGAATTGATTCGCGAGCGCCGACGCCCCAAGGTATACGCTGGCATTCATGGGAAACCCGGACCGGCTGACCACCATCCCCGAAACCGACCAATTCTTGCCGATCCGCGAGAGAAAGCTCGCACCCCTCGCCGACGGCAATTCCCAGGTGACGGCGCCCGAGAAATTGTGCCTTACGTCGAAATCCGAAGAGGCGTAGTCGTTTTTCGCCGAGATTACCGTATTCGACAGGCCCGCGAGAAAATCGTTCGAAGCATTGTCGAGCGAGTGCGAAAAACTGTAACTCAACAGAGCTTGCACGTTCTTAGCCATCGTCCTGCGATATTGCGCTTGCAGCGCGCCGTAGTTCGACAAGGCGTCGTTTCCGGTGATGTACAACAACCCGGCGAAATTCGGATTCGGTTGGTACAGCGCCTCCTTGCGCAGCACATCACGGCCGGCTTGCCCCAGATACGTCAGGCTCAGAGCTTGTTTTTCACCAAACGATTTCTCCAAGGCCACATTCCATTGATACGAACGAGGAAGCTTGAGGCTCGGCCGGAACGCGTATACCTGGTCGGAATAGGGCGGCGCCAGGGATATGGCCGGGAGGAACGCTGAAGCGCCGCTTAAGGGGACAGAAACTCCCGGATAAAACGTGAAGGCCGAGTTCGGCCAGTAGGAAGGAACAATGGACGCAGCACCCAACCCCAGGTCGTAAAAGACACCCGCGCCGGCGCGCAGGACCAGGTCGCCCTGCCCGTTCAAGTGATAGGCAATCCCGAAGCGGGGAGCGACGTTGCCGTACTGCGTGTTCCACAAAGGCGTTCCTTGGGGAGCGGGGCCGACCGCGGAAGGATTGTCCAGATTTTGCCACGCGACAAGAATCGTGTTGCCTTGCGCAGAAGGCGCAGGGCTTACGTCCCATCGCAACCCGTAGGACAGCGTGAGCCGCGGCGTCGCATTCCAGGTGTCCTGTGCGTACAGCGAGAACGCTCTGCCGAGAACCTTCGCGGAAAGCGTTGTCGTCGCGTACAGGTCCGCCTGGCCTGTGGCGAGAAAGTCTTGCACGCTGTCGACGGAATAGCCGACCACTCCTTTCGCGGGCGCGATCTTGAGGTACAGCAGGCGAACATCCGCGCCGAATTTCAGCTTGTGGCTGACAATCGTCCAGGAGAGATCGTCTGTTAAGTTCCACTGCTTCGTTTGATTGTGCCCGATTGTGCCCGCCGCGAAGTAATACGTGTCGAAGGTCTGGAAACTGAACTCGTTCGACCCCGGCGCCAAGTCGCCCAGATACAGGCTCGGCGACGGAAGGGTCGCGCCTCCCATCGCGTGGAGCGATGACCGTACATCCGAAGTCTGCGCCGAATAGTTGCCTCGGACAGCATTCGAAATTCTCCCGCCCCGCTCCATGTTCGCTCCGGCCGTTGCCGTTTGAGTGTTGACCGGAAGCGAATCCAGCTCGCCAGGGCTGCTGAGGTTCACCAGTTCCGAAGGCGCATGGTTGTAACGGGCGAAGACCGAAAAGTGCGAGCCAAAGTAGTGATCCACGCGAATACTCGCTGCATTCAGCGTCCCGGAATTCGAGAACCCTCCCGCAAACTGGGCCGTATAACCGCCGGCCGATACCGGACCGTTCGGCACTGGATAGGCATTCAAGAACGGCGCCAAGGACCCGGACGCACTCTGTCGCGCGAAAACGGAGGGCACTTCCGTAATGATGGTACCCGGCAAGCGCAGGCGCGCCCCTTCATAAGAAAAGAAGAAGAATGTTCGGCCCTTCCAGACCGGACCTCCCAGCACTCCGCCAAAATCGTTGTGGTGCTCCGCTGCCCGCGGCAGGCCGGTGCTGTTCGCGAACCAATCGTTCGCATCCATCACTGTGTTTCGAAAATAGTCGAAAACTCCGCCATGCCAGTCGTTTGTTCCCGCCCGCGTTGTCAGCATCACTTGGCCGCCCGGCTGCCTGCCGAATTCCGGCGCGAACGATGAAGTCTCGATGCGAAATTCCTGAAGGTCGTCCGCCGAAACCAGGCTGCTCGTCCCGCCTAACGCGCTGAATGCCTGCGCTTGGCCGAGGCCCGAGGCGCCCCCAGCCGTGATTCCCGGCTGAACGCCGAAGTTCGCGGACACACCATCCACGGTGAAATTGTTGGCCTCCGTTCTCTGCCCTGCGACGCTGTATTGGCCCGGCGAGTTCGTGCTCGACGGCGCGATCACCACGCCCGGTGTCAGCTGCAAGAGAGTATTGAAACTCCTGCCGTTCATGGGCAGATTTTCGACAAATTGCCTGTCGATGACCGTGCCGACCGAGCCCGATTCCGTGTTCACGAGCGGAGCGCCGCCTTCGATGGTAACCGTCTCCGATATCGCCCCAAGCGGCAGAGTGAAATTGATCGAAAGCGCGTCTTGAACGTGAAGGATGACATCCGGCTTGATGATCGTCTTGAAACCGAGCTTCGAAACCTGAATCAAATAGGGGCCGGGAGGGATATTCGCAACGGCGTAAATCCCTTCGGAGTCCGTCTTCGCCGGATATTGAATGTGCGTCAAGTCATTGACGACGAGAATCTCCGCTCCCGCTACACTGGCTCCGCTTGGATCGGTAACGATGCCGTTGATCATCCCCGCGGGAGATTGCGCACACAACCCGCGCGCCAGCAGAATCGAAAAGACGAGAAGCGAACCGCAAGAGAAGCCGCGCCGTCGCAAAGGACCCTCCCCCGAAGCGAAATATTCCTCACTGAAAAGGTCTATGCGAATGACCGGGGGTTTTGTGTCAATCGCCAGCAGTCCTGTATGCCAGACAACTTACTCCCGAGGGCCTGCCGATGGCGGAAACACCGGGCATATGCATTCAGTACTTTCTCGGGTTTCCCGGCGCCGAAACACCCGAATGTCTTTGCGCATTGCGTATTACCACGATAGATACGTCATCGTACGAGATGAACACATCTGATAGAATGACGCGCCGGGGATCATCCCCTTCTCCCGTTATGCCTAGCCAAACCTTTGAGGCTTTCTTTACGAAAGCTACGGGCAAAACGCCCTACCGGTATCAAACCTGCCTAGCGGAGCGTCCAATTGAAAGCCGATTGATTAATGTTCCTACAGGATGCGGTAAGACCGCCGCCGCAATCCTCGCTTGGCTCTGGCAGCGTACGAAATGTCCAGGACGAACGCCACGCAGGCTGGCTTATTGTCTGCCAATGCGCACTCTCGTCGAACAAACCAGAGATTGCGCCTTGGACTGGCTCGACGCTGCTCGAATCTCCGCCAGCACCGACACGATGTTGGGACGGCTGCAACAGTGAAACCAGAAGACCTGCAGAAAATATGTCGTCCGGGCAAGGGAGAGGATAGCTTGGACCCGCTTCGGGTTCTGAGCAACGCTTTGGGTTTGCCCGGGCCAGACTCGGTCTTCCCTTGGCAGGCGGGCCTCCTCAGGAATTTCTTGGACGGTGGTTTGCCGTGCTCGATTGACATTCCAACTGGGCTTGGTAAGACCTCCGTCATGGCGATCTGGCTGGTGGCGCGCGCATGCGGCGCCAGGCTGCCGCGGCGCCTGCTCTATGTGGTCGACAGGCGGGCCGTGGTGGACCAGGCAACCGAGGTCGCAGTCGCCCTTCGAAACTGGATCGAACAAAACGCCCATCTTAAGGGGACCTTCGGACTTACGGGCCGTCCACTGCCGACCTCCACACTTCGCGGCCAATACGCCGACAATCGTGAGTGGCTCGAAGACCCGTCGGCTCCCGCCATCATCGTGGGTACTGTGGACATGGTTGGTTCACGGCTTCTGTTTGAGGGCTACGGCGTTTCGCGGAAGATGCGCCCGTATCATGCGGGGCTGCTTGGAGTTGACACGCTACTGGTGCTCGACGAAGCTCATCTGACGCCGCCGTTCGAGCATCTGCTGCGAGCAATTGCGGCGGACCCGGTCTTCCGGCCGCGCGATCCGCAATGCGATTCATACGTTCCACGCTTCAGACTGCTCGCCCTCTCCGCGACAGGGCGGGCACAAGGCAGCAATACGCTCGGACTTACGCAGAACGACTTCAAACACGAAATCCTCAGCAAACGGTTGACCGCCAAGAAGTCGCTGCGTCTCTTACATCTCGCCAGGGAAACCAAGCTCGAACATGCACTGGCGAATCATGCCTGGACGCTAGCAGGCGACGGCAGGCAATCCGTACGTGTAATCGTTTATTCGGACAGCCGGCAGGTTGCACAGAAGGCCCAGGAAGCTATTAAAGAGCTGGCGAAAGGCGACAAGAAGGCAGGTAGGGCTGCCGTGAAGATCGACACGGAGGTTTTCGTGGGTGGCCGACGGGTATTTGAACGCGAGCAGGCCAAGAAGCGCCTAGAAGAACTCGGATTCATTGCAAGCAGCAAGGCTGAACGCACTTGTCCCGCGTTTCTTTTTGCCACCTCGGCTGGTGAGGTCGGTGTTGATCTTGACGCGGATCACATGGTTTGTGACTTGGTTGCTTGGGAGCGGATGGTCCAACGCCTCGGACGCGTGAACCGCCGTGGCGAGGCAGAAAGCCACGTTGCGAAGATCGATGTACTTGTCACACCTGAGCCGAGCCCAGACACAAAGACCCAGGAAGCACTCAACAAAGCGCGCAGCAAGGATCTAAACGAGAAAGAGAAGAAACGCGTTGAGGACCACGAGCGAAAAGTTCAGGAATGGAAGAACAGGCAAATGCCTTTCGAAAAGCTCCCTTTGCTAAGGGATGGATCTTTGGACGCCAGCATCCGCGCCTTGCTCGAACTGCGGGAACGGGCAAAGAAGGAGCCGGAGCTAGAAAAGATTCTCTGCAGCGCAACTTCGCCGGAACCGCTGCGGCCAGCTCTCACTTCTCCACTTGTCGGGGCTTGGTCGCTGACGTCTCTGAAAAAACATCCGGGTCGGCCGGCGGTTCAGCCGTGGTTACGAGGATGGGTTGACGATCCGCCGGAGACCGCCCTTGTGTGGCGAACCTATCTCCCAGTCCGCAAGGGTGGCACAGCACCACGCCAGGCCGAGATCGAGGCTTTCTTTGAGGCTGCGCCGCCGCACACCAGCGAATTACTCGAAGCTGAGACGTTCCGCGTCGCCGATTGGGTCTTCACTCGTGTGAAGAAAACCGGCAAAGAGCACGCGGATCAGAACTCCTCCGAACTGGAGGTTCGCCTCTGTGATGAGGATGTCGTGGCGTTTGTCCTTGATCCGGATGGGACTCTCAGGAAAAGGTTCACATTAGGGGCTCTGAAGTCGCCGCCAGACAAGGATAAGTTCAAGAGCGAGTTCAAAGATACGCTCACCGGCGCCGCGTTGATCGTCGACGCACGACTTGGCGGATTGAAGGACGGGCTGCTCGATGACGAGGCGGACGATCCGCCACCAACTGCCGACGGCAGCGAGTGGCTTGGTGACGGGGCTGTCGGGTTCCGCATTCGCATAGAGACTTCCGAAGCTGCTCCGCGCGATCCGAACTGGCGCGAACGGTTCCGCTTTGCCTGCGAAGTCTCCGAAGAGGGCCAACCGCGCCGGTGGCTTGCCGTGGAGAAATGGCGGAACGATGCCGCGACCGAGGATGATCGTTCGGAGGGGACTCGGCAGCTTCTCGTAGAACATCAGAGGCACGCCGAACAGCGGGCTCGCGACCTCGCGAAGGCGCTTGGGCTCGACACAGAGCACGAGAGCATTCTCGCCCTCGCAGCCCGCCTGCACGACGAAGGCAAGCGCTCGGCGCGGTGGCAGCGAGCTTTCAACGCTCCCAAGGATGGTGTTTACGCAAAGACCGAAGGTCCTATCAACCAGGGTTTGCTTGACGGTTATCGGCACGAACTGGGGTCGCTCCTTCGTATTGAGAACGAGAAGAGCGTCCGCAACCTTCGCGAGGACCAGCGCGATTTGGTCCTTCACCTGATCGCCACGCATCACGGTTTCGCGCGCCCTGTGATCGGCACGAACGCGTGCGAGGATGCTCCTCCCTCTGTGCTTGACGAGAAAGCGACGGAAATCGCCTTGCGCTTCGCGCGGCTGCAGAAGCAATGGGGCCCGTGGGGACTCGCCTGGTGGGAGGCACTCCTTCGCGCCGCCGATCAGCTCGCCTCCCGCGACAATGCTCTGGGCACTGGTTGTACAGGAGGCGCGTGATGGCGACGGCATCGATTCCGGTACACGTATTCAACCCCGCCCAAGCCTTCGCCTGTATCGGGTTCCTTGAGGCCGCGGATGTGCTGCTCGGGAATGCCGTGGGTGGGTTCCAGTGGGGACAATCTGGTGACTTCTTCAATCTGAGCGGTGACGGGAGTGAGAATCCTGTTCGAACCGTCCTCTCCTTCTTGAAGACAGCTGAAGTGAAGTGGCTTAGCCCTCGGAGAGATCTAAGCGAGAGGGATGGTGGGTGTACTCAAGTCGTGCCCGGGATCGCATCTGCTGCCGACCCAAAGGCGCCTGATTTGCCGGGGATACTGTACGGAAATGATGACGACGGCTTGGAGCGCGAGATTCCGTTCGGCTATTGGGCGGACGGGTCCGGGCGGTTCGCGACCACATTCAAGAAGTCCACGAACGGAGCCTCATCTCACGTCCGGGTCAAGAATGCGCTGGACGCGATCAAGCGGTTGGACCTCGAGAAAGCGGTGTGCGACCCATTCAACCAAGTCGACCGAACCGAGTCATTGTTCCGACTCGATCCCCGCGGAGTCGTTGATCCAATTCACGGTGGCTTTTCTCCTGACAGCCTTCGGAAAGGCGCCAAGGGGGGCATCGACATGCGTGTGGCCACTTACCCCCTTTGCGAACTGCTTGCAGTCATCGGACTCGAATGCACGCGTCCCGAGCGTCTCGACGGAAGACGCTTTGCATATAGTGTTTGGGACCGTATGCTTCCGCCATTGCTCGCGCGCGCTGCTCTCGGAGGACACCTGGGCTTTGTTAGCGGCCGCCGATTTGTAGTGGAACATGTGGAAGTCAAGCAAGGAGGCGACAGGAAAATGACCGACATACGAGAGGAGTTAACATGACTAGCGAGCTCTCCGAACAACTCGATGGATGGGCTACCGAAGCCGACGGCCCGGTGGCGCTACGCCTGAAGCAGAGACTGCTGCCGGTCGAAGAAAGCGGCGTCATTTTCCCACCAACATACGCTGACATCGGCTACAACATTGACACGTTGTCGGACGGCACGCGCGTGGCGACGATCGACAGCGTGGGTTCCCAAGCCAACCGCCTGGAGCCGATCTTTAAGTCAGATTCGGAGGACACCAAGAATTGGCTGGTGCCGCAGGTTCAGATCGTGATTCGCAAGGAGGCGTGCGGCAAGTGCGAAGCATGTCAGAAGGCTGCCGGATCGAAAAAAGACAATAAAAACGAGTGCTCGCAACCCCGCGAGGTCACGCGCTCTCTTCTTGATCTTGCTCATCGCGCTGCGGATGCCACTGTGCAAGCCTCGCCCGAATTGCTGAAAATCCTCGGCCCCGCGTTCAAGGCTCTCCAGCGTGGCGACGCTGGTCCGCTTTGCGCGATTGCACCCACGTCGCTCGTGTTCGGAGTTTGGGACTCGCGAGGCGATACGGGAGAAAAGCGGCCGCGACTCGTGAGGTCGATCATCCGGGCCTGGGATGTGGAGCCGCTGCATGCGGCAGCGCAGTTTAACTCGATTTGGAAACTGCTCGACGAGAAACAACAAAAGGCGCTTAAGGAAGACGCAAAGGCCAAAAAGGTGGAACTTTCGGAAAAGGGTCTGGCCGATGCGCCCAGCGTATTCCGGCCAAAGCTCAAGATCAAGAACTATGTGAACGACTCTCCCAATCCCGAGGCGCGCGTTCTTGGCGGCGTCCTGGTTCGTGGTCGGGTCGAGCGCGAAGTTACCGTCAACCTCGTTGCCTTGCGCGGCCTGCGGGGCAAAGACGCGCCAGAGACCAAAGCCATCCGAAAGTACCTGCTTGGCCTGTCGGTCATGGCTGCCACAGCAGATATCGAAATGTTCCTGCGCGAAGGCTGTCTGCTCCGCTATGCGGAGAGTGCCGACCAGTGGTACAAAGTGCCGCGGCGAGGCGAGCCGAACTCGATCAACCTGGACGTCGGCACGGTCAAGAGCTATGCGATGCAGTCAGCCGGCCATTTCCAGTCGAAATGGCCTGATATTTTTCAAGGCACTTGGCCGAATCTCCAGTACAGATTCGATCTGGAAGAAGCCAAGAAACTACGCGCTCAGGAGACAGCGAAAGAGGAATCCTTTCCGGAGTAGCGGCGAATGGCTGCACTGGTCATTTACGTCCGTCTTCATGACGGGCGTTATCACGGAGGAGGAGACTGGCCGCCCTCCCCGGCCAGACTTTTTCAGGCACTGGTGGCAGGCGCGGGCCTCTCGGGTCCTCTTGAAGAGAGTGATAAAGAAGCCCTGAGATGGCTCCAGGCGCTGCCAGCCCCAATCATCGCGGCTCCCCGCGCGCTGCAACCTCGCCGGGGCGTTCTTTTCTACATGCCGAACAACGACAGCGACTCCATCGGAGGCGAACCGGCAAAGATGGCGAAGATCCGGACTGCAACCAAGATCTTCCAGCCATATCTCTTCGATGCCGAAATTCCATTCGTGTACGCGTGGCCCTTGGCCCCGGACCCGGCGGATCAACAAAATGCAGAGAAGGTTTGCGGCGTGGCCGAGCGCCTCTATCAGCTCGGACGCGGAATCGACATGGCTTGGGCCTGGGGCGAAATGCTCGACGATGGAAGACTTGAAGATTTCTTGGTAGCTTACCCGGGCCAGATCTACCGCCCCTCGGAGAATGGCTCGGGTCGGATGCTCCCAAAAGCATGTCCAGGTTCTTTGGAAAGCCTCATATTTCGCTTTCAAGCTTACAGAGAACGGTTCTTTTACCGGGAGGAAGGCAAGACGGTGAAGGTCGTCTTCCGACAGCCTCCGAAGCCCCGTTTCCAACTGACGCCTTACGACAGTCCGCCCTCACGCCAAATGTACGAGTTGTGCGATCCGGTTGAAGAGGGCGTGTTCGTGCCTTGGCCGCTGGAGCGTGCGCATGAGCTGGTGGTGGCGCTTCGTGACGCAGCCGTGTCGCGGCTCAAGGTTTCGATGCCTGCCCGCGCCGCCGATATCGACCGCGTGCTTGTGGGACGAAAGCCAGATGGCACCAACGACTGCCCTCCGCAGGACCGTGTACGGATCATTCCACTTTCTTCGATTGGTCATGTCCACGCGGACCGTGAAATCCGCCGCGTGTTGGTCGAGACGCCGCCCGGGTGTCTTCTTCATCCGAACGATGTCCAGTGGGCGTTTTCCGGCCTTGATCTCATCGAGCCTGATGGCGGCGAGGTTCTTGCAACGCTGATTCGGACGGACGACAAGGGTTTTCTAACGCATTATGGGGCGAAGGATGATTGCGCATACCGGCTTTGGCGCACCGTGACGCCGGTCGTGCTTCCGGAGTCCTCCCGACGACGCCGGATCGACCCCGTGCGCAAGGCTCAGGAAGCCAAAGCAGGGAGTGAGCGCCGGGCCGAACAAGACCGGGCCGCCGCGGCCGTCAGCCAAGCGCTGCGCCACGTTCAAATCAGACAAGGCGCCAAGGCAGTTCGCGTGCAAAGGGAGCCGTTTGAAGCGAACGGGCGTCGTGTCGAGGACTTCGCAAAGGGAACTCGCTTCGAGAAACACCGCCTCTGGCATGTCGAAATCGAGTTTTTCGCGCCGGTTCAGGGCCCGCTGACGATTGGCGATGGGCGGTTTCTTGGCCTCGGCGTAATGGCGCCTGTCGTTCAGGCTGGAGGAATCTATGCATTCACTGTTGAGTCTGGACTTGCAAGCGCACCGGAGCCGGAAGGCCTCGCCAGAGCACTGCGGAGGGCCGTGATGGCTCGTGTGCAGGAACAAGTACAAGGGCCCCTCCCCAGGTTTTTCTCCGGTCATGAAGCAGACGGTTCGCCCGCACGCGCATCCCATAGCTCCCATCTTGCCTTTGCTTTTGACCCAGGCCGGGCAAGGTTTCTCGTCATCGCCCCTCATGTTTTGGATCGGCGGCCTGCGACCCACGACGAAATGGCTAACCTGGCGATCCTTGATTGCGCTTTGGAGGGTCTGCGGGAACTCCGCGCCGGCGAAGCCGGCATTCTGTCTCTAAGACCTGCCCCTTTGATAGTCGAGCACGATCCGTTGTTTGCTGCCTCGCGGGAGTGGATCACGCTCACGCGGTACCGCGTGACGCGCCATGTCCGCGCGGCGGATGCTCGACAAGCGCTAGTGAGCGATATCCAGACCCAGCTTCGCCTGCGAGAATTTCCCGACGCGGAGGTCACGCCTACTGAGTGCAAAGGAATCGCTGGCCGTGGGCTGGAGGGAGTTGCCACGTTGAAGTTCGAAGTAGCGGTCGCAGGCCCTGTGCTTTTGGGACGGACTCGATTTCTGGGCGGGGGTATATTCGTCGGCCAAGGCACGGCTGCAAGCTGAGTTGCCTTGAAGCGCGAGCCGAACGAATGGGCGTGATGACGAAATAGCGAGGGCGCGGCGCGTGCTGCACGGCCCTTGCGCCAATCTGAGGGAAAGCAATGCGGACTTCATATTTGGTCTGCTACGACATTAGCGACGACAAACGGCTGCGCAAGGTGCACAAGGTGATGCGCGGCTTCGGCGACCACTTGCAGTATTCGGTGTTCGAATGCCAGCTTACGCCGATGGATCTGGTCCGCTGCCGGAGCCAGCTCTCGGAAATCATTCACGACGAGGAAGACCAGGTGCTTTTCGTGGATTTGGGTCCGGCGGAAGGGCGCGGGGACCGTGTCATTACCGCGCTCGGCAAGGCGTATTCGGCGGTGGATGCGCCTTGCATCGTCGTCTAACCCCCGCGAACCTCCATTCGCAAATTACCTCGCGCAGGATATCGGTGCTGCCTCCAAGCTTTCTCGGCCCCAGTCGACGCCGATCGGATTACTTTTTCGGCAGACTCCTCGCGCCGCAACGTTGCTAACCTATCCGGTAATACCATAATCAGATAAGCGGGGCGTTACAGCCTGATCCTTGGAGTGGGCCATCGCAGCGCTTCCTGACCAAGCTCTGAATGCACAAGCCGCTGAGCCTGACGCTCACAGGCGCGCGGTGCGTGATCGCCTGCCCGATTATCTCCCCGCCCGAATGGTCAACGAGTTCGTCTACTGTTCCCGCCTATTCTTCTACGAATGGGTGGAAGGGCTGTTTCGCGAAAGCGCCGACACCGTTGAAGGCAAGTCACAACACCACCGCGTGGACGCCAAAACGACCGAACTGCCCAAGCCGGAAGACAACCAAAGCGAAAAAATCCACTCCCGATCCGTCATGCTCTCCAGCGAACAGCATCGCGTCATCGCCAAAATGGATTTGCTCGAAGCCGTGGCAGGCGTTGTGACGCCGGTGGACTACAAGCACGGCGCCCCGCGAGAAACCGAGCAAGGCCTCGAACTCTGGCCCACGGATCGCGTCCAGTTGGCCGTCCAAGGACTCATCCTCAGGGAGAACGGTTATCGCTCGGAAGAAGGCGTCGCCTACTACCAGAAAACGCGCCAGCGTGTGCGCGTCGAATTCACCCAGGAATTGATGAATGAAACGCAGCGAACCATTGCAGCGGCCTGGGAGTTGGCGAGGTTCGGCACGATCCCGCCGCCGCTCGTGGACTCGCCGAAGTGCCCCGGCTGTTCACTCGTCGGCATTTGCCTGCCCGATGAAACCAACTGGCTCCGTCACTTGCCCGAGAAGGAATCGAGGCCGGCGGTTCAGCTCGGCCTGTTCGCGAACAACAATGGACGCGCGAACGAGGCGCTCACGGAGGAAGAGCCGCGCCAGCTAATCACGCCCCGTGATGACCTCAGGCCGCTTTATCTGAATACGCAGGGTGCGCGTGTGGGCAAGAGCGGTGAAGTGCTGCAGATTCGCGACAAGGACGACAAGAAATACGAAGTCCGGCTTCGCGAGATTTGCCAGTTGAACGTGATGGGCAACGTTCAGCTCTCGACGCAAACTATTCAGGCGTTGTGCGAAGCGGGTATCCCGGTCTGCTATTTCTCACAGGGCGGATGGTTCTATGGGATCACGACGGGGCTCAACTCCAAAAACATTTTGCTCCGGCGAACACAATTCCGCCTGGCTGAGGAGGCTTGGTTCTCCCTTTCACTGGCGCGCCAGCTCGTGGCGGGAAAGATCCGCAATCAGCGTACGATGCTCCAGCGCAATCATCTGGAACCAGAAGCAGGTGACCTAGCCGCGCTGAAGCGCCTGGCCGAAGCCGCCGAACGCGCTCAGAGTATGGACGAACTTCTGGGTATTGAAGGAAACGGGGCCCGCCTCTATTTCCAAAACTTCGCGGGCATGATCAAAGTGGAAAACGAAGAAGAGCAACAGTCTCAATTCCGGTTCGATTTCGCGGGACGGAATCGCCGCCCTCCGCGTGATGCCGTCAATGCGCTGCTTTCGCTCGGCTATAGCTTGCTTGTGAAGGACCTGACTATTGCGTGTTACGCCGTTGGATTCGATCCCTACCTCGGCTACTACCACCAGCCCCGGTTCGGACGGCCGGCGTTGGCGCTTGATCTGATAGAACCGTTCCGCCCGTTAATCGCCGATTCCGCCGTGCTGGCCGCAATCAACACGCGCATGGTGACTCCCAAGGATTTCGTGCAGGCGGGGCCGGCGGTCGCACTCAGTGCGTCGGGGCGGAAAGCATTCTTTCGTTCGTATGAACTGCGAATGGATTCGCTTGTGACCCACCCGCTTTTTGGGTACCGTGTAAGCTATAGGCGGTTGCTTGAAATCCAAGCGAGACTGCTGGCTCGCGTTCTGGAAGGCGAGATTGGGGAATACCCGGTGTTCGTGACTCGATAAGTTGCACGACACTATTTCGCGTGAGTGGAGCAGAGAGAGGGCAGGAAGTGGCGCAGCATGCCGGGCAAGTGATGCAAGCCGACGCGAGCGACCAGGTGATGAAGATTCTGGCTAAGCCACTCGAAAGCGCCAACAGCAATAAAACATACGTCTTGCGACCGAGGATGTTTACGAATAATGGCGAGTTTTCGGCCGGCGACTGGATCGCTCGCGCCGTTGTTTGTAGCTCTTTGACAACTAGAGGGTTCCGATAGCCGCTATTTCCGCGCTCATCCGAGCGCGGCCCCATTGAAGC
>Ga0209581_1001119_pt1 | contig 35195 bp, 33 predicted proteins | sample Coa_R2_FD_187160 | JGI IMG/M metagenome (GOLD analysis project Ga0209581, IMG submission 187160) | Surface soil microbial communities from Centralia Pennsylvania, which are recovering from an underground coalmine fire - Coalmine... | ecosystem: Environmental > Terrestrial > Soil > Unclassified ...
AGTTGGGGAGGAGATACGTCAGCGTATGGAAAGCGATCCTGCGGGCATGACGCTGCGTGGCCTTCTGAAAATTTCCATGCTGGCCGTCATGAAAAATCCCCTGATGCGGGCGGTGTTATCGCGCAATACCGAAATGCTGGGCAAACTGGCCGATCAAGAATACACTCAATCCAGCTTTATGGAGAGCATAGTGGCCTATAAGCAATTTCTGGAAATGTTGCGCGCCCAGGGAGTTGTAGGAACTGATCTGGACCTCTACGAGCAGACCTATATCCTGGGCGCAATCTGGCTCGGCTTCTTCACGGCCAATGCCTGGCTGTCGGAGGAATTCCAGTTCTCTGACGAAGCAATCGCCGAATTGCTGGCCGAAACAGCGCAGCGCGCCCTTACACCGCAACCGACTAGATCAGGCGCAGAGGATAGCTCCGCCACTCAAACGATCCTCCGTCAGTATGTCGATCGAGAAATACAAAACATGCGAAAGATGCATGAGGAGTATCAATCATAACTACCATCAACCATTCTCGTCATTCACACCTTCCACAAGCAAAAGGAGAACATGAACATCATGGGTGCCATCATCGAGGTCGAGCATCTGACCAAGAGCTACGGCAGCAAACGCGGCATCATCGACGTGACCTTCCAGGTAGAAGAGGGCGAAGTCTTTGGCTTCCTCGGTCCCAACGGCGCGGGCAAAACCACCACCATTCGCACGCTGATGGCGCTGCTCAAAGCCGACTCCGGCACCGCGCGCATCGCGGGCATGGACTGCTGGAATCAGTCCGTCGAGATCAAAAAGCTCATCGGCTATGTGCCTGGCGAACCTGCGCTCGATCCCAACCTGACCGGCGGGCAGATCTTTGAATACTTTGGGCACCTGCGCGGCGGCATCGATCAAGCCTATCTCAAGCAACTGATCCAGCGGCTGGACCTGGACCCCACCCGCAAGTTCCGCCAGTATTCCACCGGCAATAAACGCAAGGTGGTACTGATCCAGGCATTTATGCACCGCCCGCGCCTGCTCATTCTGGACGAGCCGACCAATGGCCTGGACCCGCTCAATCAGCAAGAGTTCCACCGCATGGTCAAAGAGGTACGCGATGAAGGACGCACGGTCTTTCTCTCCTCGCACATCCTGAGCGAAGTTGAGCAGGCGTGCACCCGCGTGGCGATCATTCGCGAGGGACAACTGGTCCGCACGGGCGGGATAGCCGAACTCAAAGATATCAAGCGCCACGAAGTTACCATCACCTTTGCCAACAGCGTCCCTGCCGAAAGCTTCAAAGCACTGGCAGGCGTGGAGAGCGTGGAGGCGCTGGCCGATGGACACACCTTGCGCCTGGCTGTCTCTGGTGGGCTGGATAGCGTGGTCAAAGCAGCGGCGCAATATCCGGTCATCACCCTGACCAGCCACGAACCCAGCCTGGAAGACATCTTCCTGCGCTATTATCAGGGCGACAGTCTTGCCGCCAAGGAGGCGAGCCATGTGGTTCACTAGCGTCTTTCTGAAAACCCTGCGCGATTTTCGCATCGCCATTCTGGGCTGGGGCCTCGGGATGGGCCTGATGATGTACACCGTCCTGGCCGCAGTCTCATCCCTGATCGGAACGACACCGGCGGCGCGGGCCGATCTCACCAGCCTGGCCGCCCAGTTCTCCTGGTTGTCTGAGCCGGTCGCGGTCGATACTCCGGGCGGCTATGCCACCTGGAAATATGGCTTTACCATTCTGGTGATGGCGCTCTGGCCGCTGCTGGCAGGCGCTCGCATGCTGCGCGGCGAGGAGGAGCGCGGCTCGCTGGATATGCTGCTCTCGCTGCCACGTGGACGCCTGCGCGTGGCGCTGGAGAAGCTCGCCGCGCTGTGGGTGGCTCTGCTGCTGATGGCCCTGCTGATTGGACTGATCACCTTTGGAGGCGGCAGGAGCGCAAACGCAGACTTTAGCCTGGGCGATGCGCTGCTCTTTGGCTTGAATCTCGCCCTGATTTGCGGAGTCTTCGGGAGCATTGCCTTGCTGCTGGCGCAGTTCACCTGCGAGCGTACCACCGCGGCAGGTATCACGGGCGGCTTGCTGTTCCTCTTCATTGTGCTGGATATGCTCCATCGCGTCACCTCCGGCACGGAATGGATCAGCCGCCTTTCACCGATCTACTATTACAATCTGAGCAAGCCGCTGGTCCCGTCCTATGGCACGAATCCGGGCGCGATGCTGCTCCTGCTGGCCCTCAGTATCCTCTTGAGCGGCGCGGCGCTGTGGCTCTTTGTGCGGCGAGATGTCGGTGCGCCGGTGACGCTGCCCGCCTTCCTCCGCCGACCGGAACGGGCCGTCTCGCTGGAACGCGCGCTGCCGGTGAACGCCTGGTCGCTGCGCTCGATCTATGCGCGTAGCCTGGCGAAGCTGGTGGTCCCCACCTTCTGGTGGACGGTCGCCATCGCCGGGTTTGCCACCTGGATAGTGTTCATCGTTCAGCAAACGGAACAAAAACTCCAGGACGTCTTTGCAAACTCACCTACCTTTCGAGACGTGATTATGAAGGTGGGCGGCAGCGATGTCGATTTCAATGCCTCCCTGCTGAGTTTCATCTTCATCTTCCTGCCGGTGCTGTTGATGGCTTTCGCCGTTACCCAGGCGAGTCGCTGGGCAGCCGATGAAGAAAATGGTCTGCACGAACTGGTCCTGGCAACGCCACAGCCGCGCCTGACGGTCATCCTGGCGCGCTTTGGCGCGCTCACCACCGCGACAGTCTTTATTAGCGCCGTCACCCTTGCTCTGTCGGCGCTGGCCTCGGCGACCAGTGGCCTGGCGCTCAACGGGGGCAATCTGGCCGCCGCGACGCTCTCGATCATACCAATGGGACTGTTGATCGCAGCGTTGGGCTACCTGTTCTCTGGCTGGCTGCGCACGGTCATAGACACCGGCCTCCTGAGTTTCCTGCTGACGGCCTGGTTCTTTATCACCTTTGTTGGCCCGGACTTAAACTGGCCCGATGGGGTCCTCCATCTGTCCGCCTTCTATTACTATGGCACGCCACTGCTGCATGGCCTGCCGCTCGGGGATATGCTGGGCGTGCTGGCCGTCGCCGTCGTGGCGCTGGCGCTGGCGTCCGTGCGCTTTGTCAGAAAGGATATTGGCCGCTAGAGGCCACCCGCCCTGGGATATGACCCATCTTCACGCAGCGATAGGCATATTCACAGGGCGGGCCATCGGACTATCGACAATTTCCTGCCCCACGTGAAAATGATCGAGGTCATGCTCTCCCGCGGCTAACGCTGTTCAACACTCAAAGCGTGCGCCGCCACAGGCCAGAGTGCTATGATCGATCATTTTCAATATTACTCCGCTCCTGTTGAACAATACGGCTGATACTGATATACTACCAGAAGTATCCATTGTTCCCATAGACATATGATCCAACCGGCGTCACTCATTCTCAGGCCGCCGGCCAGGAGCCAATAGAGCAAATTTTCCTCTTCACACCATATTACACTGGCGTGGGGATGCAGGGGGTCTTGCGGGTAATTCCAGACATCCGTAAGGACCGGCACTCGCATAGATACACAGGAGGAACAACTATTTTATGAAGGTCTATAGTGCGGAACACATTCGCAACGTTGCTTTGATTTCCCATGTTGGAGCCGGCAAAACCTCGCTGATTGACGCAGCCCTCTATGACAGCGGGGCGGCCACCAGGCAAGGGAAGGTGGATGAAGGAAGTTCGCTGGCCGATTACGAGCCTGATGAGTTGAAGCGCCGCATGTCGCTGCATACGAAAGTGTTGCCAGTGGAATGGAAGGACGCCAAGATTAACCTGATCGATACTCCCGGCTATGCCGATTTCGTGGGCGAGGTCAAGGCCGGCCTGCGCGTGGCCGACGCGGCCCTGGTGGTGGTCACGGCGGAAAAGGGCGTCGAGGTGGGCACTGAGTTGACCTGGCAGTACGCCGACGAGCGCAAGCTGCCGCGCATGGTTCTGGTGAACAAGCTCGATCGTGAAAATACGTCGTTTGAGCAGGCGCTGGATTCGCTGCGCCGGCAATTCGGGGTGAAAGTTGTCCCCCTCCAGATCCCCATCGGCGAGCAGTCCGCTTTTAAAGGCGTGGTGGATCTTGTCACGCAGAAGGCATACACGTTTGAGGGCGGGAACAAGGTGCAGGAGATCCCCGTGCCCGCTGATCTGCAGGACAGCCTCAGCACCTTCCGCGAGCAACTGATCGAGTCGGCGGTCGAGAGCGACGACGAGATTATGGAGAAGTTCCTGGAGGGCGAGGAGTTAAGCGACGATGAGATTCTCTCCGTGGTCAAAAAGGGCACGCGTTCGGGCGAACTGATCCCGGTGCTCTGTGGCTCGGCCAGCAAGAATATCGGCGTGCAGACGCTGCTCGACGCGCTTGTGGACTACCTGCCCAGCGCCGCTGAGGCGGTGCCCGAGGACGCGCGGGCTTTCGGCGACACCCTCTCTCTGCTGGTCTTCAAGACCACTGTGGCCCAGGTAGGCACGGTCAGCACCTTCCGCGTCTATTCCGGCACGCTCAAATCCGATACTCACGCCTTTAACCTGAACACAAAGGCCGATGAGCGCCTGAGCCAGTTGATTATTCCGCGCGGCAAAAACCAGGAGTCGGCAACGGAGATTCCCGCTGGGGACTTCGGCGCGGTGTCGAAGCTGACCAATACGCATACGAACGACACGCTCAGCACCAACAAGGATGCCACACCGCTTGAGCCGATTAACTTTCCCGCACCCTGCTACACCGTCGCGGTTTCGCCTAAGAGTCAGGCCGACCTGGATAAGATGAGCAATGCGCTCGCCCGCGTGCTGGAGGAGGACCGCACCCTGAGCATGACCCGCGATTCCGAAACCGCCGAGGTGCTGCTCTCCGGCATGGGCGAGGCGCATTTGCAGATTGTGCTTGAGGGCATTAAGCGCAAGTTCAATGTCGATCTGGAGGCCCGCGAGCCGCGCATCTCCTATCGAGAGACGATTCGCAAGAAGGCGCGCGCGAATGGACGCCACAAGCGGCAAAGCGGCGGGCACGGCCAGTTCGGCGATGTCTGGCTGGAGATCGAGCCTCTGCCGATGGGCGGCGAGGAAACCTTTGTCTTCGAGGATAAGATCGTCGGCGGCGTGGTGCCCGGCCAGTTTATCCCCGGCGTCGAGAAAGGGGTGCGCGATTCGCTCAAGCGTGGCTTTATCTCGGGCAACCCGATGGTCTACGTCAAGGTGGCGCTCGTCGATGGCAAGTACCACCCGGTGGACTCCTCGGCGCAGTCCTTTGAAATCGCTGCCTCCCTGGGTATGCAGGAGGCGGTTCCGCAGGCCAGCCCGACTATCCTGGAACCGATTATGACGGTGAGCATCGTCGTGCCTGAGAGCAATATGGGCGATGTCATGAGCGATATCAACACTAAGCGCGGGCGCGTCCTGGGCATGACACCGGTAGGCAATGGCATGCAACAGATCACGGCGCACGTTCCCCAGGCTGAGATGCTCCACTATGCTACCGATCTGCGCTCAATCACCCAGGGCCGCGGCTCCTTCTCAATGGAGTTCTACCAGTACGAAGAGGTGCCGGCGAATATCCAGCAGGAGATCATTGCGCAATATAAGAAATCTCAGGGAGAGAAGTAAAGACGACGTTTCGAGCCAGGGAAAAGAGGGAGTCTCAGGCGAGCAAAGCCAGAACTCCCCTTTCTTCCTCTACGTTGCACTCAACAACACTCATTCAATGAGATGAAGAGCTACTATCCCCTGCCCTGATTGACGTGCAAGACGCTCCAGGTGTTCTAGACCTCTCCATGCCTCGCGAAGAGCATGGCAGGAGAGGTCTTTTCCTCGCCGGAAGCATCATCTAAAGCAATGTCTGGCGAACCACAGGCTTTCTGACTGCGCCGGTGCTGCCTATCATTCAGCATAAACAGCCCTACCGCCAGACAGCCGAGGGTTGTACCAAGCAGATCCCCGGCGAGCGTGTCGGGGAACAGGTGCGCCCCAATATAAAAGTGGATGGCCGCGCCCAGATAGCACAGAACCAGCAGTATCACCGCCAGGGGACGGCGCAGCACCGACGGTCTCATATGCCGCCAGCAGAGCCAGGCCAGCACGACGCCGGTGAAACACCAGCGGATCGCATGGCCGCTGGGATAGCCATAGAAGTCCTCAAAAGAGCCGGGCGTGAGGCGAATGGGCAGGTGGGCAACACTCTGCACGAAGGATTGAGCGGCCGGCGCGGGAAGTGGGGCCCTCCACCACATGCCCAGGAAAAGGGGCAGTTGCGCACTCAGGCCGTGACCTCGCTGGGGACAGGAGAGCGAGGCCATCGCCGATTGCATGGTAAATGGCAAAGGAGTGCCGATAAATTGCTTGCCAACCGTCTCTATAAACGCGCTGAAGAGAATCAAAAGCAGAAGATACGGCAGGATGGGCCAGCGATAGCGACGAGTTAGAATGCAGAGAGCGCCCACACCGGTAAAGAGTCCCAGGGTGATATAAGGCGAGCCAAAATTTCTCCACTCCACCAGCACACAGTCAACCTGCATTAACGGGCGCGCAAGCAGCCAGCGTTCGACCAACAACGTTGGCATATCGAGCGCACCGAACGCATAGAGGACGCTGACAGCCAGAAACAGCCCTCCAAAAATCAGCGCCAGCCGGAACCACCTCCGCGCCTCCCCAAACCTCTCCCATATTCTGGAAACAGCCATTGATCTATTCCCTTCCCAGGAAATTTTGATGTATATCTATGTATCTAACGAACGAACATATCATCCGGTCTTTCGTCTCAGGGCAAACAGCCAGAGTCCCCCCAGACCAAGCAGCAGCGCCAGGCCGAGCAGGCTAAGAATTAAGGGCCAGAGGGGCAGCGATGAGGGCGGAACCGTTTGCTGTGGCCGGGCAGGCAGCGTTTGCGTTGCCACGCTGGCCGGCGTGGCCGAATGCGCGGATGGCGTGGGCGTTGCGGCTGTTGCGGATTGCGCGAACGGAGCGGCCAGGGGCGGCTGGGGTGGCAAGCTGCTATCGGATGCCGGAATCTTTACTGCGGGATTGGGAATATTCTCTCCACGCAGAGGGGAATAGGGATTGCTATAGATAACGGGCGCGGCGCCCACGTGCAGGATCTTCTGTACCACGCGCCTGCCGCTCGCAGAGGCAACGCTCAGAACGAGCGTATAGGTCCCGGACGAGCGATAGATATGCTGGATCGATGGGCCGGTCGCAGTCGTGCCGTCGCCAAGATTCCAGCTATACGAGAGAGCGCTTTGAGATGGGTCAAAGCCGCCGGCAGTGAACACCAGCGGCTGGCCTGCAACCGCCTGCCCGATGTCGCCGATCAGAGCCAGAGGATTACCATCGGCGGGCACCGAGCCGCCGACTGCGGACTGGTTGAGCATCCAGGTAGTGAACATCGCCGGCAGGGCCAGCGCCAGGGCCAGCGCCGGCGACATGCGCGAGCTGCTGCCGGTATATGTATTCATCAAGGCAAGTGTGTCCTCCGGCAAATCGTAGGGATAGGCCCACACAGGCGGCTGCGGATCGTAGTAGCTTTGATCGCCGGTCACGGTCGCGACCGGCAGGCCGGCGTAGATAAATGGCACCTGGTCGCTATTGCTGGATGGATCATCCTGGATATGAATGTTGCCCTGCTGGGAATCGCTAAAGATCGGCTGCGGACTGTTCTGCCGCCGACTGTCGTAGAAATCCAGCGAGGTATAGCCCTCGGCGCGAAACTGCGCAAAAACGGCGGGAATGGCCTGACTCCAGAGCTGGCGAAAGCGTAGCACATCCTGGCGCTGGAGAGCGGTCAGGTGGATGCGCCCTGGATAGGCCGCGTTATCCTGCAAGGGCGTGACATCGATATAATCGGGCATGAACGGATTAGCCAGCCGGGCCAGATAGCGCGCGGGATAGTTGATCCCGCTCTGCTCCTCGTTAAACATGGCGGTCACATTGCCCAGGTCGCCGCTGATTGTGCTGTTGAGATAGTGAAACGAGCCAAAGAGTCCCTGCTCCTCGGCATCAAAAATCACAAAGCGGATCGTGCGCGCGGGATAGAGATGATGGTCGCGCCAGTAATTGCCCATTGCCTGGCCCACACCCAACTCATACGCACAGCCGCTGGTATCATCAAACGCCGACTCGCTGGAGTTGGCCTTGCCGTCGTAGTGGCAGCCGATAATCACCTCCTGCTCCGGGTGCAGCAGGCCGGGAATGCTCACCTCGACGTTAAAGGCCGGCAGAGACGCCGGGCGTCCCCGCCAGCCCTGGATAAAGAAAGGATCGCGCGTGATCTGCGGATCGAAGCCCTGTAAATTGTGCGCCATCTCCTGCGCCCAGTAGGCCGCGAAGCGATCATGTCCCTGGTTCGCCACGTAACCGGCCTCGCGCCGCTGGAAATGGGAGGTCAGATAGGCCAGTTGCTGATAGATATAGAGCGGGTCAACGACTGGAAAATCGGCGCTCGCAGTCTGCAGCGAACTGCGAGCGTTCGCCGTGCCCGCCAGCGGCGCTATGAAGGTACAGAGGAGAAACAGAGCAATACAGAGGGTGCGCGCTGTCCCGCACGATGCCCGCCCATAAATAGTTTTCATCTTGCCCCCCAGAAATTTTCACGCCGCCGATCCATATTGAATATAACGGATCGGCCAGCCGAAAATTCCCGGCGATTTTGAGAAGAGAGAAAAAGCTTCAGGCCAGAATAAAAAACGAACTAACTGGCAGTCAGCGAATTGAGTTGGAGAGCCTGCTTTAAGAGATTGAGAAAGGCGTCGCTTGCCTGGCGCAGATCGGTCTGGCTGAGATAGAGGATCTTACAGTTGCCGGGGTCCAGGTTCATGCGCTGCACCTCAGTTGTGCCCTGAAGAAAATCCAGGTGATAGATAACGCCCAGGTCGTTCAGGCAGCTCTGGCTGATACTCGATCCCACGGCATAGGCCGGCAGAGCCAGGGCAGTGTGATAGAGATTCTGAACCATCTGCACATCCGTGACAGTTCGATCGAGCGGCCCCAGATTATTTGTCACCGAGGGATCGGTCCGCGTGACATGCAGAACCGTCGGGCCGGTCGCCGGCACTGGCGTGGTCGCGCCGCCGGTAGAATTTGTATTTGATACAGCGGGCGTGGCCGAGGACGAGCCTCCGCAAGCCGCCAGCAACAGGCAGAGAAGCAGAGCAAAGAGCCAGCAAGAGCGTTTCATCGCAAATATCCCTCTAAAAGCGAAAGATCATGGAAAATAGAGAAATACCGGAAAGGCATCAGGGAGTGGGAGTCACAGGAACCGCCTGGTAGGTCACAAACATCCCCCCGGGTTCGGTACGCACCCCCACAGTGCAATAGGCAAAGCCCTCCGGCAGGCCAGTCGGTTTTTTGGCAAGCTGGCGATTCACGTTGCCTTGAAAGGACTGCACAAAGGTCGTTACCGGAATACCGCCCAGGTTGGCGGAAACGACGCGGACCTGCAAAATACACGATCGGACATAAGGCTGCACATTTACCGTAAAATGCCGCGAGACGCTCACCCCGAACACGGAATACATATCATCCCCCTCCACCACCATCTGCGCGCCGTGCTGCAGCGTCACCTTGACATTCTCGACCTTCCCCGGCAGGCCGGCGTTGGCCAGGTTGGCGCGCACCAACTGCGTCACAAAATCCTTATCAGCCTGGATAATCAGGTTCCCCCGGGCGGCAGGCGGAACAATCACCAGCGGCCCCTCGCCTGAAAGGCCATACCAGATAAGCGAACTCAGCCCAACCGCGATGCCGATCAACAGCGCAAGCACGGGTATGATGATTCTGCCGGTGCGGGACCTGAGGAAGCGGCGCGTCCGCCGCAAACGCTGTGGACGCGGCGGCTTCTCCTCCAGAAACTCTATTTCAACTTCCTCAACTTCGGAAAAGAGAATCGGCTGTGGGCCTGGCGGCGGGAGCTGGCGAGTTGGACGCGGCTGAGGCTGTGTGGCATTCACCCGCTGCGCTTGATTCGGCGCAAGCCGAGACTTCTGCTGCAGTCCCGATTGGTCAGGAGACAGAGCGGGTGGGACCTGGCGCCTGGACTGGCTCTGCGAAGCCGACGGGTCGGAAAAAGGATGTTGGGTCTGGTCATCCATAGGAACTCTCTCACTCTCAGTGCGTGTTGCCCTCTATGATACCTTTTCCGCGTCCTCCATGCAAGCATTCTGCCCGCATCCGGGAACCCAAATTCTCTAGCTCCTTTCATAAGACCGGCTGTCTCAATTGCTGAATTTTTCAGCAAAAATTTGTGCAACCTGCCCAAAATCTGGTGTAAAGCTTTCGGATAATCTAGCTGTAGCATTCGCATAACCGGTCAGGGTACGATAGGTCCAAAGAGAAGATGGAGAGCGCGCACGGAGCCTGTCCATCTGTTAGTGTACTTCACACCACCATCAACGAGCAATGCATGAGGATTGCTCATACCAGCAATGGCGCCGGATGGAAGAGAAAGAGAGAGCGTGAAACGATGACCCCAGAAGAAGTGCTGGCCTTTGCAGAAAAGCATGGCGCGAAGTTTGTCGATCTCAAATTCGTTGATCTGCCGGGCACCTGGCAGCATTTTAGTATTCCCCTGCATGAATTGGACGTGGAAACCTTCGTCGAGGGCAAGGCTTTCGACGGCTCCAGCCTGCGCGGGTACCAGTCGATCAACGAAAGTGACATGCTGGTTATCCCTGATCCAGATACTGCTATTCTTGATCCTTTCACAACAGTACCAACACTCAGCCTGGTCTGTGAGATTGCCCATCCCGGGCCCAATGGCGCCAAAACGCCCTACAGCCGCGATCCACGTTATATCGCCCACAAGGCCGAGGCATATCTGAAAGAAAGCGGCATCGCCGATACCGCTTATTTTGGTCCCGAGGCCGAATTCTTCATTTTCGATGATGTACGCTATAAATCCACCGATAACGTGCAGTACGCGGAGGTAGATTCGGAAGAGGCACATTGGAATAGCGGACGCGGCGGCGAGAAGAGCAACCTGGGCCACCACAACCGGGTGAAGGAAGGATACTTCCCGGTTGCACCGAACGATTCGCTGCAGGATCTGCGCGCCGAAATGGTAGCGATGCTGGAATCGCTGGGTGTCCCGGTTGAGGCGTTCCACCACGAAGTTGGTGCTGCCGGCCAGAACGAAATTGATATCCGCTTCAACACCCTGTGCAAGACCGCCGATAATCTTCTGCTGTACAAGTATGTCGTGAAAAACGTGGCGAAAAAATACGGGAAAACGGCCACGTTTATGCCCAAACCGATCTTCGGCGATAATGGTTCCGGTATGCACACTCACCAGAGCCTGTGGAAACACGAAAGCCCCCTCTTCTTCGACGAAGATGGCTACGCCGGCCTCTCGCAACTCGGGCGCTATTATATCGGCGGCCTCCTGACGCATGCCGCGTCGATTCTGGCAATTGGAGCTGCGACGACGAACAGCTACAAGCGCCTGGTGCCCGGCTTTGAGGCTCCCGTGAACCTGGTCTTCTCGAAAGGCAACCGCAGCGCGGCAGTGCGTATCCCGCTGACATGGAGCCCCGCCGCCAAGCGCATTGAGTTTCGCCCACCCGATGCGGCCTCCAACCCCTACCTGCTGTTCTCGGCCCTGTTAATGGCAGGTCTGGACGGCATTCGCAACGAGATAGAGCCGTCCGAACATGGCTTTGGCCCGATCGATAAAAATTTATACGAACTGTCACCGGCAGAGATGTGTGAGATTAAGAGCGTCCCCGGCTCCCTGCATGAGGCGCTGAACGCCCTCGAAGATGACCACGAATACCTGCTCGAAGGCGGCGTCTTTACGACCGATGTCCTTCAACATTATGTCGAGTTCAAACGCGGCCAGGCCAACGAGTCCAGCCTGCGCCCGACGCCGTTCGAGTTCGCGCTGTATTACGACGTGTAGACTTCATCGCTCGCTCTCTAGTGTTCGGCGCATGGAGGAGAGGACTCAGGCTCAAGGCGGCCTGGGTCCTCTCTCCCGTTCGCCCCCCAATCCCTCCCACGCCCAGGCTATTCGATCTCCAACGCTTCCTCAATGAGCACTACAGCATACATGGCACAGACGTTGGCTTATCATTGCTGTGTTTACTGACGTGGACGAACCATGTATTCTTCATCAAACGTCCAGTCTTCCAGGGTATCGATCTCAATGTATACGTGGGGATCAAGCGGGCGAATGCGTTTCGAGAGGTGAATATCCACAATGTGATTGTCATTCGCGCCAAAGTAGCCGCAGATCGTGTCCTGCATGATCTTCAAAACGTTATCCAGGTCGCGCTTCAAGGGCGTTTCAAAATAGCATTCGATGTAGAATGCAACATAACAGTTATTCATGCGTTTACGGAAGGAGGTATGCACTATTCCCTGCCTCTCAAGGCCCAGCAAGATCTTGCGCGCGTTCTCTTTGTAGCGCAAGGCCAGAGGAGACAGCCTGCGATGTCCCTGGCTGTCAGTGTAGTACTGCTCATTGAGGCTTGGAGGCAGAGGAAGGGTCAGGCTTAAGCGGGTGGCTGTGCCGATTGTTGGCCGTCGCTGTGGCATGTCTGCACCTCCCTTTCATGCAGGACGGTCAGAGCGAGAGCCGCCAGCGCCTGGGATTTCCAGATCAGGCGTCAGGGTCAATCCCAGGACAAGGGCTGCACAAAATAAACTTACGAAGCGGCTCGTTTTCAGTGCCATCGATCGTCTCCATCTCTAAAAACCTATGGAAATCCACAAAGAGAGGCAACTTGCCACCATAATATGATATAGTAAGAAGAGCGAAAAACACCAGCCAGGAGATTTCAGACGATGGAGCCACTTGTTGACAGCTACGGACGGCGCATCAAAAGCATGCGCATCTCAGTCACCGATAAATGTAATTTCCGCTGCACGTATTGTATGCCTGCGGAGGGTCTGCCCTGGCTGAAAAAGGCAGAGATCCTTTCGTATGAGGAGATCGTGCGCATCGCGCGGGTGGCAGTGGGGATTGGCATTGAGCAGATTCGCCTGACCGGCGGGGAGCCGCTGGTGCGCCGGGACGTGCCCGAACTGGTGCGCCAACTGCGCCAGATTGAGGGCCTGCGCAGTCTGAGTCTGACCACCAATGGCATCCTGCTCAAGCAGCAGGCAGCGGCCCTGGCGGAAGCCGGACTGACGCGCATCAATGTCAGCCTGGATTCGCTGCTGCGCGAGAAGTTCACACGCGTGGCCCGCCGCGATCAACTGCATGGTGTGCTGGCCGGACTGGAAGAGGTGAAGAAGTATCCCTCTATCCACCCAATTAAGATTAACGCCGTGGCCATGAAGAACTTCAGCGAGGAAGAGGTCCTGCCGTTCGTCCAGTTCGCCCGCGACAACTCCTTCGTCATGCGCTGGATCGAGTTTATGCCGCTCGACGCCGATCAGATCTGGCGTAAGGAGGATATCCTGACCGGCGGGGAGATCAAGGCGATCATTGAGGCCGCGTATGGTCCGCTGGTACCCATCAAGACGGGCGATCCCTCGGAGACGGCGCGCCGTTATACTTTCAGCGATGGCATCGGCGAGGTCGGGTTCATCAATCCAGTCAGCGAGCCGTTCTGCGCAAGCTGCGACCGCATTCGCCTGACCGCCGATGGACAACTGCGCACCTGTCTCTTCGCAACCGAAGAGACCGACCTGCGCGCCGTGGTGCGTTCGGAGGCCACCGACGAGGAGTTGGCCGGGGTCATTCGCCAGGCGGTCTGGCATAAAGAGCTGAAACACTACATCGGCGATAAGCGATTCAGACGGGCCAACCGCAGCATGTCAATGATCGGCGGCTAAACTCCGCTCAGGAGGGCTTGCACCCGATCCAGAAATGCCTGACCCCGTAGGTCAGAAAGGTATTGACCGCTCCGACGGGACGCCCCGGAATGCGCTGAATGTCCTCCAGCCGCCAGAGCAGCAGGATCAACGCCGTGCTGGCCTCCAGACGGGCCAGCGGCGCCCCTAAGCAGTAGTGAATCCCATGCCCGAAGCTCAGGTGCCGGTTTGGGTCGCGCCTGACATCAAAGCGGTGGGGATCGGGAAACTGCGCCTCATCGTAGTTGGCCGATGCGATAAAAACATGAACGGTCTGCCCGGCCTCAATCTGCTGGCCTCCCAGCGTTGCAGGCCGCAGAGCAACGCGCGAGACGCCCGGCACGGAGGGATAGCAGCGCAGAATCTCCTCGACTGCGCGTGGCATGAGCGAGGGATCTTTGCGCAACTGCGCAACCGCTTCCGGGTGCTCTTCAAAACAGACCATCGCGTTGCCAATCAGATTGGCCGTGGTTTCATGACCAGCAATCAGCAGGAGCTGGCAGAAGTCGATCAGTTCCTCGTCGCTTAACCTTTCACCGTCGATCTCCGCAGCCAATAAACTGCTCATCAGGTCCTGACGCGGTCGGCGACGATGGGCGTCAAGTTGCCGCGCGAAATAGCCGCGCAGGGACCTCAACGCCTGCATACGCTCTTCCGAATATACCGGACCCGCCTCCTCCGTCGTCGCAGAGACCAGCGCACTCGACCAGCGGCGGAAAAGCGCATACTCCTCCGAGGGCACGCCAATCAATTCGGCAATAATCGTCAGCGGCAGCGGATAGGCCAGGTCCTGCACTACATCCAGCTCGCCCTGCTCACAGGCGATATCCAGAACGTCATTGACTATCTCAGAGATGCGCGGCGTCAGGCCGTTCACCATCTGAGGGGTAAAAACACGGGAAACGAGAGCACGCAGCTTGCGATGACGCGGCTCGTCCATGCCCAGTATGCTCGGCAGCGCCGGCTGCATACTGCCAGGCAGCGGGGTGGATGAGAAGATATCAGGATGATTCAATACGTAGAGCGCATCGGCATAGCGAAAGACGCTCCAGCTAAAGGGCGGACGCCGATTAAAATAAACGGGACTGGTCGCGCGCATCTGGCGAAACCAGTCGTGAGGGATCGCGATTAAACTCTGGGAGCCGGCCTGCATGTCTCTCTCTTTCCAAAGGGTTGCGTTCTCACAAAAAATACCTGCCTATCATGTCTTTAGTATACGTCAAGGCATATCTGTTCCGCTAGAGATTATCACATCATCATACCTTTTTCTCATAGCAGTTTTTTTGTGGACCCCCAGGCGCTTCCCTGGGCCGAGCAGACCGAAACTGCCGTGCGCTCCCTGCTGCAAGGTATCCAGGTTTAGCCGCCTGCCTGTTGCTTTTCTCGAACGGGTGTGCTATCCTCTGGCCTGAGAAACATGGTACACTGGCGCCGATCACAATGGTAGGAGACCTTTGACATGCTTGACATTCGCGCATATTTTGAGCAGGTGGGTGGACGAGAAGAACATGGTTTTATGTGCATTCACACACCCGTGCAGCACACGCCCAACGGCACACCTTATCTCACGCATCCAGGTGTCGTCGTGCTCGCACGTCCCCAGACCAATCTCGCGGGCCTGGCCGGCTTTCTGAGCGGCTACGGCGAGGATTCGCCGTTTCCCGAATATCTGAACGATCCCACTCCCCTGCCCGATGGCGCGCAGTTATGTAAAGTCGCGGGCCAGCTCTGTTACATGAGCTTTGGACGCAAACGCTCCTACAATGCCGATGCCGGGCGCTATTTTGACAACCTCAAGTCCTCCGGGCATGGCTCGGTCTTTGAGCACGCAAACTTTAGTTTGCTGCTGTATGGGATCTCGCGCAGCGTGACGCATGAACTGGTGCGACATAGAGCTGGAGTTGGAGTGTCCCAACAGTCCCAACGCTACGTCTCAGGCCGCATGGTGCGTTTTGTCGAGCGGCCCGAATATGCGATCGACGAGGGACTGCACGCGCAGTTTCTCCAGCGCATCGAGCGGGCGGCGGCGGAGTATGCGGCGATTACCGAGCGCCTCCTGGAGATGCAGCACGCGGGCACGCAACTTTTGAGCGCGGAGGAGCGCACCGATCTGCGCAAAAAGGTGCAGCAGACGGCACGTTCGGTGCTGCCCAACGAAACCGAGGCTCCGATCGTTGTCACCGGGAACGCGCGCGCCTGGCGCCATATCATCAGCATGCGCGCCAGCGCCCACGCCGAAACCGAGATCCGCGAGCTGGCCGTGCGTGTCTTTCTCTGCCTCTACTTGACCGATCCCGTGCTTTTCAGCGATTATACGCTTGAGAGATTGCCCGATGGGACGCTCACGGTAAGGACGGAGTTTGAGAAGATTTAGGCCACAACCGGCCTTTCGCAAGCTACAATTCGGTGCGATACACAAGCAATCCCGGCTCAGCCGCGTCAAATGCCGCCTCCATCTCAAACGCGCGGGCCAGCCGTTCCGCCGAGGGATCGCGAGCGGGAAGCTCTGTCTCGAAGTAGATTGGCAATCCCTGCTGGCGGGCCTCGTTGACAATATCGAGGGCCTGTATGCGCGCGTGGTTCAGGGCGCAGAGCAGAAGCGCGTGGCCTGCTCCCCGCCGGCGATGTTCGGGCAGGACCGCGCCGCGACAGCGAAAACGATAGGCATGCTGATCTTTGACCAGGTGCAAAATGGCGTAGCCAACGACCTCGCCCTCCAGGCCCTCCAGCGTCTCCCCCTGGCCCCAGGTATTCAGTTCGTCGTCATCGTCGGTAATCAGAAACACATTGTAGCCGGCGCGCGTGGCCGCTTGAGCCAGGAGTTGCTCGAAATCGGCCTCATTCATGGTCGCCAGACCATCAAAGCGCGCGGCTATCTGCTGGATGTGAACCAGGGCTGGAATGTCTCCGGGGCGGTAAGTACGTATGCGCATTGATCTTGTATTCCTCCACCTCCATGATACATCGCGCTCGTTCAGGGCGCAACGCGAGCAACCTCATAAAGAGATTCCCGCGTGATAAACTATATGATACAATTGCTTATGCTGGACAACGAAGCATCGGAACACATCGAGCAGGTCTCCTTCCCACTGCAAAACGGCGGGGTTCCCGGAGAGAACAGGGGGACAAACGGATGATACCGGGAGATGATGCAGCAACGGTCGCCTCCAGGCGAGGAATAGGGTTGGGAGAACATTGGTATAAGCTCATACGTTGTTCTATTTGCACAAGTTTTACCTGGTTTCACCCCATTACGCTGGCTGAGCCGGTTGAGGCGCCCGAACCGAGGCGCATCTGGATTCTCTGCAAACCCTGCCATCGGGCCCTGCTCGACGAGATGCGCCGCTCACCGCTGCGTTCTCCAATGCGCATGCGTGTGGCGATGGGTCTGGTGGCCGCCGAACGGTCGCCGATCATGAACGCGCGCATCCGCGAAGATCGGGAGTTCGCCCTGGTCATGTGGCTGCTAGCCCTCTTCGTTCTCTTCCACGCGGTTATCTTCGCCATTCTGTTCTCAGTACCCCGGTAGAGATGAGCAAAACCTGGCCGTCCTCACGCAATCTCTCCGCCGCAGTAGCTACAGAAATGCCGGTTGCTTTGGGCGCGCTTGCAGTGCGGGCAGACAATCAATTGATCGCCCGCCGCCGCTGCCTGGTTCACCCCGCTCGTCGCCGAGCCGTTGGTCGGGCGTACAGTCGAGCCGGGTTTGCGTTTGTAGCGACCCGCGATAATATCCTGGTACTCGTTGCCATCAGCCCATTTGACGATCTCGCTGGCGCGCACGACCAGCATGGGATGCGTGGTTGGCGCGACCAGCATCGACTTGTAGAGCCGGTCGAGGACATTGGTATCGACCGCGCGATAGAGCTCCGCCTGCTGCAAAAATTCCGCCGCGTTCATCTGGTCCCGCTGGAAAAGCGTGCCCCCGGCTAATTTCATCATCAACGAGAGCAATATCTGCGGATTCTGAACCGCCAGCAGCGAGGCGCGATCGGCGGTAAACTCGGACATGCGATCCCATTCCAGCAGGGCCGCCTCAAGCGAATAGCCCACCAGACGCCCGATGCCCAGCGTCATCTCGCTGAGCAGTTGAATCAGCAGACTGATGGCGCGGGCCATCGTCTTGTACAGCACATGGCCGGACTTAATATGCCCAAGCTCATGCGCGATGACCGCCATGATCTCCTCCTCGTCGAGCAGATCGACCAGGCCCGAATGGACGATAATGTAGGGCCGGGTGTGGCCGCTGGTCATCGCGTTGACCAGGGGGGTCTGGGCGATATACAGTTCCGGCTCAGGCATATCGAGAACCGCACAAGCCTCGCGCAAGGAGGCGTAGAGCTTTGGGCACTGAGTGGAAGAGACGCGCACCGACTGCGCCACATTCATGATATATGCAACCCGTTCGGGGAAAAACTCGATAAACTTGCGCACGGCGATATCAAGCCCTGGAATCTTTTGTAAGGAGGCTAGCGCCCGCCGGTCAAAGGGATGTTGAAGTGCAACCGGGTCGAGCTGGGGAAAACGCCGCCGTGCTCCTGGCTGAGCAGATGACATGCATGAGCTCCTTCTTTAGCCCGGCGCCTATCTCTCAAAGCTCACAGAGACGTGCGGCAGATTAAGCTGTGCCGCCGAACGCGCCCATGAACGGATTGCGTGGGCCACTATCTCATTATCGCGAGGCTGACGCAGCCGCTCCGGCTGTGCCACCCTCCTGGTAACAACCTGAATATACCAGCCTCCATTCATACGCTTCATCCCGGAGGGATAGGAGACCTGCAAAAGTGCCGCAATACGGGGAGATTGCCGATTGAGTATCTGAATGATTTCTGACCAGTGCTCATACAGGATTGAGAGGAACTGCTCAGTAAACTCTTCATTCCCAACACGGGGCGTCTGCTCCATGGTGTCCTCCTCGTTGAGCTAAAGACCGGCGTATTCGAAGTATACCATATTTCCTGCACCTTTTTCAGCATGCTTTCCATTCTATTTTATGGCGTATTATGCTTTATCATTCTCGTCGGAACGCGAGAAAACGGCACACAGCGGCAGCTTCACTCCTCGAGTCGGGAGAAATATTCAATCACGAACTGCTGAAAGTGGCGGGCGGCCACAGAGAGATAGCGTTCCTCTAGCCAGGCCAGACCGATGACGCGCCGACACACCGGTTCTTCGATGTGCAGTGGCACGACTGGCTGCTCCGCAAAGCCCTTCGAGAACAATGCGGTCGAAAAGGTCACGCCCAGGCCGGCTGTTACCAGCCCGCGCACGGTCGCCGTCTCGTCTCCCTCAAAAGCGACGTTGGGCACAAACCCGGCGCGTTGGCAGATCTCGTCCATCAGATCGCGCAGTCCATGACCGGGCTTGAGGCTGATAAATGGCTCCCCGGCGGCCTCAATCAGGCGAATGCTGCCGCGCCCGGCCAGGGGATGTCCGGCGGGCACCAGCAGAAAAATCTCTTCGGTCATTAGCGGCACCCAGGTGATTCCGGGCTGCTCGATCGGCGGCGAGGAGATACACAGATCGATCTCGCCGCGCTCCAATTGCTGAACGACCGCCGCCTGGGAGTGCTGCTGGAACAGGCGGAAACGCACGCGCGGGTAACGCGCGAGGAAGCCGCTTAACAGTTCTGGCAAGAGTTGAGTGCTCGCGACCGCCAGCGCGATCGAGCCCTGCTCCAGGCCAGCCAGATCGGCTACCTCGCGCCGGCCTTCGTCCAGTTCAAGAAAGGCGCGCTCGACTCGCTTGAGAAAAACTCGGCCAAACTGGTTGAGCTGAATGCGCCTGCCCTGCCGGTCAAAGAGAGGCACGCCCAGCTCCTCTTCCAGTTTTGCAATCGACTGGCTCAGCGAGGGCTGCGCGATTGAGAGCCTCTCCGCCGCGCGCGTCATATGCTCAAGTTGCGCGGCCACTTGAAAGTATTTCAACTGTAACAGATCCATAAGAAATTACACGCGCCACCAGTGCTTATGCCACGCGCGAGCCTCCGCCAGGGCTTCACGGGTTGCGCTGGTGAAGATGGTCGCGCCGCGCTCAAGCTCGTCAGAGCCGTCGTAGAGATCGACGATGCCGAGATCGACGCCGAGTAGAGGCTCGACGACGCCAGCGGTGCAGTAGGGCACGTAGGCCACGCTATATCCGCCCTCCTGCAGCATCACCAGTCGTCCCTCGCATACCTCCCCGGCCAGGTCGAACAGCAGGCTGGATATGGTGCGAAAGCCGGCCATCGTCATGCACATCTGGGCCAGCGGATCAAGCCAACTGGGGTCCTGGCCGGCAGAGACGAGGATCAACTGCGGACGATATTGCAGGCCGATGGGTAGCACAAGCTGCTCGATAGCGGCTCGATAGCCACGATCGCCGGTGCCGGGTGGCAGGGGAATATTGACCGTGTAGCCCGCTCCGGCTCCGCTGCCAACCTGTTCCAGCTCGCCTGAGAGTTTGGGATACCAGTTGTGCTGGTGCAGCGAAATAAAAAGCACGCCCGGATCGCTGTAGAAAGCGTCCTGGGTGCCGTTGCCATGATGCACATCCCAGTCCACGATCAAGATACGCTCCAGGCCATAGGTTTTGCGCGCGTAATGGGCGGCCAGCGCGACGTTATTGAAGACGCAGTAGCCCATACAGCGATTGCTGAGCGCGTGATGACCCGGCGGGCGGAGCAGGGCGTAGGCGTTCTTCACCTCACCCTCAAGCACTGCCCTGGTGGCCTCAAGTCCCCCCCCTGCGGCGTAGAGCGCCGCCTCGAATGAGCCGGGACTGAGAGGTGTGTCCTTCTCGATCTCGCCCCACGCGCCGCTCGCCGGGCCGCCGTTCACGTGCGCGCGCACGCCGTCGATGTATGCTCGCGTATGATACGCTTGCAACTCCTCGTCGGTCGCCGCACGGGCCGCGATTGGCCGCATGCGAGCGCTCAGGCCCGCGCCATCGAGAAATTGCTTGATGCGCCGCGTAATCTGCGTTGACGAGGGATGGGCCTCGGGATCAATCTGAAATGACCCATTGCGCGTCACAACGGTTGCCTCCGCGCCGGTGTCGTGATGGAGAAAACGCTCGTCAAAGACCAGGCCGGTCGAGTACACTGGCATCGTACCTGGGGTCCTTTCTGCCCGGAAATTACCTGCCATATCTCGTCCACCTGCACGCAAAATTCAGGGCGTGATACCAGAAAGGCAAAAGATCCGCGCTCTCCTCACACATTCAGGCGAACAGATATGATATAGATAATGAACTAACATCAATTACGTTTCATCATCATCGTCCTTATCATCTCCCATACGAGGACTATATTGCTCAAATATTACGCGCAATTCCTCAAGATTAACAAGCCGTACCCTTGCATCAAGGGGATTATCTTTCGTCTGTATGACTCCTCTGCTAACGAGGCGAGATATTTTAGCGCGTCTCACATTCAAACGCTTGGAAGCCTCTTGTATTGTCATCCATTCTTCACTCATGTTTCTCTAAACCCCCTAGTTGTGTGGGCCATATTCCTCATTTTACCAGATATAACCGTTTATGTACAGGATATGTATCGTATATGTCAAGACATATACGGTATTGTCAGGGTAAAATTTGGATGTGGCCATAATTTGCTCTTAGCATAGGCAAATTATAACAGGTCACAGCAGGCTTGTACACTGATCCAAACCATTGTATGAGCCTGCCATCAGGTCTCTACAGGTTTGTACGATTACCTCGTAGTGTAGCATTGTAGGACAGCATAAAAGCCTGGCGCGCCAACGCCAGGCAAGAGAGACTAGAACTTCGTAAAGCCCATTTCCAGGCTCCCCGTGAGTATGATAGCACGGGTGAGCCGCCAGTCAAGCGAAAGGAGCGCTTGCAGATGGCACTGGTACACCCTGGGAGACTGCTCCCCCTGAACAAAGGCATGATCGATGTCGAGCAGGATGAAACCGCCCAGGTGGAGTTTCTCAACGGCGTCACTATTGGTACGTTGCTCTATGTGGTGGATGCCTCACGGACTCGCTTCACCGATGTGGACCTGACCCTCCTGGTTGCGAAACGACGCACCAATGACGCCGCCTCCCTCTTCCTCAATTGCGGCGTGATTGTCGGGTTTCTCGCCACCTTGCGGCGCAAAGGCCGCTTGTGCATGACCAGCAGTCCGTTTCTCAAAGGCCGATGGGCCGGACAAGAAAGCTACTGTACGCACAGAAAACAGGTGCTCACCCTCACCGAACTCTGTACCATCGTCCTCTCCCCGCATGGTTTTGGGAGCGCTCATCATGCCGGGTACGTCTATGGGTATCTGGAAGCCTTCATGGAGCACCAGCACACCGTGACGCCTCGCCTTCCTGGGAAGGAGCAAGGAGCATGAACCAGCACCGCCGCAAATTCCATAGTATCCCCTTGCGCCGCTCAGCCCTCACCGAGCGGCAAGCCAGAACCACCGGCGCGTATGTGCAGGCCCACGCCCGCACGACTGCCGAGGATTACTCAGAGTGCGAGGACGAGGAAGACGAGCAGCGCGCCCTTCCCGTGCAGGTGCCCCGCAGCGCCCGCGTCTATACCGATGTGAAAGGCCGCCAGGTCATCGAACAAGGGAACAAGCGCCTGGTGATCCGCCACGCCCGGCGGCCAGAGAGGCGCACTCACTGGTTGCTCCCTGCGGGCCTGGGCATGCTCGCCATGCTGCTCTTGCTCCTGGTCGGGATGTGGCTGATTGCATGGTGGCAAGCCCATCAGTTGGATGCGACCTATGGCTATCCCCGCTTCTGGCAAACTGATCAGGTGCTTGGACTGGACCATGATAGTCCGACGCATCCCACCCACCTGATTTTCCAGAACCTGGGCGGGCACATCCTCTTCATCGTGATCCCGGCGGGCGATCTCTCCAAAGCGGTCGTCTACCCGGTTGTGACCTTGCAGGGAACGGAGGCGGCCAGCATCCCGGTCACGGCCACCTTTGCCGATGTCAACGGAGACGGCAGGCTGGATATCCTCATGCACTTGCAGGATCAAACCATTGTTTTTCTCAACACCGGCACCGGCTTTAAGCCAGAGTAGGAGCAGGAGGATCAGCTATGGATGTGATCGCAGGCATCCTGGACGCCGTGTTCACCTCCGTGAATGTCAACCCGGCCAGCATTACCGCACGGGAAATAGTCCCCGCACGGTGGCCGGGGTTCTACTGGGTGTATGTGGAGCCGCCGCACCCCCAGTATGCAGAAGTCTTTTCTGTCGATGGCAAATGGTGGGCTACCCCTTGTGTCTACCTCCCAAAGCAGGCGTAACAACGAACAGAGGGAGGGAGTCGGCTCCCTCCCTGAGAGGAGACCGAGATGCTTCAACAAGACCAGGACGTTCAAGAGGATCAGGCGGTCCCCGATGACGAGATGGAAACCGTGTATCTGACGGTCTACGACGAGGACCCGGAGCCACCGCGCTTCTGGCAACGGGGGCACTATCCGAAACTGGACCGGAGCCGAGTCGTCAGTCTGTGCATGCAAGCCCTGGCGATCGGACTGCTGACTGGCTTCTGCTTCCTCTCCGGGGCTCCCACCTATACGATCCACACGCTCACCGTCCCGGCGATCGTCTTGCCATCGCGAACGGTGAGCGTGCAGGTGGCTTTGACGCCCACCGGGCACACATCGTATCCGGCGACCGAAGCGCATGGGATACTCACGATCTTTAACGGCTCGATCTTCACGCAAGCCTTGCCGCAGGGATTTGTGCTTACCGGCACGAACGGCATGGAGGTAGAGACGGACCATGCGGTGACGATCCCTCCTGGGAATCCGCCCGACTATGGAATTGCCACTGTCCAAGCGCATACCCTGCGCGCCGGGAAGAGCGCGAATCTTGCTGCCGGGCAGATCGATGCCGTGTATGGCTCCTCGCTCTACCTCAAGAACCTGACGGCTTTTACCGGCGGACACGATGCCTCCAGCACCACCTCTGTCACCGCCCAGGATCGCGCGGCAGCCCTCGCCACAGCCAGGGCGCGCCTGGCGACGAAACGACCGGCGGGCTTGCTGGCTGCTCCCTGTGCCGAGGCGGTGCAGCAAGACGAGCGGGCAGTAACGGTACGCTGGACCTGCCAGCCTGTCATCTATCGCGCCCCTCTGCATGTGCAGGTGCTGGCGGCGCGGCTGGTTGGGAGGGAGGTCATCTTGCGTGTGAAAACGGTCGTGTGGCTCGCGTAGGGTTTGCCATCCCATTCAACATAACAAGGAGCAACCAATGAACGATCAAATACCAGCCCTTTCTGAAGAAACCGTTGTGTGCGAGGTTGACCTGGGGGAACACTATCTCTTCATTAAGAGCGATCAAAGCATTGAACTGACCAATCGCCCAAACGCTTTATGTGATATCCCACATGTCTTGAACCTGAAAGGTGAGGAAGCCTATCGGCTCTTGCTCGCCCTGGTGAACCTGTTCACAGAGGAGGCCCGGGCCGGAAAGCCGGTAGCAGAAAGGAGTACACGCCCATGCAGCTTGTTGAACGGCATGTAATTGACCGGAACGATCCACGTTATGCAGCGATTGATGAAGCAGCGTTCAAGTCAAAGAACCTGTACAATGCTGGAAACTACGAGATACGCCAATCCTACATTTTTACCGGAAAGTACCTCAACTACCATGAGATGGACCGGCGCATGCAGTCACATGAAGCATACAAAGCTCTACCGGCTAAAGTCAGTCAACAAGTCTTGAAGCAACTGGATCACGATTGGGATGCCTTCTTCAAAGCTCTTGCGGCCTACAAGGATGAGCCGTCCAAGTTTCAAGCGCGCCCGAAGATACCAGGGTACAAGCACAAGACGCAAGGCCGCAACCTGCTTGTTTACACGATCCAGGCCATTAGCCGAGGGAAGAAGGGCTTGAAGCGTGGCATCATTAAACCATCGATGCTTAACATTGAGGTTCGGATAAAGCACAAGGACATCAATCAAGTACGCATCGTCCCGCGCAAGGGGTTCTATGTGGTGGAGGCCGTGTATAGCCGCGAGGAAAAGCAAGCGCCGGTCAATCCTGCCTATTACGCTGGCATAGACATTGGCATGAACAATCTGGTTGCGCTAACATCAAACAAACCCGGCTTCCGGTCGGTCCTCGTTAACGGGCGTCCAGTGAAAAGCATGAACCAATGGTACAACAAGCGGAAGGCAGAACTACAGAGCATCCTTCGGCGTAAAGGTACAACGAAGCGCATAAAGCACCTGACCAACAAACGAAACAGGCGGATCGATCACTATATGCACACAGCCAGTAAGCGGATTGTTGATCTGCTGGTCAAAGAGGGAATTGGGGTGTTGTGCATCGGCAAAAATGACGCCTGGAAGCAAGAGGCGAACATGGGCAAGCGCACCAATCAAAACTTTGTGCAAATCCCGCATGCGCGTTTTATCCAGATGCTTACCTACAAGGCACAACTGGTCGGCATTCGTGTCGAGGTCACAGAAGAGTCCTACACCTCAAAAGCTTCGCTCTTGGACCTGGACCCCTTGCCAGTGCGCACCAATGGCGCGGAGTCGCATACCTTTAGCGGGAAGCGGATCAAGCGTGGACTCTATCGCGCGAAAGATGGGCGCACGATCAATGCCGATATTAACGGGTCAGGCAACATTATTAGAAAAGTAGCCCCTGATGCTTTTTCGGAAGTGGAGGGGGTAGAGGATGGGAAGGCGGTGCTGGCATCGCTGGTAGTCCATCCCGTGCGGATAGTCGTTCCCCGCCGAACCCAGAAAGCGAGCAATGGCGTAAGCAAGCGGTCAAGAGAACGCGAGAAAACGCTATGAAACGCTCTGTTTTTTGGAACTATACTATACGACACAATGGCCTTTCAATTCTACAGGCAAGCATGATACAGACCTATCGATGCATAAATATTGACGACTAACCATCATACAGCCCTTTACTCGCGTACTTTCCCATCTCATCGGCCAGAACGCTTATGAGAAGGGATTTTTGTTTATTCTTGTCTTCTCCTCCTGTGCCTGCGCGCCACCATGCTCCCCTTTGTTCTCTCACCCCATGTGGAAGATCCCACAGAATGTCCTGGGGTGCGCTGAAATTCTGGCATCCATAAAATACCTATCATCTTGCATCCAGGAGAGGAAGCGAATATAATTGCGTCATGGATCAGCAGAACAGCAAAACGGCGATCGACGAGATTGACCGGAAAATCATTGAGGCGTTGCAAATTGATGGGCGACGCCCATTTACCAAACTAGCAGCCGAACTGGGTATCTCTGAGGCCAGCGTTCGCCAGCGCGTCTCTAACCTCATCCACAACCAGGTCATGCAGATTGTGGCGATCACTAACCCGGTCAAGCTTGGCTATAACATGGCCGGGATGATCGGCATTCGCGTCTCTGGCGACCGACTCTTCGAGGTAGCCGACAAAATTACCACCTTCGATGAGGTGATTTATCTGATCATCTGCGCGGGCAGCTTTGATCTACTGGCCGAGGTCGTCTGCGAGGATAACGATCACCTCCTCCGCTTCTTAACCGAAAAGCTCTATAAAGTAGAGGGAGTGCAACAAACAGAAACATTTATATATTTAAGAGTGTGCAAAGACACACTCACACCTGTGGGCTTTAGTCTCGGTGGATCTGTCGCCAAGTTCAAGCCAGTCCCTTTCAAAAAACGCGACGAATAGGTGATTGCTATTCTCTCGCGCACCATCTCTGGGGTGTCGCTCTGACAAAGCCGTCGCTTTCATCGGCCACCCTGTCCCCTGGAGCACCGGTGTCGCACAAAGTCATCACCCTGGAAAGTGAGTCAGGGTGGTTTTCTATGCTGTCTTTTTCCCTGCCCCTTCAGGCCCAAAAAAGAGGGATGGGTGAGGTTCAAAGTTTTGCAGAGAGGAGAAACATGGTAAACGAGGGGGACCAAGCACGGAGGAGGACAGGCATGCGAAGGAAACGGCCCGGCGAGCGGGACCCCCAGAGAAGCGAAAAGAGCGAGGCGTTGATGATGCTGACGGGGATGAAGGAATGGCGGCAGCAGCATCCGCACGCGAGCTTGCGAGAGATCGAACAAGCCATGGATGAGCGGTTGGCGAAACTGCGAGCGGGGATGCTGGAAGAGCTGGTCAAGATGAGTCCGCAAGCGGATTGGAGCCAGGCGCCCGCGGAGAGCCGCCCGCGGTGTGAGCGATGCGGAAGCGTGCTGGTGAGTCGAGGCAAACAGAGCCGCTGGCTGCAAACCAGTGGAGGGGAGCAGGTCCAGCTCGAACGGAGCTATGGAACCTGTCCGCAGTGCGGGCAGGGGCTTTTTCCCCCTCGATGAGGAATTGGACCTGACGGGCAGTGAGTTGACGCCCCAGGCCCAGGAGGGATTGGTGCGTCTAGCAAGTTGGGTTCCCTTTGGACCAGCGGCCCAGCTGCTGGAGGCACTGGTGGGAGTGCAGGTGAGCAAGGCCAGTGCTCGTCGGTTGACCTTGCAAGCCGGGGAAGCAGGCGTGCAGGAGTGGGAAGACCAGACGGCTGCCCTCCACCACCACCTGCCTGCCGCGCCCGCTGGAGTACGCCAACAGGTGATAAGTGCGGACGGAGCGATGGGACCCCTGGTGGGAGGAGAGTGGGCAGAGGTCAAGACGCTGGTCGTGGGGGAAGTGGCGGTGAACGAAGCCGGAGAAGCGCGGGTCGAGCATCTCTCGTACTGTTCGCGGCTGGCCGATGTCGCAGGCTTTGAACAGGCCACGCTGCTGGAAATGCACCGGCGAGGGCTGGAACACGCCGGACAGGTGGCAGCCGTCACGGATGGAGCGGAGTGGCTGCAGGGCTTCATCGACTACCACCGAGCTGATGCACTGCGCATTCTGGATTTCGCCCACGCGGCTGAGTATATCGCGGCGATCGGAGAGGCGGTGCGAGCAGCGGGACACTGGTTGCCAACCTCCTGGCGAGATGGCGTCTTGCACCGGCTCAAGCACGAGGGACCCGAACGCGTGCTCGTCCATCTCAGCCGTCTCTCGCTGCGCTGTGCTGATCCCGACGTGTGCAAGAAACTGCAATACCTCTGCACGCGTCGCGGGCAATTGCTCTATCCTCGCTATCAGGCAGCAGGCTGGCCGATTGGCTCTGGCATGGTGGAAAGTGCGAACAAGCTGGTCGTGCAGGCTCGGCTGAAAGGTGCGGGCATGCATTGGAAACGGGAGAATGTCAATTCCATGCTGCTGTTGCGCAATGCGGTGTGCAATGATCGGTGGCAGGAGACCTGGCAGGGCAGGATGAAGCAAGCGCGCCAGCGTTGCCAGGACAGGCGGGACCAACGTCGGCAAACCCGCCGGGAACAAGCCACGCTGCGGCTAATACGTCTCTTGCTTCCCCTTGTGCGCGGCACCCCCCTTCGCACGGACCCCGCTGCGTCTTCGGGCAACGCCTCCATCAGGGGCATGGATTCCCCTGCTTGCTCTGTTCCCAAAGGGCGCACAGAGGCGCAGTATCGCTGGGGACGGCGACCCGTTTCTCCTCGTGGCGCTCGTATCCAAGCTGGGTTTGCAAAACTTTGAACCTCACCCGCTTCCGTTGCCCCAGTGGACCCAGTCCGTCGTCCCCTGATTGGTCAGATTGTAGGTCGTGCTGCTGCTGGCCGAGGACACCGAGCCGCTCAGGCTGCCGCTACCGCCCCCACCGGAGGTTGAGAGGGTCGCGGCAATCAGGTCCACGCTGGGCGCGCTGCCTCCCGAACTTCCGCCCGTCTTGGTCAGCTTCACCGTCAGAGTTTGGCCCGCCGAGGCCGCGTGATAGGTGATCGTGTAGACGTAAGTCACCATGTTCGAACCGGTGGGACCAAACGAGTTGGTGTAGGCGGTGGCCGAGTTATCCGACAGGCTGGCCTGCAAGGTCCCACTCACCCCACCATTGGCACCGCCGGCATAGACCGTCAGGGTGCGCGTGGTGGTATCGGCAGGCACCGTGAAACTGAAGCCGGAGCCGTTGGACCCATTGTCCCAGATGTAGGTCTGGCTGTCGCTGGCGCTGGCGGTAGGTGTGCCGTTGGACCAGCTAAAGTTACGCGAACTATCATACCAGGTGCCGGTGTTGAGTCCGCTGCCGAAGGTCGAGACGCCGCTGATAGCACTGCCCCCCGACTTGCGATCCTGCCCCGGATAGCTTCCGTTGCCCCAGTGGACCCAGTCCGTCGTCCCCTGATTGGTCAGATTGTAGGTCGTGCTGCTGCTGGCCGAGGACACCGAGCCGCTCAGGCTGCCTCCTCCGGGCGTGGGGGTCGGGGTCGGCGTATTTGTTGGAGTTGGGGTCGGCGTGCTGTTGTTCAATGGAGGAGCCATAGGAGCGCGCAGCGTGCCGCCGCCTCCGATGTTATCGGGAGCATTGTTATCAACAACCTGCAGATTACTAACGGCAGACCCAGCTCCTTTAGGATTGTATGTGCAGATTGCATAGCCTTCCCACCTTTCGGCTCCCGCGGTTTCACTTAGGAATGCTCAACATTGAGAGAAGCCCTTTGAACAGTCTGCTGCACCTGGCGCAGATGCCAGTTCTCCGCGTATAGATTGAAAAATACACGCTGCTGCGGATGCTCGCGCAGGAAATCTTTATTGAGCGTTATCCCCAGCCCCGGCCCCTGCGGCAGAGCAAAGGAACCATTGACAACTTCAGAATTGCCAGGAGCTGCCTCCTTAACCCAGGAATCAGCAAAATCGTTGAAGTGTTCCTGAATTTTAAAATTAGGCGTGGAGGCTGCGAAATGCAGCGAGGCCGCCGTTGAGACGGGACCGCCAACATTGTGCGGCGCAACCAGCACATAGTAACTTTCAGCCCAGGCGGCCAGCTTTTTGCTTTCTAACAGGCCACCCATTTGGGTAATGTCGGGCTGGATAATGTCTGCCGCCTGCCTTTCAAAGAGTTCGCGATATTCGTGGCGCACATGAATACGCTCTCCTGTGGCAACCGGTAGCGAAACCTTTTCAGAGACCTTTTGCAAGGCAGCCAGATTCTCCGGCGGCACCGGTTCTTCAATCCAACTCGGCTGAAATGGTTCGAGCAAACGCGCCATCTCAATTGCCGTGGCCGGATTAAAGCGGCCATGCATCTCGATCAGTAGTTCAGCTTCGGGACCAATGGCAGCACGCACGGCTTCAACCAGCGCTATCGCCTTGTTCTTCTCTGAGCGTTCCAGTTCGTAAAAGCCGGTCCCAAAGGGGTCAAGTTTCAGAGCGCGATACCCTCTCGCCATCACCTGTCGAGCAGCCCGATGAAATTCCTCAGGTGAGCGTTCAACCGTGTACCAACCGTTGGCATAAGCCTTGATGCGATCGCGCACCGCGCCGCCGAGCAGTTGATAGACCGGTTTATTCAATGCCTTGCCCGTAATGTCCCAGCACGCTATCTCAAGCGCCGCCATACCGGACATCGCGACCTCGCCGCAGCGCCCATAGTCGTTGCGATACAGGCGTTGGGTCAGGGACTCAATGTTGGTGGGATCACTCCCCAGAACATGGTTGGGAACAGCTTCCGCCAGATAACCCAGCAGGGCGTCTGTATGGTTCACCATGCGTACCTCACCCACACCTGTCAGACCTTCGTCGGTGATTACCTCGACAAAGGTGAGGTTACGCCAGGGCGCACCCAGGACATACGTTTTTACATCAACAATCTTCATGACGCGTCATTCTCCTTCCTCAACGCTAGGGGTTGCATGTTGACAGCGACCTGGCTCTATTGTATCATAAATATCATCATATTGTAATATTGTCTGATAAATTGAAGGTGAGCCATGACCTTATCTCTTCCGTCCTTATCACGCTCCACCCTGGCGGACAAGGCCGCGCGTGAAATAGGTCTGCGCATTTTGAGAAACGACTTTAAGCCTGGGGATATTCTGGCGAATGAGCCAGACCTCAGCCTGCAACTACATATCAGCCGCTCGGCGCTGCGGGAGGCCCTGAAGGTCCTGGGTGCTAAAGGCTTGATTGAAGCGCGTCCCAAAACCGGGACGCGCGTTCGTCCGCGCGCGGAGTGGAATTTGCTCGATCCTGACGTGATCGCCTGGCAGAGCGAGGTGGGCCCGGATCGCCAGTTCCTGTTGGCCGTTTGCGAAGTGCGCCTGATGTTTGAGCCAATGACTGCCGGTCTGGCAGCGATACGTGCTACCGATGAAGAGATTGCATTGATCCGGCAACATTGTCAAAAAATGCAGGATACGATTGATGCGATGGAATCCTATACTGCGGCGGATTTGCACTTTCACTTTGCTATCTGCCTGGCTGCACATAACGAGCTTCTGAGCAGGATTATTATGACGCTCGAGGCTCCGCTGCGCGTCAGTCGCTTGATCACCTCTCGCCTCCCTGGCGCTAACCAGAGGGCTATGCCGTTCCATCACGCGGTAGCCGATGCCATCGAGAAACGGGAAAGTGAGAGTGCAGAAGCGGCGATGCGCGATCTTGTTCGTCTCACCACCGCCGATATTATGCAAGCATTCGATGTATCTCATTCCAAATGATCAAATGCCGTATTTTCATGCGAGGGAGGACCCCAGTCGATGAACAACGAGCGGTTATCTCATTATATCGCCGGATCATGGAGCACCCCTCCTGAGAGCGAATGGGCCGCAGATATCAACCCGTCCGATGCTACGCAGACGCTTGCCCAGGTGCCTCAGGCTGACAGCACGGTGGTCAACCTGGCAGTTGAAGCCGCGCAGCGGGCCAGCCGATCCTGGAGAGCGACCGCAGGTCCGGTACGAGCGGAGATACTGCATCGCGCAGCGAATACGCTGGCCGGGGTGCGCGACCACCTGGGACGAGTGATTGCCTGCGAAGTAGGCAAGCCCTTTACAGAAGCGATTCAGGAAGTGGATCGCGGAGTCGTGATTCTGCGCTATTTCGCCGAAGAGGCCGTGCATCCTATGGGCGAGGTCATCCCTGCCCAGGTAGCCGGCAGCCTCCAGTTTACGCTTCGTCAGCCGCTCGGTCCCATTGCGGTGATTTCGCCCTGGAACTTTCCCCTGGCCATTCCGCTCTGGAAAATTGCTCCTGCCCTGGCCTACGGCAATCCGGTCGTTTGGAAACCGGCTGAGACGGCCTCGCTGACCGCCACGCGCATCACCGAACTCTTTGAACAGGCCGGCTTACCTCCGGGCGTTCTCAACCTCGTCCTCGGGCAGGGATCGCGTCTGGGCAGCGCGCTGGTGAATCATCCTCTCATGCGCGCAGTGACCTTTACCGGTTCGGACAGCGTGGGCATGGGAATTGCGGCAGACGCGGCCAGGCACAACATCAAGTACCAGTTGGAGATGGGAGGGAAAAACGCGGCGCTGGTACTGGCCGATGCGGACCTCGACCAGGCGGCGCGCCTGATTGCAGCCGGCGCGATGCGCTTTGCTGGACAGAAATGTACTGCGACCAGTCGCGCAATTGTTGTCGAGGAAGTGCGCGAGGCATTTCTTGCCCGCCTGCTGGCGCAGATTCGCTCGTTGCCGGTTGGACCTGCGATTGAGGAGACCAGCGCAGTTGGCCCTCTCATCTCCCGCGAGGCACTGGAGAAAGCCTGCCAATACGTTGAAATTGGGGCGCGCGAGGGCTCGGTTCTGCTTGGCGGCCATGTATTACGCTCGGAAACATACAGACAAGGATTTTTCCTGGAGCCAACGGTGATCACCGACCTGACGAATGACTCGGCTGTGGTGCAGGAAGAAATTTTTGCTCCGCTTCTGGCAGTTCAAACGGCGCGCCACCTCGACGAAGCACTGGAACTGGCTAATAGCACTGCCTACGGCTTGAGCGTCTCGCTCTTCACATGCGACATCAATGCAACCTTGCGCTATATCCAGGAGGTCGAGTGCGGCATGGTGCGCGTCAACGGGGACACCACCGGCGTCGATCCACACGCGCCTTTCGGAGGGCTACGCGGCTCCAGCTCTCATTCGCGCGAACAGGGTCCGGCGGCGCGCGAATTTTTTACGGAGATAAAGACCATCCAGGTCAATCCTGTGGGTGTTTAACGCCACGGAGAGAAGATGTATGAAAGCACTGTATATTTCTGCTCCCGGTCAAGCCAGCGTTACAGAGCTCGCTCTTCCTGTTATCAGTTCGCAGGAGGTGCTGATACGCTCACACGCAGTTGGTATCTGTGGCAGTGATGTGGAACTCTATCGGGGCACCAGGCCGGAGGGCTTCTATCGCTACCCTGTCATCCCCGGTCATGAGTGGTCGGGCGAAATTGTCGAAGTTGGCGATGCGGTTCGTACCCTGGTTCCCGGCCAGAAGGTCGTGGTAGAGGGCATTCTCTCCTGCGGCTCCTGTGAGAATTGTCGCATGGGCCTGACCAATCTCTGTGAGGCAGGATATGATGAGATTGGTTTCACACGACCAGGAGGGCTGGCCGAATATGTGGCCGTGCCGGCCCGCCAGGTCCATGTCTTGCCCGACAACGCATCGCTCGAAGAGGCCGCGCTGCTGGAGCCGGCGGCGGTGGTGGCACATGCCTTTCTGCGTGCATCACCGCAGGCAGGGTGCAGCGTGGCAGTGATTGGCGATGGGACGATCGGCCAGCTCGCCGTCCAGATAGCGCGCCTGTTTAGTCCGACAGAGATTCTGGTCCTGGGGTCGCGCGATAATCGCCTGGAACTGGCTCGCCAGTTGGGTGCAACACGCACAGTCAATCTCGGGCATGAAGATCCATTGCCGGTGGCTCACGCGTTAAGCCGGGGGCGGGGCATGGATCTGGTCTTTGAGGGAGGGTCGCGTTCCTCTGGCGTGAAGCTGGCGCTGGACCTCGCCCGGCGCGGGGGAATGGTTCTGCTTGAGGGAATCGCGGGCGCTGCGGCCCAACTCAAGCTGGAAAGCGATGTGTTCGTGCTCAAACATTTAAGCGTTCAAGGAATCTTTGGGGCACATACCGCAGCCTGGACGTATGCGGTGCAACTCTTTCGTTCTGGTTGCCTGAGCCTGGCCCCATTGATCACCCATCGCTTCGCCCTGTCTGACTATCAGACCGCTCTCAGTGTTCTCGCGGATCGTCAGGGACATACCTTGAAAGTCTTACTGCTTCATCAGCCTGGAGAAAGCAAATCATGAGCTCACAGACCACACACGACATTGCACAGGAGATCTGTTCGACGCATGTACGCCCGCAGACTCTCGCTATCTGGTGGCTGGGACAGGCAAGCCTGGTGCTGCGCGCTGCCGGCGTCACGCTCTATATCGATCCGTTTTTGTCGGATTATCCGGGCCGGGCGCTGCCCCCACCTTTCTCGCCCCGGGAGGCGCCGCCTGCCGACTATATCCTTTGCACCCACGACCATGTGGATCATTTCGATCCACAGACGCTGCCCGGCCTGCTAGAGGTTTCACCAGGCGCGCGCCTGATTATTCCCCGCCCCGTTGTTGCACACGCGACCGAACTGGGGATTGCCGCCGAACGTGTCGTGGGCACTCAACCGGGTGAAAGGGTAATGCTCGGGGCTATTGCTCTTCATTCAGTGCCGGCCTGTCATGGATTGCATGCGCCGCCCGCGCGCTATGGATTTGATTGTATCGAACATGAGGGCACGACCCTCTATCCTTACCTGGGCTATATCCTCGAAATCGCGGGAATGCGCCTCTATCACGCGGGCGATACGGTGATCTATGGTAGCCTGGTAGAGCGCCTGCGTGAGTTCGCGATCGACATTGCGTTTTTACCCATCAACGGGCGGAATTATTTTCGCGAGCAAATGGATATCGTCGGTAACATGGATGAACGCGAGGCCGCCGATCTCGCCGCGGCAGCAGGCATACCACTGCTGGTTCCTATCCACTACGATATGTTTGCTGCCAACCAGGGACGACCAGGAGTTCTGGTCGATTATATCCAGACGCACCATCCACAATTGTCCTGCTTTCTTCCCGCGTATGGCCGTCGTTTCTTGCTCACCAACATGGAGAGCACCTTTGGGAATGAACGCGAATGACCCCCTGGGCATGGGGGAGAGAGATCTCTTTGTCTCTCCAACTCACAGGGTTCTCACGCATGGTCCCAGGAAACAACTCACATGCCGTGCTCATAAGATAAGACAAGAGAACTGGAGGGGAAGACCCGCATGAAATTTGGTATCTGCGCATCATTTAGAGAAGTCGCGCTTCTCAACACACGCCCATTTGATTTCCTGGAGGAGAATATCCAGCGTTTTCTGGTCCCAGAACAACCTCAGGCAGTCTTTGATGATCTGCTGCGAGAAGCTCGCAGGCTTTCCCTCTCTCCCGAAGTAGCAAACGCCTTTTTCCCCTCCGATCTATCCTTAATAGACACAGCCACCAGACGTATTGATGCGCCGCGCCTAGAACGATATGTGAAGACCACCCTCCAGCGAGCTGAACAGGCAGGCATCCAGGTACTTGTCTTCGGCAGTGGCCTGGCGCGCGCCTGTCCTGAAGGCTATGATCCTCAGGCCGCGCGGCA
>Ga0209581_1001124_pt1 | contig 35045 bp, 29 predicted proteins | sample Coa_R2_FD_187160 | JGI IMG/M metagenome (GOLD analysis project Ga0209581, IMG submission 187160) | Surface soil microbial communities from Centralia Pennsylvania, which are recovering from an underground coalmine fire - Coalmine... | ecosystem: Environmental > Terrestrial > Soil > Unclassified ...
GCGGGGACCGGGGCGGGGTGAAACGTAACGGGGCTTATTGGCGGCAGTCTCCGGGGGGAAACCCCAGACTTACCCGAACCAATTCCCGAAACTCTGGCCGAAAACCGGTTTCTGTTGGTCCCGTCCGCGGCATCTGGCACACAAGGCCAGTCCCGCGGCAAGCCTTTCTAGGGGCGCCGGGCGCCAGGATCACCGATGGGAGCGGCCCAAGGCCGCCCCACTGACGATGACATGCTGCGCAGCATGGAACTCATCGGGCCGGTCCGGGTGAACGAACCAGCCTTTCCTGATTTCAGCGTACGGCACGGGGGAAGAGGGCGGGGGGCGGTTTGCGCGGCGCCGGATTGAAAACAAAGGAAGATATTTTTCTGAAAGAGTGGTGAACCGCATGGTAGCTACACGCGGAAGCGGCGGAGGGCTTCTTCGTCGAGATCCAGACCCAGGCCGGGGTATTCGGGGGCCTGGAGCTCTCCGTTGCGGATGACGAAGACCTCCGTGGTCTTGAGCACCTTCAGCGCGGGGGCCCATTGCTCCTGGGGCAGCAGGGGCGGGGTGATGAGGGCCACCTCCTGCCAGGGCGCGCCGATGGCCAGGGTGGCGTTCAGCCAACCGGCCAGCATGAGTCCCATGGTGCCGTGGAGGATCACAGGGACGTGGAACGACTCGGCCAGGGTGGCGACCTTGCGCACGGTAAAGATGCCGCCGGAGCCGCGTCCCTCGGGCTGGAGAATGTCGTAGGTCTGGTGCAGCAGGCACTGGCGGAAGGAGTCGAGGCCCACGTAGCCTTCGCCGCCGGTGATGAGAATATCGACCTCGCGGGCCAGGCGCGCGGGAGACTCGAAGTCGTCACGGGCGAAGGGTTCTTCGAGCCAGTAGGCGCCGTTTTTCTGGAGGGCGCGGGCCACCTTGAGGCCGATTTCATAAGGCCAGACCTTCTGGCCGACGACTTCGGGGGCGTGCGCGGTGCGGTCGAACATCAGGTGAAAATCGGCACCCACGGCGGCCTTCACGACGGCGCAGGCTTCGGCGTCATCCAGGGGGTAGGGCCGCCAGGCGCGGATTTTCATGCCTTTGAACCCGGCCTTCTGGATGCGCGCGGCCATAGCGGCCTGCTCGCGGTAGGGCACCTGGGACTGATCCGGGTTGCCCTTCCACACGCAGGTGAGGTAAGCGCGCACGCTGGTCCGGCTGCCGCCCAGGAGCTTGTAGACGGGCTGGCGGGCCACTTTGCCGATGGCGTCCCAGAGCGCATGTTCCACGCCTCCCCAGCGGTAGAGGCCGTCATGCACGAGCTGCTCGACGGCGAACAGATCCCGGCCCACGAGCAACTGGCGGAGGTGAGGGAGCGCGGCGGGGGGATGACCGGCGAAGGAATAGCCGGTGACTCCGGCATCGGTGCGCACTTCGGCCACCTGGTAGCGGTACATCACGCCGGCTTCGGCTTCGGTTTGGGAGACCGGGAGGCTGACTTCGTAGAGATCGACCGCGGTGATGCGGATGGGTTTCACGGCGGCGGCCAGACGCGCGCAGGCGGCGAGCCCGGCCCCGGTGGAGAGGAGCAAGCGGCGGCTAAGCATGGTTCACCCGGTATTCGCGGATAGCGTCTTCATTTACGTCCAGCCCGAGGCCGGGGAGGTCCGGCAAGAGCACGTAGCCGTCCTGGATGGGAAACACGTGCGGAGTGCGCACGAGCTTGAGGGCGGGCTCCCACTCTTCCTCGGGCAGGTTGGGGCCGCCGATGATTTCCTGCCACTGGCAGTTGGGCATGGCGCAGCCGGCCTGGATGTAACCGGCGATGGAGAGACTGTTGTTGCCGTGCTGGATGCAGGGCACGCCGAAAGAATCGGCCAGCACGGAGATTTTCTTGGCCATCCAGATGCCGCCGCAAATGCGGGTGTCCGGCTGGAGCACGTCGTAGGTCTTGTTCAGCAGGAAGTTGAGGAAGTGGTAGACGCTGTTGCCGAGCTCGCCGCCGGTGATGAGGATGCTGACCTCGGCGGCGAGGCGCGCCGGCCCAAGGAGGTCGTAGCCGTCGAAAGGTTCTTCGAGCCAGTACGCGCGGTGGGATTCGAGGCCGCGGCAGACCTGGAGGGCGGTGGGATAGTCCCAGACCCAGCCGGGCCGGACGGCGGTGCGATCGAGCATGATGTGGAAGTCCTCGCCAACGGCGCGGCGCATCACGCCGACCATATCCACGTCGTCCATGGGGCGGGGGCGCCAGGCGCGGACCTTGATGCCGCTGTAGCCGCTCTGTTTGAGGCGCACGGCAAATTTGGCCTGGGTTTCGTAGGGGACGTCGGACTGCTCGGGCTTGCCGGGAAATACGCAGGTGCGGTAGACGCGCAGGCGGTCGCGGGCGCCGCCCAAAATCTGGGCCACAGGCCGGCCGACCGCCTTGCCCACGGCGTCCCACATGGCGTGCTCGACGCCCGACCAGGATTGCACGCCGGATTCGCCGCGCTCCATTTGCAGGCGCTTGAGGTGGCGGTCGATGGCGAAGACGTCGTCGCCCACCAGGGTGGGCTTGACCCAGTGTTCGAGCACGTCCCGCGGGCAGCCGAGGAAGGAGGTGCCCACGATGCCGCCATCGGTGTGCACGCGGGTGACGGCGTAGTCGTAACGCCGCAAGGGGTCGCGGGCGGTAGCGGGCACGCGGACCTGGAAGGACTCGACGTTGGTGATGCGCAAGCGCGGGGCGCGATCGAGGGCCGGCAGGACACGGACGCCGGCGCAGGCCGCCAGCGCGGCAGAAGCGCGCGCAAACAGCTCTCTTCTGGTGCAGCGGTGCGGTTGCATGGTCGCCGCCGGAGATTGTATCACTCCGCGGCCAGCGCTCAGGCAGCCAGCGACTTGGGCTTCTCCGGGGCCTTCTGGACGGCGGCCAATTCTTTCAGCACCTGGCGCACCAGGAAGCGCAGGTAGCAGGAGAAGGAGAAGGCAACCAGGAGGCAAACCAGCAGGAGAAACAGACCATCGATATGCGCCGCCTGGCGGGTGGCGAGCAGCCATGCGGCGGCCGCGAGCGAAGCCAAGACCATCACCAGGCTAAACAGAAAAAGAACTCCGCGATCGGACATGGAGCATCCCGTGATAGCCCGGCAATTTCTATTATAGCTCCGGCGGGGGCAGCCCCGCGGCCGCCCCCGCACGGCGATTGTTAGAAGTAGAACTTCGCCGCGACCATAGCCTGGCGCGGGAGTCCGTTCTGGCCCGTGATCATTCCGAAGGTGGCGTCCTGGAGGGCGCCGTCCGGGTTGCCGGCGTTCATGTGGTTGAACAGGTTCTGGGCTTCAAAGCGTAGCTGGAAGTAGCGCGACTCCTTGCCCAGGGTGAAGTTCTTCATCAGGGCGAAATCCCACTGGCTGAACCACGGGCTGATGAGGCCCGGAAGATCCCAGGGGACATCGCCGATTTCCAGCAAGTTGGGGGTGGCCTGCGCAAACCGGAACGCCGCGCGATTCATGTAGGGTGTGTAGTTGGGCGAGCCGATCAGGGCGGTGTGTCCGGAGACGTCGTTGTTGTATTGCAGGCGCGGGTACACATACACGGGCCTCTCGGATTGGCCGCTATTGACGGCTTGTCCGGCGGTCCACCAGAGCTGGTTCGATCCGGTTATGGAAAGAGGATGGCCGGAACGTACGGTGGTCACACCCGCAGCCACCCAGCCGCCCAGGACCTTATCCAGGACCTTGCCGCCGAACGTCTGCGTGTCGTTCAGATATCGCTTGCCTTTCCCGAACGGAATCTCCACGCTGTAGTTGAAGATCAGCTTGTGCCGGGAGTCGGAGGTGGAGAGTCCATAGACATCTTTTCCGCCGAGGCCCGCCTGCCGGTAGCGATTGCCGGGGCTGTTATAGTCGATGCTGCCGGTATCCTCCATCAACTTGCTGAGCGTGTAATTCGCCAGGAAGCTGAACCCATGCGAGAAGCGGTGCTCGATCTGCACGTACCCGGAGTTGTAATTGGATGTGCCGATGGGGTCGCCGGTGGTGGTGATCTGAGACCAGAGCGGCTGCAACTGGTACAACTGGCCGAGCGGGATCATCTTGCCGCTGCGGGCGGTGCCGGCCGGGATCTGTCCGTAGAAGGGATTCGGCACGGGCACCAGCAGGTTGCTGCCGAGGCCGCCGATCTTGTGATAGGCGTCCGGGAGGACATTGTCTCCCACGCCCAGCCAGGTGGGCAGGGAGCGCCCCATGGTGCCGTTGTAAGCAATTTCCACCACCCAGGTGTTCCTGCCGGAGCCCAGCTCCTGCTGGATGGCGAGCTGCGTGTTGTGTTCATGTCCGGGGCTGAACTGGTTGGTCTCGGAAAGCCACCAGTTTCCCATCACGGACATATTCAGAGCGGTGTTGTCGCTGGTGCGCGGAATATAGCCCGCGCCACCGGGCATGGGGTTGGAAAAGGCCAGCGGATAGGTCAGACCTCCATCGCCGGTGCCGCCTTGCGCCAGACGCGCGGCATCGCCATAGCCCACGTTCCACCGGGCTGCGCCCATGAACCAGCTTCCGGTTTTGGTCATCCAGATCAACCCGTAGCTGACGCGCACCACGGTTTTGGGAAAGAGCTGGTAAGCGGCGGCGAGGCGGGGGCCGAAATGGTAGGGCTGGGTGGGCTCCATGGTCTGCTGGGGATAATCCGGAGTCCCCATCATGGCGGCGCGGCCGTGGATGCCCTGGCTCATCCAAATGGGCTGTGCCAGAGTCATGCCCATGGTCTGCTCCACCTGGCTCCAACTCCAATCGGCGTTGGGCTTGATGTTCCAGGTGTAGCTGCGATCCCAGAAGACTTCCCGGTTGAAGCGTTCGGTGCGCGGGGGCTCGAAATCCCAGCGGATGCCGGCGTTGATGGTCAGCTTCCGGGTGAGCTTGATATCGTCCTGGACGTAGGCGCCGTGGTAGGTTTGCAGCGCGGCAGGGCCGGTCAACTGATTGCCGTCCCCCCAGGTGGTGACGCCCAGCAGGTAGCCCGCGAACATGGCGCCGTTGATGGCCGCCGTACTGGGCGAAAAGGAGGTGGCGGAGCGGTCCGTGGACATTTCGAAGTTGCCGCCGGTGATCTCGTTGCTGTAGTACCTGCGGTGCTCGTAGCCAGCCTTGATGGTGTGCCGGCCGTGCATCTTCTGGATGGAGATGCTTCCGAAGTAGTTGGTGTCGCGGATGTCGTCCACCGAGCCACCGCCCAGTCCGGTCAGTCCCGCCATATTCGTGATGGCGGGCACCCGGCCGTTATTCGTGCCGCCCAGCAGGTTGACCACATTGGCAGGAAGCCCCCAGGAGCTGTCATCCACATTCACGGTCGAGCCGCTGAAGACGCGGTCACGGATAAAGCCGCCGCGGAGGGTCAGGATGGTACTCGGGTTGACGACCCAGTTGTGGTCGATGGACGTAGTGTATGAGGTGGTGGTGTTGAGCGTGGATGCCTGCATCGGCGAGAACGCGTGCGGGACACTGTAGTTGTAGTCGTAATAAGACAGGCTGAAGTGCGTGGAGTGCGAGGAGTTCCAGTTTTGATCCAGCCGCCCGGTCCAGCGGTTGTTGTCGGAGGGCGCGGTCATGGAATACGTATAGTTGCTCTGATTGTTGGTGCCGGGCAGCGGCGCGGTGTTGGGCGCCGGGTAGTACGCCGCATAGATCTTCGCTAACGGGTCAAAGCGACTCTGCGGAATCCTCTCGCCCGGGAAGGGCTGCCGCACCACCTGGCCGTTGACCAGCGTTCCGGTGGCCGGGTCGAAGATCTGCGCGGGAACCCCGTTCACCAGGCTTTGCGAAAAATCGCCTTGCTTCTCGAGATCGGTGGGCACAGACGCCTGATACGCATTACTGCCGGTCACATGGCGCGTGCCTTCGTAGTTCAGAAAGAAGAACGTCTTGTCCCTGCCGTTATAGGCTTTCGGGATCAGGACCGGGCCGCCAAAGGTGAATCCAAACACGTTATCGTGGAATACGCCTTTCTGCCTGCCCAGCCGGTTGGAGTTCCAATCGTTGGCATTCAGCGTATCGTTCTTGAAGAACTCGTACAGGCTGCCGTGGAACTCGTTGGTGCCCGAGCGGGTGCTGAGCACGACTGCCCCTCCGGAAAGCCGCCCATACTCCGCCGCCATTCCATTGGTGACCACCTTAAACTCGGCCAGAGCTTCCTTGGAGGGGACGGAGGCCGGAATATTGTGGAGATAGCCGGTGGTTACGGGCTGGCCGTCCAGATAGTATTCAGTCTGGTTGGTGCGGCCGCCGTTCACCCGGAAGTCAGATCCGTAGGAGGCTTCGTTCGCTGCGCCGTTCACGTTGGGCGCCAGTTGGGCGAAAGCCAGCGGGTCCCGGCTGTATTGCGGCAGTTCCATAATGCGCCGGTTATCGATCACGAGGCCCTGTTGCGCATCTTCGGTGCGCAGCAGGGGGACCTCTGTGGTGACGGTGACGCTCTCGGCGGCGCTACCCACTTCCATAGCGAGGTTGAGAGTGATTTTGTCGCCGACCTGCAGCACAATGGCGTCACGAGTCAACTGCCGGAAGCCTTCTTTCTGGGCGTTCAAGTGGTACTTCCCGGGCAGGAGCAAGGGTACGGTATAGTAGCCCTCATCGTTGGATGTGGTATTGCGGGCAACTCCGGTTTCGTCGCTGGTGATTACGATGGCTGTGCCGGGGATCACGGCGCCGGAAGGATCCGTGACGCGGCCCCCGATCTGCGCATACTGGGCCATGAGCGGCCCTACAGCCACGAAGAGCAGTGCGACTGCAGATGATAAGCCGCAGCGCTGCCCCCGAAGGTGTCTTGCGAACTGCATGATTATCCTTTCTAATTCCGGGCACACTCCACCGCTCCCTCACGGTCGCGGCTCGGAAACGGTCGCCTGGTTCACTGGTGCGGACAGGACGATCCACACCCGATCACGAGATTTGCCTCTTAACGCCCCAATTGTACATCCAATCGGGTCTTAAGTGCGAGTATTTTAGCTATTTTTATCTTTTAATGCTGTTCCGGGCCGGCGAAAGCGAATCCCGTCAGGTAGGCCAACTTCAGGATTTTCACCATTTTGGGGAAGTTAATCTTCTCTACGGTATCGCTGACCTGGTGGTAGTCCGGATGGAAGCCGGTGAACCACCACACGGCGGGAATATCGTGCAGGACGAAGGGGAACTGGTCGCTGCGCTGGAAAATGTTCAGGGCGGCATCCTGGTCCCACTTGTAGTTGAGGCGCAGGCCGACTTGTTCGTTTGCGCGCTCCACGGCAGCGCGGTAGGCGGGGAAATTGATCGTGCCAATGAGGTTGAGTTCGTTGGAGGTGTCCGGCGCGATCCGAATGAGGCCGTCAGTCTGGCGGCTGGGAGTTTCGTTGCGGCCGATCATGTCGAAGTTGATGACGGCGCGCGTGGCGGAGAGGGGGCGCAACGGGTGCTCGACGTAGTAATAGGAGCCCAGGAGACCGCGCTCTTCGGCGGCGAAGACCGCGAAGACGAGGGTACGGGCCGGGCGCACGGAGTTGCGGGCGAAGGCGCGCGCCAGCTCGATGACTCCCACGGTGCCGGAGCCGTTGTCGTCCGCGCCGGGGTGAATGTGGCCGTCCCAGTCGCCGTCGTGATCGAAGTGGGCGGTGAAGAAGACCATTTCCTGCTTCAAGCGCGGATCGCTGCCAGGCAGCATGCCGATGACGTTGGCGGAGTCGCCGCGGCGGCGGTCCTGGAGCACGATGCGCATTTCGACACGGGTATCCGCGAGGGGCGCTGAGGCGGGCCGCAGGGAGGCGTCGATGGCGGACTGGATCTCGGAGGGCCTGCGTCCGAGGGGCGCGAGCAGTTCCGCGGCCAGGGCGTCGCTGACGCTCAGCATGGGAAGATGCGCTTCGCGCTCGGCCAGGGCTTGCGGAGGCAGGCGCAGCAGGCGGTCTCCGCCGCCGGGCACGGTGCGGATGCGGTCCTCGGTGGAGAGGTGCTTCCGATTGGGCTCGGCGGCGACCAGGACACCCACGGCGCCGTGTTTCTGCGCGTTGAGCACCTTGACGACGGTATTGGCGTAGCGCGTGTTGCCCACGCCGTTAAACACGGAGTGAGGATCGGTCTCCTGGGGCTCGTGGTCGAAGACCAGGACGATTTTGCCGCGCGCATCGATGCCCGAGTAGTCGTCGTATCCGTATTCCGGCGCGGTGATGCCGTAGCCGGCGAAGACCACGGGCGCGCGCAGATCGATCTCGCTGGGACCGCTGCCGTAGAAATCCTTGAAGTACTGAAAGACCTGGCGGCGCCCGCCGCGCTCCAGGGCGATGCGGGTTTCGCGCGCGTCCGTGCGGTATTCGATGAGGGGCACGGTCTGGAGGAACGAATCGCCCGCCAGGGGATGGAGGCCAGCCTTGGCGAATTCGGCGGCGATGAACTGGATGGCCGCCTCGGAGCCGCGGCGCAGCGACCAGCGGCCCTCAAGCGCGTCGGAAGCCAGGAAGGTGAGATCCGCGCGGAGGTCGGTTTCGCGGATGGAGTCGAAGCCGGGAGCGAAGCGCGGGTCGAGGGCGGGCAGCAGAGAGGCACAGAGGAGGACGAGCAGGGCCGTTCTTGGCATCAGCATCAGAATAGCGCAGCGGCGCCGGGAGGCACTTGCAGGGCAGGGTAGGTGTGGAGCGGGCGGCCCTGGAGGATCGAGCCCAGAGCGGCCTGGCCCTCGCGGTAGAGGGCGGCGGTGTTCAGTCCTCCATGAGCAGGGAGGTAGCCGGCCAGCTTCCGGAGAGCCTTGCGCAACTGGCGCGCGGCGCCGGTGGGATTCTTGCGCTGGTGGTGATGGAAGGCCACGGCGAAATGGATGAGGCTTTGCAGGAACAGGCGCTCACTGGGGGGAGCGGCGCGCCACAACTCTTCGAGCGCTTCGTGGCTCTCGAAGAAGAGGCCCCGGTTGTAGAGATCCAGGCCGCGGCGATAGAGGTCACGAGGAGGAGGAGGGTCCACGCTGCTCCTTATACCACTCCAGCGTGAGGCGGAGGCCCTGCTCGAACGAGTAGCCGGGGGCGTGACCGAGATCCCGGACCGCGGCGACCGTGTCCGCTTGGGAGTCGCGCACGTCGCCGGGACGGGGCGGACCGTAGCGGGCGGGCAGGCTGACGCCTTCGAACCTTTGCAGGAGGTCCCAGGCCTGGTTGAGGGTGACGCGCCCGCCGTTGCCGGCGTTGTAGCACTTGCCGGAGATGCCGGGTGCGCGGGCAGCCTTCAGATTTAGAGCCACGACATCCTCGACGTAGGTAAAGTCGCGGGACTGCTCGCCGTCGCCGTAGATGATGGGGGAGCGGCGCTCCAGGATCGCCTGGATGAACAGCGAAAGCACACCGGAATAAGGGCTGGAGGGATCCTGGCGGGGACCAAAGACGTTGAAGTAGCGCAGGGAGACGGTTTCGAGGCCGAAGACCGAGGCAAACACGGAAGCATAATACTCGCCCACAAGTTTTTGCAGAGCGTAGGGCGACTTGGGCTGCGGCAGCATGGTTTCCACCTTGGGCAGCACCGGGGTGTCGCCATATGCCGAGGAGGAAGCGGCATAGACCACGCGGCCGGCCTTACCCGCGGCGGCGGCGCGAAACACATTGAAGGTGCCGTCGATGTTGATTTCGTGGGAGGGCACGGGGTCGGCGATAGAGCGCGGCACGGAGGGGATGGCGGCCTCGTGAAAGACCACGCCGGCGCCTTCGAGCAAGGGCGCGATCTCTTCGTAGTGGCGGATGTCGGCGCGGTGGAAATCGATGGAGCCGCGCACCTCCGCGAGGTTTTCCAGACGCCCGGTGAGCAGGTTATCGATGACCACAACGCGGGCGGCGCCTTCGCGAAGCAGGCCGCGGACCAACGCGGAGCCGATGAAGCCAGCGCCTCCGGTGACGACGTATTTTCTCATTCCGGCAACCTGGCGATTTCGGATTCCAGGTGGCGGAGGGATTCGTTCGCCAGGCGCTCGGCGCCGGGAGAGAAATCGAAGGCTTCGAGCGAGACCCAGCCGGGATAAGCGCGGCGGCGCAGCACCGCGAGGAGGGGCTGGAAGTCGTAGTCGCCGGCGCCACAGTGCCGGCCATCGAGTTCCTGCACATGCACGTGGCGGATGAAGTCGTAATGCGTTTCCACGAGGCTGGCGTGCGGGACGGTTTCGTCGACGGCGTTGTGGACGTCGAACATGGTGCGGATGGCGGGGTGGTCGATCTGCCGCACGAGGCCGGCGGCCTCATCCAGGGTCTGGACCACGTCACATTGGCCGATGGGGAGCGCCTCGATCAGGATGGTGACGCCGCGGGCGGCGGCATGGGGAGCTACCGAAACCAGGCCGTCCACAAAATGGCGCGTGGCCTCGGCACGGCCGAGGCCGCCGGTGGTGGCGCGCTGAAACGGAGAGCCGAAGACCATCAGGCCGCCGGGGCCGAGATCGGCGCAGAGATCGATCAGGTGGTCGATGTGCTGCCAACTGCGCTGGCGCAGCGCGGCATCGGGGGTGGTGACGTGCAGGCCCTTGGGACTGACCATCAGCCAGTGCAAGCCCACGAAGACCAGCCCCTCGGAGGCGATGATGTCACAGACCTCTCTTCGCCGGGCGGCCGGCACGGTGGCGGGGTCCTCGGCCAGGGTGAAGGGCGCGATTTCGATGCCGGTATAGCCCGCCTTGCGGATAGCCCGGCAGGCGTCCGCGAAGGGCCACTTCTCGAACGCCTCGTTGCAGATGGCATGGCGGAACTGGTAGCTCATCGAAGACCAGTGTAGACCAGCCGGCCGCGGCGGGAGAAATTTTCCACCCCGGAACCTTACGCGGATTGACGGCCACCGTCATCAGCGATGAGATCCGCGTCTAGCTTGCTGCCGGGTCCAGGCCCAGGACGAAGCGGCCGGTGAAAAGCTGCTGCTTTTTGGGCTGCATCGGGTGGAACTGGGCGGCGTGAGCGTCGCGGAGAATCCTTTCCAGTCCGGAGGCCCGGAAATATCCGCTGCCGCCGGTTGCTTCCAGGGCCTTTTCCGCCGTACGGGTAATCGCCTCCGTCACGATGGTCTTGCGAATCAGCGAGCGGTTGGCGTGCTCGATGCCGGGCTCGACGTCCAGATCGTTCACGTTCGCGATCATACTTTCAAGGGCGATCTGAGCCGTGGCCAGCTCGTTTTCCATCTCTCCAATCAGGATTGCGGTCACTCCGCCATCGCCTTTACGTGCCGCGCCGGCCCGGGCCTTTTCGGCGGCAGCCTCGGCCACCCCGACATAGGCGGCGCAGATCAACGGCAGAGCGACGGTGAGAATCACATTCCAAACGGGGTGATACTTGCCACAGGGCCGCCGCAGCGCAATGGTCTCCTCGGGGATGAAGACGTGGTCGAGGATGACCGTATGCGACCCGGTGCCGCGCATCCCCATGGTTTCCCAAACCCGGTCGATACGAACTCCTTCGGCGGCCAGCGAAACAGGGAAATGCAGGACCTGCCGGCCCGCCGCAGGGTCGTCGTATTGTCCGCTGGTGATCAGCAGATCACCGGCAAGGCAGCCGCTGGCAAAGACCTTCCTGGCCGAAAACCGGTAGCCGCTCTCGCACCGCTCCAGAGTGCCATTGGAGGTCAGCCAATCGGTTGCGCCGGTGCTGACAAGAATCTTCTGGCCGCCGGCAACAGCGCGCAGGAGTTTTTCGCCGGGCTTGCCGTGCCGGTAGTTCCACAACGCGGCGGCCAGCAGATGCTGGTGCATGGAAAACGTTAGAGCCGTCGAACCGCAACAGCGGCCCAAACCGCGGATCAGGGCGCACATCTCCGAATACGAGAGACCGCCGCCTCCCAGTTCTTCAGGCACCAGCGCGGAAAAGAGCTTCGCCTGACGCATCTCAGCATAGTTTTCCGCGATGAAACCGTCGGAACTGTCGTAGGCGGCGGCCCGTTCGGCAAATGCGGGACCGAGTTCCGCCAGGGTTTGTTTCCAATCAAGAGCACAATCGGTTGTCATGTTCATCCTCCGGTCATCTGTTGTTCCGTTCAAGGACAGTCTAGCGGCTTGCCACCCACCCGAATAGTTCAAAATCTGAAGCGCCGGTAGAATATAGGACATGGCCGCGCACAAAGGATACGGACAATTCTGCCCGGTGGCGAAGGCCGCCGAAATCGTCGCCGAACGTTGGACGCCGCTGGTGCTCCGCGAACTGATCCTCGGCAGCCGGCACTTTAACGAGTTGCGCCGGGGGGTACCGCTCATGTCTTCGGCGCTGCTCTCTCAACGGCTTAGAGAGCTCGAGTACGCCGGGATTGTCGAGCGGCGCGCCGGCGGGGGGAACAGCACGGAGTATCATCTGTCCGAGGCGGGGCTGGAACTGCGGCCGATCATAGAGGCTCTGGGGGTTTGGGGCGCCCGCTGGACGCGCAGCCGCCTCACCAGCGAGGACTACGACCCAAGCCTGCTAATGTGGGACATTCGCCGTAACATCGACGTTACGCGATTACCCAGAGAGCGGCGCACGGTGATAGAGATTTTCCTTCAAGGGGCCGAAGCGGCCTTCCGAAGCTGGTGGCTTGTCGTGGAGGAGGGTGAGGTGGATCTTTGCTTGAAAGACCCTGGGTATGAGGTGGACTTGCGCTTGTCCGCCGAGCTGAAAGCGATGGTCGAGGTCTGGATGGGGCGTCAATCGATGGAAGCGGCCGTGCGGGCGGGCAAACTGCGGTTCGAGGGCAAGCAGACGCTGGCAGCGAGCTTTCGGAAGAGCCTGAAGCTCAGCCCCTTCGCGCGAGTGGCGAGCCGGGAGAGCCTTGCACCGGCGGCATCCGGGGGATTGGCGTGACGTGCCGAAGGAGCGGACCCCGTGCGCAACACGCAGATGGCCGTCAGCTATCGATTCTGATTTGGTGAGCCGGGCGAGACTCGAACCCGCGACCCTTTGCCCTTTGCTTTCTGCAATTGGCTCCAAAATCCAACAAAATCGGGCTACCGTCCGGCTCCAACGGCCTCAGAATTCGAGTACTCTAAACACTCAATCACCACGGCGTTCAGACTCTTGCCTTCCCGTCGCGCTCGCAGGGCAAGCTCTCGGTGAAGCGCGGGCGGTATACGGACAACGAAATTACCAGAAAACGGTTTCTCTGGCTCCTCGTTCCGGCTAGCACAGAACTCCAGGTAGTCTTCAACCGAATCCTCAAATGCCCGCTTTAGGTCATCGACACATGTGCCCTGGAAGGTGATTACGTCGCGTGTATTGATAACCTCTCCAGTGAAGATGTCCGCATCTTCATCGAATTCGACGACAGCTTCATATCCCTTATATGTCATTTCCCGCAGCCCTCCCTGGATCGACACCGGCCTCCGATAGAAAGCGACGTACCGATGATACTGTGCCTCGGTCCGTTTCGTCTGTCGGATGCGGTCGATGAAATACGGCTCGGACACCGTTCAGGGCAACTCTCACTCGCAACCCGCGCCCCTCGCTGAGTTCCGCGCCTAGGTTCCTCAGCATACTTTCTATGTCCGCCCATGAGATATTCGCCCGCTTGGCAAAGACAGCCTCCAACGTTCGTTGGTGCCTATCCACCAAATAGTATCACAATTTGATACTATGTCAAAGCACCATTCTATGAACCCCTTTAGCTCCCTGATATCTTTGGGATAATAGAGGGCTTAAGAGCCCCGCCGGATCGGAACGACCTTTCACCGCAAGCCCTCAGCCATCTTCTCGACACTGCTGATGCTAAGGAAGTTTTGGTGAGCCGGGCGGGACTCGAACCCGCGACCCTTTGCTTAAAAGGCAAATGCTCTACCGCCTGAGCTACCGGCCCTGGGTGGGAGTGGCGATGCTTGTCAGCCTTTTCAGCTTAACACAGGGCGATGCGATGGACTCCGCCGCAGCCGGGTGGCAGAATGTGGTCATGTCCGATCCTGTCGTTCTGATTGCGAACGGAGACCTGCGCCTCTCCGCCAACCGCATGTGCTGGCCGGCGCAATCCAGGGCCGAGGAGGCCGTGATAGCGGCCATCCGGCGGGAAGGCCGCGAGGTGCGCCGCGGACATCCTTGCGATCCGGTCAAGGGCCACGGTTTCATCGACAGCCAGAAATACGGAATGGAAGTGTTCCGCAACGTGCCGCCGGACGCACCCCTGGTGGTGGTCGAGGCAGTCTGGCAATACAGCCACCATGTCCTGCATGGGCTGTATACGCACCGGGGGCCTATCCTCACGGTGGCCAACTGGAGTGGGGAGTGGCCCGGCCTGGTGGGCCTGTTGAACCTGAACGCCTCACTGACCAAGGCGGGGGTGGCGTACAGCAGCCTGTGGAGCGCCGACTTCACGGACGAGTTTTTCCTTTCGGGACTGCGCCGCTGGCTGGGCGGGCAGCCCATCGCGCACGATACCAGCCACGTGCACGCGCTGGCGGAGTTCCGGCTGCCGGCCGCGGCCGAGGAACTGGGCGCCCGCCTGGCCGCCGATCTGCGGCGCGGCAAGGCCATCCTGGGCATCTTCGACGAAGGCTGCATGGGGATGTACAACGCCATCATCCCGGATGAGCTTCTGCACCGCACCGGTGTGTTCAAGGAACGCCTCAGCCAGTCGGCGCTCTATGCCGAGATGCTCCAGGTGAGCGATGCCGAAGCGGCCGCGGTGCGCGCCTGGCTGGACGGCAAGGGCATGCGTTTCGTGACCGGTCCGAATCCGGAGACCGACCTGACCGACGAGCAGATTCTGGGCCAGTGCAAGATGTACATCGCCGCTTTGCGCATCGCCGATGACTTCGGCTGCGACGCCATCGGCATCCAGTACCAACAAGGATTGAAGGACCTGGCCCCGGCCTCGGACCTGGCGGAAGGCCTGCTCAACAATTCCGAGCGGCCGCCCGTTAGAGACCGCGCGGGCAGCCGGGAGCTGTACGCGGGCCGGCCGCTGCCGCACTTCAACGAAGTGGATGAGTGCGCCGGCCTGGATGCGCTGGTCACCAACCGCATCTGGACCGCGCTGGGTTTCGAACCGGAAACCACGCTCCACGACGTGCGTTACGGGGAGTCCTTCCGCGTCAACGGCCACGAGGAATTCGTGTGGGTGTTCGAGATTTCCGGGGCCGTGCCGCCCCAACACCTGGCTGGCGGGTACACCGGGGCGGTCAGCGAGCGGCAGCCGCCCATGTACTTCCGGCTGGGGGGCGGCAGCCTCAAGGGCGTGAGCAAGCCCGGCGAGATCGTCTGGAGCCGCGTCTTCGTGGACAACGGTGTGCTGAAGGCCGACATCGGGCGCGGCCGGGCCGTCGAGCTGCCCCGCGAGGAAACCGAGCGCCGCTGGCGCATCACCACGCCGCAGTGGCCGGTCATGCACGCGGTGACCGAAGGCGTGACACGGGACCAGATGATGGCGCGCCACAAGTCCAACCACATTCAGGTTGCCTATGCCCCGGATGCCGGGGGAGCGAGCCTCGCGCTGGCCGCCAAAGCGGCCATGTTCCGGGACATGGGGCTGGAGGTCAGCATCTGCGGCTCCGGCCACGGCCTGTGAATCGGCGAATGTTATAATGCGGCGGGGAGATCCGGCTTCCCGGCGTGCGCGGGCGTGGCGAAACTGGCAGACGCGCTGGATTTAGGTTCCAGTCCCCGCAAGGGGGTGTAGGTTCAAGTCCTATCGCCCGCACCACCCCGCCTGACTACTGAACCCCTTGCAGCACGCACGCCAGATACGAAGGCTGCACGCTGATCTGAGATTCGGTGATTCCACAGGAATTCTTTACGGGCAGCACCGTGGGGATTTGGGGGATCTGACTTGCCGTCACCACATCCATGAACGGAGCATAGTTATCCATGTAGCCGCCCACTGGATTGTATTCCATGACGTGGAACGGGACGTTGGAAGCCGAGCACTGGAAACCCGCACCGGGAGTAGCCGTTCGCAGGATCAACGTGTTGACGGCCGCCAGCGTGGCCGCCGGGATGGACGAGAGATCGATGAACGTATAGTAGTTGGCGGGCGTCACCCAGGCGGGAGGCTGGGAGCCGAAACCCAGGATGAGACTCACATTGCCGTTGGGATCCGCGATCAGGTTCTTATCGGAAATCGTAGCGATGGTTTGCGTGACGTTGGTCGTGTAGTAGGCCAGCGAGAGGCTCCAATTCCGGAGTTGTTCCGATCCCGTGAGCGTGCAGCCGCTACAGGGAAGCGTGGACATGACCGGCAGTTTGAAGCGGAAGCGTAGGAACTGCTGGTTCGCCATAGCCGAACTCACCAGCGTGGAAGGTAGGTTCACTTTCAGGTATGAGGAATCGGGATCGGCTGCCGCCACCCAGGCGTCACTGCGCAGCCACACGGCCTGGTTGAATGGCTGCTTGGCGTAGCACAAGGACGTGTAATAAGTGTTGGCCATCCAGTTGTGCCCCGTGATCTGGGTCAGATTCTGCCAGCTGTGTTCTTTATTGAGGGTGTTCTCGGAGGTGAGCACAAAGGTGTAGTTGCCGTACTGCGGATCGTTCGCATCCGTTAACAGGACCTGTGAGGAAGGCACAGCGCACCCGGTGGAGAGGTCTCGCACGACGATGTAGGGCGCCTGAAGCTGAACCTTTCCCCCATCCGGTTGAGCAAACTGGCGGCGCACCGTGATCTCACCGCCGAAACTTGGGCCAATGTCGTCATGGACCGGCATGGTGGGGGGGAGGCCGGGCAGCCCGTTCCAGCTTAGCCCAGGATGCCGCTTCGTGATGTCAAAGACGTTGGACGTAACGTTGATCCCATTGAAGCCGCATCCCGGCGTGGTATTCTGCGGGGTCGGCTCCGTCCCTCCCATCGTGAGCTTGATGGCGTAAAGCTGGTCCTCCTGAAAGGTGTTCCCGGGCAGGAACGGATTCTGGTAATTCGCCGTCATGGGAACGATCTGGTAGTCGTCCAGCCAGTCGACCAGCGTCAGATGATCGTCGTACGGGGTAATGGAGAGCGACCTCGCGTTCGGAAACTCACCGAAAATGAGGAACTCGTACAGCGGGCTGGTGCGGTAGAAGATCCGGTTATAGGTGGTGTTCAGGTCGCCGCCAACGGTTGTGTTCAGCGGCCCGGTCGGTATGGGGATGGCGTAACACGGACCCAGAAAGTTCTGAAAGAAGTTCTTCTTCGGGTCGGGCGGCGGCGGAGAGGTACAGTTGGTGCTCTGCGCCACCGCCGGAACCGCCAGCATGCAGAAGGCAATCCATGCGGCCAACCGCCGAGCGGCCGTTCGCGGACATTCCCTCGGGATCACGGCAACCCTCCAAGGTCGAGCAAGTTTGAGTAGTATATATGAAAAATCCGCTAAGGAGAAGCACCGCTTTTGGGAGCTTTCGGAGCGTCTGAGCGATCTTCGGCCTGATCGTCCGGCAAAGCGAACACGTAGAGTGCATTGCCGTTGCCGGGGAAGTGAATCTCCGGCGCGATCACGCGGGGGACGTCGCGCGGGCTTCCGCCGCCCAGTCCCGTGGTCACCGCAATGTATTGTTTGCCGCCGATGGCGAACGAGACCGGATAGCCCTGCACGGAAGTGCCCAAGCGGGTTTTCCAAAGCACATTGCCGGTTCTGACGTCCACGGCCTGCAAGTAGCGGTTCAGGTCGCCCACGAAGGCCACTCCGCCGGCCGTGGAGAGAACCGCGGTCAGAAACGGCGCACGCTGCTCGATCGACCAGTTCTCTTTTAGCGTGCGCACGTCGTAAGCCGCGAGTTTCCCAATCTGGCCGCGGGTGTTGGGCATCTCGAAAAAGCGCCGGTCTCCCGCGCCGCCCCCGGAGTTTTCCTTAAACTCGACTTTGCGGCCGGACATCGCCATGCAACTCTGGCTGAGCGGGATGATCAACTGCGCGGTTCCCGGGTGGTAGCTCATGGCCTGCCAGTTGTGGCCGCCTTCCGTGCTCGGGCAGATCTGAAACCACTGGCCGATCTGCTGCTCCAGGATGTCCGGGCGGTATGCCGGTTCGCCGGTCCGGGGATCAATGCGGGTGAACAGGTTCTGGTACACCGTTTCCCGGTCCGCGAGAAACTGCCCGGTCTGGCGATCGAGTTTCCACAGGATGCCCGGTTTGCCGATGGTGAACAGCAGCTTGCGCCCGTCGAGATCCACCAGTACGCGTTCGAACACTTCGTCCATATCGAAGGATTCGCCGGGCGCGTGCTGGAAATACCACTTGAGCCGTCCGGTATCGGGATCGAGCGCCAGCGTACAGCTTGTGAAGAGCGCCTTATCGCCGGGCTTGGCGCCACGGCTGACTCGCAGCCACGGTTTAGGCTGGGCGACGCCCCAGTACGTGATGTTGAGACTGGGATCGTAGCTGCCGACGATCCAGGTTTCGCCGCCCGCGCGGAACAAATCCCGCAGTTGGCCCCAGGTATCGCCGCCGGGCTGGCTTTCGTGCGCGATAGTACTGAACCGCCAGAGCCGCTCGCCGGTGCGGGCGTCGTAAGCGCTGATGTAGCAGTCCGCGCCGTAGCTGCCGCAGCCCGTCAAGCCAGTCAGCACCTTGCCGTGGATGGCGATGGCTCCAGAAGTGTTGCTGTAGCTCCTCTTGCCCTCCGCGATGGCAGTCTGCCAGACGATTTTGCCGGTGCGGGCGTCCAGCGCGTAGACGCGGGCGTCGGTGGTGGTGAGGAATAGCTTGTCGTCGTAAATCGCCAGGGCACGCGTGGCGCCGTAAGCGTGCATGGATTCCGGACCAATGCGGTTCTCCCAGATCAGTTCCCCGGTGCGGCCATCGAGCGCCTGGAGCGTGTTGCTGGTGTTGGTGAGATAAATGATTCCATCGTGGACGATGGGGGTGGGCTGGCTGGCCCCGCCGTCGTTCATGGCCCAGACCCAGGCCAGTTGCAGACGGTTCACGTTCGCGGGGGTGACCTGTGCGAGAGGGCTGTAGCTCCACGCCTGGTAGTTGCCGCGGGCCACCAGCCAGTCGGCGGCAGGGGGATGGCGCAGCATCTCGTCAGTGACCGGGCGGTAGTTCTTCACCTGGCCGGAGACGGTAAGGCCCTTGCGCGCAGTAGCGCGGGACGCCATGGCCTGGTCCGCGTTGGCGGCCTTGGCCAGCCCTTCCCGCAGCGCCGGAGGCATCTCTCCGTTGGCCACCGAAGCGATCCGAATCGGGGTCGAGGTCGTCAGCGGGCGGCCGCCGGCGGGCGCTCCGTTGGCCTGGAGGAAGAAGGCCACAATGTTCGTGTAGGTCTCCTCGCTCAGGCCTCCCTGATTCGAGGGCGGCATGGTGGCCTGGATGTAGCGCACGAGATCGGTGGTGGTGCGCGATCCCCAGGCATTCATGAAGTTGCCGCCAGCCAGAGGCGGAGCCTCATTGCGGCCGCTGAGGTCCGCGAGATGGCAGCTCGCGCAGTTGGCCTGATACGTCGCGAGGCCCTCGGCCGCCTGGGCCGCAGTATAAGCCGCCGGGGTCTGGCTCTGGCCGGAGATCGCCATGAGGCCGGCGGCGGCGATGATGGCCGGGAGGCGCATTCGAAAGAACGGCATTTCAGTCGCGCATTCTATCGCACGTCATTGCTGTCCAAAACAGGACAGACCTGCGGCAAGGCCCGTTTGAAAACGGACGGCTTACATCGTCATAGTCTGCCGGTTCAGGTGGAGGTCTGGGATTTGGAGTGCCGCAGGCTGTCCAAGTCACAACAGCGCCAGGGGTAAGTTGTTCCGCAGCAGTTCGGTTTTCCAGCGCTCTTTGTAGATGGCGGCGATGGTGGTGGCGCCGAATTCCAGCAAATTGGTGAGCAGAACGATCTGGCACTCGTTGTCGGCATCCCAGACCACGACGCGGTGCAGCAGTTCCGGGTCGGGCATAGTATTGGGCACAGTCGACTCGGGTGAACTCAACTTGGTCACCTTCTTCTCGCGCACCGGTTCGTCCTAGGTCGTCTGCGGACGCCGGGCTAAGACGACAGCATTTCCGCTGGTGAGGCGGCCCGGGGTAAGCGCGATCTGCTGCGGTGTCAAGCCCCCGATGCAGAGGCGGCTATGTGTTTCTGACGCCGCGGCGCTTTCCTGGCAACAGGCGGCGCCTCCAGAACGGCGGGCGTGGTAAAAACTCCACGAACATGAAGGTGCAGTCGTCGTGCGTAAGCTCTCCGCCGGAATGTTCGAGCAAGGCGCGATAAATTTCCTGGCGCGCCTCCAGCGGCGCGCGCGACGCGTATTGGTCCAACGCGTGGCGCATCTTTTTATCCCCGAACAACTCAGGATCGAGACTGCATCTGGCGGTTGGGCATTCTCTTGCCGCGTGGTGTGCAACGTGTTGCTTGTAGAACCACTGCCGTGGGCACTTGCGAAAGCTGGTATGCGCGCTAAACGACCAACTCATCTTTTCCCTCGTCGTGCTCGTGAGCGCAAGAACCCGAGGTAGTCGAGGAGCTGCTCTTCTTCTTCCTGGGTGATCTTGCCGAAGCGGTGAAACAGGTTCCCTGTGCGCTGCGGCGGGAGTCGTGCTTCTGGCACGGGGTAGCCCGCGCGCTCCATGAGGTCCTCGTAGGGCACGCGGTAGAGGGTGGCGAGCTTGTGGAGCATGACGGGGCTTGGGTTCTTGACCTTGCCCGATTCAATCTGGCTGAGAAACGCGTTGCTGATCTCGGTTTTGCCTTGCACGTCGCGCAATGAGAGTCCTTGCGCATCGCGGACTTGCTTCAGGTACGCGCCGAGGGGGTTGTCATCACTCCCCATGCTGCTTAACATAACGCACACTGCTTGCGATATCAAGCATCAAATCTTTCGCTGCTACCCGAAAGCAAGCGTCACGGTGAGTCTCTTTCGTGTAACGAGCGCACGGAAGATGGGCTGCGGGGGCGGGCCATTTCCGGGCTGAGCGTCGGAGGTTGGGAGGCTTGCGGATGTCTGGCAGCCACATTCTTGTCTTCGAAGCAACCGGATGGCCGTCAGATTTCAGCCCGGGGCCATTTGTCAACGCACTTCCTCACGGGGCAGCGCGCTAGGACTTCAGCTGCGGAACTCCGATGCACGAAAAAGGCAAGAAAAGGGCAACGCTGTTTTTCGACGCCTGCAACAGCGAAAACGAGTCATTCAAGTGACTGATTTTAAAAAGGAATTTGGTCGGGGCGAGTGGATTCGAACCACCGACCTCCTGGTCCCGAACCATCGCCCGACGTGGAATCAAACACTTAGCGGGATTGTGCTGCGTTGCTCCCGGTTATGCAGAACTGTCAAGGGTTCAACCACTTACTGCCCTTCGCGCGTCATCCGTGCGCAACCGCGCGCAGCAGAGAGAAGCACAGGGTGGGCACAAAAGTGGTCACAGTGAACGATGCGATTCGCTTCAGATTAACCGGCGCTGGTCTTCACAGAAGTATAATTTGCCTAATCGACAACAAACAACGCGCGGGCGAAATGTGGCATGACCGACTCGGAGAAATTCAATGCTTTTTTCAAGCAAGCCGCCGGATTCGATCCGTACGAATGGCAACGGCAAATCGCTCTGAACGGACTGCCCGAGATCCTGCCGGTGCCAACAGGACTCGGTAAAACCGAGGGAGCCGTGCTCGCGTGGGCCTGGCGGCGAACCGTTCAAGAGGACTATGCCGAGCCGCTTCATCTGGTCTACTGCTTGCCGATGCGCAGCCTTGTCCGGCAAACGGTCGAGAGGCTCCGGAAGTGCTTCGACAACCTCAGAGCGGCCCAGTACGCCGAAGTCAGTGTCTACCAACTGATGGGCGGCGCCATCGACGAAGAGTGGGCGGGCAAGCCTGATCAGCCATGGGTGTTGGTAGGCACGCAGGACCAACTCCTTTCTCGAGCGCTCAATCGAGGCTACTCGATGAACCGCTATGAGTGGCCTGCACACTTCGGCCTGCTCAACCAGGATTGCCGCTGGATCGTCGACGAAGTGCAGTTGATGGGGCCCGGCCTTTGGACCACGGCCCAGCTTGACTGGATGCGGCGAAAGCGCTTTGCTTCCATCAAGCCCTGCCTGACCACGTGGATGAGCGCGACGATGGGGACATCCTTCTTGTCAACTACGGATCGAAAAACAGATGGGTGCCACAGTGCGCCCGATCCTAATTTGAACTTCAACGATCCGGCACTTGGTGCCAAGCGAAAGGCGGTCCGCCGGGTTCAATGGGCGGACACGGGTGATCCGCAAACGATCGCGAAGCGGGTTTCCGACAGCCACCAAGCCGGTACCCTTTCCTTGGTCGTGTGCAATACCGTTGAGACGGCGCGCGCGATTTTCCTGGCTTTGCCAGGAACGTCAAAGATCTTGCTGACCTCACGCTTTCGCCGCCAGGACCGTGACGCGAACGAGACGCGCTTACTTGAATTCGAAGATAAGCGTAGGAGGCATTCTGGGCCGCTCCCAGATGATCCAGGCCTCATCTGCGTCAGCACCCAGGTCGTGGAGGCTGGACTGGATATCTCTGCGCACCATCTGTGGTCCGAACTGGCGCCCTGGCCATCCATTATTCAACGGCTGGGCCGCCTGAATCGGGGCGGGCTCGACGGCGACGCCAAGGCTTGGTTTTGGGAAACGCCCCTTACTGGCGGCAAGGGGAAAAAGAAGGAGGAGAGGATCGGGCCCTATGACGCCTCTGATATCGGCTCCGCGAAGAAACTGCTTGATGCACTGATCCCTCTCTCCTGTGATCCTTTTGCCAAGGCCATCGAGAAGCTGGAGCAGAAGCAGGGCGAAGCCGTCACGAGAGCCCTTGAGCCCAAGCCGGGGCCCATGCCCCGGGCGCTGGATGTCCAGGGATTGTTCGCCACCGAGCGCGATGTGCACGGGGGCTTCACCGACGTCAGCGCTTTCGTACGCGCAACCGATCCGGATGCGGATGTCATTGTGTTCTGGCGAGATTGGAGCGGCAAGAAGAACGCGCCACCCAAGGGGGAAGATCTCGACGGGCCGGATTTGGATCTTCACAAGGAGGGTTGCCCGGTACCCGTCTTTCGATTGTGGGAGTTCTTGAACTCCCAGAAGGCTGCCACCTGGACGTGGAACGACGAAGCCGAGCAGTGGGAACGGATCGAACGCGGCGAACTGCGCCCAGGTATGGTTGTCATGCTGCATCGCGAGATCGGCGGGTATGACTCGACCGTAGGCTGGACGGGCGATCCGAGACATCAACTCGATGTTGCGCCACGCGCCGGGCGGGGACGAATGCTCCGGGATGACGCCCGCACGGAAGTTGGCGCTTGGGTTGCGTTGAGCGTGCACCTGGCTGACGTGAAGAACCGTGCGGGAGACATTTGCACGGCGCTCCAACTCTGCGAACCGTACCGTACTGCTGTGATAGAGGCGGCGGCACTGCACGATATTGGGAAAGCGCATCCCCAGTGGCAGAACACCTTGCCCGCCGCCTCTGGGTTGGACGGAGGCCCCTGGGCAAAGTGCCCCCGGGTACTCGCCATTGACGCCGTTGAACCCAGTGATGCCATCCACGACGCCGTCCGCGCTGTGCGGCGCGATTGTTTGGAACTGCCACGCGAGTCACGCAGACGTGGCAGCGACAACGTGGTCCGGCTGCGTTGGGCAGTGAGCACAAAGCTCAGGGCAGAGGAACTCGAAGGTCTAAAGGGGATCACTGGCATTCGCTGGGCCGGTCACGTTGCATTCCGTCCTGGACTGCGGCACGAAGCCGCCTCCGCACTTGCCATGTGGCGGAGGTATCGTGACGGTACCGCCTCCTACCCTGCGCTCGCCGTGTATCTGGCGGCGGCGCATCACGGCAAAGTGAGAACGGTTTTTCGCAGCATCACAGACACCGGAGATGACGTTTTTGGTGTGCCGCACAATCCCGATATCCTGGACATCTATGGAAGCTCTTGGCCTCTGGATTTCAGCGCCGCCAAAGATGGTGCCGAGGGCCAATGGGGAAGTGACGGCTTCGTACTGACTGGCGCCGGATGGACGGGGCTCGTTTCCGATCTGCTTGGGCCCTGGCGAGCCGATGATTGTTCCCACTCTGCCGTCGTTCCAGACGGCGAGCCGAAGCGGCTTGGACCTTTCGTCCTCGCCTATCTGGAGGCGCTGGCGCGCGCCGCCGACTGGCGGGCTAGCGGCAATCCATCGCAGAGCATCAAGCCCGAGGAGATCGCCAGTGAGCACAAGCCCGCGTAAGCTTTCTGCGATTCCGCTTCCGGGCCTGCGCCCAGATAGCTTGGGTAACTATCTGGCGTCGCTCGGACTTCTGCGGTTGCTCGCCCGCCAGTGGCCGGAAGTTCGCATCGCTTGGAAGGACGCGGTGCTGCATGTGGTAGGCGGCCCGGGCAGTCTTGACGCCTTGCTCGATCAACTTGTGGAGGTCGTCGCCAACAAACAGTGGACGCCGTATGAGCGTGGCTGGGTCGAAAAACAAAAAGAGAGTACGAAACGCAAGTCGGGCACTCCTCTCGCGGAATGGCAGGCTCATGCCTCCGAGGAACATCTCGAATTGTTTGCAGCTCACGTGGTCCCTCGCGACCGTGCGCACTTCAATCCTCTGCTCGGAAGTGGAGGCAATGCAGGCAAGCGAGCCTTTTCGGACGGATGGAAGAAGGCCGTCGATGAACTAAAGAAAGAATCAGACAAATCATCTGGGCGGGCACGCAATGAGCTTCGGTCGCTCTTGATGGGCGAGCCGGCAACTTGGCTACTTGAAAAACTCAACGCTGCGTCGTGGTTCAGCGACGCGAACAAGCTCTATAACAGCGGCCAGGGCGCGTATCGCGAGGGTCTCATCTCCCCCTGGGCCATGGCGCTGGCATGCGAGGGGCTTCCCTTTTTCGCGGGGGCTGCATCGAGGCGGCTGGGATCGCGGGCGCGCGCCGTCGGAGCCTTTCCGTTTGTGACTCAAGCAGCCGCACCGAACACCTCCGGAGAAGCGGGGCGCGACAACGCCGAAGTCTGGGCGCCAGTATGGGACCGGCCAATGGCCCTGCCGGAGGTCCGCGCTCTGTTTGCCCGCGGCCGCGCGGAAGTTCGCGGTCGCGGTGCGATCACGCCGGCTGCGTTTGCGGCCGCCATTGTAGAACGTGGTGTAGATGCAGGTGTCACCGGCTTCTTACGTTTTTCCTTGGGCCGCACGACTAGCGCGAAGACATTTGAACCACGCTTTGAGGGGCGCATATTTTTGCCCACGGGCGCGATCCCGAATCAAGCAACCGAAGCAGTGACTCTGCTGGCAAGCGTCCTCGAACGCGTCCTCGCACTTGTTGAGCGCTTGCCACGCGACGAGAAAAAGGGGCAGCGCTGGAGATTCGCCGGACTGCGGGGGCCCATCGAGCGCGCCATGATCCAACTGGCTGCCTCTCCGTCGGATCCGGCGATAGCGTGCAGCTTGCTGGATGCCGTCGTGACTGCCTTGGACAAAGTGGATCGTAATCAAGGCTATCGGGCAAGGAAGGTTTCCTGGGAGCCCTTGCCGGTTGAATGGCTTCCGGCACTGTTCGGCGTTGAGGCGCCACCGCTTGAGGCGCGCATGGCATTGGCCGCAGTCTCCGGCTTTCCTGCCTCCCGGCCTTTTGCCCTGTATCGCTTCGGTGTCGAGTGGGATTACAACCGCTATCAGCACCCCAAACAAACGCCTTTGCGCTGGGTGTGGGGCCCCGGAGAGCTGCCGCGCATTCTTGCCAATGTCCTTACGCGCCGCGTGCTGGATTGGGAAAAGGCAGCCAAAGACGTTTTCCCCCACGAGCCGCCGGCGCGCATTCTTCTGCCCGCAACTGCTCACGATGTGAGTGCGTGGCTGGATGGTCAAGTCGATGAGCAGTTGATGCAACGCTGGTTCTCACGGCTCGCACTCTTCGACTGGCGCTCGGTGCCGCAGTCTGTTGCCGCAAGAGTAAGAGGCCGGCATGGCGGCAACGTTCCGGTCAGTGGTGCGCTGGCGATGTTCGGGCTCTTCCAGCCCCTGTTCGATCTCCGACCCGTGTACCCGCCCGGTTCCAGGGACAACCTGCTCGATCCGGAAAGCGGTGCCCGTACGCCGGCAGCCGCGCGCAGAGTGATCGCTCTCATTCGCAGTGGACAATCTGATGCCGCGGCGGCACTTGCCATAAGCCGCTATGCAATGGCAAAGACGTGGCTGGTCAAGACCAACGCGCCTTGGTTTATCGAAGATCCTGAACGGTTGCTGGCGTCGTTTCTGTTCACGATTCCTGTGCGCGAGCGAGGATTGCTCATTCAACGCTGGCTTCGGCCACAGAAGGAAAAAGGAGAGATCGCCTATGCCTGAAACCCTTACCCCAAGCGGTGTCTTGGAGAGACGAGAACCGTTGGTTCTGTTCGCCTACTTTGAACCGGTTGCTGGCCTCGACCGCTTCCAGCCAGCCGGTTTTCCCGAGGTGGGGCACGTCATCTACAAAGCGCCTCGAAGTGGCGGCGCGGTTGAAAACGTGTGCATCGTGGACAGCGCCGCCAGCATGGCCAATCATCTGGAGGCGCTCTGCATGCGGGGAGCGCACGATTACGACTTGGTCGATGAGCTCCAGGGCATGCCCTATTTGCGCTGTGTAACCGGCGATCTTGAGGACGGCAAACTCTCTCTCAAGAACCGAGAAGTGGTACTGACGAGTTTGACAGAGGGCCACCGAATCGCCTCGACGTACTTCTTCGGCAATCGACCCAAGAAGTCACTGAAGTGGGACGGCAAGGGCGCACAACGAATTAAGGACGATGACACGCTCTGCGACAAGAGTTTCGGTGACGAATTGGCTGGGGCCGGGAATTTCGGGATCAGATTGGACGGCAATAAGAGGGCGGATCCTCCGGCGGAAAAGTGGTGGGACGTCTTCAAGACGATTTTCCGCTACGACCCCAACGCACTCGTCCATGGTGTTCTGTTCCCCCAGTGGCAGATCAAGATCCCGCGCGTTCTTACCGCCCACCTGGAAGCCTTCGGAGCCGCGCGTGTCGACCGATCGGGAGTCAAGTTCGACCGGCTCGGCAAGACCACATCGGGGCAGCCGATCTTCGCCGTAGACGATGCAACAGCGCGCGAGATTCGCTCCACCTTCATTCTTGACTCGGCGCTCGCACGGTCATTCGGCAGGGAGAATGGCAGCGCCGCTCTCGGTCTGACGTCCGCCCAAAAGAAGTTTCTGGTTGCTCTGGCGTTGTGGAAGATTCAGCGCCTGTGCGAAACGCCCTTCCGTTTCCGCTCGGGTTGCCACCTGAAATGCGCTAGGCTCGCCGACGACGCAGGTCAGGAAGTCACGCTTGACGTGGACATCAAGAGCGCGATCAACCAGGCGGGATTCCAGGAACCCCGAGTCACCGATATCTTCTGGCCGCGGGAAGAGCTGGAACCTGAGAGTAAAGCAGACGAGGACGAAAAGCCGAAGCCAGACGAGGAAGGCGAGGGAAACGGCGCTGACGATGCAGAAGAAGGCGAGTAAACCATGCGGATCGTGCTCAAGCAGACCTTTCCGCTCGGGCGTTTTCACGCCACGCCGTGGCGCGTCAACCCGTTCGATGATCCCTACGGCGAGTGGCCGCCGAGCCCATGGCGTCTCGTTCGCGGAGTTGTGGCTCGCTGGTACCAATGGTGGCGCGAGGATCCTCAGAGAGCGGACGGCTGGCTCGATCCGCTGATCCAGGCGCTTTGCACGAGTTCGTATGCGTTTCATCTTCCGGCCCAAGCGCAGCGCGGATCTCCGTTGCGCCAGTATTTCCCTGTGGAGTTCGGATGGAACCCCGAGGGGAGAAAGAAGGCCGCCGTCCGCTCTTATAGCACAAGCCTCGCTCAGGACAACTATGTCTGCCTGCCGCCGGACGGGGATGGCACGATCTGGTGGTTCCTCGAAGGTGACCAGTGGAACGACGGACTCGCCGAGGCGCTTGACGAATGTCTCAAACGAATGACCTACTTTGGCCGTGCCGAGGCGTTTACGCGGATATCCGTTGAGACGGATCCCACCCAAGCGCCGGTACCCAATTGCACATTGATGGAGCGGCGGGTTTCTGGAACAGTACCTGTGCTTGTGCCAGAATCTACTGCCACACGCAAAGACATCGAGCGGGTGACCGACGATCCGGAGGGTGCAAAGCGTACTGTACCTCCAAGTGCGCGGCTCTTGTACGCCACACCACCGGCAAGGCCGACCGTGAGAGAAACTGGGGCCCCACGGAAATCCTACCGTGAAACAAACCTGATCCAGTTCGCCATCGGCTGGAACGTGCCGCCGGAAGCCCGAGCCATCGTCCGGCTGACGGCAAGGTTTCGCGGCGCCGTTCTGAAGGAGATGCTTAGAAAACTGACCGGCGACCCGCAGATCACCTGGGGCAAAGCGCCTCCTCGCGCCCGTGAAACAGTAGCTGAGATGGCCGGCAAAGACGCACAAGGAAAGCCACTGAAGGGGCACCAGCATACGGAATACCTGGTCTGGTGTGAGGACGGGGAACCAGTGCGACTCGTGGCTTGGCGGAACGGTCGCCCATTTGACAAAAACGAACAGGAAGCTTTGCTGAAGGCGGCAGGCCGGCAATTCTCCTGGGCTGTATCCGGCGACCGGGCTGATGTTTGGAAAGTACGCCTTGTACCCTTAGATCGGGCCGTGCCCTCGCCTCCGGGTTTCGATGGCGCCCCAGCCGCGGAATGGGCCTCCGTTACTCCTTACGTGCCTCCGCGACACCATTTGCGGGGAGGGAAACCCCGGGTGCGTGAGTCGATCGAGCATCAAGTCCGGCGTGAGCTATCTCTGCGAGGGTTTGCCGAGGCGGAGCAGGCGATGGTCGAGAAAGTTAGAAATCCGGAATGGGTCTCTGTTCATTTGCCACGACGACAGAGAAGCGAAACGGCTTTCGTTGGTGACCGCCGTGGTTACTGGCTTCGGCTTTGGTTTCCGGCGCCTGTGAGAGGACCGATCCGTCTGGGCCATTCGAGCAGCTTCGGACTTGGCCTTTTTCGTCCAGTTTCTGGACCGGAATCCTAGCGAAGATTCGCAATGAGTCGAACCCTTGACCTCGTCAAAGCCGACGCCCTCCGCCGCCTGCGGCCGTTCTTGCGGCGGGAGCCGACGCGGTTCCAGCCAAAGGCGCGGGCGGAGCGGGAGGCGGCGATCCGGACATACTTGGCTGAAGTGGTGCAGGCGCGCCTTTTCGAACTGATCGGTGGTCAGGTGCTCGACCCGGAGATGGATCTCAACACCTGGTTAGAGAGAGTCCTGGCAGAGGCGGCCGCCGACGCGGATCATCATCCTGCCGTGGCTGCCGCAGCCGCAGAGCACCGGAATTCGTTGTTCGACATCGTGCGCTCGGGATACCTGGCGGAGCTGGAGCGGCGGCGAAACTGGGAGGCGGCGGGGATGGGAGGTGCTCGCATCACGCCGGAGATGCTCGCTGAGGAGGCCGAAGCCAAGCGGGAACTGGAGGAGGCGCTCGCCCGGAAGAAGCAGGACCGGAAGGCGCTGATGCAGCCCTCGCCGGAGGCGCCGCAGCCGGAACTGGAACCACCGCCACTCGCGTGGGACAAAGATGTCTCGATCATCTTCTTGAGCGAAGAGCGCGTCCAGGTGAAGTGTGGCGACGAATACTCCACGATGAACTACGCCGAGTTCGGGTTTGAGGACAAGCGGAACGGGAAGCCGGATCAGGCGTGGGTCCTGCTCCGGGCGATGGCGGAAAACAAGGGCGTGCTTCGGAAACCGGACCGTCAGGTCCCGGAGCCGGTCCTCAAGCCGGCCAGGGATCGCGACAAGGAGCTGCACCGGGCGCTCGAGGTCCAGGCCCGCCAGTGGGCCAAGACGCAGAAGCACGTCGAGACCATCCGCAAGCGTCTCCGCGAGCACTTTCAGATCCGGATGGGGATCCGATTCCCGCGACGGCGGCGGGTTACCAGACGGCGTTCCAGCTCGGCTGCGGGCCTTCCTACAAGTTCTGAGGCGGCCGCCGAGTTTTCGGCGTTCCGCAGGAACATTTTTCTTACTTTTGTTTTGAACTAGTTGCCAGAGTTTTCACCGAGAACTCTGCCCTGCCATCGAGTTTTCGCACCTTGGCGCAGAGGTGCGAAATGGAGCTTCTCGATGAGAAACAGGTAGCCCGGCTGTTGCGGGTATCGCTCGCCAGTGTGCGGCGCTGGCGGCAACGCAAGACCGGCCCCACCTACATCAAAGCCGGAGCCTGTGCCCGGCATCCGCGAGAAGAAGCGCGAAAGCACGCTCGGCGAGTTCATCGAGTCCGACGTGAAGCCATATGTCGAGTGCCGCTTCGCGGATAAGCCCAAGACGCTCGAGTACTACCGCGCGGGTATGAAACTGATCGCTGCCTTCCAGCCGTTGCAGGGATGCCCGCTCGATTCAATATCCGCCGAAAAGGTCGGCGGATATGTGGCCAAGTTACGGGATTCCGGGCATGCCGTGGCCACGATCAACCGTCGTCTGGAGGTCCTGCGCCGCGTTCTTAGCTTGGCAGTGGAGTGGGGGCGGGTAGACAAGCTGCTGCCGAAGGTGGAAATGCTGCCGGGAGAGAACCACCGGGATCGCGTTCTCACGTCTGCTGAAGAGGTACGGTACCTCGCGGCAGCCCAACAAATCGGCGAGGAGATTATCGCTGCCTACCAGCGTGCGCTGACCGGTATCCGGGCCCGGTTGCGCGGAGAGCAGCCGATCGCGCCCCAAGATCCCTACCTGTTTCGCGACGTCACGTCGCTGCTGCTTGACACTGGCATGCGGCCGGACGAATGCTATCGACTCCGCTGGGAGCACGTCCGCGATGGCGCGATCTATGTTCCCTACGGAAAGACATCGAATGCTCGCCGAGTCTTGCCGCTGACTGAACGTGCCGCAGCGCTGATCGAGATGAGACGCGAGTTGGCGAGTTGCGAGTGGGTCTTCCCCGCGCCGACCCGGAGCGGGCACATGGAGAAGTCAACACTGAAAAAGCAGCACGCACGGGCGTGCCGGATGGCTGTCGTTTCCCCGTTCACGATGTATGACCTGCGCCACACCTGCCTGACTCGCTGGGCCCAGATGGATCCGTATACGCTCGCCTATCTCGCTGGGCACAGCGACTTCTCAACCACGCGGCGATACGTTCATCCGCAAGCCGAAACCGTGCGTGCCGCTCTCGAGCGCGTGCGGGCCACTCATCGGTGCCAAGGGCCGCCCGGTTGCCAAGTACCGTCCTCGTTGCCAGCGGCGAAAACCGGATGAACGAAACGGGCGATCTCGTGGCCGATCTGTGGTAGTTCCGGAGTCTCGGCCGGCAGGTTCAGGCGTCGAACAAAGGCCAGCCACTGTTGACGCTTCCCGTCATCCGCAAGGAACTCCTCTTTGAGCGCGAAGGGCACCCCATTCGGAACCGCCGTTCGCCGTCTTTCGAAGGTGGCGAAGACAGCGCGCCGCAAGACAGCCAGTTGAAACGACCAGGTCCGTGCCAGATACCAGAGGTCGTAGAAGTCCTTCATGCGGCTGTTGCGAATGTCGAGCACAACCATGGCCTGGAGCTTTTCGGCAATCACCGCTTCCGGAGGATACATGCGCAGCATGGGTGGTTCCACGTGCTTCAGAATCACTGGATACTCGGTGTGGGCCGGGGCAGGGTCCACCACATCACCAAAGCCGATATCGACCTGTAGCCGAATCCGTGCCTGTTCCAGCGAAGCCGACAGTTTGACGCGAACGCCCTCGTACTGGGCATCCTCTCGGATGACTGCCGCCTCGATGCTCGAAGGATCGAACAGGATCCCGTCGTCGGCAGGAACGCTGACGACTGCCCGGATTCGCTCCGCGACAGCCTCCGGAGTGGCGTCCCCGAAACCGAGCAGGTCGAGATCCTTTGTAGGCCGGTGCAGGTTGCCCTGCCAGGCCACGAAGAGCATGGCCCCCTTCAGAACGAAGTCATCCGACTGATCGCTCGCGCCAAGCCGATACAGGAATCGCTCGATGGCGTACCGGTTGAGGAGTGCCTGAAAGTCTTCGCCGGTCTGCTTGCTCAGATTGAGCAGGCGGGCTCGCACGGAAGCCGCTGAGTTCATGGCAGTGCTTCCAGATACGGCTGCATCACGCGCGCCACGCGGCAAATCTTGGCGAAATCGTGGATCTCGCGAATGGTTGCCTTTCGCTGCCCCACACATTCGCGGAGGGCTTCGAGCGCCACATCAAGACCGATCTTGTTGCGGAACTTGAAGCAGTCTGCCACCGTCTTCGCCGGCGAGTAGATGCCGACAGCCACGCCTTCGATCCGATGCTCTTCGCGTCCTTCGGTGAGTGCCCGTCCGGTGAAGCGGACCACACGAAGCCGTGGCCCATTCGCCCGCGGCGTGCGACTCCCGGGAGGAAGAGCGATCCATACCTCGGCCGGGTTTTGGGTAGTGATCTCGTGAAACGCAAGCGCGGAGAGAAGGCAGACCGTCGAATGGGGGAGCCGCTTGGCGACCTCGGCGAGGGAGTGATGTTCGGTCACGGGAGCGTCCGCGAGCCGGTAGAGACCTCGTCCCGAGCGCTCCAGCACACCGCGCCGCATCAGGCGCAGCAGATACTCGCGCGGGATGCCAGCGGCTTCCACGTCGCGCGGGCGAACTACGCCGAGGCGTCGCGCGAGAGCGGTGATTCGGGATTCGGGCGTGCGTTGCAATTCGTCATTAGATTCTCATATCTATAGGCACATTGCAACAAGCGCCGGGGAGGTACAGGGTGGGCACAAATCTGGTCACACCAGCAAAAACGCCGATCACGGGATCGAAGCCCGGATCGGCCTATCGTTATGAAACCTTGTGGGATGAATGGTCGGGGCGAGTGGATTCGAACCACCGACCTCCTGGTCCCGAACCAGGCGACAGCCATTTTGCCGGGTTTTGCACCGGTATGCTGATCTTCCATATAGTCCCAGTTCAGCTTGTATCCTCAATGAATTGCGGGCCGAAGGCTTTGCATGCGTATGCACTCAGTTGTAGACTTTGGTTGCACGAAAAGGGCAAGAAAAGGGCAAGGTTTCGGGGGCGCGGAAATCTGGTCCACATCATCGTTCCGGTCCTCCCGGTTGCCGTAGGCCTATTGTTCTCAAAAAACTGACAAAACCCGGTGCGTTGATGCTCACTCTGTCGAGAACGTACTCCACAGTTTTGTTGATCGACCTAGCTTGCCGCTCAAGCGTCTCCGCGACAAATTCGGCGTCGAGCTCGTACAGGTTGCGGAGAAACGTGCTTGGCCCCATAGCAGCAATCGAGTGGGGCTCCAACGCAGCCGTCGGGAAATCTTTGAGGTTGTGGGTGAGGATGATTTTCGCTTTGCACCGGACCGCAGCGGCCACGACATGCCGATCCTTGGGGTGGTTTGTCATGGTAGGGACCAGATACTCGTAACCTTCCACCCACGCTTCAGGGAAGTGCCGCCGGATTTCACTCTCGCGGTAGGCGACCTGCTCACCCGTCAGCCCGAAGTTTTTCGCGAGGTTCCTGTTCACCTCGGTCATGATTTGATCGGTCCACCTGGGTAGGTACAGTCCCGGCCCACTGGCAAGGCGCAGTAGAGTATCCGCCAGAGGCATCGGGATGAGGACGCAGGCATCCAGGACGACTTTGAAGCCAGTTCTCACCCAATCCTCTTCTCATTCATCACTGCCACCTTCTGGCATGACGTTGCGGTCGTAGAGCCCAGCTTCAAATGCCTGCTTGGAGAGACGGTCGAGAGCAGCCTGGCGTTCTTCTTCGCGCTTGCGAGCGAATTCTAGAACGTCTCGCAGATAAACGCGACGTTGATTCCCAACCATGTGGTGGGCCATTGCGCCGGACTCCAGTAACTTGATGAAGAACGGCCGGGACATGCCGAGCAAGTCCGCCGCCCGCTGTGTGGTGACAACCTGATTGTCCGGCAAAAGCGTGACCGACTTGCCTTCAGCCATGAGTTCGACCACCATCCTGAGAACTTCATACACCGTTGGCGGGACGACGAGCCGTTCTCCGGACGCACTGACCAACGCTGGAGCCCCCAGGCCGAGCATCCTCTCAAGATCGCGCACCTGCACCTGCTCAGTGGCTGGCAGGGTGATCGGTTCTCGGATTGATAGCCTCATGACATCAGGATACCGCATACTCGCAATACTAGCAATACTCGCAATACTCGAACTTTTCAATCCTTTTCCTGATCGGAGCTTCCGTTGTCCTTCGGTTCTTTGAGGTCGGAGTCGGCTGACTTCGCGGCCGACGGCGGCAGCCCTTTCTTGTTCTGCACCTTGGGGAGCACCCGATCCAGAACCTTAACCTCCTGCGCAATGTAATCGGGGCTAAGGTGGGCATACCGCATCGTCGTCTTCAACGACTCGTGGCCTAGTATTTCCTTGACCGCCATAAGGCTGGCTCCGCTCATTACGAGTTGCGAAGCACACGAGTACTGGGCGAAGAACCACGGGGTAACGGTCTCGAAGCTTTGCTATGCGGACAAGTTGGCGTTTGCATTGACGCCCGCCTGGCTGTACCTCCCGATGGCACGAGCAACGGGTGAACTGGCCGAGTACATGGCCAAATCGCGAGATCGGCAGGCTGGCTGCGCCGCGTTCAGCGACATCGAGCGAATCCAACTCGAATCCGGCGACCCCGAGTTGTGGCTTCGGGGTCTTCAGAGCTACACCCGACGTTGGGTGGAACAGCATCGAAATGGCGGCGCCGACACGTGGACCGTCGTGACAGCCAGCTCCGCTGGAACATCTTTGATCAGAACGGAGTGACGGCGATGGACAGTATGGCAGTCATTCAGTATTTGACGCGCCGCTGGCTGCGGCTGAGGAAATGGCAGCGGCGCCTTCTGACGATTGTGGCGGTGCTAGTTGGGGCCGCGTGGATCGGTATCAGTTCCGTTGGATTGCTTATCTTGAGTGATTCTCCCTTTGGCTGCCCGCCCACAATGGGTTGCCCCGAACGCAAGGCAAATGACTGCTCTTCGTGGACCGCGTTCATGGGGCCGACGTCGGACCGTGAAACCTGCGCGGGCAATCGTTAGGCCCCTTCGAGCGGCAGTGAGACTCCAGTCCTTCCTTTGCTCCACTGTGTTGCGATAATCCCGGCCGCAAGCGCCCTTGAAGGGAAGTTCGGTCGATTGCCAAAGATCGATGCTGTAATGCGCCTCGATGTCCTCCCCCGACATTCTCACGATGTTTTCCGGCGAGTTTGTCAGATTCCGGTATTTGGGCGGGCGCCCAGCCGGCTCAGTCCCTGGCAGGTGGGATAGGATACTCGCCCA